>Ga0181568_10000249_pt1 | contig 46754 bp, 45 predicted proteins | sample 101ome_20_FD_133758 | JGI IMG/M metagenome (GOLD analysis project Ga0181568, IMG submission 133758) | Coastal salt marsh microbial communities from the Groves Creek Marsh, Skidaway Island, Georgia - 101404AT metaG (megahit assembly) | ecosystem: Environmental > Aquatic > Marine > Intertidal...
CGTCACCGGCTGAAAAATACGGCGTACAAGCTGGACGGCAGTCTAACGTATGCAGCCAAAGACGCGGGAGACGACGACACGACCCGCGGCCATATCCGTGGCAACCTGCTGCATGAATTTGACTCCACCTGGCGCGGCGGCGCAGAAGTATTCATATCGACGGACGACACCTATCTGCGACGATACGGCATCAAATCGACGGATACGCTGGAAAACCGGCTGTATGTCGAAGGGTTCCGCGGGCGAAGCTACGCGGCGGCAAACGCCTATTATTTCCAGGGACTTCGCACCTCGGACGACCCTGGCAATACGCCGATCGTTTTTCCGAAACTGGATTACAACTACGTCGGCGAACCGGGCCGCTTCGGCGGTCAATGGTCTGTCGATGCCGGTTTCCTCACCCTCACGCGGACAGACGGAACGGACAGCCGGCGGTTGTCCGGAATTACACAGTGGGAACTGCCGCATATCTCTCGACACGGCGAGACATACCGCTTCTTCGCCTCGCTTCAGACAGACGCTTATCTGGCCAGCGACGTGGTCGACAGCGACGCCCCGAACCGCACCCTCTCGGGCTTCAGTTATCGCGTCTTCCCTCAGGCGGGCGTCGACTGGCGACTGCCATTGGCTAGAAAGGACGGCCGATTTACTCAGATCGTCGAGCCCATGGTTGGAATAATTTTGGCGCCGGACGGAAAGAACACCGACCGCATCCCCAATGAAGACAGCATCAATTTCGAATTCGACGATACCAATCTGTTCTCCCAGAACCGGTTCGGGGGGATTGATCGGGTAGAAGGCGGCCCGCGCGTCAATTACGGGTTGAGCAGCGGTGTTTTCGGTCTGGGCGGCGGTTTCAGCTCCTTCTTCATCGGCCAGAGCTACCGGCTGGACGAAAGTGACGATTTCGGTGCGGATTCGGGACTTGACGAACACTTTTCGGACATCGTCGGACGTATCCGCGTCCGCCCGGGACGGTATGTGGACGCACTGTACCGGTTCCGGCTCGACAAGGACGATTTTACTGCTCGCAGAAACGAGGTATCGGCGTCGATGGGCGCGCCATGGCTCCGATTGCAGATCGATTATCTGTCGATAGACCAGCAGAACCTTATCGATTCCCAGGACCCGCAGGACGATTTCCGCGACCGTGAAGAAATCGCGCTGGCGCTACACTCGGAAATTACCGACCGCTGGAAAATCGGCGCGAGCACCCGACGGGACCTGAACAGCGGCGGCGGTTCGCTGAGACACAGGCTATTTTTCTCGTACGAAGACGATTGTTTCGAGTTTCGAACCGATTATTCCCGCACCTTCACCCGCGACCGAGACGTCGCGCCGACGGACACGATCCTGTTCCGGGTCGTTCTCAAAACGCTCGGCGAAGTGCAGACGTCAAGCGGCGTGAACTAACGCCGGTGCATGAGTTGAAGCCCGACGACAAGGCGATATATATTCGCACAACAGGCAGTATGTGAATCGGATGAAGCCAGGTAAACAACATTTTCTGAAATGCACGGTTGCGGCATTGCTGGCGATTCTGATTTCACCGGACTTTGCGCGTGCCCAGTCGGTGCAGCGCATCGCGGCGATCGTCAATGACGAACTGATCACCGCATACGATCTCGAATCGCGAATGAAGCTGGTCATATTGTCGACCCGCCTGCCCAACACGGTGGAAGTGAGGCGACGGATCAGCAGCCAGGTGTTGCGCACTCTGATCGACGAGCGACTGCAGATGCAGGAAGCAAAACGACGGAATATTTCGGTCAGCAAACGCGATCTCCGGCGCGCAAAGGTGACGATCGAGAAACAAAACAAACTTCCGGAAGACGGCCTGGAAAGAATGCTGCGGCAAAACGACGTGCCGCTGTCCGCCATGGAAGAACAGCTGCATGCGGGCATCGCCTGGTCCAAGCTGGTTGGCCGCCGGTTACGTCCCCGGATAACGATCGGCGAAGACGAAATAGACGAAGCACTGCAGCGCATCAGCTCCAGGCAAGGGCAGACCGAATATCGCCTGGCCGAAATACTGCTCGCCGTCGACGGCCCGGAAGAAGAAGACAATGTCCGGCGCACCGCGGAGCGGATCCGCAATCAGGTTCAAAACGGCGCGAACTTCGCCGCGATCGCGCGGCAGTTTTCGCAAAGCCCGACAGCGGCGGTCGGCGGAGATCTCGGCTGGGTCCACGAAGCTGAGCTTAGCGAGAGTTTGAAGGACATCGTGCCCGGACTTCGGCACGGTGCGTTATCAGAGCCGATCAAGACGGTAACCGGTTACAGACTGCTCGCCCTGCGCGGAACGCGGAAAATAGCTGAAACCGCGGCGAAACCGGCGACGGTCGACCTGCGGCAGATTTTTCTCCCCTTCCCGAATGCCGCGACGCCGGTCGATATAGAGGCGCAACTGGATCTCGGCAAAACGGTGCGCGACACTGCCACCGGCTGCAAGGATTTCGATTTACTGGCTAAGGAAATCCAGTCCCCCCGCCCACCCAATCTTGGCCGCTTTGCCGTGAAGGATTTGTCGCCCGCCATCCAGTCGGTGGTTCGGGACCTACCGGCCGGCAAGATAAGCGATCCGATAAAAATGCCCGGCGGCGTGCTGGTCCTGATGGTCTGCAGCCGTGAAGGGGGCAAGGGCGAAATCAAACTTCCGGAACGCGATGCCATCGCCGATCGTCTGCTGCAGGAGAAGCTGGCATTGATGGCCCGGCGGTATCTCCGCGATATTCGTCTCTCCGCCGTTATCGACATTCGGGTCTGACCGGATGCCGCACGATCGCCCGGTCGTCGTGACGATGGGGGACCCAGCCGGGATCGGCGGTGAAATTACCCTGATGACCTGGCGGGATCATCGCTCGGACCTGCCGCCATTTTATGTTCTCGACGACCCCGACAGACTGACGCGGTTAGCGGGACGGACCGGCATCTGCTGCCCGATAACCGAAATCGCTTCAGCGGCCGATGCCGCCGCGACATCTGGCAGCGCCCTGCCCGTCCTCCGCCTGAGTCGCCCGGTATCTGCTTTGCCGGGAGACGACAGTACGGCCGACGGTTCGATGGTCATCGAATCCATCGATCGGGCCATCGATGCGGCGATGGACGGCGACGCAGCGGGTATGGCGACGAATCCAATCCAAAAAAGCCGGCTCTACGCCGCCGGGTTCACGGCCCCCGGCCATACGGAATACCTCGGCGAACGGGCAGGGCTGAGCACGCCACCGGTCATGCTTCTCGCCGGACCCAGCGTGAAAGTTGTGCCGGTCACGATACATCTGTCGCTCAAGGACGCGATCGCCGCTCTGACGACGGACGAGATCGTCCGCACGCTGAAGATAACTATCGATTCATTGAAATCCGATTTCGGCATATCGCGCCCTCGGATCGCCGTGTCCGGCTTGAATCCGCACGCGGGCGAAAGCGGGCATATGGGCCGAGAGGAAATCGATATCATCGCCCCCGCCATCGAACGCCTGTCGGACGCGGAAGCGGACATAAGCGGCCCGCTCGCGGGCGATACCATGTTTCACGAAGCCGCACGCGCCACCTATGACGTCGCGGTCTGCATGTATCACGACCAGGCGCTCATCCCGATGAAAACTTTGGATTTCGATAACGGGGTGAATGTTTCGGTCGGGCTGCCGTTCGTCCGCACCTCCCCCGATCACGGCACCGCCTACAACATCGCGGGCACGGCCACCGCCAATCCCACCAGTCTGGTGTCAGCGATCCGCATGGCGGCCGACATTGCCGCGTGCCGCAAGAAGATTTCGGGCGATACCGGTCTTGCCTGAACCGCCGGATTTATCCGATCTGCCGCCGCTGCGCGACGTGATCGCAGCCCATGGACTGTCGGCTCGGAAATCGCTGGGCCAGAACTTTCTGCTGGATTTGAATGTGACTCGCCGGATCGCCCGGGCGGCGGGAACCCTCGACGGCAAGGTGGTGCTCGAAATCGGGCCCGGGCCCGGCGGACTCACACGCGCGCTGTTGGAAACGAATGCCCGGCGCATCGTCGCCGTCGAACGCGATCCGCGCTGTATCGGTGCGCTTGAAGAACTCGCCTCCGTTACCGCCGGACGGCTGCACATCGTCGAACAGGATGCGATGGCGTTCGATCACGCGGAGCTCACCGCCGAATTCGGGCCGATCGCAGTCGTCGCCAATCTTCCCTACAACATCGCGACGCCGCTGCTGATCGGTTGGCTGAAACGGATCGAGCTGTTCGACCGGATGATTCTGATGTTTCAGAGCGAGGTCGCCGACCGGCTGGCCGCCGCGCCGGGATCCAGAACATACGGCCGTCTGTCGGTCGCCGCCCAGTGGCGCTGCGACGTAAAGCCGCTGTTCACACTGCCGGCCCGTGCTTTCACGCCTCCGCCAAAGGTCGATTCCACGGTCGTCGAATTTATCCCGAGGGCCGCTCCCCTGGCCGAGGCTGACGGGGATGCCCTCGAAACCGTGGTCGCCGCCGCTTTCTCGCAGCGTCGGAAAATGTTGCGGGCTGCGCTGAAGGGAATTTTCAGGGATGCGACATCGACACTCGACGCAGCCGGCATCGCCCCCACCGCCCGGGCGGAAACTGTCGATATTGCCGGTTTTTGCGCGTTGGCACGCGCTTACAGGGCAGAGACGTCCTGACGGCTACTGCCATTCCCGCAGCCGTTTGACGAAATCGGTCAATCCGACCTGACGTTCGCGCTTCAGACGCTCGGCCGCAAGTATCGCCTGAACCTGTGCGACGCTGTCCTCGATATCGTAATTGACGATGATGTAGTCGTACTCGGGCCAGTGGCTGATTTCATCCGGCGCCTTCGCCATACGTGCGGCGACGACATCCGCGGGATCCTGTGCCCGTGACTGAAGTCGCCGCGCCAGTTCCTCGGTCGACGGCGGCAGGATGAAAACGCTGGCGAGATCGTTTCTCGCCGATTGCTTAAGCTGTTGCTCGCCCTGCCAGTCGATATCGAACAATACGTCTTTGCCGGAGGCCAGGGCCTCTTCCACCGCGCCCTTGGGAGTGCCGTAGTAATGGTCGAACACCTTGGCGTGTTCCAGAAGCTCCCGCCGGTTCAGCATCAGATTGAATTCCGTGGGGTCGACGAAGTGATAATCGCGCCCGTCCACTTCGCCGGGACGCTTGGGCCGGGTCGTCACCGACACCGACAGGGAAATATCCTGGTCGCGTTCCAGCAGCAGGCGAGAAATAGTGGTCTTTCCGGCACCCGACGGCGACGACAGCACAAGCATCAGCCCGCGTCGCTCGATCCTTCCCGGTATCTCCGCCATGCCGAAACCTACTCGATATTCTGAATCTGTTCGCGCAGCCGTTCAATGGCCGCCTTCAGCGCCAGACCGATCCGTGTCAGTTCCATATCGGACGATTTGGAACACAGCGTATTGGCTTCGCGGTTGAACTCCTGACACAGGAAATCGAGCCGACGGCCAATGGCGCCGCCTTGGGCCATCAGATCGCGCGCCGCGGCGACATGCGCCACCAGCCGGTCGAGTTCTTCGCGGATATCCCCGCGCGCGACGATCAGCGCAAGTTCCTGTGCCAGACGCTCTTCCGGTACCGGGTTGTCGCCATCCAGCAGTTCGTCCAGCTGTTCGGCAAGGCGCGCCTTGCGGCGTTCGGGCTGCAGTTCCGCCAGGGCCGCGGCCTCGGACGTCAGACCGGCGATTTCTTCGATATGTTCCTCGACCACGGTCGCGAGACGTTCTCCTTCGCCGAGCCGGGCATCCGCGAGCGCATCAAGAAGAGCGTCGAGACTGTCGGCCACCGCCGCATCTCGGGCAGCCACCGTTTCCTCGTCTTCGGAATCTTCCTCGACAACCTCGACCACGCCACGCAGCGCCATCAACGCTTCGACGTTCACCGCATCGCGGCTGCCGCGAAATTCCGCTGCCAGCGCCGCCATCTTGTCCAGCACGTCACGATTGACCTCCAGCGCAGGGGGTTTGTCGGGCCGCTGCAGGGCCAAGTTGATCGACAGATTGCCGCGCGCGAATTTTTCAGTGGCACGTTTGCGGGCATGAGCCTCGATGTGGTCGAAACCGTGCGGCAGGCGAAAGCGCAGATCCAGCCCCTTGGAATTGACGCTTTTGACTTCCCAGACCCAGCTATAGCCGGCTTCCGCACCATCCGCACGGGCAAATCCCGTCATGCTCGTAACCGTCACCGGCCCCTCTTTTTCTCTATTGCCCAAGACGTTTCACGAATTTGCAGGTTGTAACATTTTCCACGATCAAAGTCGCCCACGGGTTCCGGTCACTGTGTGCGCTGCCGCTGGATTCGCCGCCACCTGGCGACATTTCGGTTGTGCTCGCGCAGGGTATAGGCGAACGCATGCCCGCCCGTGCCGTCCGCGACGAAGTAGAGTTCCTTTGTATCCGCGGGGCGTACCGCCGCGATCAGCGCCGCGCGGCCGGGATTGGCGATCGGTCCCGGCGGCAGACCGACCCGACGATAGGTGTTGTAATCTGAATCGATATAGAGATCTGCTCGGGTCAGCTCCCGGCCCAGCGGGCGCCCGCCCCCGGTCACGGCATACGCGACCGTTGGGTCGGACTGCAGGCGCATGCGGCGCCGCAACCGGTTGTGAAAGACGCCGGACACCCGCGCCCGTTCGGCGCCGATGCCGGTCTCGCGTTCGATGATGGAAGCAAGGATAAGAACCTCACGCGGCGACGAGATGGCAATCTTATCGGCCCGTGCCGCCCAGGCCTCGGTCAACGCCTCGTTCATTGCCAGTTCCATTCGGCGCAGGATGGAGGCCCGTGAATCGCCGTAGCTGAAAAAGTAGGTTTCAGGGAGATAGATACCGTCGGGACGCGCGACGGGGACGTCGCCGACCAGACCGTCGGCGCCGGCAACCAGCGCAATTACCTCCTCCGTCAACAGACCTTCCGGGATCGTCAGCCGGCGCTTGACCGTCTCGCCGTTGACAAGATGATCGGCGATCGCCCGCATGCTCATCCCGGGTGAGAGCGCGAATTCGCCGGCCCGCATGCGCCTGGCGGTCTCGGTGTACCGCGCGCCCAGCACGAACAGATGTTCGTTATCGATCGCACCGGCAGAGGCGAGCTGATCCGCGATATCCTGCACGCCGGCGCCCTTGGGAATGATGATGGTGACGGCCTTGTCCAGCGGCCCTGCCGCGCGATAGGCGTCCCACGCCCAGATAACGCCCCCACCGATCACGACGACCGTCACCGACATCAGCACGGCCAGGAAGCGGACGGCGAACCGCCGCATGTCGAATCAGGAAGCCCGTTTGAACACGACCGAGGCGTTTGTGCCGCCGAAACCGAACGAATTAGACAGCGCGGTCTCGATGGGGCGCTCTTTCGCCTCGTTCGCGACCAGATCGATGTCGCAGCCCTCGGACGGATTTTCGAGATTCAGTGTCGGCGGCGCGATGCCGTTCTCGATCGCCTTGACCGAAAAGATCGCCTCGACCGCGCCGGCTGCACCCAGCAGGTGTCCGATCGCCGACTTGGTAGACGACATGGACAAATTGTAGGCGTGATCGCCGAACAGCCGTTTAACCGCCCCGAGCTCGATCTCGTCGCCGACCGGGGTCGAGGTTCCATGGGCGTTGATGTAGTCGACATCCTCGACGTTCATCCGGGCGTTGCGCAAAGCGGACTGCATTGCGCGATATCCGCCATTGCCGTCTTCCGGCGGCGAAGTGATGTGGTAGGCGTCGCCCGACAGGCCGTATCCCGCCACCTCGGCGTAGATTTTCGCCCCGCGCGCCTTGGCATGCTCGTATTCTTCCAGCACGACGACGCCGGCACCTTCGCCCATCACGAAACCGTCGCGATCCTTGTCCCACGGACGGGAAGCCCGCGTCGGTTCGTCGTTGAAGTTTGACGACAACGCCCGTGCAGCTGCGAATCCGGCGATCCCCAGTCGGCAGATCGCCGCTTCTGCGCCGCCGGCGATCATCACGTCGGCGTCGCCGAACCCGATCAGGCGGGATGCGTCGCCGATGGCGTGCGCGCCGGTCGAGCACGCCGTCACCGGCGCATGGTTGGGCCCCTTGTACCCGTATTTGATCGACACCTGGCCTGACGCCAGATTGATCAGGCTGGACGGGATAAAGAAAGGCGAAATCCGCCTGGGGCCTTTCTCCTTCATCAGAAGAGCCGCCTCGGCAATCGTCTCGAGACCGCCGATCCCGGAGCCGATCATGACACCGGTCCGGTACGCGTCCTCGTCGCTGTCGAGCGTCCAGCCCGAATCCTCGATCGCTTCCGCCGCCGCGCCCAGCGCGAAAATGATGAACTGGTCCATCTTGCGCTGGTCTTTCGGCGATACATGATCGTCGGGATTGAACGCGCCGCCGGCGCCGTCGCCGACAGGCACCTGACAGGCGATCTTGACCGACAGATCGTCGGTATCGAAAGACTGAATGCCGGCGGCGCCGGATTCGCTCTTCAACAACCGGTCCCACACATAATCGACACCGGCACCCAGCGGGGTTACAGCACCGACACCGGTAACGACGACGCGTCTCAATTCCATAGTCATGCTTTCACGCTTGCTGGAAGTTTCCGCCGCAGGCGCGCCCGCGGAGAGTACCGGAAATCAGCCGGCATTCTCGTCGATAAACGCAATCGCGTCCTTGACTGTCAGGATTTTTTCAGCGGCGTCGTCCGGGATTTCGCAACCGAATTCCTCTTCGAACGCCATGACGAGTTCGACCGTATCAAGGCTGTCCGCCCCCAGATCGTCAATAAAGCTGGCGTTTTCGGTCACTTTGCCATCATCCACGCCAAGATGTTCGACGACGATCTTTTTCACCCGGTCTGCGGTATCACTCATTTTTTTTCCCTGGAATTTACCGGCGTCCGAGCGAACGGCGGGCCGGTGTCTGGTTTGGTTTTCTCCTCGCCCGGAGTCAACATTTTCCGGTCGTGACACTAGATGGGGAAGCTTTTCCCCAGCGCTCTATATCATGGCCATTCCGCCATTTACATGCAAGGTTTGACCGGTGACATACGCGGCTTCGTCGGAAGCCAGAAATACCGCGCAGGCAGCCACGTCTTCCGGGGTTCCCAGCCGGCCGGCGGGTACTGCCTCGGTCAGTCTGGCGTGTTGTTCCTCGCCCAGTGATTCGGTCATGGCCGTCGCGATAAATCCCGGCGCGATGCAATTTACCGTGATCCCGCGGGTCGCCACTTCGCCGGCCAGCGCCTTCGACATGCCGATGATGCCGGCTTTGGACGCCGCATAATTGGCCTGTCCGGGATTGCCGGTCACGCCAACGATCGAGGTGATATTGATGATCCGGCCCCAGCGCGCCTTCATCATGCCGCGCAGAACCCCGCGGGACAGGCGAAAGCTCGCTGTCAGGTTGACGTCGATAACGTCCTGCCAGTCTTCGTCCTTGATCCGCATGGCGAGGTTGTCGCGGGTCAGTCCGGCATTGTTCACCAGTATGTCGACACCGCCCATTGCCTCGGCAGCGGCTGCAAGCATCGCATCCGCCGATTCCTTGCCCCCGAGATCGCCGGTGATGACATGCGTTCGCTCGCCCAGCTCACCTGCCAGCTTGTCCAGCGCATCCCTGTTGCGTCCGGCCAGGGCGACGGTCGCGCCTTTGGCATGCAGCGCCGTCGCGATGGCGCCGCCGATCCCGCCCGAGGCACCGGTGACCAGTGCCTTTTTGCCCGATAGATCAAACATTTCGCGCTCCTAGAAGGTTTTGAGGACGGCTTCGATGTCGTCCGGCGTTTCTGCGTTCAGGGACATCAGATCGCGATCAATCCGCTTGGTCAGGCCCGACAGCACCTTGCCGGCGCCGAGTTCGACCAGCGTATCGACGCCGGCGTCGCGCATCGCCAGTACGCTCTCGCGCCAGCGCACCATCGACGTCACCTGTTCGACCAGAAGCGAGCAGATATCGTCGGGATTTTCGGCAGGCGCCGCGGTCACGTTCGCCACCACGGGCACCAGCGGACGGACGATCTCGACTTCGCCAAGCGCTTTCTCCATGACATCCGCCGCGGGTGCCATCATCGCACAGTGGAACGGCGCGCTGACCGGCAATTTGACGCTGCGCCGGATGCCCCTCTCCCCGGCGATGTTTATTGCGCGCTCGATCGCGCCCATGGCGCCGGACAGCACCACCTGTCCCGGGGCGTTGTCGTTGGCCGGCGCGCAGACCTCACCTTCGGCCGCCGCATCGGCGATTTCCCGCGCCTGATCGAGTTCCGCGCCCAGAAGGGCTGCCATCCCGCCCTCGCCGACCGGGACCGCCTTCTGCATGGCCTGGCCACGTATTTTTAGCAGCCGCGCCGTGTCCGCCAGCCCGAATGTCCGGGCTGCTGCCAGCGCCGAGTACTCGCCCAGCGAATGACCCGCCACAAACGCACAGGCTTTGTCGATCTCGACACCGCCTTCCATTTCCAGAACCCGCAGAACGGCGATGCTGACCGCCATCAACGCCGGTTGGGCGTTTTCGGTCAGCGTCAGATCTTCGGCGGGCCCTTCCGCCATCAGCCGGGTCAGATTTTGCCCCAGAGCATCGTCGACTTCTTCCAGGGTTTCGCGCGCGATCGGGAACGCCGCCGCAAGTTCCTGGCCCATGCCGACCGCCTGGGACCCCTGTCCCGGAAACACGAATGCACGCGTCATTTGTCTCATCCCGCCATTTTTCGCCCGGTTCGGGCCGGTTTCGGCAGTCATATAGGGTGGAAAACGCGAGTCAAGATAGTGGCGCGAATCATGCGAGGATCGCTTGCGTGTGCCCGTCAAATGTGTATATTCCGGCGCCTCATAGCGCGGCACGTTGTTTTTTTGCCGGAGTTCGACGCGTTTATCGCGAGGATCGGGGAAAGAAAGCCTGCCGAAAAAGGATGCCGGACGCGGCGACGCGCCGGATGCCAACCAGGAGTAACAAGGTGCCTCTATACGAAAGCGTGTATATCGCACGCCCGGATATTTCTGCGACCCAGGTCGAAGCCCTCACGGCGGACTGGACGAAGATTCTCGAAGACAATGGCGGCAAGGTCACCAAGGACGAATACTGGGGCCTGAAATCGCTCGCCTACCGGATCAAAAAGAACCGGAAGGGTCACTATTCGCTGATGAACATCGATGCGCCCCCGGCCGCCCTGGCCGAGATGGAACGCAACATGCGCCTCAACGAAGACGTCCTGCGCTATATGAGCATCCGCGTCGACGAGCATGAAGAAGGCCCGTCGGTCATGATGCAGAACAAAAGCAGCCGCGACGATCGCGGGCGCGGGCGTGACGGCGACAAGCCTCAAGAAGAACGCGCGGCGGCTCCGGAAGCCGAAAAGAAAGAAACGGCGGCCGAAACGCCCGCCACGGACGATAAGGAAACCGAAGAATGAGCCGGCGACCCTTTTTCCGGCGGCCCAAGAGCTGCCCGTTTTCCGGCGAGAACGCGCCGAAGATCGACTACAAAAACGTCAAGCTGCTACAGCGTTTCACGTCGGAACGCGGCAAGATCGTGCCCAGCCGCATCACCGCGGTATCGGCCAAGAAGCAGCGCGAGCTCGCGACCGCGATCAAACGCGCCCGCAACCTCGCCCTGATGCCTTTCATCATCAACTGATACGCCGCTATCCGGCGGGCGGGACTGAATGCGCAACGCCCTGCTCATTCCACTGGGTGCGGGCGTTGTGTCCGCCATCCTCCACCTTTCCGTCACGCTGGGCTCGCCCGGCGCTTTCCTGCTGGCCTATTTCGCTCAGCTTCCGCTGGCCGCGACCGGACTGGCCTTCGGCGTGACGCAGGCGGCGGTGGCCGCAGCCTTTGCGGCAATTCTGGTCGCACTCTTTTCGCCGGGCGTCGGCGCGCTGAGCCTCTTCATCATCACCTCGGCTCTGCCGATTCTCATGGTGGTCCATTTCGCGCTCCAGAACCGGACGGACGAGGAAGGCAATGTTGTCTGGTATCCCTTGGGACGAATCCTCGTCTGGCTGTCTCTGCTCGGCATCGCCGCCTTTGTCGTGGCCTACGTCGTCTTCATGCAGGGCGACGGCGGCATACGCGGCGCGATCGAGACCTATCTGAAATCGATCCTGTCCGGATTTGCCCAGACCGATCAGGCAGCCGTCGACGCGATGACGGCGACGATGGCCCGGATGTTCCCGGGTGTCGCCGCCGCATCCTGGATACTGATGAACATTATCAACTGCGTGCTGGCGCAGCGTTTTCTGGTTGCCACGGACAATAATATCCGCCCGAAACCGGTATATTCGGATATCGAAATGCCGGTCTGGCCGGCCGGGATCGTCGTTTTAGGCGTGATTCTGGCGATTTTCGGCGGAGAACCGGGGTTTTTCGGCTTCAACATATTGTTGATCGCCAGCATACCTTTTTTCTTTATCGGACTGGCAGTTCTGCATAGTATCTCCGCCGCTTGGCCCGGACGCCCGCTCGCACTTGCTGGCGTCTACCTATTTCTTATTTTGGCGCTTTGGCCCGCGGCGTTCGTCGCCGTGCTGGGCGTGTTGGAATTCTGGCTGCGACTTCGCGATCGTGCGAAGGCGCGGCGCTCGAACAAGGGAAACGAATAATGGACGTGATACTGCTCGAACGAATCGAAAAACTGGGACAGATGGGCGACGTGGTCGCCGTCAAACCCGGCTTCGCCCGGAACTATCTGCTGCCGCGCAAGAAAGCGCTGCGGGCGACCGAAGCCAATCGTGCGGTGTTCGACCAGCAGCGCGCGCAGCTGGAAGCGGAGAACCTGAAACACCGCGAGGAAGCCGAACGCGTCGCCAGGGACATGGACGGCATGACCGTCATCATCGTCCGCCAGGCGAGCGACAGCGACCAGCTCTACGGATCGGTCACGCCACGCGACATCGCGTCCGGCATCACGGAAGCCGGTGTCACCGCCGATCGCCGTCAGATCAAGCTGGACCAGCCGATCAAGACCGTCGGCATGCACCCTGTTCGCGTTGACCTTCACCCCGAAGTTTCGGTGGAAGTGATCGCGAACGTGGCACGGACCCAGGAAGAAGCCGAGATGCAGGCGCGCGGCGAACGGATCAATCGCGATGGCGATGTCGTCGACATTGAAGAAGACGACGCCGTCGAGGTCGAGGCCGTCTTCGAAGAAGGCGCGGCGCCGGGTGCGGAGGAACTGTCAGTCAGCGAAGACGATGCCGCACCGGAAGCCGATGCGCCCGCGGAAGAGACCGGGGCCGGGGATGCTGCACCGAGCGAAGAAGATCCCGAAAAGACCGAGGGCTAAACAACCCCGATTATCTGCCGGTCGCGACGGTCCCGGCACCTGCCGGACCATTGGATTCCGGACACGGATTCTGTCGCCATGATGTGGCGCGGATCGACGCTGTCGTTTCTGCTGCATGGCGGTATCTTTTTCGGCCTGATCTTCGGTCTGCCGGCGATACCCGACATCTTCGACCGCAAGAAATTCGTCTCCACGGAAACCGAGTTGCCGGTCACCGTCGAAGTTGTCACCGCCGAAGAGGTTGACCGGCTGCTTGATGTCGTCACGCCGGATAGCCTGGAAAGGCCGGCAGAGGATGCCACGTCCGGCAAACTTGCGCCGCTGGCGATCGGGAAGGAACCGCCCGCCGATGCACAGGACTCCGACGCCGGGGCACCTCCGAATGCGGCATCGGCCAGCGACAGACGTCTGCCCGATAAAGAAACAACCGCCGGCAGTTCACGGAAAACCAGAATACCGGAAGGCCAGCTGAACCGGCAAAACATCGAACAAAGCAAGAGACAGCGCGCGAGCGAGCTTCGAAAACAGCAGAAACGCCCGAACCCGGCCATCTCGGAGGAGACCCAGCCCGCTGCGGCATCGACCGAATCGGAAAAAAGGGCAGACTCCGAAGCGGCGGACCGGACGCCGGCGCCGCCGGAAACCCGCGAACGCGAAGACACGACGCCGGAGACCAAACAGACTTCGGAAACGAAGCCGGTTGAGGTCGCGCAGGAAGCGCGCGAACCCCGGGATGCCGAGCCGGACCGGGCGGTCCAGTCGGCGCAATCGCCGAAGGTCGGAGACGCTGCTCGGGATAGGGCGCCGCGATCCGCGCAGAAGGCGGCGGAGCCGGAGACGAACCGGACGGACAGCGACCCGCCCCCGGGCGAGGAAGCGACAGCTTCCAGGCCCGCATCCGCATCGCCCGAGCAGTCCGTGCCAGCCCGGACCCCGTCGACGGAAATCCGCCCCGTGGAGACGGAAGCGGCCCGGCGTCGGGTGGAGCGGGAAGCCGACCAACCGCCGGTGCAGTCGCCCCCGTCGGAAAGCCCTGAACGTGAAGTTCCGGCGAAGCCCTCCGAAAACGCAAAGTCGGACGAGGAAGAATCGAGAGCCCCGGTACAGGCGGACAAAAGACAGCAGCCCGACACTCTGAACGAATTCGTTCAGTCCGTTTCGGGAAAAAACCGCGAACTGGTGCTGAAAATTTTCGCGGCGGATCGCAGACTGCTGAAAACGATTGAACCGGCGAAACCGGAAATCACCGCACCGAAAGAAGCCCGCGAGAAATCGATCGCACGCCTCGAAACGTCGGCACAGCAGGGCTTTCCGGCTGCCCAGTACAATCTGGCTGGCAAGCTGTTGCGCGGAGAGGACATGAACAAAGACGTGGCCGAAGCCCGAAAATGGCTGACCCGGGCTGCGGAACAGGGCCACGTGCCGGCGCAGACCCTGCTCGGACTTATGCGGTTCACCGGGATCGGGTTGCCGCGCGACCTGGCCGAAACCGCCTTCTGGTGGTCGCTGGCATCGGATCGGGGCAGCGAGGGTGCCAAGGTGGGAGCGGAGCTCGTCCAGCCTCAGCTGAATCCCCGTGAACACGTCACCGCCAAGCGTCTGCGGTCCCGTTGGGGCACCCTGATCTCCGGTCTTTCCGAAAGCGCAGTTGGCACGACGAACCTCGATTCTCTGAACAAGGACCTGCAGGACGCGGCGCAAAACGGCGATATTCGGGCCGTGTTGTCGCTTCTGGCGCGCGGCGCCGATGCCGACAGCGCCGGCGAGGAAGGACGCAGCGCCGTCATCAACGCCGCCTGGCGCGGGCGCGAACAGATCATCCGTTTACTGCTGCGCCGTGGCGCGGACACGGAACTGACCGACGACGCCGGCGCGACCCCCCTGATCTGGGCCGCCATCAAAGGACATGCGCGGGCGGCCAGGGGCCTGCTGGACAACGGCGCGACCCCGAACCACCGAGACCGCGCCGGGCGCACAGCGCTGATGCGCGCGGCCTGGAACGGACACCGGGATGTGGTCGAATCGCTGATCGCCGCCGGCGCCCGGGTTGATGTAACGGACCGCGCGGGTTCGAACGCGCTGGGATACGCGTCCCGCGAGGGGCACGCCGATATCGTCGCGCTTCTCCGCGCAGCCGGCGCCAGATGAGACGCCGGGCGGTGCCACTGGCGCCCGGCGCGACGCACGATATACTCCGCCCAGACCACCCAAACGGGATTTCCCGATGACCGAACAGAAAATCGCCTTTGTCGCCGCAGCGTCAGAGTCCGCACGCAAGGCGGTTAAAGTGCTGAAATCGAAATACGACCACGTCGCGCCCGAAGAAGCGGACGTGATCGTCGCGCTGGGTGGCGACGGGCACATGCTGGAAACGCTGCATGCCTGGCTCGAGCGGGACGTCCCGATCTACGGCATGAACCGGGGAACGGTCGGCTTCCTGATGAACGAATATAGTCCGGCAAATCTGGCCACGCGCATTGCCGCCGCTGAGACCGTCGAGCTACGCCCGCTGGAAATGACCGTTCAGGACATACACGGCGAGAAAACGACCTCGGTGGCGATCAACGAAATTTCACTGCTGCGTCAGACCCGACAGGCGGCCAAGTTGCGGATAAAGATCGACCGCAAGGTTCGCATGCCGGAACTGATCTGCGACGGCGTTCTGGTCGCCGCGCCGGCAGGCAGCACCGCCTACAACCTGTCGGCACACGGTCCCATCATCCCGCTGGATGCGAACCTGCTGGCACTGACGCCGATCAGCGCCTTCCGGCCGCGTCGCTGGCGAGGCGCGCTGCTCCCGGCGACGGTGTCGATCTCGATAGAAGTCCTGGAACCGCGCAAGCGCCCGGTGAGTACGGTCGGCGATTATACCGAAGTCCGCGATGTAAAACGGGTGACGGTCCGCGTGTCCCGGGATAAATCGTTTTCTCTGCTGTTCGACCCGGATCACAATCTCGAAGACCGGATACTGAACGAACAATTCATTCCCTGACGGAGCGCCGCATGCCTAAGATCGTGGCGCAGGACGACGTTATCATTCGTACTGCGCAGGTAATTCTGGACCCCAAGACGGATCCGGAACGTTATGCGGCCTTCGCGGATTATTATCGCGTCGATATCCCCGATTTCGACGGCTGGGTCGGCCGCGTGCGCCGCACGGTGCCCGAACTGTATCCGGCGGACTTCGAGATGGTTGCCGACCAGGACGCGCTTTTAAATGCGGTTGGCGATGCGGACGGAATTATCTGCGAAAGCCTGACGATCGGCGAAGCGGAACTGGACGCCGCGCCGAAACTGAAAGTCGTCCAGAACTTCGGCACCGACACCCGCAATATCGATCTCGACGCCTGCGCCGCGCGTGGCGTGAAAGTCCATACGCTGCGGCGGCGCGTCAATGTGGCGGTCGCGGAGCACGCTTTCGCCATGATGCTGGCAATGGCGAAGAAACTGTCGCTGCTCAACGGCCGGATCGACGAAGCCAGCCTGCACGAGGCCGGGTTTCCGGCGCGCATGCACGACCGTCGCCATGCGGCGGCTGCCAACTGGGGACGCGTCGACGGGCTGGGGACGCTGTACGGCGCGACCGTCGGCTGTCTGGGTCTGGGGGAAATCGGCCGCGAAGTCGCCTCGCGGGCTCATGCGTTCGGTGCGAACGTGCTTTATCACCAGCGCAACCGGTTGCCGGAAGACATCGAAAAACCCCTCGGAGCGACCTATTGCAGCTTCGAAGACCTGCTTGCCCGGTCCGACTATGTCAGCATTCATCTGCCGAGCAACAAATCGACCGAAGCGCTGATCGATGCCGGCGCATTCGCCCGAATGAAGGATGGCGCCTATTTGGTGAACATTTCGCGCGCCGCGATCATCGACCGCGGCGCGCTGATGAACGTACTGGAGAGCGACCGACTTGGCGGGATAGCGCTCGACGTGCACTACGAAGAGCCGTCGCCGCCCGACGAACCGCTGAAAAATTACCCTAAGGCGCTGCTGACGCCCCACTCCGCGGTGGCGGGACGGCACAACGCCGCCGCCGACATGGAAGAGCTTATCTCCAACCTGGCAGCCGCTATTTGACCACCAACCTGTAATCCGGCGTGGTGTTCAGCGGGCAGGAATAGACGTATTCGCCGGGCTTGAGCGTCACCTTGTAATCCTTGGTTTTGCCCTGGGTCAGCCCGCCGCCCGACACGCTGGTCTTCGACACCTTGTGCAGCGGATTACGCCAGTCGTAGCCTTTTGAGCGCAGCCAGAAGCCGAGCTCGTAGGGCACGTTCTTGTTCACCACCCGGAACGTATAGTCGCCGGGTTTGAGTTCCAGCGTCCTGGCGGCCTTGAGCCGCTTGTCGGCGGTTTTGCCGTTGATAGCGACGCAGTCGGACTTGCTCTTCGGCGCATAGCCGTGATTGGTGCCGTTTTCGCTTTCGATAAACTGGCATCCGACTTGGGTAAGGTTGATGACGGTCGCGGCGTTGGCCTGGGGGAGTCCGGCGATACCTGCCATTGCAGCGGCGGCAACGGCAATGCCGTATATGCGGGATCGGTTCATATCGTGTGTCTGCCTTTATCTAGCTCCTTCGCTGCCGGAGATGTGCTGTCGATACGTCTTGAGCACAAATCAACTACGCGTGAACGCAAACGCAAACGGCGCCCACCCGGGGGGCAAGCGCCGTAAAACATTTCCGAAAAGACAGGAAATTACCCGGTCAACTCGCCAGGTTGATCATTGCGTAGCCCCACATGCCCGCTCCGGCGCAAATTGCGATCGTCACGAACCCGCGGCTCATCACCGCCGTCGCGGAATCGCCGGTCTGGACCCGGCGTCTGGAAATTCTGCTCTTGGGCTTTCTGCGGAACATATCGATCCCCCTTCACGACTAAACCTACTGCTCTCTACCGAGGCAATTATCATGCCACCTTTTCTTTTTGCCTGTTTTTCAATGGATTACCCGATTTCAGGTCGTTGCATTTTGTCGGTCCGTAAAATTTTCCGACACATACAAAGGCCGACCACCTGTGTTAGAAACGTTCACCCGTAACAGTTTGCGAAAGTCCGATGACCGATTCCATTCTTTGCGCACGCGACGGCGTCGTGGCCACCGTCACCATCAACCGACCGGAACGACGAAACGCGATGGACTGGGATTCCTGGCAGCGGCTGGGGGAAATTTTCGGCGAGCTATCGGAAGATACCAGTCTCCGCTGCGTGGTTGTCGCCGGTGCGGGCGGCAAGGCATTTGGGTCCGGGAACGATATCTCGGAATTCGAAACGCTGCGCACGGACGCGGCAAAAGTTCGGGCGTACAACGACATCACCATCGCCGCCGTACACGCGATCGAGGGCTGCCTGCACCCGACCGTCGCCCGCATCGAAGGTTTTTGTCTGGGCGGCGGGCTCGAGATCGCACTCGCCTGCGATATCCGCGTGGCCGCGCCGGGATCGACCTTCGGGCTGCCGGTCAAGAACATGGGCATCTTCCTCGACCCTGCGCTGGCCGATACGCTGGTGAATGCCATCGGCCGGGCGGCGGCGCTCGAACTCGTGCTCGAAGGCCGGTTCATGGACACTGACGAAGCTCTGCAGCGCGGCCTGATCACGCGCATCGCGCCGGAAGGCGGCCTCGATGAAGAAATCGCCGCGACGGTGGAGCGCATCTCTGCGGGAGCACCGTTGGCCCACCGCTTCAACAGACAGGCGATCCGCAAAGTCCGCATGGTAGGCGACGAAACGGAAGAACAATACGCCCGCGCCGCTTCCTACGGCGATACGGAGGATTATCGCAACGCCTGGACATCGTTCATGGCCAAGAAGAAGGTGGAATTTCAGGGGCGCTGACCCATGCCCGCCGACAAACCCGTTATCTCCCGGCTGACGGCGTCGGCGCGGTTCGAAACGCGGAAGCGTACGCACGTCCGGATCCGCAATCACAGACTGAAGATCGACGATGCGACGGAACGGGGCGGCACCGATACCGCCCCCAATCCGCCGGAGACGATGCTGGCCTCATTGGCCGGATGCCTGAACATTCAGGTCAACCGCCTGGCGAATGAACGTGGCATCGAATTGCATGGGGTGGAGATATTCATAGACGCCGATTTCGACCGCCGCGCGGTCACTTGGGGCGAAGATGTCGCTATCCCGTTTCCGCTGGTCCGCGTTTCGCTGACGGGCAGAAGCGACGGATCGACCCGCAAGCTCGCGGCGCTGCGCCGCGACGTGCTGATGCAGTGCCCGGTATCCCGGCTGATGATCGAAGGCGGAACGAAATTCCGCCAGAGCTGGAAACTGGACAAAATCTAGTTATCTTCGAATCCCGCCCGAATACGGGAGATCGTCTCCGGGTCGAAGTAATCGTCGACGCGCTGCCGCACCGCCGCCATGTATTCGGGATCGCGCTGCGCGCCCGACCATGCGGCGCCGTTACGCGACAGCACCCGCAGTTTCGCGCACCACGTAGTCGTTCGGAGCCACGTAAACCGGCGTAGAGGACCGCACCAGGGGCGGATGCGGTTTCCCAACGGTTCGGGAACCGCCTCGAAATAGGCATCGTAAAAAGCCGCCACGTCTTCCCGGGAAAGGGCCGTCGCCACGTCGGCGTCCCACATCGTCGACGTGTAGACCGTCGCATGCGCCAGATCGATGGCCGGCGAGCCGTAGAGCATCTTTTCGAGATCGACGAAAACAGCCTTGCCGTCAGGCTGCATCATGAAATTTCCCGGATGGGTATCGGTTCCGGCGAGCGTAATCGGCATGTCCTGTCCGGCGGCGTCCGAAGCGAACCGCCGCGCATGATCCAGTTCGTCATCGATTTGGCGGCGGGCCGCAGGCGCCAATCCGGCATCGTCGAGAAACGCCGCCTGGGCCTCTATCACCTCGAGCGTGGCCGCGACCGGGTCGGCATGCGACGGCAGCGGCGACCGGGCATGCTGGGATGGAGCCCGCAGCCCATGCAAAGCAGCCAGCGCCTGCGCGATCGCCCCCATCCCCGCCGGGACCGGCGGCGTACCGCCATCCACCCTTGAGACAATCAGGGCTCCCCAGGGAATGCCGGCCTGAGGCGGCAATATCCCGAGCAGCGCAGGCACATGACGGCTGGGCGCCGCGCGGTCGAAGCAGGCGGCCTGGTAGACAAGATTGTCCGCAGGCGCAGATCCGAATGAGCTAAGCCGCGGTATACGAAGGATCGCGTCCGTCCCGCCAATCGGCACATGCGCATGATGCAGCCCCTTCACGCGCATCGGATGCAGGTCGCCGGGCGTTACGTCCGCATATCGCGGGATCTCGGCCAGGGCGCGGTGCAGTAGGGCAAAATCGGCGCCGCCAGCGTCCCAGGATTCAGTGTTGCGCATCACCGGGCGGAACGTGAGACGCGACGCCCCGAGTGTCAAGACAGATGCCGGTAGACGTGCCTGTCCGCATTGTGCGGACGCCGTCCGCGCTTTACGCTGCCGGCTGCAGGGGGACCCGGTGGCCGACGACAACAGTTCAAACGTAAAAAGCACGATTCCATACTGGGTTGCGTTCGTCTTTCTGGTGATCGGCGCGTTTTCCTGGGCGGGCAGTTCGGTGGCGGGACGCATGGCCTCCGGCAACGTGCCGCCGTTCTCGCTGTCCTTTATCCGCTGGTTTTTCGTGGCGCTCTGTTTTTTAGCGATCGGCGGCAGGGAAACATGGCAACAGCGCCACCTGGTCCTGCGCCACTGGAAACTGCTAGTCGCGTTCGGGTTCTTCGGCGTTGTCGGGTTCACCGTTCCCTATTACGTCGGCCTGCAGTTTACCGTCGCCGTCAACGCCTCGCTGATGAACGCCTCCGGCACGCTCTGGATCGTGGGCACGGCATTTCTGATGACCGGCGAGACCATCACCCGCAAGCAATCGGTGGGCGTTCTGCTGGGATTCTTCGGGACGATTCTGATCGTTCTGCGCGCCGATATCGCCGTACTTGCAGATTTTTCGATCAATATCGGCGACGTCATGGTGCTGGTCGGATTTTTTTCCTGGGCGGTTTACACGGTGATGCTGCGCTGGAAACCGCCGGAGATGGGCGAACTCGCCTTTCTGACGTCGATGACGATCTTCGCGGTCATCCTGATGGCGCCGCTTTACGTCGTCGATCTGGTCCAGGGAAAATCCTTCGACAAGAACTTCGACAACATCGCCATCATCACCTACGCGGTCATTTTTCCGTCGTTCATTTCCTATCTTCTATGGAACAAGGCGGTCCCCGTGGTCGGCGCCAGCGTCGCCGGGATGACGCAGTATCTGATCCCGATCATCGGTGTAATCCTGTCGGTGATCCTGCTCGGCGAATCCATCCAGACCTACCACGTGGCCGGCATCGCGGTTATCTTCACCGGCGTGTGGCTGGTGTCGTCGGGGCGGCGTACAGCGGTCGCCAAAGCGCCGGAACCGGAAACGGGCGAACCGGCTGGAAATGCAGGGAAGAAGGATATCTAGATGCCGAATAACGAATGCGTTCTGATAGCGGGGGCCGGGCCGGTCGGGATGACCACGGCGCTGGCGCTGGTAAAAGCCGGCATTCCGGTGAAAGTATTCGATACCCTGGCGGAAATTCCCGCCGATCACCGGGCATCCACGCTGCACCCGTCGACCCTGATGCTGGTGGAAGAACTCGGGATGACGCCGGAACTGCTGCGCCGCGGCATCGAATCGCCGCTGTTCCAGTGGCGCGACCGCGCCAGCGACCGTATCGTCGCCGAATTCGACTATCGCGATATATCGGATGTGCTGACCTATCCCTATGCCCTGCAGCTGGAACAGCACAAAACGATCGAGGTCGCACGCGATATCGCGCTGACCATCGACGGGTTCGAACTGCACCGTGAACGCGAATTAACCGCGCTGACGCAGGACGACGACGGCGTCGAGATCACGGTCGAGGCGCCGGACGGCACGAAGGAAACCCATCGCGGCAGGTTTCTGGTCGGCGCCGACGGCGGACGCTCCGTGGTGCGCAAAGCACTCGACATCGATTTCCCGGGGTTCACGTGGGAAGAACGCTTCATCATCGTCTCAACGCACTACGATTTCGAGGAAGCAGCCGGATACCGGTACCGCAATTACGTCGCCCACCCCGAACAATGGTGCGCCATGATCAAGGTACCGGGCGACGACGACGAGGGAATATGGCGTGCGTTGTTTCCGGCATTCGATGACGCACCCGACGAACACGTCCTCAGCGACGAATGGATTCAGGCGCGGTTCGCGGAATGCTATCCATACGACCCGCCGTACGAACTGGTCCATCGCAACCTGTATAGCGTGCACCAGCGCGTCGCCGAAACTTTCGCCAAAGGCCGGGTTGCGCTTGCCGGCGACGCCGCGCATGTGAACAACCCGCTGGGGGGGATGGGCATGAACAGCGGTATCCATGACGGGCTGAACCTGGCGAAGAAGCTGGAAGCAGCCTGGCACGGCGGCGATCACGAAGCGTTACTGGCCCGCTACGACCGCCAGCGCCGGCCGATGGCGGAAAAATACGTCCAGGCGCAATCCATCGCGAATAAGCGTCTGCTGGAAGAAAACGACGCAGAAGCCCGCGAAAAGCGCCTGAAAGAGCTGGCATTCACCGCCACGGACGAAAAGGCCAAACGCGACTACCTGCTCCGCGCGTCGCTGGTGCAGATGGTCGAGGAGGCCGACGCCATCGAATAGCCGGGGGCAGCCCCTCTTTCCCGTCGCGGATTCGCCTCTTTCGGGGTACCACGGAACCGGAATACTCGTTTGACGATCTGATGCTGGGAGAAGCACATGGATGGGCTGATCGAGCGGGCAGAGAAAATATGGCTCGAAATCGTTACCACGCTTATCAGCGAGGATTTTTATCTCCAGGTCGCCGTCGTCGCCGTCGCCATACTTATCGGCTGGATGTTCGGCGCCTTTATCCTGCAACGCATCAGACTGTTTCGCGAGGAACCGGGGCCGGGGCCACTGGAAGATCTCCGCTGGACGATTCACCGGGCGAGCGCGCTGGTCCAGCCGCTGACCGCAGCCATTGGGCTGGAGATCGCCGCGGCGTTCAGCGCCCAAGAGATCGGCGCCGTCTGGCTGGTCAAATCGGCCCAGATCGTCGCCTTCATTTTCCTGGCTTACTGTCTCGCGAAACATTTGCTGCAGACCCCGACGATTATCGCGTTGCTGAAGTGGGTCGGTCTGCCGGTCGCCATTCTCTATGGCCTTGGCCTTCTGACCGACGTGACCCAATACCTGGACAGCATTTCCTTCAACGTCGGGAACATCAAGCTCAGCGTTTATACAATTCTGCGCACCTTTGTGTTTGGGGTCATCCTGTTCTGGCTGGGTCGGCTGTCGAACATCACCGGCAAGCGGGTGATCCGCACTCAGCAAGCACTCGACCCCGGCGCACGGGAAGTCATGGCGAAACTGTTCGAAATCGGCGTCTTTGTGATCATCTTCCTGCTGCTGTTGAACGTCATGGGGATCGACCTGACGGCGCTGGCGGTCTTCGGCGGCGCGCTGGGCGTCGGTCTGGGGTTCGGGCTGCAGCAGATCGCTTCGAATTTCATTTCGGGCATCATCATCCTGCTCGACCGCAGCCTGACCATCGGCGACTACATCCAGCTGGAAGACGGCCGTGCCGGCACGTTGCGCGAACTGAGCATGCGCTCCGCCACGCTGGAAACATACGACGGCAAGGACATCATGGTCCCGAACGAGAAGTTCATCACCACGTCGTTCACCAACTGGACCCACAACAACAAGATGCAACGCTATCCCATCAATTTTCAGGTGTCGTACAAAACCGACCTCGAACCTATGTTCGAAACCATCCGGGAGATTGTTTCCAGGCACCCCAAGGTGATCAGCGGCGACGACGTCCCGATCGAGTTCCGCCCCGACGCGGAAATCGCGGGATTTGGAGAGTCCGGCATTAACATCCTGGTGGAATTCTGGATGGAAGGCGTCGACGACGGCGAAAACCGCGTCGGCGCCGATTTGATGATGATGATCTGGACCGCCCTGCAGCAGCAGGGCATCGAAATACCGTTCCCGCAACGGGTGGTCACTGTGAACGACGGCACGACACTGCCCTAGCGCTACGCCGGCCGCTCGCCTTCCAGCGTCTCCGCCATTGATTGCTGACGCTGACGCGCCCACCACCAAAGGCCCAGCAGCAGGAGCGCGCCCACAAGCACCGGCGCCTGAAAACCGAACGCTTCCGCCAGCGAGCCCATGACGATGGCGCCGATGGCAGGTGCGCCGCGCCCGATCATGCCGTAGAGGCTCATCACCCGGCCGCGCATAGAGGGATCGACGGCGTTCTGCAGCAGCGTCTGTTCGCCAACGCCGATGATAATGACGGCAAAGCCGGTGATCAGGAGACAAGCCAGGGCGAAGACGAACAGATTGGTCGCCGCGAACCCGATCAGCGAAAGCCCCAGAAGCAGCAGGGCCAGCACGACGCGTGACGTCAGACCGCTAACCTGGCCGCGCTGGGCCAGCCACCCCCCCCCGATCACGGCGCCGATCCCGGTCAGCGAAACCATAAACGAATACCCTTCGACGCCGCGGCCGAACACCTCGTCGGCGAACCCCGACAACAATTCCATATAGGGGCGCCCAAAGATCGACACCACCGACAAAATCACCAGCATGCGCCCGATGCCCGCGTGCTGTACCGCGTAGCGGAACCCCTCGGCGATTTCGCGCGGCACCTCGCGGGCCGGGGTGCGCGCCTTTGTGCTGCGCGGATTGTCGAGCCGCAGCAGATAGAGCGAGCCGATAAACCACACATAGCTGAGGGCGTTGAACACGAAGGCGAAAGCAATCCCCCAGCCGCCGATCAGCGCGCCGGAAATCATCGGTCCGGTGGCGCGGGCGGAATTGAAGATCATCGAATTGATGCCGATGGCCGCGGACAAATTCTCCCGCTCGATCAGGTGCGGCACCATGGCGAGCCGCGCCGGCTGGTTGAACGACAGAATGATGCCGTGGATCAGCACCAGTACGAACAGCAGTTGGGGCGTCATAACGCCCGCAAAGGTCAGCGCCGCCAGCGCCGCAGAATGTATCGCCGCCAGCACCTGGGTGATCTTCATCATGGTCAGCAGATTCACCCGGTCGGCGATGGCGCCGGCCACCGGCCCGATCAAGACGACCGGCAGCAGATCGGCGACCGTCATCAACCCAAGCCAGAAGCCGGAACCCGTCATCTCCCAGGTGAACCACAGCACCGCTGTCCGCTGCGCCCACGTGCCGTTGTGCGACAGGATGTTGCCGATGGAGAAAGTGCGGTAGTTCCGCTCCCGCAGCGCGGCGGCGAGAGCGGGGAAACCTGATATTGTGGCCATACCCGTTTGTAACGCCGGTCGGGTCCGGTGTCATTCCCGCCTTGCCGCTGCCGCAGCCCGTTGATAGCCTCGGCCAAACATCGGAGGATTTGCCATGCCGGACGGCGCGCCCGCGGGGCAGAAGACGAATACGCTGGAACCGTACTGGATGCCGTTCACGGCCAACCGCCAGTTCAAGGCGGCGCCGCGGGTCATGGTGTCGGCAAAGGACATGCACTACGTCGACGACCGGGGACGGCGGATCCTAGACGGGACGTCGGGCATGTGGTGCGTCAATGCCGGGCACGGACGCGAAAAGATCACCGAGGCCATCAAGGCCCAGGCGGAAAGCATGGACTATGCGCCCGCTTTCCAGTGGGGACACCAGGGCGCGTTCGACCTGTCGGCGCGGCTGACCAACATGTTTCCGGGCGATCTGAACCATGTGTTCTACGGCAATTCGGGATCGGAAGCGGTCGACACGGCGTTGAAGATCGCGCTGGCCTATCACCATCACCGGGGGGAGCCCGGCCGTACGCGGCTGATCGGGCGCGAACGGGGCTATCACGGGGTCGGCATCGGCGGCACGTCGGTCGGCGGCATCTCCAACAACCGCAAGCATTTCGGCACCCTGCTGGCCGGTGTCGACCACCTGCCGCACACTCACAACCTGGACGAAATGGCGTTTTCGCGCGGGCAGCCGGACTGGGGCGCCCATCTGGCCGACGACCTGGAACGCATCGTCGCGCTGCACGATCCATCGACCATCGCCGCCGTCATCGTCGAGCCCGTTGCGGGATCGACCGGGGTGCTGGTGCCGCCTAAGGGCTATCTCGAAAAACTGCGGCGCATCTGCGACGCATACGGCATCCTCCTGATCTTCGACGAAGTGATTACCGGGTTCGGGCGGCTGGGCGACCCGTTCGCCGCCGACTATTTCGGCATCGTGCCCGACATGCTGACCATGGCGAAGGGCCTGACCAACGCCGCCGTGCCGATGTCGGCGGTCGCGGTGCGGTCCGGCGTGTACGACACGTTCATGCAGGGTCCGCCCCACATGATCGAGCTGTTCCACGGCTATACCTATTCCGCTCATCCGCTCGCCTGCGCCGCCGGCCTGGCGACGCTGGACGTGTTCGCGGAAGACGATCTTTTCAACCGCGGCAAGGCAGCGGCGCCGGTGTGGGAGGACGCGCTGCACGGTCTCAAAGGCGAACCGAACGTCATCGATATCCGCAATCTCGGCCTGATGGGCGCGGTGGAGCTTTCCCCCCGCGACGGCCAGCCGACAACGCGCGCCTATGACGTTTATCTGAAATGCTACGAAAAGGGGCTTCTGGTCCGGCAAACAGGCGACATCATCGCCCTGTCCCCGCCACTGATCATCTCAGACGATCAGATCGGCGACATCGTCTCGATCCTGGGCGAGGCGATTCGCGAGACGGACTAGCTAACGGTGGGCGCTAGAACCCGCTGAACAGGATTTCAGGCAGCCACGTCGCGGTTGCAGGATACAGCGCGACCAGGGCAAGCGTCAGAAGCTGGGCTACGACGAACGGCGCGACGCCCTTGTACATGTCGATATAGGTGATTTCCTTCGGCGCGATGGAACGCAGGTAGAAGATCGACGGTGCCATCGGCGGGGTCAGATAGGATGTCTGCAATATGATGCAGACCATGACGCCGAACCACAGGGGATCGATGTCGGCGGCTCGGATGATCGGATCGGCGATCGGCAGCACGATGATCAGAACCGATATCCAGTCCAGCACGAAGCCGAGAATAAACACGACGATCAGGAATATCACCACGATCCCTGCCGGGCCGAGACCGGTACCTTCGACAATCTGCGATACAAGGTCGTCGCCGCCGTGGATGATGAAGACGCTGGCGAACAGAATGCCGCCGAGAACAATCATCATCACCATGGCCGTGATCTTGATGGTCTGGGTCACCGCTTGTTTCAGCACGCGGAATGAAAACTGTCCGTAGGCGATGGCCAGAATCACCGACCCCAGCGCGCCGACCGCCGCTGCCTCCGTCGGCGCGGCGATGCCGGCGAAAATGCTGCCGAGGACGGCCAGAACCAGCAGCGATGCCGGCAGCAGCGCGGTCAGCGCCAGCCACAGCTTTCCGGACAGCGGCACGCGGTCGTCGATGTCGGTCAGCCCCGGTCCGGCGTCCGGCTGCAGCAGGCACCGCCCGACGATATAGACCAGAAACAGGCCGACCAGCACGCCCGCCGGGATCAGGATCCCTGCGAACAGATCGCCGACGGACATTTCGGTGATGGAGGCATAGACGATGATGACGACGGACGGCGGAATGGTGGTCCCCAGCGATCCGCCGGCACAGACGGTGCCTGCCGCAAGGTCCTTTTTATATCCCGCACCGAGCATGGCGGGCACCGCCATCAGCCCGACGACGATTTCCACTGCGCCGACCACGCCGGACGATGCGGCGAATATCCCGCACATGATGATGGTCGTAATCGCAAGTCCGCCGCGCAGCGCGCCGAACCAGATCTTGATCGCCTCGAACAGCCGGGCGGCGATCCCCGCCCGTTCCAGCATGGCGCCCATGAACACAAACAGGGGGATGGCCGCGAGCACGAAGTTCGATGTCACGTCGAACAGGCGGCTGTGAAACTGCGTCGGCAGGATCATGCCGAATTCGACGACGCCGAAAAGGAACGCCGTCGCGATCAGGCTGAGCGCCACCGGGATACCGGCGAACACCAGGACGAACAGCACCGGAAACATGAAAACGGCGAGCGACAGATCACCCATGGTCGGCATCCGAAAGACTGTCGCCCGCCTGTTCCAGCGGAGACGGTCCGAGGCCAAGGGCGCTGCGGACATGCCGGATGCATTCAGCCAGCGCCTGCAGCAGCAGACCCGCAAACCCGATCAGCAAGCCCGCGAACAGGGGCCACAGGAGCGGTTTCCATGGGCTGGCGGGATCCAACTCGTCGGTCAGATACGCTTCAAGCCATTCGTCGTAGGCGCCTATCACAAAGAAGATCAACGCCGGCAAAATCAGCAGCACATAGGCTGCGACGTTGATCCAGTCCTGATAGCGGCGGGAAAACCGGGTCGACAGGAAATCTATGCGAATATGCGCATTTTTGCGGAGCGCATATCCGGCGGCGAACAGAAATCCGATTCCGTTCGCCATATACGCGACGTCATAGGCCCAGAGCGTCGGCGCGGAGAAGACTCGCCGCGACACGACTTCGTACATCATGTCGCCGATCAGGATCAGCAACAGGACGCCCGCGACCACCGCGAGGGCGGACGACAACCGGTCGATGACGGTGAGAACGCGAACCATGTTAAGAGAGAAACCGGGGCGCCGGGCCCCGGTTCAATGCACCTTCTGTCGGTCAGTTATGGCGGTATGTGCCGAATTTCTTCCAGCGATCGTAGAAGCTCCAGTAGGATTCGGATACACGCGCCATCCAGTCATTGCCCTTGGCGGATTGCGCCTTGGCCTGTTCCTCGGACCACTGGCGCCCCAGTTCCTTGATTTTCTCCTGGGCCTCGGGCGTCAGCGCCACCCATTCGTTCTTGCCCTTGCTCATCGCCTCCATCGCATTGATATCGTCGATCCCGATCTGCATTGCCGTGCGGAAGCCGGCATAGAGACCGGCCGCCCTGATCTGCTCCTGGATCATTTTGGGCATGCTTTTCCACGTCGTTTCGTTGAAAACCGCCTCGTTCATGTGCGCCGGCGAATGGATGCCTGGCACGATGATGTATTTGGCGATCTTGTGGAAACCGAGTTTGATGTTGGTGGACGGGGTCACAAATTCCGTCCCGTCAATGACCCGGCGTTCCAGCGCAGTGTAGATATCGGCCGGCGGCAGCACCGTCGGTGACGCACCGACCCGCTTCAGGATATCCGCCCAGGCGCCCGCCGTCCTGATCTTCATGCCCTTCAGATCGGCAATGGTCTGAATTTTCTTGTGCGAATGCAGGAAGATTTCCGTGGAGCCGAAACCGGTCACGATCGGCACCAGTTTCTGGGTCTGCCCCCGCATCTCGGTCAGCAGCTTGGTGCCGTCGCCGGCGACGAACCAGTGCATGAACTCTTCCATCGGCATGCCGCCGACCATGCCGGCAAAGATGCCGTTGGCCGGATCGGCGTTGAGGGCAAACCCCGGATAGCAGTAGCAGATATCCGCCGTTCCCTTCTGAACCGCGGCCCAGCCGTCGAAAGGTCCGGCCAGAACCCCAACGCCGAATCCCTTTATCTTCACCTCGCCGTTGGTCATCAGATCCACGGCATCGATGAAACGGCCCATATAGTTGTTCCAGAAACCGCCTTTCGCCGGCACGAACGATGTAAGTTTGAAATTGTACTTCTGCGCCTGCACCGGCGCCGTCGCGACGACGCCGAGCAGAGCCGCAGCGGCGGCAATGCCGCCAAATGCTTTCAAATTGATCATGATGCGTCTCCCTTGAATAAGTATCGACAGGCGATTGCCGGTTCCGTCGCCCCGTATCCACACACCCCGGCGGCCTTACACCACGCGATTGTCCAAATAACCCCGATACCTGCCGTCAAACCCGGCAAACGGGAGCCGCAGAAAATGAAACCGGTAAAAACCTTATAGTTGCCTCCTTCCGATAACAAGGCGGGTCGATCTCAGACCAGCAATGAAACGCGTCTTATCAATATTGCGAAGGGGGCTTCCGTATGACGTACAGACGATATGATTGTTTGGTCGTCATTGATTTCGCCTAAAACGCGGATTTTCGGCATGTGGAGAAAACTTGGAGAAGCGATCCGGGAAACCGATTGAAGATCCGGGTCTTGGTCCTGAACCGCGGGTAGGCTAGTCGGCGGAAATGGGCTTGATGTAGAACAAAAGAAGTAATTGAGATGACGTTCAAGAAAATTGCACTCATCGTCGCCGCGACCGGGCTGCTCGGCGCGTGCGGCGGGCTGGAACTGGGCACGGCCAAGCATACGGCGCCGACAGGCGATGCATTCTCGAAAGCGCTGTACAAGGAATATATCGCCCTGTCCCAGGACGAATATAACGAAGGCGATTACGAAGATTCGGACGTGTTTGCAACGCGGGCCATTGCCGCCGCAGGCAGCAAACCAACCAAACCGGAAGCGCCTAACGCACGGCCGCAACCTGCGAAACCGGGCAAGCTGATCGCGTCCGCGCACGGCCGCCTGACCAAGGCTCTGGCAGCCAACGCTACGAAGACCTGGCCGGCGGATGCCGCCCGGGCCAAGGCGATGTACGACTGCTGGGCGCAGGAGCAGGAAGAAAACAACCAGCAGGATCATATCGATCGCTGCCGCATCCAGTTCTTCATCGCGCTCGCCAAGATCGAGAAAAAGGCGCCGGCCAAACCGAAACCGAAAGCCAAACTGTCGCCGCTGACCTTCCTGGTCTACTTCGGTTTCAACAGCGCGGAGCTGAATAAGGACGCCCAATCGGTTGTCGCAACGGCGGCGGACGTCATCAAATCGACCAAGCCGAAGGTTGTATCGGTGACCGGACATACCGACAGATCCGGCGCCAGCGCCTACAACGCGATGCTGGCGGAAAAACGCGCCAACGCCGTAGCGGCGGAACTGAGCAAACTCGGCGTATCCGGCCGGGTGTTGACCATCGGTTCACTTGGCGAAAACGCCAATGCCGTGGAAACCAAGGATGGTATGAAGGAAGCCGGCAATCGCCGGGTCGAGGTCACGGTTCGCTACTGACCTTTACCTCCAAAAACGACAATCGGGGCCGCGGGGGAACTCGCGGCCCTTTTTGCATCGACTGGACACCGTCCGGACCCTCGGCCATTCTTTCACCGTGCACCGCGAGGGAAAACGGATATGCCGAAAATTCTGACAGACGATCAACTGGCGCGCGCGCAAACGGACGGGTGCGTCTTTCCGGTAAGGATCATGGAACCCGGCCGGGCGGTGGAGATTCGCGACACTTATGAAGCGGTCGAGTCACGTCAGGGCAAGGACGTGCCCGAACTGCTGTCGGTCAAACCGCACGTCCTGTTCAAATGGCTGTTCGAGCTTGGCACAACTCCGACGCTGCTCGACGCCATCGAAGACCTGGTCGGCCCGAACATTCTGCTGACCACCTGTGCCATCTGGCCGAAGGACGCCCACGATCCCCGCTTCGTCACCTGGCATCAGGATTCAGCCTATTTCGGCTACGACCCGATGGAAGTGTGGAGCGCCTGGATCGCGATCACCGACAGTCATGCCGATAACGGCTGCCTGAAATACCTGCCGGGCAGCCACAACGACCCGGAGATGACGCACGAGGAAACCCACGACCCGCAGAACATGCTGTCGCGCGGACAATGCATCTCGACCGATCAGTTCGACGAAACAGGTGCAATCAACGTCGAGCTGGAACCGGGCGAATGCACGCTGCATCATTTCCGCTTGGCCCATTCGTCCGAACCGAATACCAGCGACCGGCGACGCGTCGGCATCCTGTTCGTCTTCTGCCCGACGCACGTCAAACCGACCAACGAACTGAATACCGCGATCCTGGTCCGCGGCGAAGACACTTACGGTTTCTGGAACCGCGATCCGCTGCCGGAGCGCGATCTCGACCCGGAGAACCTGAAGTATTACAACGATTTCTGGAATTCCTACGTCGATCCCGAAAACGTCTCCGAAGCGGAAAGAAACACCGCCGCCGAATGACCGACCTGCGCAGCTATCTGAACGAAATCGACAACGCGATTTTCCGGCCCGATCAGCCAATGGCTGTGGAGCAGGAAATCACGGCGTTGCAGCACGTCATGGCCACGAAGAACGCCAACCCGGCGATCCTGGTGCGCCGGCCGAAACTGCCCGACGGCAGCATCTCGGACATGCCGGTGCTGACCAATCTGTTCGCCAGCCGGGAACTGTCGGCCAAAGCCATGGGCATCGACGATCATCGTAACTCGGCGCGCGAGATGGCCGGGCTGTCGTCGAAGGCGATCGATCCGGTGATCGTCAACGCGGCATCCGCTCCGGTGCGCGAAATCGTCGAGGAAGGCGACGCCGCCGATCTGCAGGTCTTGCCAGCACTCCGCCAGCACGACGGGGATGCGGGACACTACGTCACCTGCGGCCATGTCGTGACCTACGACCCCGATACGGGAACCGACAACATGGGCATCCAGCGCCTTTGGGTGCGCGGCCCGCGGCTGATGGGCTGCTACATGCTTGAAACGTCGCACAACATGATCAACCTGCGGAAATTCTGGGAAAAAAACGAACCCTGCCCGGTCGCGATCTGGGTCGGCCATCACCCGGCGGTCGAAATGGGCGCACAGTCCAAGCTCGGCTATCCGGAAAGCCACTGGGGCGTCGCCGGCGGCGCGCTGGGCGAAGCGCTGCGGCTGGTCCCGTCCGTCACCCATGGCGACAAAATCATGGTACCGGCTGACGCGGAAATCGTGATCGAGGGCTTTCTGCCGCCGAACCGGATCGAAGCGGAAGGACCGTTCGCGGAATTTTCGGGCTATCAGGGCCCGCAAATTCCCAATCCGGTGGTCGAGGTGACCTGCATCACGCGGCGCAAAGACGCGATCTATCACGATTGCGGCTCCGGTCTGGCGGATCATCTGGTGCCCGACAATATGGGCATGGAAGGTTACGTCTATTCTCTCGTCAGGCAGGTCTCGCCGTCATTGATCAACGTGCACGTGCCGGTCTCCGGCCGGCGGTTTCACGCCTATCTGCAGTTCAGGGACCCGCGTCCCGGCGAAGTGCGCGACGCCATGATGGCCGCGATTGCCTTTCGCCGCCTGAAAGCCGTCTACGCCTTCGACGAGGATATCGACGTTTTCGATGATCGCCAGGTCATGTGGGCGATGGCGACCCGGGTGCAGTGGCACCGCGACGTGATGCGCCTCGACGGGCTGACGCTGGCTCCGCTCGACCCCTCGGCGCCCGCCGCGGGCAACACCATCACCAAAGCCGCCATCGACGCCACCCTGCCGGTCGCCCCGCGACCGGGACAGCCGAAACCGGTGGCGCCGCGCAACCGGGTATCGGACGAGGCGCTCGCCGCCGCCAACGCGGCGCTCGACGGCATCGACATGTCCGACTGGCCAAGCTGAGAAAGCGCATGACCGACGCCCCTTTTGAAAAACCCGGCAACGCCACGTGGGCGCAATGCCCGAAATGCGATCACTGGTTTCACGTCGCGCCCGCACTGCTGCGGATGAAAGACGTCGACCTGATCTGCCCCGGCTGCAGACACGAATTCGCGTCGTCGGACGCCAAGGAATTGTTAGAGAATTGAACCATTAGAAACCTAATCCCCTCTGAAGCCGCGAAGAGCGGGTGAAGAGGCTAGGGAGAGGGTGAAGCAATGCCTTTATCCCCCTCTCCCGAGCCCTCTTCCCGATGGAGCAAGGGGATTCAGGCGGTGGTTGCCCATTCCGGCGAGTAAGAAAATTTTCTACAATCACCCCTCGATAAAAACGGAAGAACCGATCATGAATACCACCGACCAGTCCCGCGCCAACACCGCCCAGCAATTCACCTATGAAGATCTGCGGGAATGGATCGAACAGGCAGACCGGCTCGGCGAACTGAAACGCGTCGACGGCGCGTCCTGGGAAAAGGATATCGGCCTCGCCGCCGAAGTCGTCATCCGCGAGGACGACGGCCCGGCCGTGCTGTTCGACAAGGTGCCCGGCTGCCCGGAAGGTTTCCGTTTGCTGATCAACGTGTTCGGCGGCGTCCGGCGAAATATGACGCTGGGTTTCCCCGACCACCTGACAAAACAGGAATTGTCGGACGGCTGCTTCGATGCCTTCGTGAAGGAACGCAAGACAATCCCTCATGTGATGGTCGATGACGGCCCGGTCTTCGAAAACATCGTGACCGGCGACGATGTCGATCTGATGAAATTTCCCACCCCGATGTGGCATCCCGAAGACGGCGGGCGCTATATCGGCACGGGCACCTATACGGTCACCCGCGACCCCGACGAAGGCTGGATGAACTGCGGCGCTTATCGCGCCATGATACACGACAAAAAATCCGTCGGCTGCTTCATGGTCACCGGCAAGCACGGTTACGTGCATCGCAACAAGCACTGGGCGAAGGGCGAACCCTGCCCGGTCGTGATGGTCATCGGCGGCGAGCCGATCGCCTTCTTCAACGGCGGCGCCGAAGCGCCCTACGGCACGTTCGAGCTCGATATCGTGGGCGGCATCCGCGGCAAGGCGGTCGAATGCGTCGCCGGAAAGATCACCGGCCTGCCCTTCCCCGCCAACGCGGAAATCGTCCTCGAAGGCTATCTGCACGAAGGCAAGGTAAAGAACGAAGGCCCGTTCGGCGAATGGACGGGCTATTACGCCAGCGGCGAACACCCGGAACCGGTGCTGGAGGTCGAGGCGATCTATCACCGCAACGATCCGATCATCCTCGGCGTGCCGCCCATGGGCCAGGGATCGGACGAAATGGCCCGCTATCGCGCCGTGCTGCGCTCAGCCATGCTTAAACAGAATCTCGCCGAGGCGGGCGTACCGGACGTCACCGGCGTGTGGTGCCACGAAATCGGCGCGTCGCGACTGCTGCACGGTGTGTCGATCAAACAGCGCTATCCCGGTCATTCCAAGCAGGCCGGCCACATCGCCGCCCAGTGCCAGGCATCGAATTACGCCAACCGCTTCATCATCGTCGTCGACGAGGATATCGACGTCACAAACCTGGAGCAGCTGATCTGGGCCATGTGCACGCGCTGCGATCCGGCAACCACCATCGATATCGTGAAAGGCGCCTGGACCTCACCTGCCGATCCGCGCCTGACGCCGGAACAGAAGGCCAATGGCGACATCACCAACAGCCGCGCCATCATCGACGCCTGCAAGCCCTATCACTGGAAGGACCAGTTCCCGACCGTCAACGCGCCGGGCCGGGACGTGCTGCGCGAAGCGCGGGAGAAATTCGGCTATCTGATGGATTGAGAGAGCTTTGGCCACCGGTATACTTTCATCCCCTCCCCCTTGAGGGGGAGGGTTAGGGAGAGGGTGATCTGTATCGCCGAAGGCTGTCAGCTTGATAGGCCTTCCCCCTCTCCCTAGCCCTCTCCCCGTAGGGGCGAGGGAACATTATCTCGATCTTCATCCCACGCCCTCCAACACCTCCTGCAACAGAACGTTGAACGCATCCGGGTCTTCGTAGTTGCAGACATGCCCTGCCCCCGGCAATACGACGTGCCGGGCATCGGGCGCAAGCTCAGCGGTGCGGCGGCCACCCGCGAGAGACAGATCGTGCTCGCCGTTGACCACCAGCGTCGGCACTGACAGCGACGCCAGGCGGTCGGTCATGTCGCGGCCTTCCATGGCGCGGAAGACGTTGACGATGGTCGCCGGGTTCAGCGCCACGTCGTCGCGCAGAAAAACATCGATCAGGATCCTGCCGCGTCGCGTGTCGGCAAACCCCGGCGCAACCAGATCTTGGATGTGCGCCGCGCGGTAGGCCATACCGTTGTTCTCGTAACCTGCGATCCGCGCCGCACCGGACGACGCCACCCCGGCATTTCCGCCGACCAGCACCAGTTGCGACACCCGATCCGGGACATCCAGCGCAATCCGTAGCGACAGCGACGAGCCAACGCTCGCCCCCATGAAGATCGCGCGTTTCACGCCGGCCGCGTCGCACACCGCAAGAACGTCGGCCATCATGTCGTCGAAGGTAAACGGATCGTCCGGTTTGTCCGACGCTCCGTAGCCCCGCAGATCCATCGCAACCATGCGGTAGCGGTCGGAAAAGTCCTCCACCTGGAAGCGCCAAAGCCGCCGGTCGAACGGATTGGCATGTATCAGCATGACATCGGGACCGGCGCCCACAACGTTGTAGTTCAGCCGGACGGCACCGTTTTCTGCGAAAGGTACTTATTCGTTTCCTGCAAACACGGCTAAAAAAATCCGGTCAGGCGATGGTCCGACAGGTGGAAATGACGCGACGAAAACGCGTTTGTAATGATTGGCGATAGAAATTGCCAATTTCTCGTCTTCCAATTAGTGTCGGCGGTAAGTGTGTAGTGTAATTTATGGGTAGTTGGTTATGCGTAGGTGGTTTTCTAATTATCGGTGGTGCGTCTGTGTTACGGCCCTTGGCGGCGGCGTCGTTAGTACCATCGCCTACAACGTGATGGGGCGGGCTGTAGGGTTCGAAAACGTTCCGTCGACGGCGCTGATACCGGGAATGTGCATCGGAGCGATTTCCGGATTCATCATATCGTTTCTGGTCATTCGTAATCGACGTCAGCTGATGGAACGTCTTGCTGCGGAGCAGAAGATCGCCGCGGACCTCAAGACCGAGATCGACCAGCGAAAAAGAACCGAAGCGGAACTTTTATTCGCCAAGGAAGAAGCCGATCTCGCCAACCGGATCAAGTCTGAATTTCTGGCCAATATGAGCCATGAACTGCGTACGCCCCTGAATGCGATCATCGGGTTTTCTGATGCCATGCGGACAGAAACCTTCGGCCCGATCAGTAATGCCCGCTATACCGATTATCTTGAACACATCAGTCAGGCCGGCAAGCAATTGATGGGCACCATCAACGACGTTCTCGACATCTCGAAGATAGAAGCCGGTAAGGTGGAGTTGCGGGAAGAAACGGTAGACGTACAATATGTCGTGGAATCCTGCGTTTCCCTGATGAAACAAAAATCAGCGGAAAAACAGCTTAGCCTGCGCATGGTACTGGCAGACGGGCCGCCTGCCCTTTATGCAGACGAACAGAAACTGAAGCAGATTCTGACGAACCTTCTGTCCAACAGCATCAAATTCACCCCGGAAGGCGGCGAGATCGCGATTTCGAGCGTATTTAACGAAAAGGGCTGCGAGCTGCGCGTCTCGGATACCGGCATTGGTATTGCGCCCGAAGACATTCCAGTCGCACTCTCGACATTCCGCCAGGTGGACAGCAGCATCAACCGGAAATTCGAGGGCACGGGTCTGGGATTACCGCTTTGCAAAACACTGACGGAACTGCATGGCGGCGTTTTCGAACTGGAGAGTGAACCGGGCATCGGCACGACCGTGTCTGTGCATCTGCCTGTCGACCGGATCATCGGCGAATACAACCCGGTTCCGCACAGATTGTCTGCCTAAGACGGTACCAGCGCGAAATTCTCTCCTTTTTCGCAAAAGGCATCTATGCGCTCCGTGCATGACCCGCACGTGGTACAGAGCCGGGTTTTGGGCTAGTGTGACACACGAAACTCGAAGGATTTATCCGCTTATGCAAGGCTCCTGGCGCACGCCGATGGTCGTTCTGACCTGCGGCACCATTATCCTGTTCATCAGCTTCGGCGCACGCAACATCTTCGGGATCCTGCTCGACCCGATGACGGAATCGGCAAGTATCAGCGTCGGCGATTTCTCCTTCGCCATCGGACTGCAGGCCGTTATCTGGGGGCTGACCACCCCGATCACGGCCTCGCTGGCCGAACGCTATGGCACGGCACGGATGATCGCGCTGGGCGGAACGCTGTACGCCGCGGGCCTGATCCTGATGTCGCTGGTACAGACGCCGGTCCACATGCACCTGACCGCCGGGCTGATGCTGGGCCTCGGCCTCAGCGCTACGGGCTTTCCGATCATCCTGGCGGCGATCACCAAGCGGGTCGATGCCAGGCGCCGCAGCCTGTTCCTCGGCATCGGCAGCGCCGCCGGCTCGTCGGGGCAGCTGGCGCTGGTGCCCATGGGCCAGTTTTTCATCAGCGGCTACGGCTGGGCAGTCACTGCGATCATCTTCGGCTGTATGGTCTCGCTGATCGTGCTGCTGTCTACCGCGATGAAGGACCCGAAGCGGGAAGCCGCCGACCCGAACGCAGCGCCCGAACAGAAACTGACCGAAGCCCTCGGCGAAGCGATGACCCATCGCGGTTTCCTGCTGCTGACCGCAGGGTATTTCGTGTGCGGCTATCAGGTGATGTTCCTGGGCACCCATTTGCCGAATTTCCTGACCGAAGCCGGACAGGACCCCTGGGTCGGCGCCACCGCGCTGTCGCTGATCGGACTGTTCAACATCTTCGGAACGCTTCTGTGGGGCGCGCTGGGCGGCAAGTGGCGCATGAAATACCTGCTGACGTCGATTTACCTGCTGCGCTCGACCGTGCTGTCGGTGTTTATCCTGCTGCCGGTCACGCCGGTAAGTACATACCTTTTCGCCGCCGCCATCGGCCTGCTATGGCTCGCCACCGTGCCGCTGACATCCGGCCTGGTGGCGCGCATCTTCGGGCTGAAGTACATGGCGACGCTAACCGGCATCGTGTTCTTCAGCCATCAGCTCGGCAGCTTCGCCGGCGCCTGGCTGGGCGGCGTATTCTTCGAAAGCACGGGCTCTTACGACACCATCTGGTGGATCGGCGTCCTGCTCGGAATCGTCGCCGCGGCTCTGCATTTTCCGATCGATGACAAGCCGGTCGAACGGATGCAGGCAGCGGAGGCGTAAAGCCGCCGGTTCGTCATCAACGGGTCACGCAAAACGGATTAGACGGCTGACCGGCAAAAAGGCATAAACGCAGCATGAACAACCCTGCTTCCCCCGCGCCAAACTGGCGCACGCCTTTCGTCATCCTGTTGGCCGGCACGACCATCGTCTTCCTGTCGCTCGGCGCGCGGATGACGTTCGGGCTGTGGCTACCGGATGCGTCGAACGAATTGTTCGGACCCAACCAGCTGAAGATCCTGTCGCTGTCGATCGCGCTGCAGTCGCTATTCTGGGGTATCGGCACCCCGATCGCCGGCAATATCGCCGACAAATACGGCACGGGCAGGGTCATCGCCGCGGCGGGGATTCTCTACACCATCGGGCTGGTGATGATGACGGTGTCGACAACGCCGTGGATGGCGCATCTTTCGATCGGCGTGTTTACCGGTTTCGCCATGTCGGGCGCCATGTTCCCGATCATCCTGTCGGCGGTCAGCCGCGCGGTGAGCCCGGAAAAGCGCAATCTGTATCTTGGCATCGCTAGCGCCGGCGGATCGTCCGGCCAGGTCATCATGATCCCCATGGGCCAGGCGGTGATCGACGCCCAGGGCTGGGTCATCATGCTGTATGTGATGGCCGCGATGACCGCGCTGATCGTGCCGCTGGCCTATGTGATGATGACGCGGAAAGCCGAAGCCAATACCGGCCCCGCCGTGGTCGAACTGTCCACCGGCGCCGCCATCCGCGAGGCATTTACCCATCGCGGCTACGTGCTGCTGACCAGCGGGTATTTCGTCTGCGGCCTGCAGACCATGTTCATCGGCACGCACTTCCCGAACATGCTGACCAGTCTGGAAGTCGACACCACGGTCGCCGCCTGGTCTTTGTCGCTGATCGGGGCCTTCAATATCATCGGTACGTTTACCTGGGGTGCGATGGGCGGCAAGTTCCGCCAGAAATACCTTTTGTGCTGGCTGTATTCCCTGCGCTCGCTGATCATGATCGCGTTCATTCTGATGCCGATCTCTTCGACCAGTGTGATCGTGTTCTCGGCCGTGATGGGGCTGTTGTGGCTCGGCACCGTACCGCTGACGGGATCCATCGTCGCGCAGGTGTTCGGGCTGAAGAACATGGGCATGTTGTTCGGCTTCGCCTTCGTTGCGCATCAGCTGGGCAGCTTTATCGGTATTTACGCGGCAGGCTACTTCTTCGACCTGTTCGGCAATTACAACGCCGTCTGGTGGGCCGCCATCGTCATGGGGCTCGTCGCATCGCTGATGAACTATCCGATAAACGACAAACCGATCGAGCGCGAGACTCTGGTCGAAGGCGCCTGACGTCGTTTTTCGCGCACGGCGTAAAACTCTCGGGGCCGAAATACGTTACACGAAGGGCGGCCGGGGATCGATCCCGAGCGACAGACGGCCACGGTTTTCCGCAGCGTTGTTCGGGTCGATCACGACGTGGGATCGAATAGCATACATATCCCTGAACATCCGCTGCAGCGGATTCCGGTCGAACATCGCGCCGGTGCCGGCGTCCATGAACACATCGGTGACGACTTCCGTGCACAGGCGCAGCACCTCGGCCATGCGCAACCGGTGGGATATCCGGTCCTCCGCGGTGAATTTTTCGCCGGCTTCTGCCCTGTCGTCGAAATCCCGCGCGGCGCCGAGTAGGATATCGCTCGCCATGGCGGACCGTTCCATAGCGCGCCCCAGCACGATCTGCGACGGCGCGGCTTCCGACTGCTTGCCGGACATCAGTGCGCTGGCGCGCGATTCCAGCCGTTCGCGATAGGCGTCGACCGCCGCCGCCGCAATGCCAAGCGCGGGGGCGGCAAGCATCGTCGTGAAAATCATGATCCGCGGCACCCCCTGAAACATTGCGCCGGGATTGACGTCCCCACCGGGCGGCGGATCGGTATCGTAGTTCCAGAGGTTCAAGGCGCGGTGCAAAGGCACGAACACGTCATCGAGCACCACCGTCTTGGAGCCCGTTCCCCGCAGCCCCATGACGTGCCAGTCGTCGATCACGTCGGCAACATCGGTACGGGGGACAAGAAACGTCAGCGACGTCCGAGCCCCGTCCGCTTCTGCGCCGCCGTCGAACGCCGACAGAAGCAGCCAGTTGCACTGGTCGACCCCGCTTACATAGGGCCATTTGCCGGTCAGCCGGAATCCGCCGTCGACGGGATCGGCAGTGGTCGTGGGGCCGGTGACCAGACAGGTTATCGGATTGTCGCCGCAGGCGGCGTAAACCTCGTCCTGCGCCTCCGCCGGGTACATGCCGATGAACCGGTTCTGGTTGCCGCACAGACCGACGATCCACGCATCGGAGGCCGAGCCCAGGGCGATTTCCGCCGTCGCTTCCGCCATCGCCGGCAGGCCAAGCTCGAACCCGCCGTAGCGGCGAGCCTGCATGATTCGGAACAGCCCGGCATCGCGGATCAGATCGAGGTTTTTCGGCAGCATCGACCGGTTTTCCTCGGTCGCGGTTGCGCGTTCCGCCAGGATAGGCGCAATTTTGCGGGCGCGATCGACGATTTCCGCAGCCGTCGGGATGTTCTTTACTTCGGCGTCCATTCCTTCACCAGTTTCCGCGCGACGGCGAGATCCGCGGGTGACATGTCCTTTTCCAGTTGAGCGGTAATCATCGCCGCCTGCTCTTCGCCAAGATGCGCGGCCAGTCTAAACCATTTATAGGCCTGCACCATATCCGGTTCGCCGAGCAGGCCCTGGATATGGACGGTTCCCAGGGTGGTCAGTGCCTCGACGTAGCCCTGATCGGCCGCTCGCCGAATCCAGCGCGCGCCTTCGGCCTCCCGGTTTTTGCCGCCAACGCCGTTAATCAGCGCAATCCCGAGTTGGGCCTGCATCATGGGGTCGCCCTGCGCGGCAGCCTTTTCCAGCCAGACAAAGCCGGTCTCTGCATTCGCCTTGACGCCTATGCCGCTGAGATACCGCGTGCCGATCTCGAATTGGGACTCCGCATCACCTTGCCGCGCCGCCGCTTCCAGCCAGCGGGCGCTTGCCGCCGGGTCTTTCGATACGCCGCTGCCTTCCCGGTACAGCCGGGCCAGAAGCACCTGGGCATGGAGCGATCCCTGCGTCGCGGCCCGTGTCGCCCACTCCACCGCTTTCACAGGATCCTGCGCCGCGCCGCGGCCGGTAAGATGGGCTTCGGCCAGTTCGAGCTGCGCGGCGGCATCGCCGTTTTGCGCCCGGACCTTGACCTTTTCCGTCAGCGCTGACGAAGGCGCCGCCGTCAGAACAAGAAGAGCGAATGCAAGAACGACTTTCATCGGCTCACGCTAGCACAGACAGGCTATGGCGGGACAATCGCAGGATACCCTATATTGCGGCATGACTTCCGGTAATTCCCAGGACGAGGGCAATGACGGCACGATCAAATCGGTCGCCGTCGCGGCCCAGATACTCGAAGCGCTGGCAGGATCCGGCGGACCGGTACGGCTGGCCGACCTGTCGCGCCAGCTAGACCTGCCTCGCGCACGTATCCACCGCTATCTGAAAACGCTGCGCGAACTCGGCTACGTGTCGCAGGAACGCAACGGGGAGCGATACTGGCTGGGCACGCGCCTTTTCCATCTGGGACAGGCGGCGATGGAGCAGTTCGAGATCACCCGCATCGCCGACCGCCCCATGCACGATTTACGCGAGACGCTGGGCCAGACAGTCGTACTGTCCACCCCGGTCAACGGCGAAGCGCTGGTAGTTGCAGTGGTCGAAAGCGAAAACGTCGTGAAGATCAGTGTCCGCACAGGCGTACGGCTGGCGGTCCCGAATTCAGCGCAGGGACGCATTGCCCTGGCCTATGCGCCACCGGCGGTCCGCGACCGGGTGCTGGGCAATCTCTCCCCCGATACCCGCGCTGAAACGGAGTCACGGTTCGAGACCATCCGGAAACGCCTTTACGAATTTTCCTCCGGCGAAATGCTGGGCGGGATCAATGTACTTGCCGCGCCCCTGCTGGGCGACGGCGACGAACTGGCCGGCATTCTTGCGGTTGTCGGCACGACCCAGGACGTCTCGGAAACGCGGGATGCGGTCGCCGCCCTGCAACGTCAGGCCGCCGGTATCTCTTCTCTTCTCGGCTCCGACGCATACGACAAACCGGAGGGCTGACATGACCTCGACGAAAGTTACAATCGGACGGGTAGCGCTTAAAAACCCCGTGATCTGCGGCTCCGGCGAACACGTCATGACGGAAGCAGGCCTGAAATCGGCGCTGGACGCCGGCGTCGGCGCGGTGGTGGCGAAATCCGTCAACGAAACCCAGGCGGCGAAAGACCAGCTCGATCGTACGGATTACGCGCTGCTGGACGGCGACTGGAACCGCCTGCCCTGGGATTTCACCGCGCCGCGCAATGCGACCCTGGCCTGCCGGTCCGGCCTGCAGAAAATGGACTTCGAAGCGTGGCTCGAAATCGTTGCCCGACTCGATGCCAAAGCGGCAAAAAACGGACAGTTTGTGATCGGCAGCATCATTCTTGCGGACCTCGATGCCGCGGTCGATATGGCCAGACAGACGGAGGCCGCCGGCGTGCGCGTGCTGGAATTCAACATCGGCACACCCTACGGCGACGAAGCGTCAGGCGTCGTGACAACCGAGCGCGCCACTGCGCGGGTCACCGAAATCGTCAAGGCAGTGTGCGATGCCGTCGATATTCCTGTCTGGGCCAAGATCACCGGCCAGAGTGAAAACGTCGCCGCCCTGGCACAGGCCGCCCGCGACGGCGGCGCCGAGGCGGTGGTCCTGATGGGCCGCTTCCTCGGCATGATCCCGCAACTCGACACGCAGGAACCTCTGCTCGGCACCAATCTTGGCACCGGCGGGGGGTGGGCCCTGCCGATGACGTGCTACTGGCTGGCGAAATCGCGCGCCGCTTTGGGCGCTGAGGTTCCCCTGATCGGCATGAACGGCGCGCGCAGCGGCGAAGACGTGCTGCGGATGATGCTGGCAGGCGCTCATGCGGTGGAGATTTCCAGCGCGGTTTTCACCAACGGTTTCGGCGTACTGGCGGAAGCGGTGGAAACTGTCGAGAAATACCTGTCGGAACATGATCAGAATCCCGCCGACATCCTCGGGCGCGCTGCCGACCAGGTTGTTGCGTTCTCGGATCTGCCGCGGCGCCCCGGCTTCTGGGAGCAGTTCGCGCCGCCGGGTGCATTGTAGCCTCTTCCCCCGCCAACTTGTCTCTCCTCATCCGTTCTGCCTAAACTTTAGCCTCATCAGGGAGGAACGGTGCGATGATCGGTAAAAGCTGGATACGCGAGCAGGGCATGCAGGACGCGCTTCTCTGTTCGGCATTGCGCGACCGGAACATGGATGACGTGCCGCAGTGGCAGCGCGATTTTCCGGAACGCGACGCCTTTATGAAGCACTGGGACAGTCTGGAGCCTATGCGCGACGGACCGGTCAACCCGGAAAGACGTGACGTCACGGACCTCGACGCCATGAATGCGGAGATAAAGAAGCTGGCGCAAGAACTCGGGGCGGCAGATACCGGCATGACGGCCCTCAAGCCGGAATTCATCGAGATAGGCGTCGACCTGCCGCACAAGAACGTCATCGCGACCATCGTCTATGAAGATTATGCGGCAGCCCTGCGCGGCCCAGACGATGTCGAGCTGGAAGCCATGGGCGCCTATGCGAAATGTGCCGATATCTCCACAGAGATCGCCCGCTATATCCGGGAAGAACTCGGCTATCCGGCGGTTGCGCATCACAACGGCTCTTTTCAGGTGCAGGCGATCCCGATATTCCACGAAGTCGGGTTCGGCGAACTGGGTCGCCACGGCAGCCTGATCCATCCGGAGCTGGGCGCCAATTTCCGTCCCGGCTTCATCACCACTGATCTGCCGGTGGCCTACGATTCCCCTCGCAATTTCGGCATTCAGGATTACTGCACCACGTGCAATCTGTGCCGCAACAACTGCCCCGGCGATGCGATTCCCGACGATCACATCATGACCGACGGGATCATGCGCTGGCTGACGAATATCGACAAATGCTATCCGATTTCCCGCTTCCGCGAGACGTATTGCCACATCTGCATCGATGTCTGCCCCTATATCTGGAAGGAAAACAGCGACCCGGAAAAGAAGAGCATGTTCCGGGATTATATGAAAATCCGGAAGGAAGAGGGCTACAAGACGCCCAAGGGTCCGGACACACCGGTATCCGACAGGCGCGCCGACCAGCGCGCTTACCGAAAGATCGATGCCGACGTTCATCCCACCGCCACGGCGCCCGCGATCAGCGATGCGGCGGCGGCGGCGCTGACGATCCTGGCTCGGGACGGTGTCAAATCGGATGACGGCATCCGGCCCCGCGATTCCCGCTGGGTCTATCGCGGCAAAACGGCAAACGGACAGAAATTCGAGATCGATTTCAGCGGACCGGACCTGCCGGCCCGAACCGCCGATCACACGATTCTGCCGTCAGACATACCGAAGGATTACCGATGGCAGGGCGAATACATGCTGACAGTCTCCCCGCCGAATATCGCCTTCCAGATCGCCTGGTCGAAAGACGATCCTCTGCGCATTCACAGTTTCAGCCGCGGCTCGTGGGAGGACGAACTGGCCACGATGGCAGGCTGACCTAGCCACAACACGCGTCTCCTTCCTGCATCGGCGGACACGCGACCGTGCCGAAGGAACAGAAGACGCAGCAGTCCCCGGGAAGCGGCTTCAATACGACGCCGCAGCCCTTGCAGTCGTAAAACCACTGGCAGGCATCGGTCGGCATTGTTTCCGCCGTTTTATGTCCGCAATTCGGGCAGGTTATCTCCGATCGCAGAATTACGCCGTCCGGCTGCATTTCCATAGGGCGTATACAGAGACGAGAAGAAAGACAGCGAGCGCAGGCAGCAGGACGATATCAAGCCAGCCCGATGCCGACGCCATTCCGATAGCGCCCAGCAGAATCACCAGCACCGGCGTAAAACAGCAAATCGCAGCGACGATACTGCCGACAATCCCGATCTTGAGAAGCGATTTATCCGTCATGGCGGAATATCCTAACATGGCAATCATAACGATCACGCAAACATGAAGACCGAATATCCAAGCAAGCAGTCCGCCCGCCAGGCAATCTGGGACCGGCTGAAGAACGAAAGGCTGGCAGCCTTTCCGTTCCCGCCGCATGGCCGTATTCCGAACTTCAGGGGCGCGAAGGACGCGGCGATGCGTCTGTTCGACGAGCCCGAATGGCGGGATGCAAAACGGATCAAGGTCAATCCGGACTCGCCGCAGAAATATGTCCGCGCCGAAGCCTTGCGCCGGGGGATCACCGTCTACGTGCCGACCCCACGGCTCAAAGGCGGCTTCATGAAGCTGGACCCCGCCAAAATCCCGTTCGACGCGATCAACCACGCGTCGCAAATGTCCAAGGCGGAAAAATGGGCCGAGCCGGTCGCGCTCGAAGACCTGCCCCAGCTCGACGCCATTGTCACCGGCTGCGTCGCGGTCACCGAAACCGGCCGCCGTGCGGGCAAGGGCGAAGGGTACAGCGATATCGAATTCGCCATCCTGCGGGAACTCGGCCACGACGCGGTGCCCGTGGCGACGACCGTCAACGACGTGCAGGTCGTAGGCGATTTTCCCATCGAAAGTAACGATCTGCCATTGACGGTGATCGCGACGCCGACTCAGACCTACCGTATCGCCAACCCGCCCCCGCCGCCGGACCGGATCGAGTGGAACCGGCTATCGGCACAGGATCTAGAAGAC
>Ga0181568_10000251_pt1 | contig 46529 bp, 47 predicted proteins | sample 101ome_20_FD_133758 | JGI IMG/M metagenome (GOLD analysis project Ga0181568, IMG submission 133758) | Coastal salt marsh microbial communities from the Groves Creek Marsh, Skidaway Island, Georgia - 101404AT metaG (megahit assembly) | ecosystem: Environmental > Aquatic > Marine > Intertidal...
ACCGAGGGCCATGTAGGCCTGGGAGTCTCCGGCCCGTTCGGCCGGGTATCGGGAGTTGCGGGCCAGCAGGGCGAATGCGGCGGGCACACCCATCCAGAAGGCGAAGCCCCACACGCCGAGAGCAAGGGTGAAGACGACCGGATGGTGGATCGAGGCGACGAGCACCGCCATCGCCGCAGCCACCCCGACCCACTGGCCGGCGTGGCGATGAGGCCCTCGTCGTCGAGCCGACGGGATGCTGGCGAGGGAGTTCAACGAGAACACGAGCGCGACAGCGATCGGACTGAGGCCGATGTCGCCCGAGCCGATGGCTCCCGCGAACACGAACACCGAGTTCCCTCCGAGGGTGAGCAGGCCGAGCGCGACGAGCAGCACGAACGCGGCCGGGACCGGCCGGTGTCGTTCGGAACGGGGACGCTCGGGTGCGGCGAATCGCGCTGTTCGAATGAAGAGCAGCGGTACGAGATGGAGCGCGCCGAGGAGGAAGAAGAGCTGCTCCGGTCCGGAGGCGTCGATGACCGAGGCGATGACCGGGGCGGCGACGCTCCCGACGATGGGGCCGACCACGGCGACGTCGCCGCTGCGGTCCTCGTCGCCGAACACCTCGGACCACGAGATCCAGGCCACGGTGCCGAGTGAGATCCCGGCGAGGAAGCGGAGGGGGAGCAGGAGGGAGAATCCGACGAGACCCGAGGCGACGTTGGCCACGAGCCCCAGCAGGATCGCGATGACCATGACCCGGCGCCGAGGGCGAAGGATCCGGCCCGCTCCCCAGGATGAGACGACGAACCCCCCGAGCTGCAGGGTGGAGATCAGCCCGACCCGTCCGACGGGGACGCCCTCGACGTCGGCGATGCCCGGGATCAGGAACGGCGTGGCTGAGAAGACGACGGTGCCCACCGCTGAGGCGACGAGGACGATGGCGGGGACGTTCGGTCGAAGGGTGGCGAGCGCCCTGAGCGGGGTCTGGAGCACGGATCGACCTAGGCCTCGGCGAGATCGCGGCGCGCGTCGACGATGAGCGATCGCACGCGTTCACGCAGTTCGGGAACATCGGCCTTGGTGAGACCGTCGGTCGGTATTGGCTCGAGCACGCGCACCGTGGCCGTGCTCCGTCCGAACCTCCAGTCGTGCTTCACCAGCGCGCTGCGGGTGCCGTGGACCGCGAGCGGCAGAATCGGCGCCCCTGCGGTGATCGCGATGCGGAAGGCGCCGTCCTTGAAGTCGCCGAGTTCCCCCGATGCCGACCGGGTGCCCTCGGGGAAGAGCATCACCGAGACCTTCGAGTCGAGTCGGTCTCGAGACTCCCGATAGACGTGCGCCCCGCCACCCTCGGCTCCTCGCACGAGCTTGATGTCGCGAGCCAGCCACATGAGCCAGCCGACCAGCGGGATCTTGAAGAACGCGCTCTTGGACACCCACTTCATCTCCATGGGCAGGTGCGAGATCAGCAGGATGTCGACGAAGCTCTCATGGTTGGCGACCACGACGTACGGGCGCCGCGGGTCATCGGGGATGTCTCCCTCCACGCGGAACCGCCACAGCGGATTGAGTCGCTGGTGCATCACAGCGACCTTGCGGAAGGTGAGACCGGCGAGGTAGGCGCCGCGGTCGAAGGGAGCGGTGACCATGCGGATGACGGCCACCACCGGCACCGCGAGCACCACGGTGATGCCGAGGACGAGCCAGGCCCAGACACTGGCGAGGGTGGAGGTCGGCCCCCGTGACGAAGCCGTCGCACCCACGGGGGCGAGTGTAGGTGAGTCAGTCGTGTCGGAAGAGGCGACTCGCGGGGCTGTCACCACGGATCGCGTCCACGGCGAGGATCACCGCGGCCGCGGTGTAGGAGGAGTGCTCGTCGGCCGGGAAGACGATGCGCTCGGGATGGACGAGTCCGGTGAGGTATGCCCCGGAGGCGAGCCGGTGGTCGCGGGTCCATCCGAGGAGGCGTGTCGCGGTGTCGGTGTCGCCGACGGCGGCATGGGCGATCGATGCCTCGGCGGTCTCCGAGGCGGTGATCCAGGGCTCGTCGCTGACGCACCGCACGCCGAGGTCCTCCATCACGAAGGTCTCCCACCCGGCGCGGAGCCGTTCGGCTCCCGCCACGGCGTCGACCGCACCGGACAGAGCGGGGTAGTACCAGTCCATCGCCCAGCGGTCCTTCGGCTCGAAGGAGCCCTGGTGACCCGCCACCTCGCGACCGACCGCCTCGGCCATGACCGCAGCCGCGTCCGCCCAGTCCTCGCGGGGAGAGCCCGCGAGGTGTGAGAGCTCCACGCCGCATCGCAGTGAGTGGAGGATCGAACAGGTGCCGGTGAGCAGCGCGTAGTCCCAGGGTCGATCGTCGACGTGGACGGCCCACAGGGCGAGACCGTCCTCGCGTCGGCATGAGAGCACCCAGTCGAGCGCGCGCTCGACGGTCGGCCACAGATGGGCGAGGAAGCCGTTGCCCGGATCGCACAGGTGGTGGTGCAGCACACCGGTGGCGATGTACGCGCAGACGTTCGTGTCGAGCTTCGGATCCTCGATAGTCCGATCATCGTGGCCGTCGGGCAGGTAGTAGTTGTGCCAACTGCCGTCGCCCCGCTGGGTGGCGACCAGCCAGTCGTAGGCGTGCGCGGCCTCCGCGTGCAGCCCGACGAGATCGAGCGCCATGGCCGATTCGACGTGGTTCCATGGATCGCAGTGCCCCCCGGGGAACCAGGGGATCATCCCACTGGCGGTCTGGAGCGTCGCGAGGTGCTCTCCCGAGCGCCGGAGCTCATCGGACCCGATGACGCCGGCGATGCCGTCGATCGGTCTCATCCGCTCGGTCCGCCCTTCACCGCGTAGTGCACCTCGCTCTTGCCGAGTACCGGCGCGAGGACGCGCTCGACGAGGGCGAGGGGCCGCGGGCGCTCGATGATCTCCCGCTCCAGCAGACGCCGGTAGGCGCGCACCAGTCGGTGGTCGTCGTTGTCGACGCCGACGGCGCACTTCAGCCACCAGTAGGGCGAGTGGAGCGCGTGCGCGCGGTGATGCCCGGTGAGGGAGAGTCCGGCGGCGCGGAGCTTCGCCCGCAATTCGACGGAGGAGTAGATGCGGACGTGACCTCCCTCGGCGATCGGGGCGTGATAGGCGTCGGACAGGCGCCAGTTGATGCGCTCCGGGAACTCGGCCGGGACGCTTGCGGCGAATCGACCCCCCGGTCGGAGAACGCGGACCATCTCGGCGAGAGCGGCGGTGTCGTCGGTGATGTGCTCGAGCACCTCGGAGGTGATCACGACGTCGAAGGACTCGTCGGGGAACGGGAGGCGGGTCGCGTCGCCCCGCAGCACACCGATGAAGTCGCCGTCGCCGATCTCGCCGGAGTCGTGCATCGCTCCGATCGTCGCCCGGGTCTCGGTCACCTCGGCCTCCGCGTAGTCGAGGGCGACGGCTCGGGCGCCGCGCCTCGCGCACTCGTACACGTGGCGGCCGAACCCGGCTCCCACGTCGAGCACCCGTTCGCCGGGGCGCAACTGAAGGCGGTCGAAGCGAACGGTGAGCATTCAGATGCGCCCGTTTCGGCGCAGCTTCTCGATGTTCTCCGGCATGGCCAGAACCTCGCGGTACTGGTCGACCGTCATCTCGGCGCATCGACGCCAGGTCCAGCGTTCGAGGACGCGCTGGCGACCGGCGAGGCCGACGGACTCGCGCCTCTCGGGGTTGTCGAGCGCGGCGGCGATGGTGGCGGCGAGCGATCCGGCGTCACCGGCGGTGCAGCGGAAGACGGTCTCGCCGTCGGCTCCGGTGACCTCGGGGAGCGCGCCACCGTCGGTCGCGACCAGCGGGGTCCCCGAACACATCGCCTCGATGGCCGGGAGGCTGAACCCCTCGTAGAGGCTCGGCACCACGGCCAGTTCCGATTCGGCGTAGAGCTCGACGATCCGCTCGTCGGTGACTCCGGAGACGAACTCGATGGCCTCGCCGAGGCCATACCGCTCGATCAGATCCATGCTCTTGCCGGGCTTGGGTCGACCGATGATGGTCAGGGTCACCACGCGTCCGTCAGCTCGGAGCTTGGCCATGGCCTCGAGGAGGTAGGCGAGTCCCTTGAGCGCCACGTCGGCTGAGGCGGTGGTGATCAGATGGCCGGGGCTACGGGAGACATCGTCGAGTGGCCGGAAGAGATCGGGGTCGACGCCGACGGGGACCAGTCGCATGCGGTCGAGTTCGACGCCCATGTCGGTGTGGATGTCCTGGATCGAGTTCTCACTGACCACCACGACTCTCGGCATACGCGAGGCCACCTTGCCCTGCATGCGAACGAAGGAGTACCAGCGACCGATCGACCACCGCCGGTAGGCGTTCGGCGCCGCGTCCATCTCGAGCATGCGGTCGCGGGTGATCGGATGGTGGAGGGTGACGACCGTCGGGATCTTGCGCTCGAGTCGCGCGATACCCCATCCGAGGCATTGGTTGTCGTGGACGAGGTCGAACTCGCCGAGGCGCTTGGACAGGTGATGGTTCGCGCGGGCGCTGAACGCGAGCGGCTCCGGGAAGACGCCGGTGGAGAACACTGCGGTCTCGAGGAAGTCGAAGCGCGACTTGAACTCCCAGAAGGCCGGGAAACGGCCGGGGTAGTGGTCGTTGAAGAGGTCGAGACTGCGCAGTTCGGTGAGCGGGACGCGGTCGTCGAGCACCGGATAGGGCTGGCCACCGAAGACCTCGACGGAGTGTCCGAGGTCGCAGAGCGCTTTGGTGAGATGGCGGGTGTAGATGCCCTGACCGCCGACGTGGGGTTTTCCACGGTAGGTGAGGTAGGCGATGCGCAAGGGCGCGTCGGCGTCGAGCCCTGCGGACATCCGTCGGAGCCTACCGGTGGGTAACCGCGGGCTCCGGTGCCGGACCGCCCGCGGTATTGGATTCAGCGTCGGATCGGTGTCCAGCGGAGGTAGGTGGCAACACGCCAGAGCCACTCGGTCGGCCCCTGTGTGAAGTGGGTCAGCCACCACTGCGACCAGATGATCTGGAGCGCCCAGACGGCGAACGTGAACAGGAGGAGTTCGGCTCGGTCGAACTCGCCTCGGGTGAACACCTCTTGGAGGACGAACAGCGCGATGGCCGTCTGGGAGAGATAGTTGGTGAGGGCCATCCTGCCGACGGGGACCAGACGGTCGAGCGACTTGGGTCGGTGATGGAGCAACAGCATCACCGTCGACACCAGGCCGATCACCATGGGCGCTGTCGCGAGTGTGGTCGGAGCGTTCGAGGCCAGGGCGTGACGCCAGGAGTGACCCGTGGCCCCGATCCACACGACTCCGGCGACCGTGAGAGGAATTCCGGTGCCGAGGCCGGCGATGGCGGCGCGTCGATACCACTCGTGTGAGCGGGAACCGTCGAGCACCCCGGACCGGTACATCGCGATGCCGATGAGCATCATGCCGAGAGCGCGGAGGAAGCTGTCGGTGACGAAGAAGGTGACCACGACCGGTGCGGCGTCGAGGTCCTGGTCGAACCAGTACCAACCGAGCTGTCCGGCTCCTCCGGAGGAGTTGAGGATCATCTGCGCGAGGGGCCCCGATGCGGCGGTGAGGGTCATGCATAACGCTCCGAGCGCCACCAGGGTGCGGCCCCGGAGTTTCCTCGCGAGGAGCAGGATGGGGGAGCACAACGCGTAGGTGATCAGTACGTCGCCCTCCCAGAAGGAGGCGTGGACCAGACCGATCACCAGCAGGAGCAGGTTCCTCCAACAACTGAGAACGATGGGATGGCGCCGGCGAGCGCCGACCCGATCGATGAAGAGCACGATGCTCGCGCCGAAGAGCGCGGAGAACAGACCCATCATCTTCTGGTCGATGAGGACCTCTCCGAGGAGACCGACCGCGCGATCGAGCAGCCCATTGCCGCCGTCGTTGGTGATGTTGAAGTACGCCGGGTCGGGCAGACCGAAGCTCACGACGTTCATGAGGAGTATCCCGAGCACCGCGAGGCCGCGGAGGGCATCGATGGAGACGACGCGACCGTCGCCGTGAGCGGAGCGTGAGGTGCTCATGAGATCGCTCGGGGGAGAGCGCTCACTTCGCGAGTTGCAGGATCGTCGTCGCGATCGCGAACCATGCGGTGCCGAGCGTGCCGAGGGCGAGGATCTGGCGGCGGAAGCCCCGCTCGATCGCTGCCTCGAGTCGCGATCCGTGCTGGTCGACCTCGCTGCGGAGTTCGATGCCGAGTTGGTTCATCTCGCGGCGGAGTTGGGTGGACAGCACCTGCATCTCGCCGCGCAGCGCCGTGGCGGTCTGGTGACCGACCGACGACACGTGGTCGACCGTGGCCACGTTCGCCCAGGTGACAGGTGGTAGGTGATCCATGAGCGTGCCCGCGTCCTCAGGGCCGATGACGGTCTCGAGGGTGCGGAGAAGTTTGAGTCGTTGACGATCGGTGATCGACATGGTCCCTCCTGTGGTGTTGACGTGGAGGGAGGTCGGTGAGGCGACCCTAGTGCGCGGGTGTCACGGGCTGGTGATGATGGTGGGCATCGCCGCCGTCACGCAGAGGGTGTCGAGGATCGTGATCAGGGCGCATCGGCCCCCGAGTTATCAACCGAAGACAGGGGAGCCGTCGCAGGGGTTGGTGTCGGCGATGTTCTTGGTGCCGGTTCCGTCGTCGAGTGTCACCGAGACCGTGACGTTCGACGTGTCAGTGACGGTGATGACCCCGGAGAACACCGCCGTTCCCGCGCCACCCGTGACGGTGATCGCGCCTCCGGAGATCGTGCCGCCCGACTGCGGCGTGAGATCACCGGTCACGATCGCGGGATCGCTGATGGACGCGCGTCTGAACCAGAGGCCGTCGACGACGACGTCGTCGTTGTCATCGTCGACCAGTTTCATACTGACCGAGATGTTCGTCGCTGCCGTCGTCATCTGAGGCGTGCACGAGATGGTCAGTGTTCCGGTGGGCAGCGAGTTGGGAAGCGTCGTCGTGGTGGTCGTCGTCGTGGTCGGGGTGACTCCGCAGGGGTCGGTGAGGAAGGTCATCCAGTCGTAGTCGGTTCCCTCGGAGTCGGTGGCGGTGGCGGCGACCTCGATCGTGTCGTCGTAGTTGTCGTTGCTCAGCGTGAGGGTGAACGTGACGGCGCCGCTCCCGGTGATGAGAATCGAGTCGCCGGAGATCGTTCCTCCGGAAACCGGCACCAGGGTCGCCGTGGATCCGCCGTCGAAGTAGGTGTAGGTCCCGCGGACGGTCACGGTGTCGCCGTCGCTCTCGTTGATGTCGATGGTGACGGTGACGTCGGTGAACGTGGACTCACCGGTGTCGACGCACGGAAGTTGACGAACCGTCAGGGTGGGGGCCGACTTCACGACCGTGGTCGTCGTTGTCGGTGGGGCGGTGGTGGTCGGTGCCGCCGTGGTCGTCGGCGCCGCTGTCACCGGAGGAGTCGTGGCTGGGGGGGAGGTCACCGGAACGGTCGTCGGTGGTGCTGTCGTGGCCGTCGTGCTCGTGGTCGACTCGGTCGTCGATGTGGCCGGCGCGGTGGTCGATGTGGTGGTCGATGTGGTCGCGGACTCACCCTGGGCGTCGGCGACCGCCTGGGGGGCCTCGGTCGTCGTCGTGTTAGAGGTGAGGACGACCGGTGGCTCGGTGCCATCGGGCTCCTCCGCCGCGATCAGCGGTGGGAGCTCGGGCGGTCCGTCGTCGATCCCGATGACCGTCACGCCACCGACGATGATGAGCGCGGATGCGGCGACGCCGGCGATGGTCGCGGCGCCCAGCCGCTGCACGATGGAGAGGCCCTTCGGGAAGCCGGCGCCGTTGAGGCGCAGGCGGCCCTGCGATGACGAGAGCGTCGTCGCTCGAGTCGACGAGAGCGTCCCCTGCGACGAGGAGAGCGTCGTTGGCTGGGACGACTGCAGTTCGGTCGCCCCATCCCCTCCGGCACCCGATGTCGGACCGATCGCTCCGAGCGCCTCGAGAACGCGGTCGCGCAATCCGGGGGGCGCGGCGAAGGCGGGGGCGCCGCCGATGAGGGCGAGCGGGGCGAAACGCCGACGGGTGCGCTCACACGTCGAGCAGGAGTCGACGTGACGCGCGACCCGTTTGCGGACGAGGACGGAGAACTCGCCGTCCCAGTCGGACAGGATCGAGGCGAGTTCCTCGCACTCCTTGCGGCCACGCCGCGCCACGCAGTAGGCGCCGAGGCTTCGCTCGGTCCGCTCGCGCATCCGGTGGACGAGGCCGTAACTCTGCTGGGGGGTCACTCCGAGCGCGTCGGCGAGGTCGTTCCCGGACAGGTCCTGGCGCATGGTGAGCTCGAGAACGAGCTGGTCCCGCGAGTCGAGGCCCCGGGCCGCCCCGCGCAGCAGTTCGGCGAGGTCCTCGAACTCGGCGGCGTCCTCGACCGAGTCGGTCTCCGAAGGGGTTGGTGGGAGCATCACCTCACCACCCGCCTCGGAGAAGTCGGTGACCACCGACTTCGACCGTCGCCGCGAACGCCGGTACACCTCGTTGCGGAGGATGGCGAAGAGCCAGGGCTTGAGACGCGTCGGATCGCGGAGTTGGTCGAGTTTCTCGGCGGCCAGCACGAAGACGTCCTGGACCATGTCCGCGGCGTCCTCGCGGTTGCCGGTCATCGCCGCAGCCGTGTCGTAGAGCGTGTCGCCGTAGCGATCCCAGATGGTGGCGAGCGCGGACCGATCGCCGGCGAGGTACGAGGCGACGGTGGCGGCGTCGGCGGAGCCGGCGGAACTCGCTCGTGCGTCGTCGTGCGTCATTGTCGTGGTGGTCCATCTCCATCGGCCTCTGGTGTCCAAGAGGTCGATGCCGGTGACATCTCGCAGTTTTGCTCCAGCGAGCAGGCCCGGGCGGCTGAATTCTAACGGCGTTCAGGTGAGGGGCTTCGCGAGCACCGTCCTCACCTGCGAGGCTCCTGGGGTGCGAGCTCTGGTGCAGCGGGTCCGCTCAGCCCACGTCGATGTGATCACCGACGTGTCGTCCGAGCGTGTCGGAGAGATCACGACCGGCGTGTGCGTCCTCGTCGGGGTCACGCACGATGACACCGAGGACCACGCCGTGCGTCTCGCGGCGAAGGTCGCGGACCTTCGGATCTTCGCCGATGACGAGGGGGTGATGAACCGGTCGCTGCTCGAGGTGGACGGCGAGGCCCTGGTCGTCTCCCAGTTCACCCTGTACGGCGACACCGGCCGCGGACGTCGCCCGGGCTGGTCGGCGGCGGCCCGTCCCGAGCAGGCCGAACCCCTCGTTGATCGTTTCGCCGAGGCCCTTAGGGATCGTGGGGTGCGGGTGGCGACCGGACGTTTCCGCACCGATATGCAGGTGGGGCTCGTCAACGACGGCCCCTGCACCCTCATGCTCGAGATCTGACCCGCGCGCTGAGCGCCGCCAGGGCAAACGCGAGGCCCAGGAGTGCGACGATCACCCGGTCGCCGATCCTCGTGTACCAGGTGTGTCCCTCCCGGAGTCGCACCTCGTGAACGATGACGCGACGTTCGGAGACGTCGGTGCGCTCGAGCACCCGTCCGCGGTCATCGATGACAGCGGTCAGACCGGTGGGAGCCGCCTGCACCACCCATCGTCCGGTCTCCATCGCTCGGAGTCGACTGGAGGCGATCTGTTGGGTCTGCAGGACCGTCCAGGTGTAGCTCGCCCCGTTCGTCGGGTTTACCAGGACGCTCCCGCCCGCGGTGACCCCGTCGCGCACCCGGTCGGCGAAGAAGACCTCCCAGGAGATGGCGACCGCGAGACGCTCGCCGTCGGGGAGGTCGAGCACCGCGGGTCCGGCACCGGCGACCGCATCACGCGGTATCTGGCCGACCGGGGCGCCGAGCGATTCCAGCAGGTCGCGCAGGGGCACGTACTCGCCGTAGGGGACCCGGCGGACCTTCACGTACGCCCCGTCGGCGGCTCCCTCGCCGGTCACCACATAGTGAGCGTTCACGAAACCACGACCGTCGTTGGCGGCGAGTTCGAGGTTGCGGGCGGTGGACACATCCTCGGTCACCCCGACGAGCATGGGCACGCCGAGTCGGGCTGCCTCCATGGCGACCGCGTCCGCCTGCGCGCTGTCGACGAAGGCGACACCGTTCACGTCGATGGTGTTCTCGGGCCAGAGCACCACATCCACCCGGCCGTCCGCTGGGATCGACGCCGTGGCGGCGAGATGGGCCTCGGTGACCAGTCGCGAGGGCACCTCGAGGGCCGAGGTTCCCTGGCGCCCGCCGCCCTGAACGGCGGCGATGGTCATCGCGGACCCGATGTCGCGACCGGTGGGGGCGAGGGACGCGAGCAGGATCGCGACGAGAGGTCCGGCGAGGATGCCGGCCCACGACGGCATGTCGTCGTGTCGGTCGAGTGCCGCGGCGAGTCGGCCCCCGATGGAGAGGCCGATGTGGAAGACCACCCAGGTGATGAGCAGGACTCCGCCGATCCGGGCGAGGGGGAGCAGAGGGCCTCCGGCCTGCCCGATGGCGATCGTGGCCAGTGGGACGCCTCCGAAGGGGGCGACGAGCCTCGCTGCCTCGATGAGGGTGTGGGCGATCGCCCGGGGCGCCGGCGCCCGAGGGCTGATCGCCGCGGCGATCGCGTGCCATCCGGCGAACAGCAGCGTCGTCACGACGTAACCCGGGGCGGTGAGGAACCACATCCAGACCATGCCGGGGCCGAACCAGCCAATGCCGAAGGCGAGGGTGGTGATCGCTCGTGATCGTCGCGAGTCCGATGTGGCGAGCCCGAGCAGGATGACACCGAGGGGCGCGAGCGGCCAGAAGCCCCACGGTGGCATGGAGGCCGCCACGGCGAGCCCGCCGAGCAGTCCGACCAGGTGTCGAGTCACGTCACCAACTCGGCGAAGACGACGTACCGCTCGCGGACCGATCCCGGGGGATGACAGGCGAACAGGGTCGCGGTCGGGGTCTCGGTCTGATCGATGATCCACACCTCGGTCGGTACGACCACCCGTGAGTCCGTCACCCGGTAGTTGTGGACGGTGCCGGAGGTGTCGACGAATCGGATCTCATCGCCCTCGACGAGTGCGTCGATGTGTCGGAAGACCTGATGGCCGCTCGTACGGTGACCGGCGACCACGACGTTGCCCACCTGACCGGGCATCGCCGTGCCCGGCCAGTGCCCCGGACCGCGATCGAGGGTGCTGAGTCGGATCCCCTCGTACATGGTCATCGACACGCCGATCGCAGGAATCTCGATCAGGCCGAGTTCGACGACGGGCTCCGGCGCGCGCTCGTCGGTGGGTGGGGCCTCGGGCACCGGCAGCGTCACGGTCGTGGTCGTAGAACTGGTCGTTGTGCTCGTGGTCGTGGTGGTCGGCGCGGTGGTCGATGTCGTGGGAGGCGATGTCGTCGAGGTGGTGGTCGACGTTGATGTCGACGTTGATGAGGTGGTCGATACCTCCGCGGCGAGGGTGGTGGGCTCGGTGGTCGGTGACGCGATGGCGGCGGTGGAACCCGATTCGCGCGCCACTGAGTATCCGACGAGCCCGGCGGTGGACGCACTCGCGATGAGGAGGACCAGGACGGACCGTCGACGCGGAGGGGCAGAGTCGTCCACCATGGCGCGACCAGTCTGTCAGGGGCGGACCGGATCGCCGTTCGGTGGATGCCCGAGTCCGAGGCGCTCGAGCACCGTCCTCGCCGCCCGGCGCCCACTCGCGACGCACGACGGCACGCCGATGCCGTGGAGGGAGGCACCCGCCGCGACAATCGTCTGCGGTAGAGAGCCCTCGATGCTGGCGACGAGCGCGCCGTGGTGCGGTCGGTACTGCGGGAAGGCGCCCGGCCATCGGGTGATCCGTGTGGCTGTCGGAGCGACATCGCAACCGAGGTGCAACGACACCTCGTCGATGACCCGAGTCTGGGTGTCATCGTCGTCGAGATCGTCCATGTCGAGGCCGTCGCGCCCGAGGGAGACCCGCAGGATCTGGCTCCCGTCGGCCGGTCGTAGATGCGCCCATTTCGACGAGGCGAACGACACCGCGGTCACCGAGCGTTGGCGCGATTTCGGAACGAGATAGCCGCTCAGGTCGGAACATGACGGCGGGAGCGAACCCGCCGGCACCGCGAGGGTCACCATGATCACGCCCGCTGCCTCGATCGAGGCGAGTGCCGATGCGGCGGTGGGCGCCGACGTCTCCAGCAGTCGCGCCGACACCCGGGCTGGGGTGGCGAGGACCACCGCGTCGAAGCGCTCACCGTCGATCTCGACGCTGCCGTCGACGGCTTGGATTCGGTCGACCGCGCGTCCGATACGCATGGTGACCCCGAGTTCGACGATGCGCGACGCGATGGCGTCGGTGAGCGACCCCATGCCGGTGGGCGGGGCGGCGAAGATCGGCTCGCCGGTGGGAGGGCGCCGCGTCCGGAGCGCGGTGAGGATTGCCGAGCGCCCGCCTCGGGCCAGCCCATCGAGTTGTGGGACCGACGCGAGGCTGAAACGGTCGGTGTCGGCTGCGTAGATGCTGCCGACGAGGGCGTCGATGAGGCGGTCATGGACCTCGGAGCCGAGGCGCGCCCGCACCCAGGTGCCGATCGAGTCGTGCTCGAGTCCCCGGCTCGGGAGCACGAGATCGGCGAGCGCTCGAGCTGAGCCCCGCGGTGAGACGAGCCGGCTTCGCACGAGCGACCGCACCGAGGTGGGCACGCCGAGCAGGAGGCCCTCGGGGAGCGGTCGGAGGCGGTCGACCCACACGGCGGCCGAGGCCCCTGTCGGGGCGGTGAGATCACGCATCCCCACGGCGGCGGCGACTTCGAGGGCATCGGGAACCCGTCGCAGGAACGCATCGGCTCCCTCGTCGACGGGGAGTCCGGCGAACTCCGAGGTGCGGATGACGCCTCCGGTGCGCTCTTGCGACTCGAGGAGCGCGATGTCGGCGCGGCCCTCGGTGCCGAGCGCGAGTTCGAGGGCGGCGGAGAGGCCGCTGATACCTCCCCCGACGACGGCGATACGTGGGTCGTGTCGCGTCATCGTCGGGATCCGGTCACCGGTCGGTGGCGAGCACTCGGTCGGCGAGCGCGCCGATGACCGCCGGGTCGTCGTTCACGCAGGCGGTTCGGGCGAACGCGAGTCCGTGGCCGGCGGCTCGACCAGCGGCCTCGATGTCGAGGTCGTAGAGCACCTCCAGGTGGTCGGCCACGAAACCGACGGCGCTCACGACCACGCCGGGGGCCGAACCCTGCTCAGCAATGGCGTCGATCACATCGAGGATGTCCGGTCCGATCCAGGGCTCGGGGGTGCGTCCGGCGCTCTGCCAGGCGATCGACCAATCGCGACCCTCGACCAGATCGAGCCGCGCGGCGACGGCCTCAGCCGTGGCGCGGAGCTCGTCGGGGTAGGGATCGCCGCCGTCGATGATGCGCTGAGGGAGCGAGTGGGCGGTGAAGAGCACCTGGGTCCCGTCGGGCATGTCGGCCAGCCGTCGTTCGAGATCGGAGGAGATGAAGTCGATGAACGCGGTCTCGGTGGCCCATGACTCGACACCGCCGACCGGCACCCCCGCGGGTTCGGCGACGGCTCGAGCTCGGCCGAGGTACTGCCCGATTGAGTATGAGGAGTAGTGGGGGGCGAGCACGAGCCCGACGATCCGTTGCACCCCGTCGCCGATGAGCGACTCGGTCGCCTCCTCGATCTTCGGGTCGGCGTGTTTCAGACCGAGCTCGACGCGATGGGTGCCCGGTGACCGTTCGTCGAGGGCGGTCTGCAGCGCGTCGCGCTGGGCCTCGGTGAGACGGGCGAGCGGTGAGATACCGCCGATCGCCTCGTAGCGGGCGACGAGATCGGCGAGGGCCTCCGGGGTGGGCGGCCGACCCCGTCGGATGTCGGTGTAGTAGGCCTCGATCTCCTCCGGATGACGCGGAGTGCCGTAGGCCATCAGCAGGACAGCGGTGTCTCGACTCACGACGAGATCGTCCCATCACCGGCGCTGACCGGTCCATCGCTGCCCTGGTGGACGCGGTCGACGACGGCGGCGAGCACCTCGGGATCGGAGTCGGGGAGGACGCCGTGACCGAGGTTGAAGATGTGCCCCGGGTGTCCGCCGTTGTCATCGAGGACCGCCTGGGCTCCGGCGAGGGCGACCTCGCGACCGGCGAGCACGAGGGCGGGGTCGAGGTTCCCCTGCACCACCGTGTCGGACCCGAGACGTCGGCGGGCATCGGCGATCCCGGTCCTCCAGTCGAGGCCGATCACCCGGGGTCCGCAGGCCGCCATGTCCTCCAAGAGGTGATCGCAGCCGATGCCGAAGTGGATGCCTGGGGCGTCCGGGTGACGTTCGGCGAGGCGCTCGAAGACCGAGGTCGAATGAGGGGCGACGAATCGCCGGTAGTCCACCGCCGAGAGCGCTCCGGCCCAGGAGTCGAAGAGTTGGAAGGCGCGGGCCCCGTTCGAGAGCTGCACGTCGATGAAGGCCACCGCCGAGTCAGCCAGGCGCGCCATCAGCCGGTGCCAGAGTTCGGGCTCGGAGTGCATGAGGGCCTTCGTGTGGCGCCAGTTGCGACTCGGCGCGCCCTCGATGAGGTAGCTCCCCACGGTGAACGGTGCTCCGGCGAACGCCAGCAGTGGCACGACGGGGTCGAGTTCGCGGGCGACGATGCGCACCGTCTCGGCGACGTGCTCGACGCGTTCGGGTGTGAGCTCGGGCAGGCGCTCGAGGTCGTCAGCGGAACGGAAGGGCTGCTCGGCCACGGGACCGGTGCCCGGGGCGACGTCGATCCCGAAGCCGACCGCATGGGCGGGCACGACGATGTCGGAGTAGAGCACCGCGGCGTCGACACCGTAACGATGCACCGGTTGCAGGGTGATGGCAGCGGCGTCGTCAGGGCGCGCGATCGCGTCCAGAATCGAGCCTGGGCCCCGCACCGCCCGATACTCGGGCAGATGTCGGCCGGCCTGGCGCATGAACCACACCGGGGTGTGCCGCGGCGACCGTCCGAGCGCCGCGTCGAGGAACGGGACGCTCCCGGAGTCGTGTGCTGCGGGCTCTGTCATGGGGAAGGTGGACGATACCCCTGCCGGTAGAGTTGACGGACCCCTGAAACGGGTGGTGACCCGATGGTCCTGCCCCGACACCCCTGAAGATGACAGCACGACACCCCGATCTTCCAGAGGAACAGGCGTTCATCGACCACGCCTACGAGTGCCTCGAGAGCTCGCGGCAGGCCGCATGGAGGCTCCGCGACCTCAACGAGGCCGATCTGGGCGGGACCTTTCAGGCCCGGTTCGAGCGGAACGCCTTCGACGAGGCGCTGGTCAAGCGGCTCACCGACCTCGATCTCGGCGACTCGGCCCTCGTGTTCGGTCGAATCGACCGGGTCGACGAGAGCGGCGACGATGACGGGACCGGCGTGGAGAGTTTCCGCATCGGTCGGCTCGCCGTCGCCGACGACCAGAGCGAGCCGGTGGTGATCGACTGGCGGGCCCCGGTGGCCGAACCCTTCTACCGCGCCACCGGTCGTGAACCGATGGGCCTCCTGCGTCGTCGTCACTTCGCGGTCGAGGGCCGCACCCTGCTCGGTCTCGAGGACGAGCTCTTCGGAGAGGGGCATCTCGGTCTCGGAGACGACGAGGGTCTCTCCCCGAGCGGCCCCAGCCTTCGTGGCTACTCCACCCTCATCGCCTCCCTCGAGCGTGGCCGAACCGGCGCCCTCGGCGACATCGTCGCGACCATCCAGGCCGAACAGGACGAGATCATCCGCTCGCCCCAGGCCGGTGTGCTCGTGGTGCAGGGTGGGCCGGGAACCGGGAAGACCGTCGTCGCCCTGCACCGCGCCGCGTATCTCCTCTACACCCACCGCTTCCCGCTTGAGGACCAGGGCGTCCTGGTGATCGGACCGAACCGCGTCTTCCTCCGCTACATCGAGCGGGTGCTGCCCTCGCTCGGCGAGGCCGGGGTGGAACAGGTGGTGCTCGCCGATCTCGTGCCCGGGGTCGCCGTCTCACACCGCGAGAACCCCGAGGTGGCGGCGGTCAAGGGTGACGTCCGGATGACGCGGATGATCGATCGCGCCGTCGACGACCGGGAGCGACCGCTGCGCGAGGACCTCGTCGTGCCGTTCCGCTCGGGTTATCTGCGCCTCACGGTCGAGGACTCGCGGCGGATCGTTCGACAGGCGCGTCGACGCAACCGACGGCACAACGCCAGCCGTCGAATCGTCGAGAACGAGATGTGGGAGACGATGGCGGCCGGATGGCGGGCCGGCGATGCCGAGCCCAGCGAGGTTCGCGAGGCCGTTCGGCGACTGCCCGAGGTGCGTGAGGCGCTCGAGCGGATGTGGCCGGTGCTGACCCCAGCCCAACTGGTGCACGACCTGCTCGGGTCGAAGGCGCTCCTCCGGTCGGCGTTGACGACGGCGGTGACCGACACCGAGGTCGACACCCTCGTCGGACTGCTGCACCGCTCGCGGTCGGCATCCCCGGATGACATCCCGTGGACCGAGGCCGACATCCCGCTCCTCGACGATGCCCGAGAGGTCCTCGGGCCGGTTCCCCACCGAGGGGAGATCGACCCGGCCGACGAGATCCGGACGTATGGCCACATCGTCGTCGACGAGGTGCAGGACCTCACGCCGATGGCTCTCCGGATGGTGACCCGTCGGTCGTTGAACGGGTCGATGACCGTGGTGGGCGACCTCGCGCAGGCGACGGGGGCCCTCGCCCCGGCGGTCTGGGACGATGTCGTTGCCCATCTCCCCGATCGACGTCCACCTCGGGTGATCGGACTCTCCGTCGGCTACCGGATCCCGAGCGAGATCATGGCCGTGGCCGATGTCGTCATGGAGGCGGCCGCACCCGGGCTCCGACGGCCGGAGTCGGTGCGGTCCGGCGGTGAGCAGCCGCGACTCGTGCCGGTCGAGGATGGTCGTGCTGCATCCGTCGCGGGAGAGGTGGCTGCATCGTTGGCCGCGTTGCCCGACGGCTCGGTGGCGGTCATCGCCCCCGACTCGATGGTCGACGAGATGTCGGAGGCATTGACGTCGGCTGGGATCGACCACGGTCGCGCCGGGGTCTCAGGCCTCGAACGCCAGGTGACGGTGGTGCCGGTGTCGGTGGCCAAGGGACTCGAGCTCGACTCGGTGGTGGTGGTCGAACCGGCGTCGATCGTCGATGAGGGCCATCTTGGACTGCGGTCGCTGTACGTCGCCCTCACCCGGTCCACCCGGCGGCTCGCCGTGGTGCACTCCGCGCCGCTGCCCGAGCCGCTGGCCGTCGGGTTCTCGGCGCTCTCCGCTCAGGTCGGGTAGTCGTCGCTCAGGTCGGCGAGCAGTTTCCAGCCCTTGCTGACGTCCGCCGGCCGATTGCGCTCCACGCCGCTGCGCACGAGGTCGACGGCCTGGGAGAAACCGAAGAGCCGGTCCGGTTGCTCCTCGCGGATGATCGATTCGATGAGCCTCCAGTCGGCCTCGAGGTCGGCGAGCATCTCGGCAGCCTGTTCGCGGTCGTCGGCGATCACCTCGCTGATGTCGCGCGCGTGCCCGGTGAACGAGGCGAGGGTTGAGGCGAAGCCCGAGGTCTCAGGCTCGTCGGTGTCGGGCTCGGTAGCGGGGCCGGCGTCGACATCGGCGGACTCCGAGGCCGGTGTCCCGTCGTCGATGAGGCTGGTGTCCACGTAGGTCTCCCCGCAGGCCAAGAGCGCCGCCGGGGCGAGCGCGAGGAGGATGATGCGCCGGTGGGACACGGGCTCAGCCGGTGACGAGGATGCGCTCGGAGGCAAACGCGCCGACCCCGACGTGGTGTCCATCGATCTCGATGGTGACGGTGCCGTCGGGGGAGGTGGCGGTCACCGTGCCTCGGTGACCGGGTTGGATCGAGCTCTCCTCGAGGAATTCGAGGAGACCGGGGGTGAACTCGAGCTCCTCGGGGATCCGGCGCACGGTGAAGCGGGTGCCGACGCTCGTCTGGGCGAGGGGCCGCACATCGGGTGCCACATAGTCGGAGCCGGGGATCGGGTTCCCGTGCGGGCAGGTGGTGGGAGAGCCAAGGAGACGGTCGAGAGCCTCCTCGACGCTGTCCGACATGATGTGCTCCCACTTGCCGGCCTCGTGGTGGGCCTCGGCCCAGGAGAGGCCGAGGGTGTCGGTCAGGAAACGCTCGGCGAGACGATGGCGTCGCACCACCCGCTGGGCGAGTTCGACCCCGGCGGCGGTGAGCGCGATGCCGCCCTCGGTGTCGATCAGCCCCTCGTCGGCGAGGCGGCGGATCATCTCGCTGACCGCCGGGCGGCTGACGTTGAGTCGTTCGGCGATCCGGGCCTGGATGACCTCGACGTCATCCTCGTGCAGTTCGAAGATGCACTCGCAGTACTCCTCGAAGGCGGGGTGGTGTTCTCCCGGCGCCGGCATAGGACGAGCCTAGACCGGGTCGTCGCGAGGTGGTCACCCGTGCTCGCGCCCCGAGAACTGGGTCAGCGCGAGGTCGCGGGGACCGACGACGACTGGTCGATCGACCTCAGTCCGGCCCAGGCGAGACCGGCGACCACGGTCGCGATCTCATCGGGGTCGAAGTCGTGCCCGTGGCCGATCAGTCGCCGGCTGACGCCCTCCGCGAGACCGACGATCCCGTGGGCCACCGTGCGGCGGTGCTCCTCGGGGATGTCGACTGCGATGAGCGGGATGATCGCGGTGGCGACCTCGGAGGTGATCTGGCGAACCCGGTCGCCGAAGGCGGCGTCGTGGCGGGCTGCCCCACCGAAGAGCAGCCTGAATCCGTCATGGTCCTCGGAGACCCAACGGAAGTAGGCGCGGAACCCGGCGACGGTCTGTGAGCGCCCGTCGCTCTCGGCCGAGGTGGCGGCGGTGATGGCCGAGTGCATGCGGTCACCGACGGAGTCGAGCAGCGCGCCGAACAACTCCTGCTTGGAGTCGAAGTGCTGGTAGAGGACGGGTTTGGTGACCCCTGCCGCATCCGCGACGTCGTTCATGGATGCGCCGTGGAATCCGGACCGGGCGAACACCTCGAGGGCGCAGGTCAGGATCTGCTCGCGGCGCTCCGTGGCCGGCAGACGGGTCGAACTCATGTCGCGACCATGCTACGAGGAGGGTCCGCCGACGGCCCTCTCGGCGTCCTCGCGGTCGGCGGCCTTCACGGCGTACCCGAGCACGATCGAGGGCGCGAGCAGCACGAACGACACCACGAGGGAGATGATCACCGCGGTCGCCAAGGCGGAGGAGAAGCCGACCGCGAAGGCGATGACGAACAGCGCGACCGACAGCGCGAGGACGAGGTAGCCGATCCGGTTGGCGAGGAGTGTCCAGCGCTCCACGGCGCGACGGCGACGGACCACGGGGTCGGTGTCGGGCCTCGGGGGTGTGGGGCGGTCGGACATAGGGTGCAGCCATGCTACGGATCGAACGCCGACCGGGACCCGTTCGCGATGTGTTGGTGGTGACGATCGACCGACCCGAGCGTCGCAATGCGGTGGATCTCGACACGCTGCAGGGCCTGCGCGACGTGGCGGGTGACGAGACCGTCGGCGCGGTCGTCCTCACCGGGGCACCCCCGGCCTTCTGCGCTGGGGCGGACCTCTCCGGAGTCGACTCCGAGGAGTTCGGGGTTCGACTCACCGAGGCGCTCACGGCATGGGAGGACTGGTCCGCGGTTCGGATCGCCGCGATCGACGGCCCGGCCCTCGGTGCCGGTACCCAACTCGCCCTGGTCTGCGACCTGCGGGTCGCGACGGCGGAGAGTCGGTTCGGGATACCCGCTGCCCGTCTCGGGCTCGCGGTCGACCAGTGGACGGTCGACCGTCTGACCGAGGAGTTCGGTTGGCCGATCGCCCGCTCGATCCTGCTCACGGCGGAGCGCGTGGACGCGACGACCCTGCACCGAACCGGCGCGGTGCACCGGATCGGTACGGTCGACGAGGCGGTGGCCTGGGCGGAGGAGATCGTCCGGTTGGCGCCGCTGTCGCTGGATGCGCATCGAGCGGCGCTCAGTGAGGCGTCCCGCCGACCGGCGCGCGACACCTCGGTGGACGAGGTCCGCGCGCGGGCCTGGGCGAGCGCGGATGCCGTTGAGGGCCGGGCGGCCTTCGCTGAGAAGCGTGGTCCCCGGTTCACCGGGCGTTGAGCGTCCGCCGTCGCTCAGAGGTTGGGTGGGAGTAGACGGTTGACGTTCACGTAGACGAAGTACAGGACGACCAGTCCCGGGAGCAGCCCGAGGCCGTAGCCGACGAGGTGGCTGCGACGGCGACGGCTGAGCACCTGCGAGGCAACGACGATTGCGAGGAGGCCGGACGCCCAGACGAGGACCTGCCAGATCGCGGAGCTGTCATGGAACCAACCGCGGCCGAACTCCCCGGCGAGGTCGTCGGAACCCGGTGACGCTCCGTCCTCGGAACCGGCCGTGGATCGCGCCGGTGCCGTGGTGGACGTGTCAGCGGGCGTCGAGGTGGATATGTCGGCTGGTTCGGTGGTGGATGTGTCGGTCGTCGCTGTCGACGACTCGACGGGCGTGGTGGTCGTCGAAGCGACGCCGGTCAGCGCCGCCGACGCCGCCCCCTCGCCGATGGGCCCACCCGTGTCCCACACCGGTGACCCGAGGTAGTCGGTCGCCGGTGAGACCGCATCGGATCGCTGGGTGTCCAGCTCGGCCCGGACAACGATCCGCTTCGCGGCTGACCACTTGGGATGGCAGGAGGTCAGCGTCAGTCGGGCGCGGGTCCTGTCGGTCGTCGAGACCACCGCGTACTCGGTCGGATCGACGATCGAGATGTCATCGACGAGGTAGACGAACCGTCCGGTCACGGTGGTGAGGACGATCTCGTCGCCCGGAGCGAGGAGGTCGACGTCGTGGAAGGGCTGACCGTAGGTCGTGCGGTGGCCGGCGATGGCCACGTTGCCGAGTTGGCCCGGGAGCGGCGTGTCCGGGAAGTGGCCCGGTCCGAGGCGAAGCTCGTCGACCCCGATCCCGGCGACCACGATGTGGTCGGTGCCGAGCGACGGCATCTCGATGCGGGCGATGGGGTCACCGGTCGAGATCGGAGCGAACGACGACTCGTCGATCGATTCCGTCACGGGGTCATCGGCCGATCCCGGGGCGGGCTGGACGGGTCGCTCCGCTGAATCGGAGTCCGCTTCGGTGATGGGTCGATCGGAGGCAGCGTCGCTCGATGTGGTGGAGGGCTCATCGGCGGCGATGTCGTCGACCTCGTCGACCGGGACCGCGACCCGCGACTCGAGCCGCTGGCGGAGATCGGACTGGGCGCGGGCCATCTCGATCCCCGTCCCCCAGAGCTGGTAGCCGACGAAGCCGAGGAGCAGGAGGCCGGTGATCACCAGCGTCCGTCCCAGCAGCCCGACCCCCCAACGCCAGTCGCGGGGTTCGGGTGGGAGATCCCATCGGGCCCGACGCGAACGCCGCCAGGAGGTCCAGGCTCCGGCGGCTCTCGACCGACGGCTGGCGCGGACCGCCTGCCTCGCCAGCTCCCCCGGTCGGGGAACGGGTTGGCGGTCAGGGGTCAGCCGTCGCTCCGTGCGGCGCTCCACATCGCCAAACTACCGGTGGCCCGCTGCGGTGTCGGGCGTGCCGGCGGCCCGGGGTCGGCATAGCGTGACGGTGCCATGTCAGACCCCGCCACCAACCCGACGCCAGCGGATCGATCCGCGCCCGCGGTCGACCTGCGGGGGGTCATCGCCCTCCTCGGGGGCTTTCCCGCCCTCTCGGGGATCGATCTCCGCGTCGAGCGCGGGGAGATCGTTCTGGTCGCGGGCCCGAACGGGGCGGGCAAGTCGACGCTGCTGAACGTCTGCGCCGGACTCGTCCCCGTGGCGAGGGGTCACGCCGAGGTCCTCGGGACCGATCTCCGGGGTGATCGTGGCGCCCTGCGTCACCGGATCGGACTGCTCGGCCACCGCAACGGTCTCTACGCCGACCTGACCGTGGCGGAGAACCTCGCCTTCTGGGCTGACATGGTCGGGGCGAACGAGGCCGAGATCGCCGCCGCGCTCACCTCCGCCGGCCTGGACGGCCGCCTCTCCTCGGTGCGGGTGTCCGCGCTCTCAGCCGGTCAGCGTCGCCGGACCGCGCTGGCGGTGCTCCTGGTGCGCCGAGCCGAGCTCTGGTTGCTCGACGAACCGCACGCCGGCCTCGATCCGTCAGGACGGGACGAACTCGACGACCTCATCCGTCTTGCGGTGGCCTCCGGTGTCACCGTCATCCTCGCCAGCCATGACCTCGAGAGGAGCCGGGCACTGGCCGGCCGCGAGATCGCCGTCAAGGGCGGAACCGTGTCGGAGGCGGCGTGAGTCCCGGACGCATTCGCCTGGCCCGTCGGCTCGCTGCCAAGGACCTCCTCATCGAGCGACGCTCGCGCGTGTTGGTCAACCAGGTGCTGCCCTTCTCCGGTCTGGTCATGGTGGTCTTCGCCTTCGCCCTCGGCACCGGCGGCGTCCTCGAGCGAGCCGCCCCCGGACTGGTGTGGCTCGCCGTGCTGTTCTCAAGCCTCTCGACGGTGCAGCGCTCCTTCGGGCTGGAGACCGCCGATGGGGCCATGGAGTCGCTCCGGGTCGCCGGCGTCGACCCGATCGCGCTGTTCCTCGGCAAGGCCGCGGCCCTCGCGATCGAGTTGCTGGTGCTCGTGACGGTCCTCCTCGGTCTCGCGGTGGTGCTCTACGGCACGGAGCCGCGGGCGGAGGGCATCGTGCTCCTCGTCACAACGGCGATCTCCGCCACGCTCGGACTCGCGGCCCTCGGTACGATCTACGGAGGCCTCGCAGCCGGTGGTTCGGGACGGGAGACGTTGCTTCCACTCCTGGTTCTGCCGGTGGCGGCGCCCGTCCTGATCGGGGCGACGAGAGGTGTCGAGGCAGCGCTCGGAACCGACCGGACGGCGGTGTCGGAGGGGTGGCCCTGGGTGGGCCTCCTCCTCGTCTTCGCCGTCGCGATCGGCGTCGGCGGGGCCCTCGCGTTCGGAACCCTGATCGAGGACTGAGAATCGAGCAGCGCCCATGACCCCCTCACCGCAGACCTCCACCCGACGCGCGACCGGTACCCGGGCGACGCGAGTCCTCGGCATCGTCACCCTCGTGATGCTGGGTTGGCTCGGCCTCTTCGGGCTCGTCCTGTCACCGGCCGACGTCGACCAGGGCGACGCCGTGCGCATCATGTACGTGCACGTGCCGACCGTCTGGTTGGCCTACCTCGCCTTCATCGTCACCGCGGTCTGCTCCGCCCTCTACCTGTTCGGGAAGCGTCACTCGCTCGGCTTCGACCGCGTGGCGGGAGCGAGCGCCGAGATCGGTGTCGTGTTCATGGCCCTCACGCTGATCAGCGGCTCGCTCTGGGGTCGGATCACCTGGGGCGTCTATTGGCAGTGGGACGCGCGTCTCACCACCACCGCGCTGCTCTTCGTCACGTACATCGGCTACCTCGCCGTTCGCGGACTCGACGGCACCCGGGAGCGCCGAGCCCGTCGCAGCGCGGTGATCGGCCTGCTCGCCGTCGTCGAGATCCCCCTGGTCCACTGGAGTGTTCGTTTGTGGCGCAGCCTGCACCAGGAGGCCACCATCCTCGACACCGACCTCGATGTCGACATCGACGGGCTCATGCTCTTCTCGCTGTTCGTCGGGGTGGTCGCGTTCACCCTGCTCTTCGTCTGGCTCCTGTTGCATCGCTCGCGCACCATCGCCCTCGATGACCTCCTCGCCGACCGCGGCATCGATCGCGCGATCGCCGAGCGGCGGGCCGAGGTCGGCCCGAGCGGAGGGTCCTCGTGAGCGCCGTCCTCGCCATGCGCGACGCCGGGTTCATCCTTGGCGCCTACGCCGCGACCGTCGTGGTCATCGGAGGGTTCGCCCTCTGGGTGCTGCGAGCCGGACGTCGCTCCGGCGAACTCGTCGACGACGAGGAGAAGTACTGGACGTGACCGCTCCCGATCTGACCCCGCGTCCGGTCGATCCGGTCCCGAGCCGACGTCGTCGACGAATCGGGTCGACCCTGATCCTGATCGTCGCGATCGTCGCCGGGGGTGTGGTCGTGACCCAGTTCCTCACCTCGGCGGTCGACTACTACTGCAACGTCGACGAGGTCGGGCAGCGCGACGGCTGTGACCCTGACCGCCGCCTCCGCCTGCAGGGCACCGTCACCGAGGGGTCGGTCACCTCCGACGGGCTGACGACGAGATTCGACATCGAGTTCGCCGACACCGTCATCGGTGTCGACTACGACGGCGAGCCCGGCGGCATCTTCAAGGAGTGCATCCCGGTGGTGGTGCACGGTTACTTCGACTCCGACCGCGACCGCTTCCTCGGGGATCGGGTCGAGGTGAAGCACTCCGATGAGTACGTCAGCGTGAACGACGCTCGCCTCTCGGAGGCGCGGGAGTCGGCGTGCCAGCCCTCAGCGTGAACCTGGCCCTCGGCAACGCGGGCCTCCTGATCACCCTCGTCGCGGCCGCCGTCGGCGCGGCCTCAGGCGCCGTGGCGCTCGTCGGCGGGAACCGTCGGGCGATCGCCCAGACCCACATCTTCGCCTGGCTGGCCCTCCTCGGCACCGTGCTCTCGGTCGCGATGATGCAGATCGCGCTCGCCCAGCGCGACTACTCGATCGAGTTCGTCCAACAGGTCGGTTCCTCCACCACGCCGACCCTCTACAACGTGGCCGCGATGTGGAGCGCCCTTGAAGGCTCGATCCTGCTGTGGGTCCTCGTCCTGGTGGTCTTCACCGCCGCGGTCGCCCTCCGATTCCGGTCGCGCCGCGACGACCCGCTCGTCGCCTGGGCCCTCGTGGTCATGTACGTGGTCACGACGTTCTTCGCGCTCATCTCGTTCGGGCCTGCCTCGCCGTTCGCCGCCGGATCGACCGTGCCGGTGGGCTTCGATGGGCCGGGGCCGAACCCGCTCCTGCAGAACCACATCCTCGTCCTGTTCCACCCGCCGATCCTCTACCTCGGATATGTCGGGTTCACGGTGCCCTTCGCCTTCGCGATCGCGGCGCTCGTGACCGGCCGGGTGGGGGAGGGCTGGCTCCTCGAGACCCGCCGCTGGGCCCTCTTCTCCTGGGGTTTCCTCACGATCGGCATCCTCCTCGGTGGCTGGTGGAGTTACGAGGTGCTCGGGTGGAGCGGTGTGTGGGCCTGGGATCCGGTCGAGAACGCGAGCCTGCTGCCGTGGCTCACCGGAACGGCGTACATCCACTCGGTGCTCGTCCAGCAGCGTCGGGGGATGCTGAGGGTCTGGAACCTCTCGCTCCTGGTGGCGACGTTCTCGCTCACGATCCTCGGCACCTTCCTCACGCGGTCGGGCATCATCAACAGCGTCCATGCCTTCGCCGCCGGGGAGGTGGACGGCTACCTGCTCGGATTCTTCGCCCTCGTGGTGATCACGTCGATCCTGCTCATCGGCTGGCGGGGCGACCGTCTGCGCGCCCCCGGCTCGATCGACTCACCGCTGTCGAGGGAGGGAGCCTTCCTCGCCAACAACGTCGTGTTCGCGCTGTTCGCCTTCATCGTGCTCCTCGGCACGGTCTTCCCGCTCATCGTCGAGGTCGTCCAGAACCGCCAGACGGTCGTCGGCGCGCCGTACTTCGACCGACTCTCGATGCCGATCGGGCTGGTGCTGCTCTTCCTCATGGCGGTGGCGCCGGTGCTGCCCTGGAGGACCGCCTCCACGGAACTGCTGTCTGAGCGACTGCTCTGGCCGGCGTGGATCGGCGCCGCGTCACTCGCGTCGGCCGTCGTACTCGGCGCCGACGGGTGGGCGCCACTGGTCGCCTTCGGCCTGGGAGGGTTCGCAGCCGGAGCCGCGCTGCGCCAGGTCGCGCTCTCGACGCGGCGCCACGGCTGGCGGGGTCTCGTCGGTCGGACGAACGGCGGCATGGTCGTGCACCTCGGCGTCATCCTCATCGCGGTCGCCCTCGCGGCCTCCAACACCCACACCCATTCGGCGACCATCGAGCTCGAACGCGGTCGCGAGGTGGCCTGGGGAGGGCACACCTTCGAGCTGGTCAACGTCGTCCGGGAGGTCGATGAGCGGACCGATGTCGCGCGCGCTGATGTCCTCCTCGACCGTTCCGGGGTCTACGGCCCGGCGGTCACCACCTACCTGCAGATGGGCATGACCATCGGGACGCCGAGCGTCAGGACCGGGTTCGACAAGGACGTGTACCTCACGATCGACGGCACGAACCCGCCATCGGTCGGCGACTCGACCGTGGTCCTCCGGGTGTTCGTCAAGCCGATGATCCTGTGGCTCTGGATCGGTGGGGCGCTCATGGCCCTCGGAACGGTGATGAGCGCGATCCCGTCGCGTCTGCACCGTCGTCCGACGGACCCGACCTCGGTGTCGCTGAGCGGGGGCGCGCGGTGAGAGCCGGTGCCGCCCGTCTCGGGGCCTCCCTCGCCGCGGTGCTGGCGGTCGGCCTGCTGATCGTGCTCGTGCGCGCGGATCCCGACGCCGGACCGACGGCGCAGACCACGCTCCTCGATCAACCGGCGCCCGCGGTCACTGGAACGCTCGAGGATGGGAGCACCTTCGAGTTGTCGCGTCGGCGCGGCTCGTGGGTGGTGTTGAACTTCTTCACCTCGACCTGCGTGCCCTGTCAGCGGGAGCACCCCGAACTCGTCGCCTTCGATCAGGAGCAGGCTGGGCTCGGGTCCCTCGGGGCGGAGCTGCACACCATCGTGCAACACGATGACCGGGAGGCGGTCGAGCGGTTCTTCGCCGAGAACGGCGGTGACTGGCCGGTCGTCTTCGACGACGAGTTCCGCTTCCAGAACGCGTTCGGGGTGGCCCAGGTCCCCGAGACCTGGATCATCGACCCGACCGGCACCGTGAGGGGTCGGGTCATCGGCGAAGTGACCGCCGAGTTCCTGTCGACCACCATCCAGCGGCTCCGGGAGGCGCTGTGAGACGTCGGCTGTCGTGGCTCGCGGTGTTGTTCGTGACGGTCGGCGCCCTCGCGGTGGGGGCGAGTCGCGACGGCGGTCCACTCGACCCGGGTGATCGCATCGACGCCATCAGCCGCCGGATCGCCTGCCCGGTCTGCGACGGCGAGAGCGTCTACGAGTCGCGCAACCCCGCCTCGGAGGCCATCAGGTCGGCGGTGCGCGAGGGGGTGCGGGCGGGAGGACTCACCGATGACGAGGTCATCGCTGAGGTGGCCGACGCCTATGGCGCGCAGGTGCTGCTCCTCCCGCGCGCGACTGGGCTCGATGCCCTGGCCTGGGCCCTTCCGGTGACGGCGGCCGTGGTCGCGCTCGCCGGTCTCGCCTCGGCGTTCCGTCGCTGGCGGGAGGCCGCGGTCCAGTCGGGGGAGGCGACCGACGACGATCGCCGACTCGTGGAACGGCTCCGAGCCGAGCGGGACGGTGACGGGTCGGGAGGGAGCCGATGAGCGACCGGGACGCTCTGCGCAACGAACTCGACTTCCTGCTGGCCTCCATCGACGATCTCGAGCGCGAGCGCTCCGCCGGGGATGTCGACGCGGACGATCACCGGCGGCTTCTCGACGGCTACACGGCCCGCGCTGCCCGTATCTCGAGGCTCCTCGACGGTCCCGAGGTCGAGGTCACCTCTCCCGAGACGCCGAGTGCCGGACCCCGACGCCGGCCGACCACCGGGGTGCTCGGCATCCTCGCGGTGATCGCCGTCGCGGCCCTGGCCTCGTGGTTCGTCGTGTCGTCCTCGGGTCAGCGGCTCCCCGGCGAGCAGATCACCGGGCTCGACCCGCGCGATGAGGTCACGCGGCTCCTCGTGGCCGCCCGCCAAACGGGTCTGGCCGATCTCGACGCCGCGATCGCCGCCTACGACCGCGTGCTCGCCATCGAGTCGGATCAGCCCGAGGCCCTCGCCTATCGGGGTTGGAGTCGGGCGCTGACCGCCCGCCAGATGGATGACCCCGCTGCTGCCGGGGAGATGCTCGGACTCGGCGTCGACGATCTGGTCGCCGCCATCGAGGCGGACCCGACCTATCCGGACCCGTTCTGCTTCCTCGGCATCATCCAGTATCGCTTCGTGGGCGACGCGTCGACCGCTCGACCGCTCATCGACGGCTGTCTGGCTGCCGACCCGCCGGGTGAGGTCCGCGGCCTGGTCGAGGGCCTGGCCGCCGAACTCGCCGACCTGTCGGACTGACCCCGTCAGCCCTTGCCGGGAGGCGGCCAGCACTTGGCCTTCGACAGCCGGCCGTGCTTGGAGCGCTTCAGCACCCACACCGAGGCCTTTCGCCAATCCGGGGTGGACACGATCTCGAGGCCACGGCGTTCGAGGGCGACGATGGTCGCCGGGATGATGTCGCCGTGACTGCAGAGCACGGTGTTGTCAGGAACCTCGGTGAGGAGCTCGAGCACCGGCTCGAACGGCTCGTGCTCGCAGAGTCGCTGCTCGATCGTCACCGGTGACCCGCAGCGTTCGGCCAGCGGTTCGAGGGTCTGGACGCAGCGCAGGTACGGGCTGGAGAGCAGCAGCGGTGGCGCGTGGGGATGCAGTCGCGCGGCCAGGGCCTTCGACTGGTCGCGACCCTTCCCGCTCAGCGGCCGGTCGCGGTCATCACCGTCCCAGACGCGCCGCTCCCCGGCTTTGGCGTGACGAACGAGATAGATCGGCATCGATCAACCTGCCGCGTCCGAGCGCGATCGCTCGCCGGTGAGGGCGGTGTGGCGTTCGGTGATCGCGCGCACCATGACCACCCAGGCCACCGCCGCGAGGGCTCCGAGGACCCCTGCCCCCCAGATCGCGGACTGCTGGTCGACCACCAGTTCGGCGACGGAGTCGGTGCCCGCCCCAACCCCGCCCATGCTGCCGAATCCCTGGGCGGCGACGATCGCGAGCGGGGCGACGCCGTAGAGGATGAACCACAGCCCCACCACCGGGGGGACCCGACTCGACCGCCAGTCGGCGGAGGGGTCGGAGGCCTTCCACATCTGTCGCAGGACGAGGAAGGGGATGACGTAGAGGATGAGCGGGGGAACGAACCATCCGGCGATCGCCCATGCCGGACCCCAGAACGAGTCGCGACCGAGATCGCGGTGGTTGGCGGTGACCCGGAACATCCAGAGCACGGCCAGCACGCCCGCCGCCACCTGCGACAGGGTCTGGAACAGTTGCACGGTGAGCGCCCCGCCGTACGCGGCGATGAACTCGTCCTCGGTGGTCACCCCGTCGAGGTAGGCGCGCGCGTCATCGACGGAGAAGGCGTTCAACACCGCGTACACGACGCCGAGGGCCGCGGTGATCATCACCAGGACCGTCGAGGCGGTGGCGATGCCTCCGACCCGACGGGTGGGGATCGTCCCGGGAGGCGGCGTCAGGTCGGGTGGGGGCGGCGGTGGCAGGTGTTCCGGCGTCTCGTCGGTCACGGGGTGAAACTATCCCGCGGGGAGCGAAGGGGGAACGGTCGGCCTCACGCCCATCCGAGTTCGTCGAGGCGCTCGTCGTCGATGCCGGCCGCGTGCGCGAGCTCGTGGATGACGGTCACCCGCACCTCGTCGCGGAGGTCGTCGAGGTCGTCGCACATCTCGCAGAGCGGCAGTCGGAACACCGAGACGACATCGGGGCCCTCCGAGCCGGTGCGCTCGGTGTGCGGCACTCCCTCGTAGAGCCCGAGCAGTCCGGGTTCGTCCTCGTCGCGGTCGAGTACCTGTACGGCGACGTTGTCGAGCACCGGGAGGAGTTCGGTCGGCAAAGAGGAGAGCGCCTCGTCGACCAAACGCTCGAAGCGGTAGCGGGGAAGCGCCTCCAAGGTGTCAGATGACCCGCAGTTCCGGACTGAAGACCTTCTTCGGCCGGAGGTCCTCGGCCACTGCCCGGGCGATCTCGGCGAAGGCCCGCGCGGCCTCGGAGTCGGGCTCGACCGCCGCGATCGGCCGGCCGTCGTCGCCACCCTCGCGGAGCGCCGGGACGAGGGGGAGCTGTCCGAGGAGCGGGACGTCGAGTTCCGCGGCGAGCTCGGCGCCGCCACCGGAGCCGAAGATCTCGTACCGCTTGCCGTCGTCGCCCGTGAACCAGGACATGTTTTCGATGACGCCGCGCACCGGGAGGTTCACCTTCTCTGCCATCGCCGCCGAGAGGCGGGCCACCTTCTGGGCGGCCGGCTGGGGTGTCGTCACGACGAAGACCTCACCGCGGGGGAGGTACTGGCTCAGGCTGAGCGCGATGTCGCCGGTACCGGGCGGCATGTCGATGAGGAGGAAATCGGGCTCGTCCCAGTAGACGTCGGTCAGGAACTGCTCGAGGGCCTTGTGGAGCATCGGTCCGCGCCACACGACCGCCTCGCCCTCGGGAACGAAGTAGCCGATGGAGATGCAGCGCACACCCCACTGCTCGGGTGGGACCAGCATCTCGTCGATGACGACCGGCTTGCGGTCGGTGCCGAGCATGCGGGGGATCGAGTAGCCGTAGATGTCGGCGTCGACCACGCCGACGGAGTGGCCCTGCGCAGCGAGGGCCACGGCGAGGTTGGTGGTCACGCTCGACTTGCCGACCCCACCCTTGCCGGAGGAGATGAGCAGCGGCCGGGTCTTCGACCCGGGCTGGGAGAACGGGATCGCGCGTCCCTCGGCATGACCGTGGGCGTGGCCGGATCCGGCGGTGGCCCCGGGGGAGCCGTGCAGCATCTCGCGGAGCGCGGCCCGCTCGTCGTCGGTCATGACGGTGAACTCGAGGTCGACCGAGTCGACCCCGTCGAGGGCTGTCACCGCCGATGTGACCCGGTTCTGGATCTCGTTGCGGAGCGGACAACCGGCGACGGTGAGCGCCACCAGGATGTGGGCGACGCCGTCGGCGGACACCTCCGCGCGTCGGAGCATGCCGAGGTCAACGATGGATCGATGGAGTTCGGGGTCCTCGACCGGTCGGAGGGCCTCGACGAGTTGGTCGCTGGTGGGGGTCATGGCCACATTCTGGCGATCCCCCCGAGGGTTTGCACTACGCCGGTAGGAGAAAACCCGCCTACACTCGACCCATGTCCGCCTCGACCTCGTTCACGGCGACGGTGTCGGCCATCACCGACGCCTTCGGCGATCCGACGAGGCGCCGTGTGTACCTGTTGGTCCGCGAGGCGGGCACCGATGGCCTGACCACCTCCGCGGTGGCCGAGCAGGTCGGGGTCCACCCCAATGTCGCCCGACACCATCTCGAGAAGCTGTCGGCTGGTGGGTACCTCGAGGTGAGCACCGCCCGCCTCGACGGTGGCGGGGCCGGGCGTCCGTCGAAGCGATACCGGGCGGTCGCCGACCGACTTACCGAGTTCCCGGTCCGCAGCGACGACCTCGTGCTGTCGCTCCTCGGTCGCGCGCTCGACCGACTCCCCGCTGACGAGGCCGAACGGCTCGCCGAGGAGGTCGGCACCGAGTACGGCCGCGCCATGGCCGTCGGCCTCAACGGGGAGGCCCTCGAACAGGGGCACCGTTCCCTGCGGGCCGCGATCCAGTCCGTGGCCGATGCCCTCACCGCCCACGGGTTCGCCGCCCACGCCGAGAGTCGGAACGACGGTCTCAGGATCATCAACACCCACTGCCCCTTCGGTGATGTCGCCACCGATCACCCGGTGATCTGCGCGGTCGACCGCGGCATGGTCCGGGGCATGCTCGGCGCGCTCTACGACGCTGAGATCGGTGATGTGGTGACCGAGGCGAGCGTCGCCCGTGGCGACACCTTCTGCTCCACCTCTGTCTGAGTCGGTGGCTTCGTGCCCTCCCTCGGACACAATGGTCGGCTGATGACCGGTGCCCCTGACCACTCCAGTGTCGACCCGCTCGAACGGGTGACCGCGCTCCTCGAGCCGGTGTTCTCCGAGCTCGCCGGCGCCCCCACCGACCCGGTGGTGCGTCCGTCCGATCACGCCGACGCCCAGGTCAACGGCGCGCTTCCGCTCGCCAAGACGCTCGGTCGCAACCCGAGGGAGGTCGCCCAGGGGATCGTCGACAGCGGGGTGCTCGACGGGGTGTGCTCCTCGGTCGAGATCGCCGGACCCGGGTTCGTGAACCTCGTGTTCTCCGACGGGTTCCTGTCGGAGATGGCCCGTCGCACCGCTGCCGACGAGCGGCTCGGATGTGCTGTGACCGCTGCGCCGCGCACCGTGGTCGTCGACTACTCGGCTCCGAACGTCGCCAAGGAGATGCACGTCGGCCACCTGCGCTCGACGGTCATCGGTGACGCGCTGGTGCGGCTCCACGAGTTCTCCGGCGACACCGTGATCCGCGAGAACCACATCGGCGACTGGGGGCGCCCCTTCGGGATGCTCATCGAGCATCTGCTCGACCTCGGTGAGGACGTCGCCGCGGCGGGACTCGGCCAGGGCGACCTCGACGACTTCTACAAGCAGGCCAACGCCAAGTTCGCCGACTCCGAGGAGTTCCAGGAGCGCTCCCGGGCGAGGGTGGTCGCCCTCCAGGGCGGCGACGCCGAGACCGGTGCCCTCTGGCGGCGGTTGGTGGCCATGTCGACGGAGTACTTCAACACCGTCTACGACAAGCTCGGCGTGCTCCTCACCGATGAAGACCTGGCGGGCGAGAGCATGTACCAGCCGGGTATGCGGGCCACCATCGACCGGCTCGAGACCGCCGGCCTCATGGAGGAGAGCGATGGGGCGCGCGTCGTGTTCCCCGACGGCTTCACCAACCGCGAGGGCGAACCGCTGCCGCTCATCATCCAGGCCCGCACCGGTGGCTTCAACTACGCCACCAGCGACCTCACCTGTGTCATCGACCGTGTGGAGCGTCTCGGGGCGGACCTGCTGCTCTACGTGGTCGGCGCACCCCAGCAGCAGCACCTCGAGATGGTCTTCGCGGTGGCGCGTATGGCGGGTTGGCTCCCCGAGGGGATCGACGCGGTGCACGTCGCCTTCGGCAATGTGCTGGGCGAGGATCGCAAGATGCTCCGCAGCCGGTCGGGCGACTCGGTCAAGCTCGTCGACCTGCTCGACGAGGCGGTCGATCGGGCGACCGCGCTCGTGGAGGAGAAGAATCCCGAACTCGACGACTCAGAGCGTCAGGCGGTCGCGGCCGCGGTCGGTATCGGTGCCGTGAAGTACGCCGATCTCTCCACCGACCGGGTGCGCGACTACGTGTTCGACTGGGACCGCATGCTGTCCTTCGACGGCAACACCGCCCCGTACCTGCAGTACGCGCACGCCCGGATCCGATCGATCTTCCGTCGAGCCGCCCTCGATGGCGACAGCGTCGACCCGCAGACGATCGAGGTGGTCGAGCCGGCCGAGCGCGCCCTCGTGCTGCGCGTCCTCGCGACCCCGTCGGTCATCGCGGATGCCACCGAGTCCCAGGCGCCACACCGGCTGTGCACCCACCTGTTCGACCTCGCCCAGACCTTCACCTCCTTCTATGAGCACTGCCCGGTGCTCAAGGCTGATGAGCGGGTCCGCGCCTCGAGGCTCGCCCTGTGCGACCTGACCGCGCGGACCCTCGCCAACGGCCTCGGCCTCCTCGGGATCGACGCGCCGGAGCGGATGTGAGCGCGGTTCCCCGACGGCTCCTCCCCGACTCGGCCGCCATCGCTGATGACGGTTGGCTCACCATCGGCGGCTGTCACCTCGGGGCGCTCACCGAGCAGTTCGGCACGCCGCTGTTCGTCTACGACGAGGACCAACTCCGTTCGCGCTGCCGTGAGGCCGTCCAGGTGTTCGGACGGGGCCGAGTCGTCTACGCGACGAAGGCGTTCCTGTGTCGGGCCATGGCGAGACTGGCCCATGAGGAGGGTCTCCTCCTTGACGTGTCCACCGGAGGCGAGCTCCACGTCGCCCTCTCCGCCGGTGTGCCCGGTTCTCAGTGCGTCCTCCACGGCAACAACAAGAGCGACGAGGAGATCCGGGCGGCGCTCTCGGCCGGGATCGGCCGCATCGTCGTCGACTCCTTCGACGAACTCGACCGGCTCGAGGCGGCCCATCGCGACGGGTTCGGTCCGGTCCCCGACGTCCTCATCCGGGTGACCCCGGGGGTGCACGCCCACACCCACGAGTTCATCTCGACCGGCCAGGACGACTCCAAGTTCGGTTTCAACCTCGCGAACGGTGACGCGCGACGGGCGGTGTCGCAGGCGGCTGCCTCCCCGGCCGTCAACCTGGTCGGCACCCACTGCCACATCGGCTCGAACGTCTTCCGGGCGGAGAGCTTCGCGCGCGCGGTCGAGGTGATGGCGGGCTTCGCGGCCGAGGTCGAGTTGCCGCAGCTGGTGCTCGGTGGCGGACTCGGCGTCGCCTACACCGCCGACGAGGAGGCCCCGACGATCTCCCAGTGGGCATCGGTGCTCCGAGAGGCCTGCGAGTCGCTCGGGGTGTCCTCTGACGTGTACGTCGAACCGGGGCGATCCATCGTCGCCGATGCCGCGGTTACCGCTTACACCGTCGGCACGATCAAGGACATCCCCGACGTGCGCACCTACGTGGCCGTCGACGGTGGGATGAGCGACAACCCGCGTCCGGTCCTGTACGGGTCGGGTTACGAGGCGCTCTTGGCCCGTTCGCCGTTCGCCGAGCGCCCGCTCACGGTGCGCGTCGTCGGGAAACACTGCGAGAGCGGTGACGTGCTGCTCAGCGATGCCGCGGTCCCGGAGGACCTCCGGGTGGGGGACGTGCTGGTCACGCCGGTGACCGGGGCCTACGGACAGTCGATGGGATCGAACTACAACCGGATCCGCCGCCCGGCGGTGGTGTTCGCCTCCGGTGGTTCGGCGCGCGAGGTGGTTCGGCGCGAGACCTTCGACGATCTGCTCGCGACCGACGTCGGCTGAGGTTCAGCGCCGCCCGCGCGAGGCGAGGTAGTCCCTGCTGGCCTGGCGCGACTCCTCGTCGGCGAGGGCGGCCAGCAGCGTGTCGGCGTCGTTCGCGTTCCGGCGGGTGCCCGCCATCTCCTCCATCACGGCGTTGACCTGGGACTTGGTGGCGCGTATCGAGAACCTCGGTTTGCCCGAGAGCTCCTTCGCCCACTGCGCGACCGCTGTCTCGAACGCTTCGTCGTCGACGACGCGGTTCACGACCCCGAGCGATGCGGCCTCCTCGGCGCCGAAGGGACGGCAGGAGAGCACGAGCTCCTTCGTCCGCGCCGGACCGATCTCCCTGACCAACCGGGGGATGCCGCCCCACGCGAGTGGGATGCCGAGGTCGACCTCGGGGATGGCGAACCGCGTTGAGGTGGCGGCGACCCGCAGATCGCAGGCGGCCACGAGTACCAGGCCGCCTCCGACGCAGTGTCCCCGGACCGCGGCGATCGTGAGCGGGGCGACATCGGTGAGCGCCTCGGCGGCTCGGCGGCCGAGATCAGCGGTCGCGCGCGGATCCCGCGACGACTCCCCGAGACCGCTGAAGTCGTCGAGGTCGAAGCCGGCTGAGAAGTTCGGGCCCTCGCCGGAGACCACCAGGACCTTCAGATCCGGGACCGAGTCGATCCATGAGCAGGCCTCGACGAGCTCCGACAGCAGCTCGGCCGAGAGGGCGTTCAAGCGCGCGGGCCGGTTCAGTACGAGACGGGCGACCGCGGGGTTCGCAGTGGTGTCGATTCTGAGGGTCGAGAACTCGGGAGTCGTGGCGGGCATCGGCCCATCTCACCACGCCGCGCGCCACTCGGACGAGGCGCGGATGGGCCCGAGCGGACCCAGGGGTAGCCTCGCCCCGATGAGTGAACAGCAGCGCGAGATCCGGGTCGGCCTGCTCGGGTGCGGCAACGTCGGTGGGGCATTGGTGCCCCTCGTCGCCGAACAGGCGGATGAGATCGCCCGACGCACCGGTGTCCGCCTCTCGATCGAACGCGTCGCGGTGCGGAACACCGCGCGCGACCGCGGTATCGATTTCGGTGATGGGGTGCTCACCCACGACGCGATGTCGGTGGTCACCGATCCCGACATCGATGTGGTGGTCGAGGTGATCGGCGGTATCGAGCCGGCCCGCGAGTTGATCTCCGCCGCGCTCCGGGCTGGCAAGCCGGTCATCACCGGCAACAAGGAACTCCTGGCGAACGTGGGCGTCGAGCTCTTCCAACTCGCTGATGAGCACGGTGTCGATCTGCTCTTCGAGGCCGCGGTCGCCGGCGGGATCCCGCTGATCCGACCGCTCCGCGAGAGCCTTCGCGGGGAGCCGGTCTCGCGGGTGATGGGAATCCTCAACGGGACCACCAACTTCATCCTGTCGAAGATGGCCAATGAGGGCGCTGACTACGCCGATGCGCTGAGCGAGGCCCAGCGTCTCGGCTACGCCGAGCGCGACCCGACCGCCGATGTCGAGGGGTTCGACGCGGGGGCCAAGGCCGCGATCATCGCCACCATCGCCTTCGGCGCCAAGGTGGTGGCCGGCGACGTCTACCACGAGGGCATCAGCGGCATCACCGCCGGTGACATCGCCATCGCCGCTCGTCTCGGCTACGCCGTGAAGCTGCTCGGCATCGCCGAGAAGGACCGCTCGACGGGCGCCGTGGCGGTGCGTGTCCACCCGACCATGGTCCCCCTCGACCACCCTCTCGCCTCGGTCCGCGACTCGTTCAACGCGGTCTTCGTTGAGGGTGACGCGGTCGGCTCGCTCATGTTCTTCGGCCGGGGCGCCGGTGGCGCGCCGACGGCGAGCGCCGTGCTCGGCGACCTCGTCGACGCGGCCGTCAATCTCGCCGCCGGCACGCACGGCTCACTCGGGTCCTTCGACCGAGCGAAGGCGCTGCCGATCGATGAGACCAGCTCCGAGTACCTCCTGGCCCTCGATGTGGCCGACCGACCCGGTGTGCTCCATCAGGTGACCGGGGTGTTCGCCCGCCACGGGGTGAGCATCCGCGCCGCGGAGCAGGAGGGGCACGGTCCCGAGGCCCGCCTCGTCTTCATCACCCACACGGCTCGGGAGGCCGACGTCCAGGCGACGGTGGCCGAGCTTCGTGACCTCGATGTGGTCGGTCGCATCGGCGGTCTCCTCCGCGTGATCGGCGAGTAGTGCGCTACCTCTCGACCCGCGGCTCCGCCCCGGAGCTCGGTTTCGGCGACGTCCTGCTCGCTGGCCTCGCCGACGACGGGGGCCTCTATGTCCCTGCCGAGTGGCCGTCGATCGACACCGGCTCGGCCGGGGACTACGCGGCGTTGACCGCCTCGGTGCTCGCCCCGTACGTCGCCCCCGAGATTGGCGGTGACGAGCTGCTCGGGTTGTGTGTCGACTCCTATGCCGGCTTCCGGCATCCCGAGGTCGCCCCGCTGGTCCAGATCGACGATGAGCAGTGGCTGCTAGAGCTGTTCCACGGGCCGACACTGGCCTTCAAGGACATGGCGCTCCAGTTGGTGGGTCGGATGTTTGACCTCCTGCTCGAGCGGCGTGACGAGCGGATCACCATCGTTGGGGCGACCAGCGGTGACACGGGATCGGCGGCCATCGAGGGGGTCCGGGGCTGCGAGCGGGTGCAGATCGTGATCCTGTACCCCGAGGGCCGCACCAGCGAGGTGCAGCGTCGGCAGATGACGACGGTCGACGCCCCCAATGTGCACACCCTCGCGGTCGACGGCACCTTCGACGACTGTCAGGACCTCGTCAAGGCCATGTTCGCCGACCGATCGTTCCGGGAGTCGCAGCGCCTCTCGGCGGTCAACTCGATCAACTGGGCGCGGATCGTCGCCCAGACCGCCTACCACGCGAGCGCGGCCGATCGCATGGGGGAGATCGATGTCTGCGTGCCGACCGGCAACTTCGGCAATGTGCTCGCCGGCTGGATCGCCCGGCACACCGGTGCCGACATCGGTCGCCTCATCGTCGCCTCGAACGCCAACGACATCCTCACGAGGTTCATCACCGACCGCGACATGTCGACCGCGCCGGTGGTCGGGACGCTCAGCCCGAGCATGGACATCCAGGTCTCGTCCAACTTCGAGCGCCTCCTCTTCGAGATGAACGATCGCGACGGGGCCCGAACGGCGGACGACCTCCTGCGCTTCCGCGCCACCGGTCGCCTCGACACCGACCCCGATGCGTTCGACCGCTGGATCGCTCCGGTGTTCGACGCGGCGAGCGTGTCCGACGACGAGACCCTCGCCGAGGTCGCGAGGGTGTACCGCGACACCGGCCTGTTGATCGATCCGCACACCGCGACCGGCACGGTCGCCGCCCGGCGGCTCCTCGGGGACCGCCCGATGGTCACCCTGGCGACCGCCCACCCGGCGAAGTTCCCCGATGCCGTCGAACGCGCGACCGGGGTGCGGCCGGAGCTGCCGGATGAACTCGCCGACCTCTACGAGCGTTCCGAGCGCCTGACCCGTGTGTCCAACGATCTCGGGGAGGTCGAGGCGTTGATCAGCCGGCTGTGTCCGGTCTGATCGCCACCGGCGCGCTCGTTCTCCCGGCAGGGTGATTGTCTCCTCGATCGACCGGTGATACCTTTTCCCCCGTCGGGCTCGGCCCGGCACATCCGCCCGCAATACCGCTCCGGCCCGACTCGCGTCGCGTCGGCGAACCGGGCGAATCCTCCTCGGTGACTCCCTCCCGTCGACGGCCCCACGCGTGGACCTTCGGCGGCGGCACCGCAGGTGGGTGTGCATCCAACCGTTCCGCATCGGAACAAGGAAGGTGACCCGTGACCGCACAGGCTCTCGAACAATCAGCCCTCGAGACCAAGGACAAGGAGCAGCTGCTGGCGATCGCCAAGGCGCTCGGTCTGAAGGGCTCGACGCGACTCAAGAAGTCCGAGATCATCGAGCAGATCCTCGACACGACCTCGGGAGGTTCCTCCTCGCCCTCGCCGGCCCCCGCGGAGGCACCGGCCCCCGCGCCGGCGGCGGAGAGCGCGGACTCACCGGCCGGGGATGATCAGGAACCACCGGCGGCATGGGAGGTCGAACTCGCCGACGACGGTGATCCGGCTGCCGACGGCATCCGTGCCCGCGAGGTCGACGGCTCGTCGGCCTCCGGTGGCGAGCGTCGTCCGCGCCCATCGGGACAGGGCCGGGACCAGTCGCGGAACCAGCAGAACCGCGACGGCCAGCAGAACCGCGACGGCCAGCAGAACCGTGACGGCCAGCGCGAGGACGGCGAGAGTCGCAACAAGCGCCGTCGTCGTCGTCGCAAGGGCGGCGGGACGGGTCAGCGCGGCTTCGAGGGCCCCCAGGGGGAGGACCGCGACCTTCTGGAGGAGGATGACGACCAGCCCACCAGCAATGAGCCGGTCCGCGTCGACGGATACGTCGACATGCGCGATGAGGGCTACGGCTTCGTCCGCGTGAACAACTACCTGGCCTCGAAGCAGGACGCCTACGTCCCGGTGCGGCTCTCCCGCCAGTTCGGGCTCCGCAAGGGCGACCATGTCACCGGGCTCATGCGCCCCGCGGGTCGCAACGAGAAGAACCCGGCGCTCCTCGAGATCCACTCGGTCAACGACCGCAAGCCGGAGGAGGCGAAGAAGCGCCCCCGGTTCGAGGACATGACGGCCCTGTTCCCCGACGAGAAGCTCCGCATGGAGGATCCGGACGATCCCACCAACATGACCTCGCGGATCATCGACCTCATCTGTCCGATCGGCAAGGGTCAGCGCGGTCTCATCGTCTCGCCGCCGAAGGCCGGCAAGACCACGATCATGAAGACGATCGCCACCTCGATCGAGCGGAACAATCCCGAGGTGCGCCTGATCGTGCTCCTGATCGACGAGCGTCCTGAAGAGGTCACCGACATGCAGCGGCACGTCCGCGGCGAGGTGATCGCCTCGACCTTCGACAAGCCGAGCGACCAGCACACCCAGGTCGCCGAGATGGCGATCGAGAAGGCCAAGCGCATGGTCGAGTACGGGGAGGACGTCGTGGTCATCCTCGACGGGATCACCCGTCTCAGCCGCGCCTACAACCTGGCGGCTCCCGCCAGCGGCCGCATCCTGTCCGGCGGTATCGACGCCGGCGCGCTGTACCCGCCGAAGCGCTTCTTCGGTGCTGCCCGCAACATCGAGGAGGGCGGTTCGCTCACGATTCTCGCCACCGCTCTCGTCGAGACGAACTCGCGGATGGACGAGGCGGTTTTCGAGGAGTTCAAGGGGACCGGCAACATGGAGCTCCGCCTCGACCGTCGGATGGCCGAGCGCCGCATCTACCCGGCGATCGATGTCGACGCCTCAAGCACGCGACACGAGGAACTGCTCTTCGATCGCAAGCAGTTGCAGATGGTCTGGAAGCTCCGTCGTGTCCTGTCGGGTCTCGCCGCCGACGGCAACGCCGCCCCCGGCCTGGAACTGCTGGTCGACCGACTGAAGACCTTCAGGTCGAACGACGAGTTCCTCGCCGAGGTGGCGAAGCAGCCGGGGATGTGACCCGGAGCAACCCAGCACGGGGGCCGATATCATGCCCCGGTCCGTACGCCAGGAGTTGACATGAAGGCTGATACCCACCCCAACTACGACACGATCTCGGTCCGTTGCACCTGTGGCAACACCTTCGAGACCCGTTCGACCCTCTCCGGCGAGATCTCGCTCGAACTCTGCAACGAGTGCCACCCGTTCTTCACCGGCAAGCAGAAGCTCGTCGACTCGGGTGGGCGCGTCGAGCGCTTCAACAAGCGCTACGGCCGCCGCGACACGAAGTGATCCAGGCGGAGTGAACTCCTCCGCCCCCGAACGCCGACAGCAGTTGCTGCGCATCTCGCTGCAGGCCGTCGTCGCCGATCTCAGCGGGGGTTCGCATACCGCCGCCGACCTCCCCGGAGGAGCCTGGCTCGTCGACGGCGCCACCCTGTGGGTCCGACTCGATGACGCCCCGCACCGAGCGCTCGGCGCCGCCATCGCGATCGCGTTGCGCGAGGAGGCCGACCGGGTCGAGGTGCTGGTCGGCGATCCCGACCCCGCTCCACTCGTCGCCCGCCGCGCGTCGCAGTGGTCGCTTCCCATCTCGGTCCGAGGTCTCGACGGCCGGAGCCCGTTCCCGGTGGAGCCAGTCGGCCATCGTGCGCCGCCGACCGTGCCGGACTCCCATCTCGACCTCGTCGAGATCATCGTGGCCGCCGGTGCCGAACCGGTCGTCGCCCACGGCGTGCTGACGGCCCATTACCGCGGGCTCGAGATCGCCAAGGTCGTCGACGACGACGGTGCCCCCCGGCTCGATGTCGGGGTCGGTGTCAACGACCGTGAGGCCTTCCGGGAGCTCCACGCGGGCGAGGCCCCCGAGGCATCCCTGGCCAGGGTGGTCGAGGCAGTCTCGGCGCACCGAGTCGACGGGGCGCGCCCCCATCCGTTCAACACCATGTCCCCCGAGGGGTATCTCGCCTGGCGGCTCCGAGACGACCCGAGCGCGCTCGGTGTCGGCTCGCTCGTCACCACTCCGGGTGCTGTGGCCTCGGTCGGCGCTGTCGATCCCGGACCGGTGATGATGCTCGGCGGCGGACGCCTCTTCGCCTGCACAACGGGATTCGACCTCGGCGCGCTGCCCGACGCGCTCGACGCCCGAGAGGCGGCGGTCGTCGCCGGGGAGATCGATGACGCGTCGCTCACCGTCGTGGTCCCGGCGCGCAACCGATTGCGGGTGATCGACCGGATGGCCTCGGTCGCCGCCGCCGAGGTGCGCGTGGTGGAGGTGCCGTGACACACCCGGGGCCCTCCGAGGCGATCATCGCACGACTCGGCGTACTCGCCGACGAGTACCGCGAGCTCGAGTCGCGTCTCGCTGACCCGGCGACAACTGCGGACCCCGCCCGACTGGCCGAGGTCGCGCGGCGATACCGGGCGCTCGAGCCGGTGGTCGCGGCCCTCGCCGAGCACCGGAGGCTCCTCGGCGACATCGCTGCCGCCGAGTCGCTTCTCGGCGCGGCCGACGATGCGGAACGGCAGGCCCTCTCGGAGGAGGTCGCGACCGCCGCCGGTCGCCTTGGAGAGTTGGCCCTCGAGATGCGCTCGCTGCTCATCCCACCTGACCCCGATGCCGGTCGCGCCGTGATCGTCGAGATCAGGGGAGCCGAGGGCGGCGAGGAGGCCAATCTGTTCGCTGGGGACCTGCTCGCCATGTACCGCGCCTACGCGCAGCGTCGAGGCTGGACCGTGGAGGTGCTCGACCACGACCCGAGCGACCTGGGTGGGGTCAACCACGTCACCTTCGTCGTGCGCGGAGAGGACGCCTGGAGACGTCTCAAGCACGAGGGCGGCCCCCATCGGGTCCAACGCGTGCCGGCCACCGAGAGCCAGGGTCGCGTCCACACCTCCTCGGCGACGGTGGCCGTCCTGCCGGAGGTCGATGAGGTTGACGTCCGGATCGACGAGTCCGATCTCGATGTCGACGTCTACCGCTCGTCGGGGGCCGGTGGGCAGCACGTGAACACCACCGACTCCGCTGTGCGCATCACCCACCGCCCGACCGGCATCGTCGTCACGATGCAGGACCAGCGGAGCCAACTGCAGAACCGGGCCCGCGCCATGCAGGTCCTGCGCTCCCGCGTGTACGAGGTGGAGCGGTCACGGATCGATGGGGAACGGTCGGCGGATCGACGTTCCCAGGTGGGCGGCGGTGGCCGGAGCGAGAAGGTCCGCACCTACAACTTCAAGGAGGGGCGCGTCACCGACCACCGGATCGGGTTCACGGTGCACCGTCTTCCCGAAATCCTCGCCGGTGATCTCGACTCGGTCGTCGATGCCCTCATCACGGACGAGGGGGAGCGGCTCCTCGCCGACGGGGGTATCTGAGCCGTGGATGAGGATCCGAGACCAACGGTCGCGGAACTCCATCGCGCCACCGCGGAGGTCCTCGGCGACCTCGACGCGGCCCGCTGGATGTGTGAAGTCGCCTTCGCCCACCGCCCCCTGTCCGAGATCGGTCGCGAACCGGTCACCGAACGCATGGTCGCCCACCTGGACTCGATGGTCGCCCGCCATCGGGCGGGGGAGCCGCTCCAGTACGTGCTCGGCGAGTGGTCCTTCCGTCGACTCGATCTGGCCATCGACCCTCGGGTGCTCATTCCGCGACCGGAGACCGAGTGGGTCGCCGGACGCGCCCTCGAGCTCGCCGCCGACCTGCCCGGTCCGCGCACCCTGGTGGACCTCGGAACGGGATCGGGTGCGATCGGGCTGTCGCTGGCCGACGAACTGCCGATCGATGGGACCACGGTGTGGATGACCGACCGCGATCCGAGGGCTCTCGAGGTGGCCCGGGCGAACCTCGCCGGTATCGGACGGGCAGCCCGCAATGTCCGCCTCGCCGAGGGCAGCTGGTTCGAGGCCCTGCCCCCGGAGGTCCGAGCCCATGTGATCGTCTCCAACCCGCCCTATGTCGCCGAGGGTGACCCGGCTCTCGAGGCCTCGGTGATCGAGTGGGAGCCCGAGGGCGCGCTCCTCGCCGGAGCCGATGGGCTGGACGACCTCCGAGTCATCGTGAACGGCGCGCCGGAGCGACTGCATCCGGGCGGGTGGCTGGTGTGCGAGATCGGCGCGGCGCAGGGTGCGGCCGTCACCGACCTGGCCCGGGCCGCCGGGTTCGTCGAGGTGTCCGTGGAGCCCGATGCCGCCGGGCACGACCGGATGCTCGTGGCTCGCGTCTGATGGGGGCGCGGAGGGCTCGTCGCGCCCTCGAGGGTTAGTAGAGGCGGTCCGCGTCGCCGTTGCCTGAGCTGTCGCCGACCGCGCTCGCGAGGTCGGCGGTCATGGTCGTCTTGATCGCGAGAAGGTCGTTGGACACCGTGATCATCCTGAAACCCTGCTCGCGTCGACGAGGGGCCATGGCGGCGGTGGCGTGGATACCCGGTACGACCCCGTGGCGTCGACAGGTGTCGACGACGGCGGCGAGGGCGTTGTCGAACCGCTCGTCACCGTCGGACCCGGTCGGGCCGAGACCCATCGTGATCCCGAGGTCGGCGGGTCCGACGTAGACGGCGTCGATCCCCGGGGTGGAGACGATCTCGTCGAGGTTTTCGACGGCCTCCACCGTCTCGATCATCGGGATCACCGCGATGTTCTCGGTTGCCCAGGCCCGGTAGTCCGGGTTGCGCAGCAGGGAGCCGTTCGGACCCCAACTGCGCGATCCGACCGGCGCGTAGCGGACGGCGTCCACCACCGCTGCCGCGCTGTCGGCGTCGTTCACCATCGGCACGACGACCCCGTGGAACCCGGCGTCAAGGGTCCGCCCGATGATGCCGGGCTCGTTCCAGGGCACGCGCGCGATGGGATGCCCTCCGGCGAGGTCGATGGCCTGGGCCATGCCCATCGCCGCCGCGTGGTCGATGAGGCCGTGCTGGGTGTCGACGCACACGTAGGCGAACCCCATCGAGGCGACCGCCTCGGCGCTGTGGGTGTTGGCGAGGGTCAGCCAGGCTCCCAGGGTCTCCTGGCCGTCGGCCCATCGCTGTCTCAGGCTCATCGCGGGAGTTCTCTCGTCAGTGGTCATTCGCTGTGCGCTCCGGGGTGTGGGATCGGATGTCTAGGAGACGATGGTGGCCGGACGGCCCTCGAGGACCGCCAGCGCGTTGTCGATGGCGTGCTCGTAGAGCCGGCGCCGGCCGGCTGCGGTGGAGGAGGCGACATGGGGTGTCACGACCACGTCCTCGCGTCCGAGGAGCGGGTGACCCGCCGGGAGCGGCTCGGGCTCGGTCACGTCGAGCGCCGCGCCGCCCAACTGCCCCGACTCGAGGGCTCCGAGCAACGCGTCCTGATCGACGAGGGACCCGCGCGCGCAGTTCACGAGCACCGCGCCGGGGCGCATCGTGGCCAGTCGCGCCGCGTCGACGAGGTGGCGGGTGGCCTCGCCGCCGGGGGCGTGGAGCGACACGACATCGGCGGTCGAGAAGACCTCGTCGAGGTCGACCAGTCGGACCCCGTCGCTGTCGGCCGCGTCGATGAACGGGTCGTGGGCGATCACCTCCATGCCGAGGGCGTGGCCGACGGCGGCGACACGCCGGGCGATCCGGCCGAGCCCGACCAGACCGAGCCGGCATCCGTCGAGTTCGAGGGCGATGCCGACCGACGGTGCCTTCTCGCCGCGGTCGGCGATGGCCGTCGTCGTCCTCAGGCGTTTGGTCGCGGCCATCATGAGGGCCACGGTGTGCTCGGCCGTCGACACCGAAGGGGCCTCCGGCGCGTTGCAGACGGTCACCCCCCGTTCGCGGGCGGCGTCGAGATCGATGTTGTCGTAGCCGATGCCGGTTCGTGACACCACCCGGACCGAGGGGCCCCCGGCGAGCATCGCGGCATCCCAGCGAACCCTCGCCCCAGCGATGACGGCGATCGCGCGTTCGAGTCCGGAGTCGGGGCCCACGACCTCGAGGCGGCCCTCGACCAGATCGCGGTAGGCGTCGGGGAGGGGGGTGTCGAAGAAGACAACCGGGAGTCCGCTCACGGTCGAACCCTAACCGTCGGCGGTCGCATGGATCGGGGGCTGGGAGGGGCGTGTCGCTCAGGGCTCAGGTAGCGTCAGAGGCCCCGGAGACTCCGGGGTGCACATGAGACGGTGAATGACGATGGGTGACGATCGACTCGACAGCCTGCGGGCCAGCATCGACAACATCGACGCCGCCGTGGTGCACATGCTCGCCGAGCGGTTCAAGATCACCAAGGCCGTCGGTGAGCACAAGGCGGCAGTCGGCCTCCCTCCAGCCGACGAGCAGCGGGAACAGGAGCAGGTCGCGAGACTTCGCTCCCTCGCCGAGGAGGCCGGGCTCGACCCGGCCTTCACCGAGAAGTTCCTGCGTTTCGTGGTTGCTGAGGTCATCCAGCACCACCGCCGGATCGCGGAGGCTGATCCGTCCGGCGCGCCGGCCCCCCAGTCGTGACCCGACGCCGAGTCGACGTCGCGGTCATCGGCGGTGGCCCATCCGGCTCGGCCGCAGCCATGACGGCTGCCCGGGGAGGGGCCTCCGTCGTGGTCCTCGAGCAGGGTGAGCACGGTCGCGACAAGAGCTGCGGAGACGGTCTGACGCCGCGCGCGGTCGCGGCGATGGACGCGCTCGGCGTCCCGCTCGACGGCGCGCACCGCATCTCCGGTCTCAGGATGATGGCCGGCCGTCAGGTGCGCGAGCTGCCCTGGCCGGCGACCGGGCGTTTCCCCGGGCACGGAGCGGTCTGGCCGCGACGCCGGCTCGATGCGGCACTGATCGATGCCGCCGCCGACGCGGGCGCCGAGGTTCGCTTCTCGTCGACCGCAGAGCCGGTCCTCGACGGAGATCGGGTGACGGGTGTCCGAGTGGAGGGTCCGGCGGGCACCGAGGAGATCGACGCCGATCTCGTGGTGGTCGCAGCGGGCGCTCCCGGTGCTGTCGCCCGTCTGGTTGGGGCGACCCGCGACCCGGATGAGCCGTTCGGGTTGGCGATCAGGACCTATGCCGAAACCCCGCGGCACGCCGAGGACATGCTCGAGGCCTGCCTCACCCTTCGCGACACCGAGGGCCGGGCGGTACCGGGCTACGGGTGGATGTTCCCCTGCGGCGACGGCACCGTCAACATCGGTGTCGGCGCCCTGTCGACGATGAAGGGATTCAAGAAGCTCAACCTGAACACCCTGCTCGACTCGTACCGTGGCGTCGTCGGTGACGCCTGGTCGCTCGGGCCGAATCTCGAGCGTCCGCGCGCCTGGCGACTGCCGATGAGCACGGTCAGACGCCACGGTCCGGGTTGGGTCGCGATCGGGGATGCCGCCGGGCTGGTCAACCCCATGAACGGCGAGGGAATCGACTACGGGCTCGAGTCGGGGATGCTGGCC
>Ga0181568_10000252_pt1 | contig 46525 bp, 42 predicted proteins | sample 101ome_20_FD_133758 | JGI IMG/M metagenome (GOLD analysis project Ga0181568, IMG submission 133758) | Coastal salt marsh microbial communities from the Groves Creek Marsh, Skidaway Island, Georgia - 101404AT metaG (megahit assembly) | ecosystem: Environmental > Aquatic > Marine > Intertidal...
GACAATGGAGTGACCCCACACAAGTTTCTGTCCTCCTCATCGATGTTACGGACAAGACCAATCCCACGTTGATCGACAGTTGGTACGATGCCGACCACCCGAGCGGACCGCACAACCTCTACACCCACATGATCGACGGTGAGTGGTACATTTTCGTTGCGAACCCCGATTACAATGACTGCAATGACGCCATTGGAGAAGCGTGCGGCGGAGTGACCATTGCACACTTGAATCTGGACGGTTCAGCGGCACGAAACCTCCAGGGCGTCTTGTCTGGTTACGGCCACACCATCGTCAAGGTTGGCGAGTACGAGGTGGCGTGGGAAACCACGCGAGGTGGCTGGATTTACATTCACGACATGACCGTACAATTGTGGCCAGGGGAGGACCCAAACGACCCTCGCTTCGGCCGCACGTTCATCTACGGCAGTTACTGGGAAGCAGGCCTTCGAATTGGTGACGTGACGGACGTTCCGCACCCCGTGAACTCTCCCGAGGCATACACGCTGCATGCGACAACGTGCCGCACCGGCTTTGGCAACCCCCTCATGTGCCGGTGGCGCGCCCCCGAAGTCGGCCTTTGGATGGATTTCCTTGATTTGGACGACGACGGCCAACCTGACAGTGGAACGACCGGAAACGAAAACGGTGGCCGAGTTTCCTATATCCACTACGCAGAACCCTTCCCCAACATGGTCGATTTGTCACACGTTGGCTATTCCGATGAACCCGTTCACATGGTGACGGCCGCCGTGGAAGTGTTGAGCACCTCGGTTGGAACGGGCATCATCTACCTCATCGACACCACCGATTATACGATGGAAGACGGTCAATTCAAATTCAAACCCAAACTGATACGTGATTGGGAGATTCCTTACGCTGAGGACCATTGTTACGGGGCCGATTGTGAAGCCCACCCCAACGGCGATGAATGGCTGTTGTTTTCACCCCACAACCTCGACAGCACGTATTTCGAGACCGATGAAACCACCGACCAAAGTCACGGTGGCGGATGGGACGGGCGCCTCTACATTTCACACTATCACGCCGGGCTATGGGTGGTGGATATCGAGACCCTCGTCGACCCGACGAACCCCGATGATCGCATTTCCGTTCACGAAGAGTCTACAGTGGCGTACTACTTACCTCACGGTGAAGACGGTACACCGTTGGATTCAAGTTTCTACGATTTTGGATGGGTACCGTTCTTATGGGCGGTTGAACACCACGACGGCATCACCTATGCTTCATGCATTTCGACCGGTCTCTATCTCGTTCAATTGGACATTGACTTACCCTACCGCGTTTGAGGAGATGGAGAATGCTTCGAGTCTTCCTTGCCTTCCTTTGTTCCTCAATCCTGCTTCTTGCAGGTTGTCTTGGTCCCGATCAAGTCGCCGAATGGACACCTCATGGGGAAATATTGGACGGCGTCAAGGTGGTTGATTTCACCCTCACGGCCAGCGAAAACGAATCGTGGACCTTTTCGGAAGAAGCAACCAACACCACTCTTGTGGTCGCCTTTTTGTTTACCAATTGTATCGACATTTGCCCGATTGTCACGCACAACATGAAATGGGTCATGAGCCAATTAACGGATGATGAACTAAACAAAACCACCTTCTTGACCATCACGGTTGACCCTTGGCGAGACAACGTGACGGTCCTCCATGATTGGAAGACTGGCACAAATTCTGATTGGACCCATCTCACCGTTGACGACAACACCAGCGAAAACCCTTCCATGCTGGCCATTCAGAATGTATGGATGAATTTTGGCGTGGGCCTCACCATCGAGGAAGCCGGGAGCAACTCCAGTGCACGACACCATCCTGACGATTATACGGTGAATCACTCAACCGGGACCATCTTGGTGGACCGATTCGGCAACCTGCGCGTGTGGTGGGGCGACAACGATTGGATCCTCGATCTCTTCCTTGAAGATCTTCGCTATCTCCACACGCTCTAGGGGAGACCCCTCCATAGATTTATGAATTGCGCGGTGAGGTTTGGAGCATGGTGCCTGATGTCCTCAGAGTAACTGGATTTTGTTTGGCTATGCCACTTTCTCTGTTCTTCCCTGAGTTCTTCCTCATGGAATGAACGAAGGTTTACAACTCGTTTGGCACCGGCGTTTGGTCCATGTGGAGGAAGGCGTAAACCGCCCACCACGTCACGATGTCCCACGAATGAACCAGATTGGCAATCCCCGTTGCTTCTTCGGTTTCCATGTATTCGATCATGGTGGGAAGTTGGTCGCAGTTTCGGTGGTAACATGGATACCCGTCAACCACACCGTTCCAACCGAGTGTGGCCACACCTATGTCTTGGAAGGGTTGATGATCGCTTCGCGCCGTCGGTGATTCATAGATGGCGACGACGTCTTCGTACTGGTTTTGCCACAGCGGGCTTTCTCCACCCGCCAACCATTCTGCACGGCCCCGCTCCATCTGATAGGCCAGGTCAAACGCATCTGCACCGATCCACTCGGCCAGATGGAACATGCCAGCTTGGTCAATTTCATCCCCTGAACCGTCGGGTCCGAGATAGACCGAGAGGGCGTAATCACCGGGGTAGTTGATACCGGCCATGTCGAGGTTGAGGTAGTTGCTGATGGTCACGCCGGGAGGCACATCGTTGGCAAAGGAACGGGAGCCCCACAACCCTTCTTCTTCGGACGACCACAAACAGAACACCATGGTGCGGCGTGCGTCAAATTCCGCTAGAACACTGGCGGTGGTCAACACCATGCTGGAGCCTGCCGCATTGTCGTATGCACCGTGACGAGTACCGTATCCAGGGATGTCTGGGCCGGGTGTGAACAAAACGGGAGGGGCGATGTCAAAGTGCGCACCGAACACCAACCATTCGTCTGGGTATACTGTACCCTCTTTGTAACCGCAAATGTTCACCGCCCAAGCGGTGTTCGACTGGAAGCGTTGGACGCGAACATCAAGACCGTATCCGTGCATGACGCCCTCAAAATATGCGATAGCATGCTCGTAGGAAGGGTTGGCGTTTCCAATCCAACGGTCAAGGTAACCAACCGCTCCATCGGGTCCGCAATTTCCATCACTCGGTGTGCAAGGTGAATCATCGGTGATGAATTCAACCCACTCGTACACGTCGCGACCGTTAACCCAACCGTCGCTGGCCCCAACACCATCGGCTTCTGTCAAGTCGGCTCGGGCTGGACGAACGGTTTCCATAACAATGGGCACCACCGCTCCGCCAGTGCTGTTACCTGCAACCAGCCACGGCCACAATCCACCTTCGTCTTCGTTTGGAACCGCTTGAACAGCAGACCCATCGGTGGGGTCTTCGAGCCATGCCATCCAGGATTCATTTGCATCACGAATGGGCCAATCGGTTCGTCCGAAGTCGCTGATGAAGAAGACCACATCCTCGTTGCGCGGCGGGAACAGGATGTTCATGCTCACACTTTCACCAGCCTTGAGGTCAAGAACGGTTCCATTCTGGGCGCGGAGCGACCCGGGATCTTGGATAAAGTACGGAACGTAGACGGCAAGATCCTCCTTAGCCGTCACCGAGATGGGCTGCCACATGGCACCGAGCAATGCCCCGTTTCCCTCCACCACGAGCGCGTTTGGGGCGATCTCTACCTCTTCTGCCTCGCCAAAACAACCCGAGAGAGGTGCAAGGAACATGATTCCCATCAGAAACATCGCACGTAGCCGAGCAGCGGACATGGCTTCGCCACTCCCCACTCCCTGTTGAAGACAACGGTAGAGAGCATCAACCGTTTATTTTCCGTTGAGCGGAAACCCACTACCGAAAAAAGGCGAAGGGTTAAGTGGCCCCCGCAGTCCGAACAAGCATGGCCTCCGTTCGGGTGGACCAAAAGAAGCGAGCACTCGTTCGCAAAGTTCCTGACTCGTTCACCAAAGCCCTTGCGAAGTATTTCGGGGCGGGGCCAACGGACATTTCCTTGGCGAGACAACAACACCAAGCTTACATCGATGCGCTTGAAGAAAACGGTGTTCGTGTTCACGCCTTGGAGGCTGACAACAACCATCCAGACTGCATTTTCGTTGAAGACCAGGCGGTCGTGATCGACGGGCGCATGCTGCTCCCCCTTCCCGGCCATCCTTCCCGCGTGGCCGAACAACCCCCGATTGCGGATTTCCTCATGCAGGAACTCGATGGTGTCCAAACGTGCACGATGGGGGGGGAGGCTCGTATGGATGGTGGCGATGTCCTCCGTCTTGGCAACCTGTTCTTTGTCGGACGCTCCTCGAGAACTAACGACAAAGGTATTGAGAGTCTGCAAAGCCTGCTTGAAGATTCAGGATTTGAATTGCGTATCATTGACATTCCACCCGATGCCCTGCACCTTACCAGCATCTGTTCCACGCCAACGGATTCCCTCATTTTGGTCCCAGAAGGGTACCTTCTTCCCGAGGCGTTTGGCAAGCTTCCGGAAGGCTCCGAAGTGATTGTGATGCCGAGTGAAGAGGCGTATGGTTGCAACACCATCGGTTTGCCAAACGGGAAGGTGCTGGTGGCGAAAGGCTACCCGACGGTTCATTCTACTCTGCGAGAACGAGGCTTGGAACTCATCGAGATCGACATGAGCGAAATCCGAGCCGCCGATGGCTCGCTGACCTGCTGCTCAATTTTCTACTGATGGCTTGCAACCGTCGCCACCCATCGATTCAGTGCTGCGACCAGAGCATCGTCTGCCTCCCCCTGCCAGACATGGTTTTCGAACGCGCCTGTTCCTGCAGAATCTGCGAAGGTGAGCATGCTTTGCTGCGGGATGAATTGAAGGGTTTTGACGTGATTTTTGTAGAGTCCAAGTTCGAATTCAATCCACGGATCACCCCGACGCGCGAGGTTGGAGAAACCCTCGGAGGAAAGGAACTGGACCAAATCTTCTGTTGAATAAAACGAGCAAAGCATGGTCAATGTCACCTCGAGTTGACCCTCTGCCGGCCCTAAAGATGGTCGTTCATCCACTTCTTTTGATTTGACCAGCGTCAGCAAGGGGAGCGCATCGGACATGTTTTTCGCAGTTGAGTGCGATGTTTGAAGATTGGCGTTATTGAGAACCATACTCAATATTATAAGCCATGAAAACTGGGGGAATTCATGCACCACCACGACAGCGATGCCAAATGCCCCGTCATGCACGGCGGAATGACCTCCTCTACCCCAGAAAAGCGCTCCAATCAAGATTGGTGGCCGGGAAATTTGAACCTCAATATCCTCCATCAGCACGACCGAAAGTCGAACCCAATGGACCCCAACTTCAGTTATACCGAGGCCTTCAAGTCGCTCGACTACGCAGCGCTCAAGGCTGATTTGCACGCTCTGATGACCGACAGCCAGGACTGGTGGCCCGCTGACTATGGCCACTACGGTCCGTTTTTCATCCGCATGACCTGGCACGCAGCCGGAACTTACCGTATCGGCGACGGCCGTGGCGGCGCCGGCACTGGCGCACAACGATTCGCCCCGCTCAACAGCTGGCCTGACAACGGCAACCTCGACAAGGCTCGCCGTCTTCTCTGGCCCGTCAAACAAAAGTACGGTAACAAGATCAGTTGGGCCGACCTTCTGGTCTTGACAGGCATCGTCGCCATTCAATCCATGGGCGGCCCTGTGTTCGGCTTTGGTGGTGGACGAGCAGACATTTGGCACCCCGAGGAAGACATCTATTGGGGAGCAGAGGACGAATGGCTCGGCGACAACCGCTACGGCGACACACGCCAAGACCTCGAGAACCCCCTTGCTGCTGTCCAAATGGGATTGATTTACGTCAACCCACAAGGGCCCAACGCCAACCCCGACCCACTTCTCAGCGCTCAGGACATCCGTGAAACCTTTGCACGCATGGCCATGAACGATGAGGAAACCGTCGCCTTGACCGCCGGTGGACACACCTTTGGAAAGGCTCACGGTGCAGGACCAGAAGAGCACGTGGGTGCAGAACCTGAAGGTGCTGCCATTGAACACCAAGGCTTCGGATGGATGAGCTCGCACGGCTCCGGACAAGGTCGAGACACCATCACCAGCGGTATTGAGGGTGCATGGACATCCAACCCAACGCAATGGGACAACGGTTACTTTGATTTGCTCTTCAAGTACGATGATTCTTGGGTGTTGACCAAGAGTCCTACGGGCGCTCACCAATGGACACCAGAAAACCCCGATGAGGAAGACCTTGCTCCAGACGCAGAAGACCCATCCATCCGCGTTCCAACGATGATGACCACTGCCGACATGGCCATGATTCGGGACCCTGCTTACCGCAAGATTTCGAAACATTTCCACGAGAATCCTGACGAGTTTGGTGACGCCTTCGCCCGAGCATGGTTCAAACTACTTCACCGAGACATGGGCCCGAAGGCACGATATCTCGGACCTGATGTTCCCGAAGAAGAACTCATTTGGCAAGACCCCGTACCCGCAGGCCCCACGTCCTACGATGTTAGCGCTTTGAAAGACGCCATCAAGGGCAGCGGACTGTCGATCAGCGAGATGGTTGAGACCGCTTGGGCCAGCGCATCGACCTTCCGCGGTTCCGACATGCGTGGTGGCGCCAACGGTGCACGCATTCGCTTGGCTCCTCAGAAGGATTGGGAGGCTAACAAACCTGACCAACTGTCAAAGGTTCTCGGCGTGCTTGAACCTCTAGCTGCAGCACATGGCGCTAGCGTGGCCGATACCATCGTTCTCGCAGGCTGCGTTGGCATTGAGATGGCCAGCGGTGCAAACGTACCATTCACCCCCGGACGGGGCGATGCAACGCAAGACCAAACAGACGTGGACTCCTTTGCAGTGCTTGAACCCGTTTCCTGTGGTTTCCGCAACTATCTGAAGAAGAATTACGCCGTGACGCCCGAAGAAATGATGCTTGACAAAGCCCAACTCCTCGGCCTCACCGCTCCTGAAATGACTGCTTTGGTTGGTGGTATGCGAGCGCTCGGCGTCAGTTCCGACGCCCGAGGCATTTGGAGCGATGGCACGTCCCTCGACAACGGCTTCTTCACCACGCTCCTCGACATGGGCGTGGCGTGGACTCCGACCGGTAGCAACTCCTACCAAGCCAAGGATCGTGCAACGGGCGCCGATGTTCGTACCGCTACCCGCTACGACCTGGTGTTTGGCAGCAACTCCCAACTCCGTGCCATTGCAGAAGTGTACGCTCAAGACGACAACAAGGACAAATTTGTCGGCGACTTCATTGGTGCGTGGAACAAGGTCATGAACGCCGACCGGTTTGATGTTGCTTGAGATGGAGACGCCTCCATGTCCTCACCATCAGACCAATGGTCCTCTCTTGACGGACCAAGCAGGCGCATGACCAAGCAAAAACGTGCCATCTACGAGAACGTCATGCAACGGTGCGACCACCCAACGGCACAGGACATTTATGCCGATTTGGAGTCAACCGGGATCGGTCTGGCCACGGTGTATCGAAACCTTGCCATGATGGCAGAAGATGGGCTGATCAGCACGGTTGAGCACGAAGGTGAGTTGCGTTATGATTGCAACAACGAGCCACATGCTCATGCGACCTGTGACAACTGTGGAGCGCTGTGGGACATTCCTTTGCCTGCAGTCAACGACCTTTCACAGCAACCCCTTGCGAGCATCAACCAGGTGGATTTGATGCTTCGTGGCCGCTGTCACGCTTGTGTATCTTTACCAAGGTAAACTTCGACCCGTGTATTCGACAAATCGCCCTGACATAGCGAGGGTTTGTTCATCCACGCGTTCGAGAATCCCTCTCACGCTCTCTTGGGCCTGCACGGGGGCACGGGGCCCTCCCATATCGGTTTCAACCCATCCGGGGTGAATCAACAAGAGCGAAACATCCACCTCTTTCAGTTCATTTTTCATCGCCATGGTGAACATGTTGAGAGCGGTCTTTGAGGCTCTGTATGCGTAGGATTTTCCACTCATGCAATCGCCAATGCTTCCCATGAGGCTGGTGATCATCACGACGGTTGCCTCGTCTGTTTTTGCGAGCAATGGAAGCGTATGTTGCACCATTCGTACGGGTGCAACGGCGTTGATCTCCAACACTTCGGATACGACGTCAAATTCAATTTCGGAAATCTGCGACCAGCGACCGTCAGAAATTCCAGCGTTGTTCACCAACAGGTCCAACCGACCACCCAGGTTTTCAACGACGTGTGCAACCGCAACCTCGTCTCTTACATCCATTTGATGAAGGTGGAGATGCGGGTGTTCAAGACCCTCCAATCCACCTTTGCTCTTTCTGTACGTCGCATGAACGGCGAATCCACGTTCGAGCAATTGCTTTGAAAGCTCAAGACCCAATCCTCGGTTCCCACCTGTCACGAGCGCCACACGCATGGACACCGTCTCGTCACCTCGCGTAAAAGCGTTCGTTCATCCCAAAATTGCCTTTCATGGCTGAACAGGGTTTTTTGATGACGATGTCTTGGCTCGTTCATGAAGGATGAACGAGATTACTCCAGCAGCGTTGTGCTGGGAATCTCGGACGCACTGATTGAACTCACGGGCATCTTGGCAGGGTTGACCTTTGCCCTTCAGGACATGGATTTGATTGCCCTCTCGGGACTTGTGACCGGTGTTGCCGCTTCCTTTAGCATGGGAGCCTCCGAGTTTCTTTCTAAGCGGGCTGAGCCGGATGCATCCTCTCCTCTAGGCGCCGCTCTTTCCACCTGGCTCGCTTATCTGAGCGTGGTGTTGGTACTCGTCGCCCCTTACCTGCTCATCAACGAGTCCCAGTTCGGTCTCGAACCACACCTTGCCTCCCTCGCCTGTACGCTTGTTCTCGGTGTTGGCGTCGTTGCTGTGTTCACCCGATGGTTGTCAGCCAAGCAAGACCATCCATTTCTCCCGCGTTTTGCTGAGATGTTAACCATCTTGGCCTTCATCACCTTGCTCTCTTACGGACTCGGAGCCAGTCTTGGCCATGTTCTCGGCGTTTAATCGAACACGTACGTTTTTTCTTCTTCAGGCGCTTCCTCTTTTGCCCGTTCTTCTTTGATGTTCTTCCACTGAAGTCGTGCACTAATGAGCATCCCGACGAGGGCAAAATATGCATCGAATGCATCCACGCCGTTCAGTCGTTCCACGGGCCACCCCATAACGACGTAAACCGAGAGCATCATGCCCATGGTCCCAATCAGTCCAGCCATCAGGGCCGGCACCAACCGACGGAATGAGAAACTGAGAAAGAACGCAAGCAACGTCAGAACACCCGAAAGGAATGCATCGCCTTCCAGATCGATATCAAAACGCTGCGCGTTTTCAATCAAATTTGTAATCACGATGTAGACAAGGCCAGCCGCCATAAATCGCATGGCCATTTCAGCAACACTGACGGCGATGACGCCTACACCAATCGCCCCAACGAGGTGGAACATTTGTTTGGTAAGGGGAGGGTCTGGCCCCAACAATTCGTAGAGTGGACCAATGAGGCTGTAGGCGATAACGAAACCGACCAACCCCACCGTCATGGGTATTCGCTTTCTCCCCTCAACGACCAACAGGAGTGATAATCCGAACAGGGCAACAGCGTAGGGGATGCCACCCAGCACCAGCAATTGGAGGGCATCGGTACCAACGTCTTCCACACCTTCCATGCGTCAAGCCCCCCTGAAGTGGATTTTTTCTCTCAGGCCAATCCGAACAAGCCAATCCCACCGAGGAGCAACAGCAAGGGCGGGACCATCATTTCAAGACCGGATCGGGAATTTCCGATATTGGAAAGTTCAGACCCTCTCATAAGGGTGCACTTTGTTCCCGGGGCATCTTCGTTACCCCACACTTCAATCGTACTGTTTCCGAGCGTTCCGTCCAATCCTTCTGCCTGCAGTTCCCCTGCGGGCCGTGGCTTTGTTTGTCCGAGCAGGTAGACGGGATTTCCAAGCTTTAAGCCGTACAAGGTCCATCGGTGACCTTTCACCGTCGCACCGCCCAGAAGGCCTGCAACAGCTGAAGCCATCAACTGCTTGCCGAGCGTTTCAGCAAACGCCCCATCCCAGCGCTGAAGGAGCTGACCGTATTCTATTCGCTTGAAACTGGTGAGGTTGACCTTGATGCCACCCGTACCGTCGTGAAGAAGAAACGGTACGCCGCCACTGTCCGAACGGACGATCACCCAGTCACACTCTTCTTTCATGTTTCCTTCGCTGTCCTTGACCATTCTACACTGCTTCTGTTCGTATGTCCAACGGAAGCCAACCATGTTGTGCATCACCATCCGCTCGTTTCCATCGACCATGACGGTCATGGCTCCTTCGCTTCCTGGACGAACTTGACCCACGAGTTCAGGATACCCAACGGCTACCGAACGAACCAGTGAAGTGGGCGTGTCAAGCATTTGACGCAACGCCTTCATTCGGAAATAGTTCACGAGGGTGAGTAAGAAGCCCAAGACAGCGATTGCAGCAGGTACCTCGAGGCTGAGATCAGAATTTTTGTCGGTCATGATGATACCTCCAACAATCACCAACAGGCCTGCAGCCCCTGCTGCAAAGACGAGGTGCGAGGTCATGGTCGCAGGTTGAGGCGTGCCTACTTTGGCAGGGTGCTCAGGAAGGGGTGTACCATCGCCATGAGGTCCGTAGGGATTTGAAGCGTCCCACGCCTGCGGGCCAGGGGCGGGTAGAATCCAATCGCTCGGGTCGTTGGTGGGCACCAGCGTGCTTTGTTGAAGGAACCAATTCTCAACGCTGTATCCACTCTGCTCGGCTTTCGCTTGAAGCACTTCAGGAGCGATGGCTTCCTTCCGCATCTTGTGAAGCCCAGCCGACATGCTTCCAGGGGAGGCAAGGGCCATGAGTGTCAGTCCAAAGACAGAGACGCCGATACCAATCGGTTCGGACAGGGCTGCCACGACTCCTCCACCGGTGAGGGCGAGCCCAAGAACCCAAAGGAACCAACCACCAAATGTGTACGGGAGGGTGAGTTTGAAACCACCACCAATGAAGTCAATGTTGTGTTGTGTCATGGTGATGCCACAAGCAGACGCATGATAACCTTGATTGAAAATACGGGGAAAACCGCCTCACCCCGTCAAGGTCGCGTGAAACTTATCCCTTCAACGGTTGAGAATGGGCAGGAAGGCATTGGCGGCCTTCTCACAAGCATTCGCCACGTCATCAAGGCGCTGGAGAACCCTGTACATGTGCATCGCTGCTAACGGTGCGTCTTCGCCGTTGGAGAAGACATAAGCAGCAGCCTTTGCTTCTACGCCATCGGCTTCGTGCTCCTTGAGGTTCACCTCTCGGATCAATTCAGCAAGTTTGTCCTCAGCCGCCTTTGTTTGGCCGCTGATGGAGAAGTCCCGGAGAGCTTCAACAGCATCCTCGTACTTTGCCACGGTTTCAGAAACAGCCTTCGCCATGGCCTTGAGGTTTGCCTTGGCTTCCTCGTCATCAAAGAGCGGCCGGAAGGCCAACTGTTCTGCTACATTCTGTGCATAGTCAGCAATCCGGTCCTGTCGACTGACCATGTAAAGGAAGTCGTCGAGTGAAACATGCACACCAAACCGCATATCGTTCATGGCCAAACGACGCACCTCACTCTTGACGTTGTCAGCCTTGAGTTCGGTGTCAATGGTGGCTTGAATTGCCTCTGATGGGTCCTCGTCGTCACAAGCAGCATTCACCGCCTCCAACATGTTCTCGACCGTCTCTTCAACGGCTTGTGCGTGATCGTGGAACAGCTCGAACGGTGTTACCGAATGGCCGTCGCCACCAACATCGGAGAGGGCCTCTTCAACGTGGACTTCTGAACCACTCTTCCAGATGGCGTAGCCGACAGCCATGAAGGCTAGCGGGAGGATGACGATCATGTTGAGTGCATCTCCTCCCGACGCAACAAACAGGACAACGGCACCAAAGGCAGCAGCAGGAACACTCGCCACCCAAGATGCAGCGATCTTTCCAAAGACACGGAAGTCAACGGCCTTTGCCCCACCAGCAAGGCCGACGCCAACCACGGCACCAACCAGGGTGTGGGTTGTTGAGACGGGGACGGCAAGGAAAGGCATTGAGAACACCAGAATCGTGGTCGCAGCCCCGAACTCAGCAGCAAATCCGCGTGTTGGCGTGATGTCGGTGATCTTCTTTCCGATGGTCTCCATCACACGCCAGCCCCACGTGAGTACACCAACAGCGATACCAGCGGAACCCAGGAGGACCAGCCACAACGGGATCTCGGCCTTAGCCGCTAGTTGTCCCGTGTCACTGCTCAGCACTTGCCACACAGCAGCCATAGGTCCGATAGCGTTGGAACGGTCGTTGGCGCCGTGAGCAAACGCAACGTAGGCGGCCGTGATGATTTGAAGCCAGACGAAAATTCGCTCAACGCCCTTGAAACCACGCTTTTCTTCGTTGATATCGATGCGCCGGAGCACTGCGTAGAGAACGAGGCTGGAGATGATACCGATGAAGGCTGCCAGAAGGATGGAGTTGATAGGAATCCAAGCATTCTCCGCCCAGGGGTCAAAGACACCGTTTTCCTTGACGGGCAACCAATCGTTCTTGTCCTCAATCCATCCGTTGGATGCCGCCTTGGATATGAATCCCTTGAGGGCTTTGTATTGGAGGGCCAAACCGAGAACAAAGAATGTCGGGAAGGCGAGTATAGGAGCAAGCCAGCGGGAGCGCTCAACAGGATTGTCGTTGTCAAGAATGAGTTTCTTGATAATCATAAACGAAAAGAAACCGATCAACCCGCCCATCAATGGACTAGCGACCCACGACATGACGACTTTACGAACAACCTCCCAGTCGATGAGGCTGGTCGAATATTTGACTTCGAGGATGAGCCCAACACCGAGAATACCACCGATGATGGAGTGGGTGGTTGAAACCGGCAAACCAAGGCGGGTTGCAACCGTCAACCACGTGGCGGCCGCCATCATGGCTGCAATGAAACCAAGGGCAATGTCGGTTGAAAACGCCTTATCGATGAGAGGGTCGGTGAAATCAACGCTCAGGATACCTTTACGCACGGTATCGGTAACGGCATCCCCGGCGAAAAACGCACCTGCGAATTCAAACACAGCCGCGATAATCACGGCCTGCTTGAGGGTAAGGGCACGAGAACCAACGGAGGTCCCCATCGCATTCGCTACATCGTTTGCACCGATGTTCCATGCCATGTAAGCACAAACAATCAACGCCAATCCAATCAAGACAACCGTAAGGGGTTCCATGATTGTTCCATTGCAACTCAATACATATACTCGCGTCAGCATATTCTATATAGATATATATCTTGTTCACGTTATGGCCCTCGGTCCAGGCGATCACGATGTCCGAAAATTGCAGGCTACTGGCGGTAGTACGTTCACGTTGAGCCTGCCAAAGCCTTGGGTTTTGCACAACCAACTCGCCCCTCGGTCTTCGTTGAAGGTCGACTGGCGACCGAGTGGCGCACTCAGAATAACGCCGCTTGAACAAGATCAGCGTTTGGAGCGGCATGTCAGGATTCATCTCAATGATATTCCTGAAAGCAGCCTTCATGACCATCTCATGGGGGCTTACATTTCTGGAGCCGATGTAATCTTGATCGTTCATCATGAAGATTCTCCTTCACCATCGAAGTCAATTCGGCGTTTTCTCCGCTCAACGCGTGGGTTTGAAATTGTGGAACAAGATACAAGATCAACCGAACTCAGGTGTCTCCTTAATCCAGGCGATATGCCTCTTCATGCGAGCCTGAAGCGGATGTACCTTCTCGTTTCGTCGTTGGTACGGGATTTGCAGGAAGTGTTCGCAGGTGGCGATGTTGAATTCGTCGCCGACCACGAAGAACGAGAATCAGAGGTGGACAGCCTGCTCTATTTGATGGAACGGCAAATCCGTATTGTCTTTGAGTCCTATCAGGCCGCTTCGAAATTGAACGTAACGAGAGGACAGGCGCTCGAGTACGCCAACCTTGCTCGTTGTCTCGAGCGCATGATGGACCACGTCAACAATTTGACGCATTTCATCACCGAACACACGGAGCATATTTCCGAATTCAATGCGACGCCCCCAATTCAATCGCTCTCGCTTTGGCAAGAATCGCTCAAAGAATTGATGATCAACATCAGAACCCAAGATTCTCATCGTATTGAGGCAGCCCGACTTCAGCTCAAAACATTTCAAACTGAATTAAAGGCATATGAAAATTCAATCTTTGACAGTAAGAAAAAGAATCCACTTCTTGCCGCATCCCTTTCCCTCTCCGAATCAGTTCGCCGATTGTGTGCGTACTCGAGGGACTTTGGCGAGATTCTCCTCAACATGAAACTCTCTTCTCTCATGGTGGAAATCAGAAACAAGTAAGCGTTGAGAGGTGGAATGCAGGAGGCAGGATTCGAACCTGCGAACCGTTACGGACTGGGACCTCATCCCAGCGCCTTTGACCAAGCTGGGCGACTCCTGCGCCAACCCTCGCTCTCACCTCGCGTATATCAACACCGCGACTTTCCCCAAAGAAATATGTCACCACACAACAATCCGATGACCGACACATGTAGCAAAAATGGGGCATGCTTGTTGGAGCAGCACCATCGACAGAGTTCAGAAAAATTCGATTTTGCTCGTGTATATGTCTCCGAAGTGATTGAATATGACCGTCATCACCCTGTGTTGATTGACATGCTTCGTGCGTTTTATTGGCGTCTCAATCTAGGGTTTAAGAAAGTAAAATCGAAGCGTCTTAGGAAAAAGCTTGGCAACAATATCAAAGCCATCATTACAGAGAGCGAAAACGGACTATTTGCAGTTGAACCAGAGGACCTAGAAGTAGGCCAAAAGTTACGTTCAGGCGGATTTGGCATTGAAGAAGTCCGACGGCTAAAGAAATTCATCAACCACACCTCAAAAGTTTTGATCGTTGGAACACACATTGGCTCCTTAGCCATACCACTTTCCAAGCATTGTAAAGAGATCACAGCGATTGAAGCAAACCCAAACACCTTCGAATTACTCGAAATCAATCTTCATTTGAACAACGTTGACAACATCATGCCGCACAACATCTTTGCAAATGATTCTCATGAAAAAGTAGAATTCTTACTCAACACAGTGAATTCCGGCGGGAGCAAAAGGAAACCAAAAAAGAGCAGTTTTCTCTACGATTTTGACGACCCAGAAACCATTGAATTGGAATCTCACAGACTTGATGATTACTTACCTCACCATGATTATGATCTCATTCTCTTGGACATAGAGGGATCTGAATATTTCGCAATGAAAGGCATGGAAAACATCCTATCAAATTGTAAAACATTGGTTGTAGAATTCCTTCCACACCACTTGAAGAATGTTGCAGATATCGACGTCGATACATTTCTCTCGGCGTTACCGAACCATTTTACCAGGTTTGAATTACCCGATCAAAAACAGGAACACAACATTTCAGATGTCAAGACAGTACTCCAGAAGATGTTTGACTCAAACATCGGCGAGGACGGAATCATTTTCACATCGAATTAGATGTTCATTCTTCTCCAACGGCTCAACATTATAGCAACCACCCCTCTCACATAACACATGGCAAACCTCCAAAGAAAGCGCCTTTTAGTTGTAAAAGGCTCTTTTGAGCACTTCGGTGGAGGGGAAAGAGATTTGATCAATAATCTCGAAGCCTGGTCAAAATATTTCGACATAAGTTTTGCAACCTTGCATCCAAATAACGAACTCATAGAGAAATTGAACGAATTGAATATACCGCTCTTTTCTCCAGTGAAGAATTGGTCTTACTCGCGGGGAATATTTTCGGAAATTTCTGCAAAATCATCACGAACCGCATCCAAAAAATGGCGCTCGATGCTATCTTTGACGCAACAGGGAGTTGGCTTGAGCACGTTATTTACGGACATCGATGCGGTCAACATAACAACTGGAATGGCATCATTAGAAATTCTTCCATTGATACCCAGCAACATTCCCATTCATACACATATGCTTGAACCAAATCGGGGCCTCCACAGCAATGACCTCCACTTTGATGTTGACGGAACGCCCAAACAAAATCTAAAATTAACACATTTCTTGTTGTCTAAACAGAAAAAAATAGATCAGAAATTAGTACTCCTCGCCTCAAAGAGAGGAGCAATCAGCGGTAACTCAAAAAACACATGCGACCGAATTAAACAAGTCTATGGGGTTGCATCGAACTTTCTTTACCCAAGCATCGATACCAAACTTTGGCCAGTCAAACCAACCAGAGACGAAGATTGGGAGTCCGTGAAAAAGGAATTCGACCTTGTTGAAAACACGTACGTCATCACCATTGGGCATGCTATTTATGCCAAAGGCCTATGGAAAACCATCACGGAACTCGGTAATTCTGATTTGCAAATTGTCCAAATCGGCGGGGGCGTCAACGAGAAACACATGGGTCACGCCAAAATCCACAATGTAGAACTGAAAGCGCTGCCGAGAGTCCCACAGGCGACGATCCGAGCCTTGATGAGGAACGCTAAGGCCATGGTGAGTCATGCCATCAACGAACCGTTTGGCTTAACTCCACCCGAAGCATATTTTGTCGATTGTCCCGTCATTGTCTCGAATCAAGGAGGATTTAGAGAAACAGTTGTTGATGGGAAAACAGGTCGGCTGATGGATGAGGGCGATGATTGGATTTCTGCTATTGAGGAAGGGCATAAAAACCGCAAAGAGTGGTCTGAGGCTGGCCGAGAACACATCAAAAGATTAGACCTAACGCCTGAGGCCCAGGGGAAGAAATTGTTCGAAATCTTGACTCCATATTTTGAACAGGATAAATCACAAATCACGTGATTGCTGCGCTTCAATTTACTCCGTGTGGCAGTCATGCGACTTTTTCAAACCGGTTCATCAAAAAACACCGCCACCTCATCCAGAGATTTCCGTCCAATGTCGGGTACTTCGGCGTCTTTAGCTGGATATCCAACAGGCATCACCAGCATGGCTTCTTCGTGTTGAGGGCGATCCAACACCTCCCGAAGAAATCCCATCGGGGAGGGCGTGTGCGTTAGTGTAACCAAGCCCATGTTGTGGATGGATTGAATGAACATGCCCGCTGCAATTCCACAGGATTCGGTCGTGTAGTATGTCGGTCCCCAATCCCCATTCGCTCGTCGCCGTTTTTTCTGTTTAAACAGTACAACGATCCATGGAGCCTCGGTCAAATGCGGTTTTACAGCGTCCGTACCCAAGGGGGCAAGCACTTCAGCCCAAGCCTCCGGCATTCGTTCTGTGTACGTTTTTCTTTCTTCCTTTTCAGCAGCCTCACGGATTTGTTGCTTGAGGTCCGCTCGGCGAACAGCCACCCATGTCCACGGTTGTAGGTGAGCACCACTCGGTGCGGTCGAGCCTGACTGAATGGCGAGTTCGATCAAACGACGGTCAACATCGCGGGATGAAAAATGGCGCGTCGTTCTGCGCTTGTTCAACCACTCGTAGTTTTCCCGTGCAGATTCGATCATGGTTGCGGGGTCAAGTTCGGTCCACTCAAGTGGAATGAAAGAAGGCAACGTGTCCATGATTTCGCTAATCTCTCAATCGGTCCATAAGCCATGGCACGGGTGTTCGACGACGTTCAAATCCATCCGAAAACATCGTTGAGCAACCACAGTGAAAACAAGGTGGGAAGGCCGTAGATGAGGAAATTCAACACCCAGCGGAGCCACGGACGGCGTTCAATATGACGGTCCACGACCTTCCCGACCTCGTCACCGACCACGCCAAACAATTCTTCGGCGGGGTTGAGTGCATCAGGCATGCAGATGATTTTGCGGTGGGGTTTGTGATAGTTTTCCCGTCATACCAACAGGGCATACACTTAGAAGTGAAACAAGCGTCGAAGAACCATGCTCTTCGAAGCCATCGTCATCACCTTTGTCGTTCTTGTGCTCGGGTACAAACTCTGGCAAGAATGGAATCATGGAGAATTGAAATCGGTAAGTTCCCTGTTTCAAGCGATGAACGAGGCCAACAACGATCTGTTTGGAGGGGAGACACGGGCGCTCCAATGCGTCTTGGGCGGCAAGGAGAAAACGGTTGATGTGAAAACGCTGACCGACGTGATGTCCGTCATCATGGAGGTGCCCAACGGGAGCATCTATCTCCAATCTTCAAGAGAACACGGCCTTCATCTTGAATTTGAATTCAACACGGAATACGACGATGACATGCTCGTCCTCCGCATGATGAAAGGCAATGAAATGGCTGACGAGCAAACCATCAACCTCGACAAGATTGGGCCAATGGGATACGTTCGGTCACTCCAGACACTTTTTGGAGATTTGAGCGCCTCATCCGGTGCTTGGTGGAACGAGTAGGCGTCATTGTGGAAGAACGATCCGCACGTGCAATTCGTTTCGTCGGCGAAACGGCAAGGTCGTCCATGGATTTTCATAGACAGCGAGCACAACTGGGCCCATTGCCTCCAACCCTTCCATTTTTACCGCATTTCGCAGTGCTGTTTCCAAACGCGCCACCTTTCGAGGAGAGGTCCGCCCGGAAAACGAGAGCACGGCCACCGTCTCACGTCCACACTCGACCAACACAACGCCCGTATCGTTCGGCCGAGGTAAGTGTTCTATGGAGTAGGCCGAAGGCATGGTGAACGCCAACCATCCTTGCTCCTGCTCTTCCCACATGCTAACCGGGGCGGTCATGGCGATTCTGCTGTTCGATTGATTGCCTCCAAAAATGTACGATGCCACGCGTCGAAAACCACCTGAAGCAGCCCCGCTGCTGCCCCCATCAGCGGTTTTTACCCGTGCTTGAATTGTTGGTTCATAGGCGCGAAGCTCAAAATCATCGTAGGTCTGAATCAACGTGAAGGCCGGTTCTTCGAGGTTCTCAGCCACGGACTTCACCTCTTCACAGTGACATATCAGGATGCGTGTTCGCTCGGGAGCCGTCCTCGTAAGCGCAGCCATGCTTCACTGCAAAACATCAGTCCGTAAATCGAAGCCAACCACAGCGTTGGCCTTCCCCATGTTGCCAACGAGGACCCATCGGGTAAAACACCGCCCTGGAAGGCTAAAAGACAGCAGAGCCACACGAGTGTAGCACCGTGCAATATCCACCGAACAGCACTGAGCAATTCCCTTGATGTCGCTTTCATTTCGGTCAATTCAGCGTTTGTGAGGAGCGCCGAAACGCCGACAATTTTGTCGAGGGCTGAACCTCCGTTCCATCGAATCCGGCCGAGTTGGAAACGGGTGAGGTATTCGATGCCCGAAAAGAGCGTGACCCAAACAACGACCACTTCGAGAAACGGCTCGGCTCCACGCAGGTCCAACGAGCCCCACACGGTCCATCCGAGAAGAATCCAAAGCCAGCCCACAAGCAGAAGTTGGAAGGTGTGGGCGAACCGACTGAGTTTTTGCAGCAATTCAGCATCATGGCCGAGCACCGATTCCAGGACCAACACCCCCACCGCAGCGAGGCAGGTGGTGGCGCTGACCAAAAGCCACCAGCCCGAAAGGTCTGCATCTCGCCATGCCAGCATGAGAGCGGCCATGACCCAACCGAGCACCAGTACGGTGGCGAGATTCACTGCAGCTTGCATGGTGTACAGCGGGTCGCGACCGTCTCGTAATACGGCTAAACCCCCCATCAATTTCACCTCAAAGGCAGAATCGTCAACGATGCCGTGGGCCGCCGCAGCCATACCGCCTGCAGATTTGATGCGAGCCGCCTCAACGATGCTTTGGGCAGCCCCGTCCTCCCAATCTCCACCCGACGTCCATGACGAACCGCGGCTGGCTGCATGAGCCGCCCCTGCTCCTCGTGATTTTCCTCCTCGAGCCGAACGCGTTTTCGCCCATGCTCGGATCTCTGGCGAGATGATCTCCTCGACCTGATCTTCGTTCAGCGGTGCGCCGTGGTCGGTGTACAACCATCTGCACTGAATGGGTACGGGGTTGGGGTCAACATCGGGCGCTACCATTTGGAATTGGCCGGGGCCGAGCGTGGGCAGTTGTGCAACCAAATCTTGGTCACCACCGCTTTCTTTGAGTAGGTGGCGAACTTTCTCTACGTCTTGAGGTTGGGTGAATCGACCGATGAACGTGGTGTTGGCCTGAGCGAGAATTTTGTAATCAACATCACTTACGTTTTGCGTTGCTAATACGCATGCAACGCCGTATTTCCTTGCCTGTTTGAAGATGAGTTTGATGAGGTCCTTTGCAGGCGGATTTCGCGGATGAGGGGGGAGGTACGGTGCCACCTCGTCCATGAAGAACAGGAGTTTCAATTCCCCATCAGCGGGCTGTTGGGTCAACATCCAATCGTACAGTTCACGAGAGAGTTCTTGGACAAAATATTGCTTTTGATTTTCGTCTTGAATGGTGTTCAGGTACACGATGTTGAGTGGGATTTTTCCTGGGACAGCAGGCTCAACGAATGCATCAATATCGATTGGTACGCCGTTGGAAAACAACAACTGGTTGACACCAGACGAAAACGCAGCCAGTCGGCGAGCGAGGTCGTTGCGCGTTGATTTCGGGAGGCGCTCCTCAAAATCCGTGAGTCGATGCTCAATCATGACCTCATTCCACGTTGGTGGGTCCACCTTCTCTTCATCTTCATCTTGGTCAAAGCATTCAGGATAGAGATGGCGAATGAACTCTTGATGAGGTTCACGCACCACGCGTGCCAGTGCTTGGAAATCACCGACATTAAGGCCACAACGGGTTCCTTCCACGAGAATTTCATAGAGAAAAGGCTTGACCGTTTTTCCCTGTGCTTTCTCCACGTCAAAACCTGCAAGGTTGGCAAATCCAGCGGCGACCATGTCCCATGCGGTGATGGCTTCCTCGGGGTCCAAATCGGCAGGAGGGGCGCGGAAGGGATCGATGCACAACGGCAAGCCCTTGCTGCGCAAAGGTGTCCAGACGCGAATTTCACAGCGTTCCATCAACTGTTTTGCACGGGCAACATCCCCGTCTTTCTCCTCCAGTTCAACCGGGTCAATTCCAAGCGCTAAACGGGCCAAATCGCCCTGTGGGTCAATGATGAGCGATGGAATTCCCGCCAGTGCCGCTTCCTCAATCAGTGCTTTGGCCATCACCGTTTTTCCTGAACCCGTTGAACCCAACATGGCACCGTGACGAGCGAGCACTTGGGGGGCGATATCGATGGGCGCGTTGGTATCACGGCGGTGACCAAGAAACAACCCCCGTGGTTTGTATCGCTTCATGCTGCCGGACGCAACAGGCGTTTCGGTGTTGAACAGATCTTCGACCAAACCACCCACGGGTTCGGTGTCGTTGACAAAGGGAGGCCCCTCAGAACCACCCTCACCGTTTGACACCATGAAGGGCCAAAACCGTAGGGGGTCTTGAAAGGCGCGATGGTGAGCCCGCCCGAAACGCACACTCAAGGAGGAGGACAATGACGCCGAGGCATGGAACGTCTTCCTATGGCTCGCCCAACATGGGACGATGAGATGCGGCAGGCTGCGTTGGACACGCTCGATTCGTTGCATTGGGTCAAGGGCCCTCAAGGAAAAGCGTTCGGCGCTGAATTCGCTTCCTATTGTCAAGCCGTTCAAGGCACACCCTGCCAAAGCGGGTCTGTGGCCTTGTGGGGCGCGCTCCGCCTCCTAGGCATTGGGCCCGGTGACGAAGTCCTTGTCCCATCACTCACCTACATTGCGACGGCCACCTGCGTCTCTTTGGTCGGTGCAACCCCCGTTTTTGTCGATGTAGAGCCCGATTATTGGTGTGTTGACATGCACGCCCTTGAATCTGCTCGAACAGCGAACACAAAAGCCGTGATCGCCGTTCATCTCTTCGGCCAAATGTGCGACGATGAGTTGGTGGCGTGGTGCGAGCAACACGGCATCGCTTACATCGAAGACGCAGCACAAGCCCACGGCGCAGTGGCTGCTTCAGGCATCCCAGCCGGCGGCGTAGGTGATGTGGCGTGTTTCTCGTTCTTCCCTTCGAAAAACCTCGCCGTTGGAGGCGAAGGCGGGATGATGATGACCCGCCGTCGTGACTTGGCTGCCCGAATGGATGCTTTGGTGAACCACGGTCGGGATGCACGGCTGGAATCGCATGAACTCGGCTCAAATTTGAGAATGTCCGAGGTAACCGCGTCCATTGGTCGTGTTCAACTTCAACGGCTGGACGGTTGGCTTGCTCGCCGCCGTGCCATCGCCCAGCGCTACATGGAGGCGTTTTCTGACCTCCCAGGGTTGCAACCTCCGGTGGTGCGGCCCAAAACCCTCCATGCCTGGCACCAATTTTGCTTGCTTGCCGACGACCCCACGCACCTTCGAACGGTCTTGGAAGAAGCCAACATTGATTCAAGAATTTACTACGCCACGCCGATTCACCGTCAACAAGTCTATGCCACTCATTTTCAACACGCAGAAGAATTACCGGTGACCGACAACATTGCGCATCGCTTGGTGGCCGTTCCGATTTTTCATGACATGACGGACGACGAAGTCAACCGGGTAATTGGCGCCGTACAACGTTCAGTCCGTTCGTGAGGCCAACGTCTCAGCGAGGGCTCGATTTGACCATGAAGAAAGGCCCGTGATTTCTTGTCCAACCCAGATAGGAATCGTCACTTCTTCATCTGCATGCTCAAGTTCAATTTCCGCCAGAACAAGACCCGCTAACCCTTTTTCAAACTCATCAATTTCCCATCGGCTCCCGTCTTCATTTGTCCACACATAGCGAGTTTTTTCGATTGAAGGGAACGGGCCGCACTCCATGATGGAACGTGCAGCAACTTCACTCACACCCCACTCAAGTTCGTAAGCACTGTCTTCGGAACGCCGTGATTTGTAGGTGACGAACCAATCGCTGTCGCGTTGTCTCAAACGACTGACCCAGTCATCGGTTTGTGCGAACAAGGTGGCCTGTTCTTTTGACAGGGTTGCGACAGGGACTTCACCACATGAAAGGACAAGGTGCTCCAAATGAAGGTGGCTGCCGACACCGTAGTGTTGTTGAATAACGTGCGAGATCTCTGTTCTTCGCCAAGGTTTCTCCTCTCTGGCGTCCACCAGAAACCGACGCTCAATTTCAACGTGGTCAGGGATAAGGGCCACCTCCCTGGTGCTCCAAAGGAAGCTGTGCAACGGAAACAAACTGCACGTCTTCAATCAATTCAGTCCCCGGTGGACCGAGCGTGACTCGGTCGATGTTGAATCGGTCATCGTTCAGGAGGGTTGCATCGCCGGCCGCAAGGCGCGCCTCCAATTGTTTTGATGTCGAGAATGCCCGCCAAATTAACCATGCAGGGAACACGAGACTCAGCGACCCGAGCACCATCAGCAAGACCATGCGTTCATCACCCGTTTCGGCGAAGCAATCCATTCCATGAGGCTTCAGCATAAGCCTTCGCCGATGCAGCAGGGTCTTCCGATTTGTGAATTCCAGAGCCAACGATGATGCAATCGGAACCGGCTTCAACGGCTTCGGTAGGGTCGCCGTATCGCTGACCCATGGCGCCGTCACCAACCGCGAGGTTCACGCCTGGTGTCCAAATCAACTTCGATTCGCCGACTTTCTTCCTCAACTCGGTCAACTCAGCGGGACGAGAGCCGTTTCCAATGAAGCCAAACACCCCCTCATGCTGGCGTCCCTTGGCCACCACTTCATCGGTGTAGGTTGGGTTCAGAAGGTTTCCACGGCTTGACATTTGGGCGAGGAGGAGAACGCCTCCTTCCCGCTCGACATCCGACCATGCTGCTTGCAAACCGTCCACAATGTCGGGGCCACTGATCAGGTGTGCCGTGACCAAATCCGACCAAGAGCGAATGTCGTATTTTCCAGCCATTTGATGGCGGCTGATGCCACCGATATCAGCGAATTTTCGGTCTTCAAAGATGAGCAAGTTGGCTTCTTTTGCCAAGGCACAGAAGGCAGACCACGCTTCAGGTGTCCAGTCGTCAACGAGGTCAACGTGCGTTTTGAGGGCTGCAATGTGAGGTCCAACGGCCTTGACCAATTCGTTCAACCCCTCCATGGTGTTTCGGTCTGCTGCGAGGCAAACAAGAGATTGTTTTTCAGTGGCCACTTCCATGTATCGCTTTGCCATGATGGACGTGGTCTTAGACCACCGTTCGCCCCACACTTCCGCTGCGCCCATGTTGGTTGGCTGTGAGCCCCCCCTCCTCAATGCTTGTGGCGCAGGTGTAGTTCAAACCAACATCATGTTCTTGATGCACCTGCTCATCCGATGGTTCATGCGACAGGCCCTGTTTTTGGTGGCGTTGTTGCTGTTGCTTCCGCTCTCTGGTTGCTTTGGAGACGGCAAATCAAACACGACTCCCGATGAGGATCCGATGTATCCCTCCATTTGGGACCGCCACACCCTTGAATGGAATTGGACCGGTTCGTATGCCCGCGTCCTTGAGCCGGGCCCATACGAACCACTCCCTGTCCAAGAGGCATACATCGATGTTGACACCACTGGAACGTGGGTTGGTGGTCCGAACTCAGCCGAAGTTCACCTCTCTTATTGGCTCCCATCCAACACCGAAGTGGGTGAACAGGTCCCAGTGATTGCTGTCGTTAGTCCCTATTTTGACTACGGCTCTCCGGGAAGTCAGTCCTCGCCAACGAACGTGGTCAGCGCAGGGCGCGGGGAATTCATCTACGACAACTTCGTTCCCCACGGCTATGCGCTGGCTCAAGTGGCCGTGTTCGCCACCGAGGAAAGCACCGGTTGTTTCGACTACCGTGGTGACGGCGAAGGGCAGAGCATCCATGCCGCCGTTGAGTGGCTAGGAACCCAGAACTGGAGCAACGGTCACGTAGCCATCTACGGCAAATCCTACGAGGGTGCAACAGCATGGGAAGCGGCAGCTCAAGGCAGTCAGTACCTCAAGACCATCGTCCCGATTTCTGGAACGACCGCCCTCGGACCCCTTCTCTACAAGAACGGAAGCGCAGAAGCCCGAAGCCAAGTCATGCACTCAAATTACGGGGGGTCCATCCTCGATTACGACAGTGACGATCTCGACAATATGTGCGGCGATGTCCTGGAGGGTTTCTTGGCAGGTCCAACCCGATACGGATTGGGTGAATTTGACCCGTACATGGAAAACTATTACGACGAACGCAGTCATATTGACAAGGCCCTGGGGACCTACAACGGCAGCATCTATTGGGTGCAAGGTATGCAGGATTGGAACGTTGACCCTCACCAGGTGTTCGGTGGGCCACCCGGCACGAATTGGTACCAGGCATACATCGATGCTGGGTATGACGTAGGCGGCATGCTCGGACAATGGGAGCACAACTACCCCGATCAATGGACCAAGCACAACAACCAAGCCTCGGGATATGGCGGTGAAGCCATTCAAAACATGACCCGCTGGGATTGGGCTCAAGACTTGTTTGAGTGGATGGAATACTATCTGAAAGGTATTGGCGAGCGTCCGGATCTTCATGCACAAATTCAGCGCAACGACGGACAGTGGCGCATTGAAGAAACGTGGCCTCCGCTTGATGCTGAATGGATGACGGCAGACTGTTCAGTTTCACAAGGCTCTGTCGGAAGCTCGTCAACGATGGCCGTGCAGTGCGCCCCACTGTCGATGGAGCACGATGTTCACATCAGCGGTCTGCCGACCCTTCATCTCGATGTCACGCCATCGTTTGATGGCGGCCAAATTTTTGCTGAGCTTCGCGACCAGCAAGCCAATCTTCGGTTCGGTCACGCAACCATGGACATACGCTATCATGCGGGCGGATACGACGCTCAAACCGTGGCGCCCTTTAGCACCGTGACCATGCTGATGGAATTCCAAGGCATGGACGTGATTTTACCCGCTGGCCACCCGCTTGAAATTGTCCTAACACAATCGGGCGAGGATTACCTCCCTCCTGCATGCAGCAACGCTTGCCCCATCACGGTCAATGCCGGCACCCTCACTCTCCCGATTATTGACCGAGAAAACCACCCCGTTCTCATTACACCTCAAGGGGAAGACGCTGCGAATAATCAGTGATGGACTCCTTCGGCGAGCCTCTGGAGAGCGGTGCTCTCGATACAGTGAGGAATTGTTCATTTGCGCGATAAATCCTTGCGCCGTCGCGCAGATGCAAAACGAATCCAATAACTTGGGAAAGAAATATTTCAATTGATGAATATATTTGCTTGAATATTATCATATGACAGAGTAAAAAGAGAAAATAATGAGCGTATGGTTCATATACCGCCCTCATAGCGCTGCATTTGATACCCATGATGGAGAAAGCAAAACTGGAGTACATTTGGCTAGACGGATACGAACCAACGCAGAATATGCGCAGCAAAACGATGGTGCGCACAGATTTTGGTGGCACCCTTGAAGAGTGTCCAATGTGGATGTTTGACGGTTCCTCGACCAAGCAAGCCGATGGCAGCTCCTCCGACTGCCTGTTGAAGCCCGTGAACATCTTCCCCGACCCCCAGCGCGTTAACGGCTGGCTCGTGATGTGTGAAGTCTTGAACCCCGATGGAACGCCCCATCCAAGCAACGGTCGTGCAACGATCGACGATGATGACAACGATTTCTGGTTCGGATTTGAGCAAGAATACTTCATCATGGATGTCGACACTCAACTTCCTCTTGGTTTCCCTGTTGGTGGTTACCCAGGTCCGCAAGGTCTCTATTACTGCTCGGTGGGCGGCAGAAACACCCACGGTCGCGCCCTCGTTGAAGAGCACGCTGATCTTTGCCTTGAAGCTGGCCTCAACTTCGAAGGCATCAACCAAGAAGTTGCATGCGGCCAATGGGAATTCCAAATTTTCGCAAAGGGAGCCAAGCAAGCCGGTGACGAACTTTGGGTTGCTCGCTACATGCTTGACCGCCTGACAGAGAGCTACGGCTACTACATCGAGTACCACCCCAAACCCATCAAGGGCGATTGGAACGGTTCGGGTATGCACGCCAACTTCTCCAACGGGGCCATGCGTGACAAGGGTGGCAAAGACCTCTTCGACAGCATCTGTGAAGCCTTTGGGCAGAACATCGAGAAGCACATGTCCGTCTACGGTGCCTACAACGAGGAGCGTTTGACGGGTCTCCACGAGACCCAATCCATCGATCAGTTCTCGTACGGTGTTTCCGACCGTGGAGCATCCATCCGTGTTCCAGCATCCGTTCCAACCGACGGGTGGGTTGGCCGACTTGAGGACCGTCGTCCGGCTTCAAACGGCGACCCCTACAAAATCGGGTCCGTCATCATCTCCACCACCAAGTCGGTGTGCTGAGCTTCAAGACGTTGGGGCGGCCTCGCGCTTTCGTAGGCGCCGAACGCCAATGAGCACGGCGAGAATGACGACAAGTGTGAACACGTTCGCCACAATCATGGCGAGGGAATTGACCAGAACGCCGTAGATGAGCCAGAGAGAAAGCGCAACCGTGACCACGCTAAAGGTGGTCAACGAGATGCCTTCGTGACGTTCGTGAACCCACACATCTCGAATTTGCGGGATCCAGGCGATGATGCCGAGGGCGCCGGCGACCAGACCGATGCCTTCAATCCACATTTCCGCCATGATTTCGGCGTCACGGGCAAGGGCCTTCAAGCCTTTGTGAGGCTCATGCAGACGGGTCAATACCGGATGTGGGTGGTTTTGACAGGTTGATGCTGGCAACGGTGGACCAGGGGATGTCTTCAGGTGCATCTCTTCCCACCACGTGCATGCGTAAACATGCACCGTAAGGCAGACTTGCTTGGAGGCGTAGTTTCCCGTGCTGAAGTTCAATTGAACTTGGCTCTTTGGAAAAAATGGACAACCATCCCTGCTGATGTTGGACAGAAGCAAGCAATCCCTCGCTGCGAGGTTCCTGCCATTGATGCACACCTTCCCCAAGACCGAGATCCAAAAGATCGCCCTTGCACATGAGGCCACCGTTCAATTCCACTTCGTCCCATGTGCCAAACCCGGCAACGGTTTCCAGCAACGAATCATTGAGTTCACCGGGTGCTTCATCCTCAAGCATGGCGATGAACCCAGCTTCGTCTTTGACGATGCTTCCCAGTTGATTCACGTTGTTGGGCCAATCGAGGTTGCGATTAGTGAAAGCCAACACAACCCGGACATCAACACCTTCGTCTTCTCCGACGCGATGGTTATGCATGCCAATGAGCATGCGGGATTTTCGTGCAATGCGTTGGTTCACGGTGCTGTGGTTGTGTGTCGTACCGTTTTTTCGGTGTTGAATGAATTCTTCCTCCGCATTGATAACGAAGGAGCCCGACCAGTGCTTTTGCTCAACCACCAACAGGGTGTTACCGCCGACGATAACGAGGTCAATTTCACGTTTTCCACCTTGTTCAAGGTCCGGGATACGAACCGATTCAAAGACATGCCAACCGTTCTTTTTCCCAGCAGCACGGCTGATTTTTGCAAGGCGTTGTTCCGCTAATTCTCCCGCTCGATGGATGTCGTCGGGCGGATGTTTTCGCCGCCGTTCCCGCCACCAACGCCACCGTTGTGAGAACTTCATGAGGTCACCTAAGCAATTCATCGACACTGTTCACAACGATGGTTGGGCGTTGTTCTGCACCGTCGGGAAGGGCATCCACGTCTGCTTGCGTGGCCTCTCCGGACAAAACCAAGACGCCAACAACACCCGCTCGGCTGGCCATGGCCATGTCGGTGTACAACCGGTCGCCCACCATGGCGCAGCGTGCCGGCTCAAGGCCCAGGGCTTCGATTTTGTGGAGAATCATCCCAGCATTTGGTTTTCCAGTGATGTGGACAGGGTCTGTGCCTGTGGTCGCTTTGAACATGGCAAGATAAGCCCCTACGTCGGGAAGACCGCCATCAGGACTCGGGCACACCATGTCGGGGTGGCTGGCGACCAAGGGAACGCCAGCGTGCATGTGGATGCTCGCTTGAGCGATTTTGTCATACGTCAATTCTGTATCGTAACCCAGAACAACATATTGTGGCGTAGCACTGGTGGTGTTGATGCCTTGATCTTCAAGCATGCTTCGCATACCCTCCGTCCCCACCATCCACGTCTCCGAGATGCCGTTGTTGGCAAGCCAGGCCAGCAAGTCATGGGTCGAGAGCAACACGTCTTCTTCCGTGGCCTCGAGGCCAAGTGCGTGAAGTTTGATGAGGTATTGTGCTACGGATTTTGAGGAGTTGTTGGAGAGGAAATAGCGCTTGACACCTTGGGACTTGCAACGCTCAAGACACGCCCCTGAACCTTCAATCAATTCTCCGCCCAGATAGATGGTGCCGTCAAGGTCAAGGAACACGGCGTCGATGTCGGGAAGTGAGGCATCCATGGTATCAACTCAGAACATCAAGGTCTTGAACATGAACCATGGTGAATGGAGGTTTTCCTGCGCTTCTTTGCTGGCGATCATTTCCGTCATCATCTCTTGGATGGCGGGCTTCTTGGATGCTTTCCCGACAAACCAGTTGAGCAACCACGCTCGACGGCTCATCTTTTGCATCCGGAAGGAATTGGTCAATTCAGGTCCGAGGGCTTTCCACAACGCAACCTGATAATCGCTTGCGGTCTTTCCTTCCATGATATGTTGCGCTGCCATTTCTCCGCTTACGAGGGCATTGCCCACCCCCTCGCCACTGAAAGGGTCCACAAGAGATGCAGCATCGCCAACAAGGAAAATACCGTTGCTGGCCGACCGCCGAGGTTGTCGGCTGGCTTTTTTCCGCGGTGAGCCAAAGGGCAACTGCCAACCCTTTCCAGTCCCGGAAATCATGGAGGCTTCAGCAAACCGTTCCTTGAACAAAGGGTGTTCGGCGATGACTTCGGCTTGAAGCGCCTTCAGCTTCTTTGACTGTTTATCCAGCAGCGACATCACCATGCCGATGCCGACATTGACGACGCCTTCTGCCACGGGGAAGAGCCAAAAATAGCCCGGAATCACCGTGTCCACGAAGTGGATTTCGATGTCGCCGACGTTGTCTTCGCAGCCTTTGACACCTCGCCAATATTCTCGATACCCTGCACAGTAGTGGGCTCGGTCAACCATCGGCTCTTCGTAGGTTTCCTCGAGCATGGATTTGGCAACCGGACATCGGTATCCGGCGGCGCCGATGACATTGGAAGCCAGGTAAGTTCGCTCCTCGCCGTTCCGTCCGCCGATACGTACCACGATACCTTTTGCATGGCGTTTCTCACCTGCACCTTTTCCAGGGTCTTTACCGCCGTTGCCATCGTCGTACAACACGTCGCGAACATCCCCTCCCTGGATGACAGCACCGCCAGCGTCGCGAACAAGTTGTTGAACTTGATTGAACAGAAGATGGTCAAATTGCTGCCTCGGGAGCGAATACCCGGCTTCGAGACGCGCCACATCTTCTTCGGGAAGCGCTACCCGCACACTGTGCCCTTTTGGTGAAGAAAAGACGATGCCCGTGACACGGAAGTGTGGTGTGCTTTCGAGCGTTTCCTTTACGCCCAAGCGCTTGACGTGACTCAGCGATTTTCCACCGACAGCGTCACCGCAGATTTTGTCGCGGGGCCACACTTCTTTCTCAACGAGCAGGACTCGCTGACCCTCCATAGCGAGGTAACCCGCTGCCGAGGCTCCGCCGGGGCCTCCGCCAACCACGATGGCGTCAAAGACACCTCCATCGTCAGGCATCGGTCCGGAATTGATGGGTTGTTTCCACACCACATCGCTTCCCGTTCTCGGAGTTCCCATACCTCCAATGGGTCAAGGGCACCCTTTGAGGGTATGGTTCAGCATGGTTCACCAACCACCAGCCTCTTGACCTGTCCCAAAGTGCCAACGCTGGTTGAAGGACATGGATTCCGCTGAAACGTTTCAACCCCAGCGTCGAAAAGCGGCGCTGGTGTTGTTGAGCGTGACCCTCATTTGGGGTGCGACCTTCATCTGGATGAAACAAGCCCTCAACGCACTTGAAATTGAACTTTCAATCTACGGCAATTTCCCCGTTGTCGCTTTTCTGGTCGCCGTTCGTTTCTCCATCGCCACCCCCCTCGTGATGCTGTTTTTCCCCTCCGCTCGTGCAGGTTTGCAATCCCGAGTAGTGTGGAAAGGTGGCGTGATCCTCGGCTCCATGATGCTGGTCGGGTTTGTGGGGCAAATGGTGGCGCTCAACGACATCAACCCCTCCACCTCAGCTTTTCTGACGTCGCTTTACGTCGTGATGACGGCGGTGCTGACTGTAGCGATGACCGACAACACGCCCCGTCGTTCACTGTACTGGGGTGTGTTGATGGCTACGCTTGGCGCTGGATTCATTGAAGGCCCACCGCATCTTTCGTGGGGGTGGGGGGAAATTGTCACCGTCATCTGCGCTTTCTTTTTCGCTCTGCACATCATTTACACACAGCACTGGACCTTGAAGCACGACCCCTTGCAGTTGACGTTGACGCAATTCCTCATCATCGGCGGGGGCTCGATGGTGTTGGCTTTGCTTACCTCTGACGCCCCGTTACAGATGGCCGAAGAGGTGTTGACCCGTGAAGGTGTGTTGCTTCCGTTGATTTTGCTTGGTGTCGGAGGATCGTTCTTCTGTTTGGTTGCGCTCAATGTGTTTCAACGGCACATGCACCCGGTTCAGGCCGCCATCATCTACGCCTTTGAGCCCGTTTGGGCCACGCTGTTCGGTTTGGGCTTAGGCCTCGTGCCGTGGACCTGGTGGATTCTCTTTGGAGGAGGCATTTTGCTGGCTGGAAACATCCTCGTTGAACTCACCTCTCCGAACGACGATGATGAGGTTGGACCTCGGACCATACAGGAGAATGGTTGAAAGAGCGAGTTCGGCTCGACATCATGGAGATGGTCATGGCTGAAGAAGACAACAACCGCTTTGCTACCAACGCCGTCCACAGCGGCACCCAACATGTTGGGGATGCTGTGAACACCCCCATTTTCCAATCCTCGACTTACAAATTGACCGATGAACGCTATGCGGGATGGGCGGCGGGGGCACAACACACGCTGCTTTACGCCCGAATATCATCCGTGAATTCCGATGCTGTTGCTCAAAAATTGACCGCTATGGAATGCGGGGAGGATGCCGAAACCTTCGCATCTGGCATGGCCGCCATCGCCACCACTATGGTGGCTCTTCTCAACCAGGGCGACCACATCGTGGCGAGTGCCGACGTCTACGGTGGCACCTACGGTTTGCTTACTGAGGAGTTGCCCCGTTTTGGCATATCAACCACGATGGCCGACATGCGCGACCCCGCCTCCTACGAAGCCGCCATCCAACCCAACACCAAACTCCTCTACATCGAGACCTTGACCAACCCCGTGCTGAAGGTGTGCGATATCGCTGCAATGGTGGAGGTGGCCAAGCGTCACAACCTCCTCATCATCATTGACAACACCTTCGCATCGCCATGGGGCTGTCAACCGCTGACCATGGGTGTAGACTTGGTCATTCATTCGACCACGAAGTACCTCGGCGGTCATTCGGACATCATCGGGGGGGCCGTTGTTGGTTCCAAAGAACTGATTGCGCAAATATTCAAGCGAAAAATCCACTTTGGAGGCAGTCCCGACCCCCACGCTTGCTACCTTCTTGAACGTGGGATGCGAACGCTGGACGTGCGCATGCCTCGAATTTGCGCGAACGCCGCCGCCATCGCTCAACGCCTTGAATCCCATCCAGCCATTGAGCGCGTGTACCACACTCAATTGGAAAGCCATCCCGATTACGAAGTGGCGCAACGAACGATACCCAAGGGCTCAGGCATGGTGGCCTTTGTCGTGAAAGGCGGCGATGCGGCGGCGTTGAAGTTCATGCGAGGATTGAACATCATTTACGAAGCCACCAGTCTCGGAGGTGTTGAGTCACTCATCGAGTGTCCGTTTAACTCCAGTCACGGGGCGGTCCCTGAGGACGTGCGGGTCGCTGCTGGCGTGGTCCCTGGCTTCGTGCGTATGAGCATCGGGATCGAAGATGTGGAAGATTTGTGGGATGACATTGAGCAAGCCCTCGCCTCGTAATCTGGGGGTCCATGAATGGACACGGACTTGCTGATCGCTGCGTTGGCGTTCATCATTCCAATGTGCTTTACGCCCGGCCCGAACAACATCCTTTGCGCTGCTCATGGTTCAAGGTTTGGCGTTCGCGCCTCCATTCCGATGATTCTCGGCATGGGGATTGGGTGGTCCATTCTTGGCGTGCTGATCGGTCTTGCAACAGGGACGATTGAACAGTACGAGACCTTCTTCAAATGGCTGGGCCTTGTTGGCGCAGGATACATCGCCTACATCGGCATCTCCGTCATGAGAAGCTCCGGGGTGAAGGCCGAGGATGTCGACCAACAACTCGGCTTCAAAACCGGCTTCATGCTTCAAGTGGTGAACGGAAAAGCCTGGATTCATTTTCTGGTGTTGATGACCACCTTTGGCAGCGTGTTTGGAAGCGGGGCCTTCGCCAAGGTCCTGCTGGTCCTTCTCAACCTCTCGTTTGGGTGGCCTGCCGTCATTACGTGGGCGGCGTTTGGATCCTATCTTCGTTCGCTGTTTACATCCGATACATCCGGCCGCATTCTCAATCAAATCTTTGGCCTCGCTCTCATCGGCGTTGCTGTTTATTTGGTTGTAGCGTGATTATTGGCCCGTGTTGACCTTGAGTTCAGCAAATGCCTCGTTCCAAGTTTCCCGAAGCCCAGCGACCTCTTCGTCGGAAGCGTCCAACAATTGTTGCCCGATATCGGCCAGGATTTTGGTTGGCACAGCCCATACGCCACCACGGTCTCGAGCGTTGGGTTCGAAATGCCATTCTTGCCCGCCAGAGCGACCAACAGCGACCAGCCACGCCCATGCAGCAGCAGCATTCTCAACATTGTCATGACGAGCGGTGGCTTGCCGCTCAACGCCTCCCATGCCTTTGGTCAAACCTTCGAGGAGGTAGTGATGGATTTGCGCAGCAGGACCTGCCACGTCGCATTCAGGGAACCGTGCTCGTTGCGCTGCGAGGGCGCGTGCCTGATCCAAACTCTTGAGGAACTTTCCAAACGGCTTAGGCGATTCTTCCTGCTGCCTCCAGATGGTCTCGGCTTCATGTCCCTCAAGGCCGAGCACACCCAAAGCGGCTTCGCCGTGTGTTGACCAGAAGGCGGTCAGCACATCGCCACAGGTGGCCCCTTCCATGATACGTAGGCAACGGTCTTCACGTTGCTCCGCAGCACCTTTTGCTTCAATACGAAGTGACTCGGTGTCTTCATGGGGGTTTGCGATGGCCAATCGAAGAATCTCGGCCGTCAATTCGTGTTCTTCGCTTGAGCCGCTGAGGTCGGCGAGTGCATCAAGCAGATCGTCAAAGGAAGATCCGTCAAGCCATTGTTCCCCGATGAGCACACCTTGGTCGATGCCTTCCATGACCGTTTGCTTGACTGCAGAAGCGACCACACCCTCGTTCATCGTCAAGCCTTGCCACGCATCCACCACCTTGTCAATGCCTTCAACACATGCTTCTGGCAGAGGTTCACTTTCGGGCCAACCCTTCGGCGCCCAGACGGCGTGGATGGAGAGGATGGATGGAAGAAGCGGTGGTAACATGGAAAGGGCGAGATGGTGGATGAAGGAGGTGTCCTTCTTTGAGAATGTCTTCAGTGCATCCAGGCCCAGGGCGACCACTTGACCTGCGTGGAAGGCGAGCGTGACGTATCCTTCGTTTGAGGGTGCGTTGGACACGACTTGCTCAGCGGTCAACCCCTCCGTCATCCATACTTGACGACCGTTGGCTTCGCCTTTGCTGAAGTCGAATCTTGAACGCTCCAACACGTCGTCCAACCATGCTTCGGGAGGTTCAGGCTTTGGTCCCGTGCATACGAACCCACCGTCCCAACTGAAGAAATACATTCCAAGTTTGGCGTGGGCTTCCCAGGGAAGCATACGCAGCGTGATGTTGCTGTAATTTTGAATGCCCGCCATGTAGCCAGGCTTCCCATCACCTCTTCGAACATAGGACCCCGCACCAAACGAGCCAGAGTTGAACTGACCCACCATGGTGAATTCTGTGTCGTGAGCGGCGTGAAGAGAACCTGCAAATGCCTTGGCTACGTCGTCACCACGTTTGGCCATCATTCGCTTTGAGAGCCACTTGAGGTCGTCTTTCTTGCGGATGATGCGTTCGATTTCAGCGAGCGTTTTGGACACCGGGTCGGTTCGTCCCCAACGCATTTTGCCTTGGAACAACATGGCAGGGAGATGGCTTCGCGGGTCTTCTCGGAACTTCCCAAGGTCACGGGCCAGTTTTTTCGCCGTGGCTTCGTTGGCCTGTTTCGTTCCTTTCATCTGAACGCGTTGCTTCTTTTTCCCGGGGAATTCCACTTTGGACGGTGCTGGCACGGTGTTCCCCAATCGTCTCGGACAGGTGGTGATGTTTGAGACCTTCGCGTGAACACCCTCATGATGGAAAACGCAGAGCGCCTTCCATGGTCACGGTGACGTTGCTCGGTACCGCACAAGACGGAGGCCGACCACAGCCGGGATGCACGAAGCCTTGTTGTGCCTCGTTAACAGCGACCGGTGCCCGTCACCCTGTGGCTTTGGGAGCCGTTGATGAACAGGGCCGAGGGCATTTGTTCGAGGCCACCCGAGCGCTCGGCGAACAGCTCGCCATTTGGCAGCATCCCAAGGTGGCTTCAGTGCTGTTAACTCACGCCCATTTCGGACATGTTGACGGTCTCGGTTTGTTTGGCAGGGAGACGTTGAACGCCCGAGGGCTCGCTCTTCACGCCTCTTCTTCCATGTTTGAACTGATTGATGCCACACCAGCTTGGCGGCTGATGCTTGATCAAGGCGTCTTCACCAGCCATCCCATTCAATCAAGACGACCGTTCAATCTCTCAGAGGACTTGGTTGTTGAACCGGTTGAGGTGCCGCACCGGGCTGAACTTTCTGACATGCATGCCTTTGTTCTGCGAGGTCCCGAACGGGCCCTGCTCTTCCTCCCAGACCACGATCGATGGGACAAGACGTTGGCCCACCACGGGGTAACAAGCATCCGTGAATGGTTGTCCGATCTTCAGGTGGACATCGCGTTGGTCGACGGTACTTTTTGGAGCCCAAACGAACTGAGCGGGCGGTCGCAGCAAGAAGTTCCGCATCCACCGGTCGAAGAAACGCTTCATCGCCTCGGCCAACGACAGGAAGAGGACCCCGAGGTGGTGTTCATTCACCTCAACCACACCAATCCACTGCATCGCCCATCATCGGAGGAATCTCAGAAGGTCAACTCCCTCGGCTGGACTGTTGGCGAACAGGGTATGACGTTCACGCTGTGACAGGGGTCATGCCGCTGGGTTGGAACACCTGCATGGTCAAGGTCACGGTAACCGTTTCACCACTGTCTCCATCAATTCCACCAAACCCTGTGTTGGTATCTACGGTCACGTCCATACTCAGGGAACCCTGCATTTCGGGCGCCTTCCCCATCATTTCGAGCACTTCAATCAACTCGTTTTCCGAACCGTCGAGGGTGTAGTCGCCGAGCCCTTCGTTGGCGTATTTGTTGAGATCAGTGTTCGGCCGGATGCTTCCCACAATCGTCGTCGTGCCACAAGCATTCGTGCTTCGTTCACTCTCGTCGCTTTCCGAAAACGGCCCTGCCAGCGCGCTGTAATCGGGACTCGTGATGACATCATCACAGGCCGAATTCAACGGACTCGAGTCTCCTGTATCATCGTAGGTGATGGTAAGTTGGGCAATCAAGACAGCGGTCATTGTTTCATCAATGGTTACGGTGAACGTTTGTGTCTCTCCATCCCCGATGGTGAGCGTTTCAGACTCGGTCCATTCGCTCACGGTGTAACTGAGTTGGTAGGGGCTGTTTCCTGACGAGCCCGAGGAATCTTCAGGAGCGACTGCCAAGTATGTCCCTTCGAGCGCACCGAAGAGAACGAGGATGATGACGCCGCCGATAGCTGCCGTTTTCTGCGTTGGCAGACTGTACCGTCCCAGTGGATTGGGATTGGACGCCGCTCGGTTCCAACACAGGATGAAGTGGGTTGCGAAGGCTGCAGACATGGCTGGAATGGAGGGGAAGATGTCCTCGCCATAAGGGCCTAAACTCCAAACGATCACCGCGCTGAGCGCAGCCACCATCATCCAGATGGTGTGTTCGGTATCGGGCTCGTATCCTGTCATCCGAATGAGCAACAAGGGTACGAAAATACCGCCCAAGCCGTAGACAGCAAGGACGACCAGGGCGAACACAGAATCGCCAAAGCCGGGGAATTGTTGGCCACCAAGAGCAATCAGTGTAACGAACACCGCCATCACCATGGTGACGATTTTTGTGGTCTTGTGTTCTTGACTCCATTCGGGCTTCACGTCGTCGGTGATGGCCGCCGTGCAGGCGAGCACTTGGCTGTCAGCCGTTGACATGGTTGCAGCGAAGATGGAGGCGAGGATGACACCCGCAAGGAAGGGGTTGAGCACTTCCATCGCCAAGAGTGGCAAACCGTCCTGTGCTTGTGAAGCGTCAAGGTCAAGGAACACCGCACGGCACGCCAATCCGATAATGAACATGAGAGCGATGAAGGGCGTTTGCCAGACAAAGAACCAGATCATGGCGGCCTTTCGATCGGCATCGTCCTTGAGTGTCATGACACGGGACACCACTTGGGGCTGGCCAGCAACACCCAATCCACCGAGGAAGAAGGCGCCGATCCAAAGGGTGACGCCGAACGTCAAATCTGCGGGGAAGAGATTGACCATCCCTGGGTCAACCCCCTTCAGCGTGTTGTGAAGGCCAGAAAAGCCACCTGCTTCCGAAATAGCGACATAGCATAGAATGGTCGAACCGACGATCATCACACAAGATTGAGCAGCGTCGGTCCATATGGACGCCCGGATTCCGCCTGCGTAGCAGTAAGCCACCACGAGAACAAAGCCGATGAGGATGCCGACAACCTCAGACCAGCCCAGCATGGCTTGGAGGGCCACACCGCCCGCAACGAGTTGAGCTGCGGCATAGATGGCCAAAAACACCACGGAGAGGATGCCCGCTAATTTCGCCTCGGGCGCGCCGCGGTTCTTTGATACAAGGGACGAGAGCGAACGAACACCCCGCTCGTTGCCTTCCTTCTGGATGAATTTGTACAACCAAACCCACGCTACGACCTGGCCGAGAGTGGACACCAATCCTATCCAGATGCCCGAATATCCTTGAACGAAAATAAAGCCGATGAACCCGATGAACATGTAGCCCGAGTTCCATGTACTAACGGCGCTCAGGGCCGCAAGGGCTGGATGCATGCCACGCCCTGCAACGAGATAATCGTCGGTGGTGTCTTGTTTGACACGCATCGAAGCGAGGCCTACGCCAGCGAAAAAGCCCATGAAGAGCAGGAAAGAAAGCAAGAGCACGATCTCATCTGAAAGCCCGAACATTCACTCACCCCGTTGCCAACGAACAAGCGCCTTGCCTTCAACCTCACTCGTGCTTGCAGGAAACACAAGGCAGTTCAAACGCCCCCCATCTTCTTCTCCGAGGTTGCCGAGCGTGGTGGACACGATGGCCTGCTGCGGCGTACCCATGTCTGAACACAGAACCACAGGAATGTCGTCAAAGGTCTGCTGAAGGTAGAGTTTGCTCGCAAATTCTCGAAAGGCCCGACGAACATATGTTTCCGAGAGCGGTTCCTCGGCTGTCTCCTGAAGTTTCTCCCACATGCGGCGCATGGATTCCACTGCATCAGCGGGGCGCATGGGTCGTTGATCTCCGGTCCCTTGTCCAGTGGGGTCAAGGTCCAGAAGAGCGAGGGTGTGGAGGTTTTGTTCCCAATTTGCAGCAAGCACTTCGAGTGGCGATGTTGCGATCCAATCGCCGTAGGGATAGGTCAGGGTGGTTTGGCGACCAAATTTGTAATTGGACAGACCAACGGCTCCAGTCACCACCGAGGTGATGGAAATGCCGTGAACGACACGGCAGGGGATGCCCGCCATCTCCGCCCGCAATTGAAGGTCTACGTGGGTCGTCGCCTGAAGAGGGTCGCCCACCACCAACAGAGCCACCAACGAATCCTTCGCGAGGTCAAACAACGCCTCGGGTTGCTCGACTTCGGGCCGCATGACCCGCTCAATGGAGCCGATTTCCTGTTCCAACAAAGCCAACTCGCTTTCCGGCCAAAGAGCCGTGTATGCCTCGTATCGGCGATGGTCGGCTGCTGTCGCTGCCATCTTTGCCTCAACGGTCATGCCCTGACACGTTCCCATGCCCATGCCGACCAACAACAAACCTGTTGATGGAAGTGGGTTGGGGAAGGAAGAAGAGGCCGCCATGCTCAAACCACCGAGACGCTTGGACAGGGCGAGGGCCATGCGTCATTTGAGCGTGCCGAGGAACCAAACACAGGTTTGGCTTGAGCGCTGCAAGGCTAAACAATGGTTAGGCCAGACAGGCGTCATCCATCTCAGTGAAACCGAACGGGGCATTCCTCTCAACGATGTTGCACCCGACGACGGCGACCCCTGTTGGGAGGGCCTCTGTAGTGTGGATATCGAACCGAATTCTCGGGGGCCTATGCATTGGCGTGAACGTCTTCCAGCAAGGCTTCAGGAACTTCCGGAGTCGATTTGGCCGTCGGCTTATGAAACGCAGGGGGACGTGTTGATGTTGAAACTTGAAGACGAAGCAGCACCGCATGCTGAAGCCATCGCTCATGCTATGCTTGAGCAGATGCCAAATGTCCGTGTCGTGTGCGCGGATGCAGGGGTCACAGGAGATTTCCGCGTACGCGACCTTCAACCGATTGCGTGGAGAGCAGAGGACGCAACCACCCAAACACATGTTCGTGAACATGGATTCAACATTCTGGTGGATCCAAGCGAAGTGTACTATTCGAGTCGATTGTCTCATCAACGGCTTGGCACGCTCGAAGCCGTGCGACACCATCGTCAACAGGTGGGCCGCGCCCTTGTCGTCGCAGATCCCTATGCGGGTGTTGGACCATCCTTGCCGCTGTTGCTGACCGAACCGAACCTCGTCAGTGGATACCTCGTTGGTGACCTGAATCCAAAAGCGGTTGAGTTGCTGCAACAGAATCTCAATGTTTGGACTGGAAAGCACCCTTTCGCTCTCGAGCCAGCTACCGTTGTCTGCCAGGATGCAAGAACGTGGAAGGACACCCCACTTTTGACAGAACAAGCCGATGTTGTGTTGGTGAACCTCCCCCACAACAGTTTCGAACACCTCCCGGATTTGTTTGACCTGTTTTCACGAGGAACGATGGGCTTGCTCCGGGGTTGGGCCATTGTTGAACGGTCAACGGTGGAAGATCTTGAGGGCCAGCTTGAAGCTTTGGTGATGAAGGCGGGCGGGTTGCCAAGTGAGACGAGCGTCGCCGAAATCAAAGGGTTTTCCACAACCAAGTGTTTCGTGGTTTTTCAGACCACCATTGCGTGGGAATGAAGCGTTCACTTGATGAAGCACCGATGATTGGCCCTCATCATGACCAATGTCGTGAAGTGCGAATGCGGTGCAAGCATTGACATCACAGGCGTGACGCCTCGCAAAGACGGGACCAAGGTGTGGTGCAAGGTCTGCGGGACCGTTACTGTACATCATCGCTGAAAAGCGACGCCTTTTCATTTCGTGAGGATGTTTCCCGGTGTCGCCATCCTGCGAGACCCACCAAACAAACGATTTCAACCAGCCCTACTGGGGCGGGTAGAGCCTTTGCATCGTCCACCTCCTCCACGGGCGGATTGAAGGCCATCGATGCATCGTAGTCGCCCCGTTCAATCATGAACCATTCAAGGTCGCGGGGAAGGTCAACGGTGAGGAATTCATGGTCCTCTTGATTCACCAAAAAATCGTCTTCAATTCGGATGCCAAACCAACCCTCAAGGTAGATACCTGGCTCGATTGTGATGGCGTCGTAGGGTGCGAGAGGTTGTTGGTTGTAGGAGAGGCCGAACAACGGGTCGTCAGTACCGCCGGACAGCAAGGGAGGCTCGTGGACGCACACGCCGAAACCATGACCGAGAGAGTGGATGAAGTATTCACCAAACCCTTCCTCTTCGATGTGGGTTCGGGCGATGTCGTCAAGCGCCCATGCAGGCGTCCCTGCTTCAATCAGCGGGAAGGTCAAATTTTGAGCATCATACACGGCCATGTAGGCTTTGATGACCGTATCGTTTGTGGTTCCGCCAACGACATAACTTCGGGTGACATCGCTGACCCAGTCGTTTACGCGCGCACCCAAATCAATGACCACAACATCACCGATTTGGACCTGCTTGGGGCCCGCTCCATCGTTGGCGGGGTCGCCGTGCGGGATGGCACCGTTTGCTCCCGAAGCGACGATGGTGGAAAACGAAGGCCACTCGGGATTGGACCCGTTTTCAATCATTGCACGGTCTATTTCATCAGCGACCTGCCGCTCCGTGAGGTTGGCGCCCATCAGCACCTGCCACAACATTTCGCGTCCGACGTGTTGCCCAATTTCCGCAAGGCGAACAGATTCACGGATGGAGTCGTCTTTGTTGGGTGAGATGCCGGTTGGGGAAGGAAATTTTCCTTCGAGTGCGTTGGCCACTTCTGTTTCGCAAGCAGCTGCTGAGGGGATTAAACTGACAAGCAGACACACGAGGGCCCCAACGACCAACCTTCTGCTCATGAACACGGCATCCCTCCCTTCTTCTTTGATGCATCGGCATGTTCATGGTCGTTCCTCATTCACCGAAGGAAAAGTGAGTGCCATGTCCGATGTTCCCTTGGTGATTGATGTGGTTGACAACGGTGGCCAATGGACCCATCGCGAATGGCGGATGCTTCGCTACCTCAAGGTTGATACGCAAATCATTGAAAACACCACACCTGTCGAGGATCTCCGGGAGCTCGACGGCCTCATTCTTTCTGGCGGCGCTGCCCGCGTGGGCCTCACGGGGGAACTCGGTAATTGTGCAGCCTACCTTGACCTTGATATTCCAATCCTCGGAATTTGTGCCGGCCACCAGTTCATGGCTCGTCATTACGGTGGGGACGCCAGAGAATCTCCCGAGCCTGAATTTGGCGCTATGGAAATCGAACTTGTCAATGGCGGTGGCATCATCTTCGCAGGAACCAGCCCGACCCAAACTGTTTGGGAATCGCACAACGACGAAGTGCACATCGTACCGGACGGCTTTGCCATCACTGCCAGCAGCCAGTCATGCAAAGTACAGGGCATGGAAAACGAATCAGGTGACCGGTTCGGCCTCCAATTTCACCCCGAGGTGAACGATTCTGAATTTGGAAAAGAGATGTTTGAAAACTTCGTTGAAGTCTGTCGTCAGCGGCGGAAATAAGGTAAAGGCGTGCGAAAACAGGTTGTTTTCGTTGGGAATAGACTTAATATGGATTCGGCAGCACGAGCGGTTGATGTCAATCCTACGACGCACCCCCTCTGGCCTGCTTGTGACCCTCCTGCTGCTTACGGCACTCTCTCCTCTGGCAACCGTTCAGGCTCAGCCCGCAGAAGCCTCAGAATACTACTACGGGGTCGAATACGACTGGTCCAGTTTGGACAACGATCTGGAAAACGTGACGGGCCTCGATATCTCTGCGTTGTTTTCTGAAATCATGGATGATGCCACGGATGCTGGGTTCAATCTCGACCTCGGCCAACTGACAACGGGTGCCACCAACATCTATGTCCATCAGACCGAGGACATCTCACCTCAGACCATTCAAAACCTCGAAGGCGAGGATGTTGAGGTTTGGAGCCGAACCAGCGATGTCGTACTTCGACACGGTGTCTTGTCCAACTTTGTTCTCCTGACCGACTGGTCTGAAGCTGCTTCCTTCGGCGGCGACCCTACATCGTTTGACATCGACGTGGTTGCAGAAGCCGAAAATGTCCTCACCGTTGACATCCTCTACACCGAGTACCTCAACGATGCCTACGAATTGGTTGGTGCCGACATGGACATGTCCATGACCGTGGGCAACGACATGAACTTGGGCATCGACATCGCTCTTGAGGGCGGTGGCGAAGAACTGAACGTGGACTTTGACACGGGCATTAACTTCGAGTACAGCATTTCCTCCGATGCCGTGTGGCGCATGGGCAGTTACAGCCCAATTTACATCGAAGCCGCTGAGAATGAATACACCTCCTGGGATTGCGTCGACGATGATATGGACGTCGGCATTCAAGAAGAGTGGGGCGAATCCTATGTCTACGACATGTGCGGAACCATGGACGGTGACTACACCGGCTCGGCTGATTACGAGATCTACCTTACCGGCCTTCCAACCGAGGAATTCGGATTGGATGCTGGCGAATTTGACATCAGTATTTCCGATGCTTTCCAAAACTCAGGCGCCTATGAGGAAGCTGCCGAAATGGGCTGGGTCGTGTTCGAGATGGGCGATGAAACGCTTGAAGTTGACCTCGGCGATGGCGAGATGGTCAACGCTGTGGCCTGCGACAGTTGTCCACCCGGTAACCCCGTTATGTTCAGCATGCTCGGCAACGTGCTCGCCTACTCCAGCGAAGCCTTTGGCGAGGCCGTGGCGGAGGATTTTGAAGCAGAACTCGAAGATTCCCTCGGCTCCTTCTTAGAAGACTGGTTCGGCTTGGCTGAAGAAGACGATGACGATTACGAAGATGACGGCTATTGGATGTGCGACAACGGCGAGATGATTCCAGAATACTTTGTGAACGACGGCGATGAAGATTGCAGCGACGGCTCCGATGAGATGGACTTCTACCTCCAACCCACTTCTGCTTGGGATGACAATGACAACGAAGTTTACGCCTTTTACGGCTTTATTGACACCAGCGTCCTCGGCATGGATGAAAGCGAAGACGATTGGTATGTGTGCGACAACGGCGAGATGATTCCATGGGGCTACGTCAACGATGACTGGGAAGATTGCGACGACGGTACCGATGAAGCCCAATTCGGCGATGAAGAAACCACCATGGAATGTGCCGATGGCGCTTACAGCATTGATTTGTCCTACGTTAACGACGGTTACGAAGATTGCCTCGACGGATCTGATGAATCCCAATACGACGAAACGACCGGTGAGGAAACCACCCTGTTTGAGTGCAGCGATGGCTCCAACACCATCTATCTGTCATCGGTTAACGATGGCTTCGAGCATTGTTACGACGGCTCGGATGAATCTTCATACGAGGAACTGAGCAGTTATTTCTGTGATGACGGCGAAGAGATTCCATTCTCTTGGGTGAACGACGGTGAAGTTGATTGTACCGATGGCTCTGACGAGGTCGAGAGCAGTGAGATGGACGACGACGCCTTCTTCTATTGCGACAACTGGAACACGGCCATTCCTTGGCAGTGGATCAACGACGAAGAGGCTGATTGTGACGATGGGTCTGACGAATCAACTACCGGAACGTTCGACTGTGAAAACGGAGACACCATCGGGTTTGATGTCGTAAACGACGGTAACGCTGACTGTACCGACGGATCAGACGAAGGCAGCGCCTTCTACATGACCATGGACATTTGGATGTACGACGATGAGGCCATCATGATGTTGGACGCCACCGACTTGATGATGTGCGGAAATTATCTCTGTGATTCCTACTACTCCCCAGGAGACAGCGTCTACGTTAATACCGGCGTTCAGATGACCTCCTTGTCGGCTTATGGCACCACTGAACAATGCGTCGCTGCTGACCTTTACGATATGGACGGAAACTTCCTCACGGGCATGGAGTCTTGTGATTCCACCTGGAGCGGTCCGGAAATCTGGACTTACCAAACCTACATGTCCGATGAGGGCGACATGTCTGTTGGCTTGCACGCAGGGGCAGGTTCCTGGGACCAGAGTTACGACGATGTGACAATGTCTTACGAACTGGTCGATGAAATGGGCAATGTCATTGACGACGGCTCCATGGCCTTCAACGACGATTATGACATGTACCTCGAAGAGTACGTTGATGTTCCATCCGAGGGCGAATACTGCCTAACGGTCACCTTGACTCAAGACGGTGAAACCGAACCGTTTGACTCACACGAAGAGTGTGAAACCATTGAGCAAGGCATCGAGCCAAGTGACCGCCTAGCCACCATTGCCGAGGCCCTCGCAGATTCGAACCTCGAGAACGTGTTGACCGCCTTCGGTGAAAACCTCGAGCAGACCTTCAACGATGTTGCAGAGAACGAGGCCCCCGAATTCCCCTATGTTGACGGCATGTGGGCTCCGCTGTGGAGCACCGAGCATGCCACCATCGTTGGCGTCGGCGTGTACGCTTGGGACGACAACGAGAACGGTTACGTGATTGCGGGCCCAGAAACGACGGGTTACACCGACGACCTCCCGATGGTCTTCGCCAGCATCACCTACGTGACGGGCGTTTCAGCAGAAGAAGCACAAACCGTCATGGCAGACTTTGATTCTCTCGAAGACATTGTGGATATTGAAAACCACGACCTTTCAACACTTGAGGAAGCCCTCGAAGAGGCAGGAGCCGACACCTCCGATCTCGGTATTACCGAAGATGGAGGCTCTGGTGATGGAACACCATCCGCTGAGGATATCGCAGAAGATGCAGGTTTGCTGCCCTTCATGTCCCCTGTAGCGTTGGTTGCCATGATTGGTCTGGCCGTTATGACTGCTCAAGCACGTCGCGAAGAAGACGAGTGATGAAGTACTCAAACGGCGAGGGCAGGTTGTGCTCAAGCGACCAACTCCTCACCCGTTGTTGAGTGCGGTCCGCGTAGGCTTCACGGCGCTGTTGGCCATCCACGTGTTCATTTCTGCATGGCTCGTCGCCACGGTCGACGGTGCGTATACGGAGGGAAAACCCTCGCCCACTGAAGTGCACTCCCTCGTGGCGATTGACAAAGATCAAACGATCATCGATGTTGAAATCAAGAAGGCAACCTCATTTTTTGCCTACACCCTTTCAAGGGATGGTTCAGCAGAAGTTCCCTCAAACCAGACGACAAATGATGATTTGAATGAGGACGGCAAGGCTTCTTCAACGGTTGATTGGTTGTCGTTGGGAAGGGGTTTGGTGACATGTTCACTGGTTCTCCTTGTTGTTTCTGAAATCTTGGTCATCACGCACGTACGGTTTGCGTCTTGGCTTCGTTTCGGAGCCTTCATGTTGACCTTGCTGATGATTTTCATCGTGTTTCCTGCCAGTTACATGCTTGACCTCGGAAGCAGTGCTTCAGCCGCTGAAAACACGCCTGGATTTGAGTTGGACGGGACATCGTTTGTTCATGTTGAAACCTCTTCGGACCGTGACCTCAAATGGATTGGGTTTGAACTCGGGACTTCGTTTTCAGGCTACGACCTCGGCTTGGTAGCAGAAGAAAACCGGACCAGCGTAATTGCGACCCCTCCCGCTGAGGGCTCAGAAGACGCCTCTTCGTTCATCGCCTTTGAATCGACCTTTTCCATCGCTTATGGGAAGAATTTGGATGCGTTGTTCGTTCTTCCAGCTCTTTGGTTTATCCTTCCATCAAACAAGCCGAAAACTTCGACAGAGCATGAGGTGGCGCCCACTCCGGGAATTGAACCCGGGTCGCAGGAATGACAATCCTGCATGATAACCTCTACACCAAGCGGGCAGTTTCAGCCCTACGGGGACGCAACCGCTATTTAAGCCGCGCCATGTGGATGAAATGGGTGCCACC
>Ga0181568_10000253_pt1 | contig 46509 bp, 46 predicted proteins | sample 101ome_20_FD_133758 | JGI IMG/M metagenome (GOLD analysis project Ga0181568, IMG submission 133758) | Coastal salt marsh microbial communities from the Groves Creek Marsh, Skidaway Island, Georgia - 101404AT metaG (megahit assembly) | ecosystem: Environmental > Aquatic > Marine > Intertidal...
AATTTATTGTAAATAAATTTTTTACTTAAATAATCCATATTTAAGAATACAAAATATTGCAATAAAAGCATCTTTTAGCCCAATTTTTTTTCCTTCTTCATAAGATCTTCCATTATAACTAATCGGCACTTCAAAAAACTTAAATTTTTTTTTTGCAAATTTTAGAGTGATTTCTGGCTCAATTCCAAAGCTATTTTGCTCAAATTTGATATTTTCAATACATTTTTTTCTAAAAGCTTTGTAACCAGTTTCCATGTCAGATAAATTTAAATTTGCAAATGCATTACAAATAAAAGTTAAAATTTTATTTGCAAGGTAGTGCCAAAAAAAATGAATTCTTACATAGTTTGATCCTCCAATAAATCTTGAGCCATAAACTACATCAGCATCTGTTTTTTCAAATGGCTTTAATAATTTTCTATAATCAGATGGGTCATATTCCAAGTCAGCATCCTGAATAATAATGATTTCATTTAGCGTTTGTTTAAAAGCAGTTTGCAGTGCCCCACCTTTTCCAAGATTTTTATCATGAAATATAATCTTTAAATTTTGGTTATTTAATTTTATCTTTTGTAAAATTTCTACAGTACCATCAGTCGAGCAATCATCTACAATGATGATTTTATCATTGTTAAAGTCTATTTCGTCAACTACTCTATTGATAATAACCTCAATAGTATTTTTTTCATTAAAACATGGTATAATTATAGTTTTACTTAACATTAAGTAATTATAATTAATGTTAACAAGTTAGCAAGAATTGAAATAAAATCACATATATAAAATTTAATATTTTGAGATGTGTACGAATAAATATAAATATTATTTAAATGCAAAAAATAAAAATATCAGTAATTACTGTTGTAAAAAATGGTATGCCCTTTTTGGAAGAAGCCATAAAATCTTACGATAATCAAATTTTAGCTGATAAAGAACATATAATTGTCTACTCTAAATCTACAGATAATACAGAAACTTTTTTAGAAAAATATAAAAAAGACAAAATTATTATTTATGATAATAAGTCTACTAATAAATTTGGCTCTTTAAATTTGGGAATTAAAATGGCAAATGGTGAAATTATTGGAATACTTCATGCTGATGATGTGTACCCAAATAATCAAGTGCTACAAGATGTTTATGATCTTTTTGAATCTAAAAAGTCAGATGTAATTTTTGGAAATGTTCAATTTTGTAAAAAGGATAATTTAGATAAAATAACTAGATACTGGAATAGCGGAAAATTTAACTTCAAAAAATTAAAATATGGCTGGATGGCTCCACATACAAGTATATATGTTAAAAATGAAATAATTAAGAAAAACTTATATGATGAAAATTATTTAATATCTGGTGATTATGAGTTTTTTTTAAAAATTTTTTCAAACAAAAAATTATCAATAAATTTCATCGACAAAAATCTTTGCACAATGAGAATGGGGGGTGATAGCACAAAAATTAGTAGTCTAATCTTAAAATTCAAAGAAGATATTAGAATTTCAAAAAAATTTTTTAAAAATTCAATACTCTGCGTTATTTTAAAGATTTTAAGAAAAATTAATCAAATATCTTTTAAGAGTTTTCTCAAATAAACATTAAAAAAATTTCTTAATCTTCATATAAAATAGTTAAAAAAAGTTAATTATTAAAATTAATAATTTTTTGATCTTTTTCAGTTATTTCAAATTTAGGAATTTTTATACTTTTTGAAAAAATATTTTCTCCAGTTAATTGACACCAAATGTCAAATATAACCTTTTTACCATTTAAAAAATAATTAAATTTTTTATCAATATAAGGTAAAAAAATAATATCACATGAATCTTCAAGTTTTTTTAAACTTTCAACAAATCTAATTTTTTTTTTCAACTTAAATGGAATTTCCGGAACCAAGTATGAGTCATAAATAATAATATCAAAATCAATCTCATCACATTTTTTAATCAAGTCTAATAGAAAACTATCCTCTAAAGAATTGGCATTGCTTTTATAGCCAAAACCTGCGAAACCAATTACTTTATACCCCTTTTCTTTTATGGCTGTCATATCATTTGTAAAATTTTTTATAACATTTGAATTTGTATGTAATATGGAATCGCTTAAAAAATTTTTTGAACCGATTCTATTACAAAAAGCTTGGAGTGCCTGATTATCTCTAGGTAAACAAGGTCCTGAGAATGGGCCTCCTGGACGTAAATATCTTTGACCAATTCTTTGATCTGATCCAATGCATTCTAAAATTTTAAGTGCACTAATATTTTTATCTTTTTTTGTAATTTCTCTAGTTAGATTTGTAAAAGAAATTTTTAATGTCAAAAATGTATTCACTAATAACTTTGCAAGTTCAGATTCTTTAAAATTTAATTCAACAAATTTTGGTTTGTTATAAATTTTATTATAAAAATCTTTTATAATTTTTATGGCTTCAATATCGTCATAACCAATTAAAATAAAGTCAGGCTCCGATAGTCCTTTTATGACATCGCCCAATGCAACAAAATAAGGATTATATATGAACGCAAAATCTAATTTATTTTTTAATCCTTTTTTTTCAACATGGGGTATTAATACTTCGTTTATAGATCCTGGGGATACAGTAGAATTTATTACTATATAATATTTAGAATTAGTTTTTTTAATGTGTATGCAAAGTTTATCAAGCACATTAATTAAAATTGAGTTATCAAAATTTCCATCTTTTAATGAATTTGTTGGGACTGTAATAAAACACATAAATGTATCTTTTATGCAATCTTCAAAATTTAAGTAAAAATTTAAATTATTTCCATTATTTTTGTAATCTAATAACTGATTCTCAAACTCCAAAGGATTGTGACCTGACTTCAGTTTTTTTAACAAATTAACATCAGCATCATAACATTTGATCGTTAGACCAGATGATGATAAATATTCTGCCATTGGATAACCTAGTTTACCAAGACCAATAACTGCTAAATTTTTATTCATATGAAAAATCCATACATCACATTCGTCGTAACATCAAGAAATGACAATCATGGTAAAAATATGAAGGAAAAAAATCAATATTTTATTGATAGATTAAATTTTCAATTTCAAAAATATCAACTAAATGCTGAAATTATTATCGTAGAGTGGAATCCACCAAGTGATAGGCTGGGGCTCGAGCAGGTTCTTAAAATAAGAAAAAACATGAACAATAATATTAAGATAATTAAAGTAAAAAATTATTTACACAGAAAATTTGACTTAAATAACAATATCAACTTTTTTCAAATGATAGCAAAAAATGTTGGTATTAGATGTTCATCCGGCAATTTTATATTATGTACCAATATAGATATAATTTTTTCAAATGAATTAATTGAATTTTTAAAAAAAGGCAAACTATCAAAACAAACTATCTATACATGTAATAGATATGATATTGACTTCAATAATTTTAGGATAATAGATTTAGAAACTGAAGATTATCTTAGAGGGTTAACGCACATAAATGATCAATATAGCACAAAAGATATTATCAATAAAAAGGAATATCCAGTTGGCTATAATACAAGGCTTATATTGAAAAAATTGATTAATAAATTCAAGGAGGAAAAATTTTCAGCAATAATAAAAAAAAAAAATTACAAAACTTTTATAAAAATTATCAAAAACTTCATTTTTAAACAAATTAATACAAATGCTTGTGGCGATTTTACATTGCTAGACAAAAATAGTTGGCATGATCTGGATGGCTACTATGAATTTAAAGGTTACTCATGGCATTTGGATAGTTTATTTTTATATAAAGCTCAAAAAAAAAAATTCAGTTTCAAAAATCTAAAAGATAAAATTTTTCATATAAATCATAAAATAGGATCTGGGTATACACCTGGAGATGATTCCCTTTTTAAAAAACTAGAAAGAGAAAAAATAAGTTTTATTAATGAAGAAAAATTAGAAAAAATTAAAGAACAATTACTTACAGATAAAGATATAACTAAAAATAAAAACTGGGGTTTAAAAGATATCGAATTAGAAGTTAAAACCCTATCTGTTAATTTTTAAAATTATATTACAAATTTCATTAATTTTTCTTTCACTTAATGATGAATAAATCGGCAAACTTAAAATTGTTTTCGATATCTTTTCTGAAAATGATAATTGTTTATATGTTTTGCCATAAAATTTTAATTTATTTAAAGAGGGATAAAAATATCTTCTGCAGTCGATATTTTTTTTCTTTAATAGCAAAACTATTTTTTTCAATATTTTTTCAGATTTTAAAACAATTATAAAATAACTAAAATTATTAAAATATTTATTATTTCTAATTTGATATTGGACTGAGTTACCTAAATTACTTTTGTAAATTTGATTTTTAATTTTTCGTATTGATATTTCTTTATTAACTTTATTTAATATTGATAATCCAAAAGCAGCATTAATTTCACTCATCTTTGAGTTTATGCCCAAAGCAATTGGATAATTATTTTTAAGTCCATTGTTCTTTAATAATTTAATTGAGTCGATGATTTTTTTATTTTTTGAAATCACAATGCCTCCTTCGCAAGTATGAAAAATTTTCGTAGCATGAAAACTCGAAAATGATACATCTCCAGAATTAAAGAATTTTATTTTATTTTTTTTTGCTTTTACTCCAAAACAGTGTGAGGCATCATAAATTATTTTTAAATCATTTTTTTTTGCGACTTTATTTATTTTTTCAATTTCACAAATATTTCCAAAAGTGTGCGTGGCAAGTATAGCTACTGTTTTTTTATTAATATGTTTTTTAATTTTTTGAGTATCAATATTAAATGTGTACTTATCAATATCTACAAAAACTGGTTTTAAATTTAGTAATTTTATTGCGTTCGCAGTTGTGACCCAAGTAAATGGGGAAGTGATTACTTCGCTATCTTTCGGAAAATTAAAACTTCTTAAAATTAATATTAAAGCATCAGTTCCTGATGAAGTTAATGATACATGATTTACTTTCAAATATCTTTTTAAATTTTTTTCAAGCAATTGATGATAATAACCATCGTTAGAAAAAAATTTTTTTTTAAAAATTTTTTTTAAAAAAATATTATAATCTTTAATATCAGGTGATAGCGGTTGCGTTAGAAAAGTTTTCATAATTTTAATTATAAAGTTTTAAAATAATCAAGTTCTTTTTTATTGTCAGCAATCTTGATTAGTTTTTTTTTGTTAATCCATTTTTTTCTAAACGCTATTTCGCCTAAACTACCAATCATAATATTTTGCCTTTTTTCAATTATTTCAACAAATTTTGTCACCTCATTAAAATCCTTAACACTTCCACAATCGAACCAAGTGTTACCTCTCGGGAGTTCTTTAAATCTTAACAAATTGTTGTTAATCAAAATATTATTAAAATCACTTATTTCAAATTCTTTTCTATTTGTTTTTTTTACTTTTTTTAAAAATTTTAAAACTTTATTTTTATAAAAATATATTCCGCAAACTGCTAAATTTGTTTTGGGATTTCTTGGCTTTTCTATAATTTTAAATTTATTCTTATTTTTAATTAATACTCCATAATTTTGAGGATTTGAAACCTCTTTACATATTATTTGTGAGAGATGTTTACTAAACTTAATTTTTTCAAAATCATTTATCAAATTATTTCCATAAAAGAAATTGTCACCCAGCATTAATACAAAATCATTTTTTTTTATTTTTTTTTTGGAAACCTGAATAGCATTGACTATTCCGAGTGGTTTTTTTTGAATCACATATTGTATTTCAATTCCGTACTTTGACCCATCTTTAAATAAGCTTTTAAAATCATTAATATGCTCTTTGTTTACAACTAGTATTATTTTTTTAATTCCCAATAACATCAATATTGAAATAGAATAATATACTAATGGCTTATTATAGACGGGTAAAAGATGTTTATTTACTACCTTTGTTAATGGATATAAACGGGTGCCAGTTCCTCCTAATAATAAAATACCAATCATAAAAATTATTTTACTAATTTATTTTTATTAAACTTTATTTTATTCAAAAATATATTCCATTTATGTAAATTTTTATACCAATCAACTGTAATTCCTTGGCTCTCATTTAAATTTTTTTTTTGGAAGAAATTCACTAATGATGTAATTTCCTTTTCAAATGATAAGTTATCTATTTTCACTAATCTTGAAATTTTAGTAAAATCGACAAAATAATTTCTATTATCTTTAGATCCATAAAATTTGATTTTAACTTTTTGATTAAGTTTTTTTTTAATTAGAATATTTTTAATCTCTTTAGCTAATTTTTTTAATTGAATATTAAAATTTTTATGGCCAATATTGAATATTTCCCCTGCAATTTTATCTCTTTCTGTTAATAATAGTCTATGAATAATTTTGCTAACAAACTCAATTGATATAAATGGTCTAAATTGGTTACCATCTCTAAGTAATGGAATTTTTGACTCTCTAAGACCCTGGAAAACCATATTATTTATTGCAAGATCTAATCTCATTCTGTTGCTTTTACCAAAAAGGGTTGCTAACCTTAAAACTGTAACACAAAAATTTTTATTTGATAGTTTCAAAGTAGCTCTCTCGGCCATTAAATTGCATTTGGCATATTGTGTTAGAGGCTTTGGCTTTGTTTTTTCATCACAAATTTTTTTTTGATTTCCGTAAACGCTACATGACGAAATTAAAATATATTTTTTTATTTTTTTCTTTTTTGCTAACTTTGCAATTCTGTACCTTCCTTTGTAATTAATTGAGTAAGTAGATTTATTAAAATACTTTCCTGTTGGATCATTAGAAATAGCTGCAAGATCAATTATACAGTCATATTTTTCTTTAAAATTAAAACTTTCAATATTGTTATGTATAATTTTTAAATTTTTTTGATGTTTTATTGTGTCAAAGCCAAAGTAGAAAGTATCAAGAACCGTAACTTTAAATCTTTTTTTTAATAAAAAATTAACCAATTCTGAACCAAGGTATCCAGCCCCCCCTGTTATCAAAACCTTTCTAATCAATTCAGAATTCCAAATTTTTTAATAAATTTCAATTTATTTCTTATAAAAGGTGGAACTTTTGGTACTATATATTGTCTTAGATATTGATCAAAATCATATATAATTTTTTTTCTATAAGTAAAGTTTTGCTTACAAGTCTTGGCATGATTATAAATGCCGTTCAAAACACTGTATGCGTAATGATCCTGGTTGGATTGAAGCTCATTTAAACATTTTTCAAAACTTTGTTTCCAGTTTTTTAACGAACGATTTTTTAATAAGCTGGGATTTTTAAAAAAATCTTCATTTTCATAGTCATATTTGGTGACACCATTTATATAACCAAAGTGTATGCTTATATCATGTTTTTGACACCATTTGATTAAGTTATACATGCCATCATTTTCTAAACTTGTTCTCATTACACTGCATGCAATAGATACACTCCAATTTTTATTATTTTCTTTTGCAAAAAGTTTAAAGTCTAAAATATTTTTTTCTAACTTTTTCCAAATTGATCCTACTCTCAAACTTTCTAAAGCTGTACCGGCAGTTTCCATGCTTATTGATAGCTGCAAGTTGTCAAACACTGATAACTTATTTATATATTTGTCTAATAAAGCGCCATTTGTATATATCACTAAATTTGTATCATGAAATTCACTATCATGAATAATATAGTCTAAGAACTTTCTTGACTCCTTAATAACTAGCGGTTCGCCACCAATTAAATCTATTCTGGTAGCTTTTAACAAATGCTCTTTTTGTGAAATTAGTTTATCAGCTGTAACAACATTGTTATAATTTTGATCTCTCTCAGCATTTTGAAAACAGAAAGTGCATTTAAAATTACATAGATTTCCAAAATTTATGTATATTTTTGTAGGCAAAGATTTCAAAATAATCTCACCATTTTCAAACTCAGATTGCGCTAGTTTTAAATTTTCAATTTTCTTTTCATATGCTTTCAGATTTTTAGGTTTTTTAATTTTATAGTTCCAATTTCTTGTTCTTGCTAAATTAGATGAAACGTCTTTCTGTCCCGTAATCCATTCGCAGTTTTTACATCCGCCTTCATCACTATTTCTTCCAGTTATAATTTTACGGTAATATTGAAATTTTTTTCCATTCCAAATATTTGGTATAGATAAATTTTCATCAGACATAAAATTAAAATGATCTACGTCATTCTTATAAAAACAACATGGCCTTATTGTCTGATGATAATCAAACTGCATTTCATACCATGGCTGTATGCAATCATTTAATTTCATAAAATATTTAAAAATTTATCTTTGTCTAGTTTGTAATTCTGTATATATTTTTTATAATTATTAAAGTTAAAAAAGTTTTTTTGCTCAAACTTCTTTATTAAAAGGTTTCTAAAAATTAAAAAAATTCCCTCATTATTAGAAAATTTAATATTATTTAGAACTTCTATAGCTAAGTGATTCATATTAAAAATCTCTAATAATCTTAAAAGCTTAATAATTTGATCAGTATTTAAACTTTTCAAATATTCATCATTTAGATGCTTAAAAAATATCATATCACCCATTAAAGGACATCCATATAAATTCGGTCCAGGAAAACTATGCAAATATTTTATTGGAAGATCATTAGAAGAATAATTACTCGTAGATAGGTTACACAATACCATTTTCTTGGATTGAAGATATCTAGTTACCTCAGTAAAATCTCTAAAAGAGTTGGAATTTTTATTTTTAACAAAGTCTACCTCTATTTGAATGCCAAATAATTCTTTCTTATCAATTAGCTTGTCTGCACCATATAGTACTTCATGATCGTTAGAATCAATATCGATTTTTAAAAAATTTATATCTTTAGGTACTAAATTTGTAGTTATAATTTCACCAATAGTTATTGATGGAATATCTACAGACACTAAATTATAATTTATTATTGATTGTTGATCATTGTAGTTCTTTTTTTTTTCATGTTCATACGCCTGGACAGTTCTTTGAGTATAGAAGTTTTTATCATAATAATGTGATCTATATAATTCTTTAAATTTTTCTAAATTTTGAGGTTCGGTTATTCTGAAATTAAAAAAATTATATTTTCCAGTGTTATTATATTTTTTTTTTTGTCTATTAATTTCGATTGTGTCAATATCAAAACCATAAAAATTAATACATTTGTATTTCTTCCAGTAATCCGGCACATCACCGTAGCACCCGAGGTCAATTACGTTTATTTTTGAATGTTTAATATTTTGATCTACATAATCATTTAGATGTAATTTTTGATTTATCAAAAGGTCAATTTTTTCAATTCTATAAAGAAAAGATTGTAAAAAATAAAAAATTTTTTTGGCAATTTTTTTTATTAATTTATACATACAATGTAGAACTTTTTAAAATATATAATGCTATAATATATTGTAAAATAAAAAAAATCGCATTTCTCTTGCCAACAAATACTAGTTCCATGGTATTGACTACAAAATGAGTATTTATTTAGTAAAGTATCTTCAAAATAACAGTTTTGATATCTATACATTTAATTATATAAATTTATTTATTGAGGACTTTAGAAAAATAAAAAAATTCTCAGATAAAGAGATTATCTAAAGTATAAAAATAGATATAAAATATAGGTATGAATATTATAAAAAATTTAGGTAAAATATGTATAAAAAAAATTTTATCAAAAAAAACAAATTTCAAAAATGTTCCAATACATAAAACCTTTGAAGAAATATCATTTTTAAATAAATTTGAAAAAGATAAAATCACAGAGAATAATTTTTTAGACTATATAAAAAAAAAAAAATTTTTATTTTCTGAGGACTGGTTCACATATAAAATTAATTTGATAAAAAATATTTTAGATGAATATCAGACAAATCCCCCAGATAAAATTTTAGAATTAGGATCATTTGAAGGTCTTTCAATGATTTTTTTTCAATATTTATATCAAAATAGCAAAATCGATGTAGTAGATATACTTGATTCTGAATACAAAAAAAATTTTGATCAAAATTTAAATGCTATAGATAATAGCAATATACAAGTATTTAAAAAAAGAAGTCATGAATTTCTAGTGAATAACAAAAAAAATTATGACTTAATTTTTGTTGATGGAGGTCATGGGTACTTGGATGTCTTAGTTGACCTTTTATATGCTTATAAATTTCTAAATGTTAATGGTATATTATTGATTGATGATTATGACTGGGATACCACGGATAAAACAAAATCTGTTAGGCTGGCAACAAATCACTTTTTGGATACTGTAGAAAATACTTATACACCTATTTATCATGGACAATTTGCTGCAATAAAGAAAAATCAAAATATAAATTTAAGCCAGATATTAGGTTGAAATGTATAAAAAAATAATTTTTATAATGCCACCAAAAGATTGGTTTTATGGAATTGATTATGAAAGCACACGCGAGATAGTTCATGAGTTAAGAAAAAATAAAAAAATTAAAATTTATCTTTGGGAAGATATAGGTGTTTTTTTAAAAAAAAAAATAAATATAATAGATATTTTAAAATTAATAGCACTCTGGTTATATTTTAAAATAAAAAAAATTGACTATGTTTTTTCTTTTAATTCAAGTTATATTCTTTATTGCAACATAATTTATAAAAAAAAAATAATTAATTTTTTTTCACAACTTCTAAATTTAAAATGTGTTTTAAGATGGGATCATATCAATCAGCAAATTCCAAATATTGTGAAAAACATTTGCGAAAAAGATTACCCTTTACAAGATGACGACTACAGAGATTTTTTCTTTAAGTATATAAATCATAAAAATTTTTTACATTTCACATGGCAGAAAGAGCCATATATTACCAGAAAAAATACAATTCACAATTTTTTTCAAAAATATAATCTTAAACTTGACCAACTTTCATTTTGTTTTTTTTCAAGAATAAAAAAATTTAATGGCAAGCATAATAATAAAGTTATTGTATCAGGTCATTTTGTTAAAAAAAAATTTATTAAAGAAAAGTTACTTTTTTGTAGTAGTTTATTTAAACATGAAGAGAATTTTTATAAAAAAAAATATCATGATACAATGTTAGAATACTCTGATTATTTAATTTATGAAAAAAAGAAAAAATTAATCTCAATTTCGAATGGCTTTTATGGTCTTACCCAAAAAAATAAATTTAAAGTAGTATATCCATCAATTTTTTACAAAAAATTAAGTAAATATTTTATAGTCATTAATCCTTCCAACCCAGCTAATCAATCTATAACTTATAAAATCTACCTAATTTTTTTATCTGGAGGTTTTTGTATTAGTGAATTTCAAAATAATATACCTCCTAAATTATACCAGTTTAGAAATTATATATTTTATAAAAATGTAAACGATCTAAATAAAAAAATTGCTTTTTTAAAGAAAAATAAAAACCTTTACATCTATTTAAAAAATAAAATATATAAAATCGCCCTTAATTTATTTAAAGAAGATGAAATTCAATTTAAAAAATTATTTTTAAAATAAATTTTTTATCCTCATCTCTCTCAAAGTATTATAAAATAAATGATTTACTGCATAAGTAATTTAAAATTGAAATTTTACTTCCCTCATATTCTTGCAAAAATTCAATTTGTAAATTTTCTTTTAAAAAATTATCTTCGTTATACAAATTTCTTCCAGAAGGTAAATTTATGTATTTTTTTGCATTAAGATTTTTGCAAATGTCTATAATTCTTTTTTCACCTGATAAATGAGAGTTTTTAAATTCACTTGATAATATCATTTGTTTTGAAATTTTTAGTTTTTGAGTAATTTTTTTATTTAATTGAATTAAATAATCCAGAGGCTCTAAATTAAAATTTATTAAATCATTTATTATAAATTGTAACTCTTTCTCTTTTGAAAGCTCATTTACAAAATTATTAAATTTTTTAAATTGTTCACTTTTTTTATCAAATTTTAATTGATTTATAAGTATTGGTTTTTTATATTTTTGCATAGGTAAGGTGAACCATGAAATATTTTTATTTACTTTAATCTTATTTCTATGAACAAAGCCTCTGGAATTAAATTGTATGTCATCGAATACAACGAACAAATCTACTTCTTTAAAAAGCCGATAATATCCAGGGTAAGGGACAAAATATGGCTGCATAACACAAATTTTCATTTATTATTTTAGTATCTGTTTAGATTTTGCTATACCAATACCCGACTGGCCAAAATCATTACCATTATAAAACATAACATAATTTTTATTTAATTTTATAATTTTAGGATAGGCCAACATATTTGAATCCCAGGAATTTTTAGTAACATTTAAATTCATCAAACTATCTTGTCTCATCCAATTTATTAAGTTTTCTGATTTGGCAACTCCAATTCTATAAGTGTTCTTTTCATTTTTTCTAAATTTTTCTCTTCCACGATATGAATAGTACATATAAAAAAATTTTTTTATTTTGATTACTGATCCAGGAGTGAGACCTCCCTCATTATTTTTTAACTCAACAGCAGTTTTTTTTAAATTTACCCAATTAATACAATCCTTCGATTTTCTAATCTTAATGTTATATAAGGGGTTCTTCTTACCATTAACATTATGCCAGCCTTTTCCGGACATGTAAAACATATAAAAATAATTTTTATACTTTACTACAGTACAACTACCACAAAAGTTTTTTTTATTTTTTTTATTCAAATTTTTATAGTTATAAAAAATTGGATCTTTAGAATGTTTTTTAAATACTTTGCCATCTTTTGAGATTGCTAATCCAATATTTACTAAGTAGGGAGCTGTATTTACTTTTGAATTCCACCCAACATAGAATAAATAATAAAGTTTTCCAATTTTAATAATTTCTGATGGCATCACTCCAGTTTGGTCAAAAGAGCCCGATTTTCCCAAATTAAGAATAGGTTTTCTATTTATAAATAAAATTTTTTTTAAATCATTTGAAACATCTACATACAAAGGCAATGACCTGCCCAATTTATCTCTATTTGAAAAAAAAATTCTTATAAAATTTTTAAATTTTAAGAGTACAGGGTACTGTGAATGATTTGAAAAAGTTGATTTAAACTTAAAAATTAATCCTTTTTTTTTCCAATGAATCATAATTTCATTTTAGAATATTAAACTTTATAAATTAAATTATTGTTTCTATTATAAACAACATTTTTAGCTTTTAAATTTTTTCTTATTGTTACACCAGCACTTATGAAATTTTCTTTTTCAATTACAATATTATCTACAGTTGTTGACCCTGAACCAAAAAAATTATTATCAAAAACCTTAACACTACCAGAAATAGTTACGTTAGAAGCAAAAAAGCAATTATTTCCAATTTTAGAATGATGTCCAAAATGAGAATGGCTCCAAAAAATACAGTTATTTCCTATTTCTACCCCCTTTTGAAAATTATTAAACTCAAAAATAATATTATTCTCACCAATTTTATCAAATCTACAAAGTGCTGTTTCATGTATAAGGTTTGTAAATTTAACTCCATTATCTTTTAATAATTTATAAATTTTTGTTCTATCCTGATTTAAGTTTTTATAAGATATTGCAGTTATAAAATGGTGCTCTTTTATATTTAAATAATCTTCTAAATTTTCAAATGGATACACTGGAAATCCATTAAGTTTATCGGAATTTATGAAACTTTTATGCACTGTAAAAGCAGACATCTTTATATTAGAAATTTGCAAAGCAAGATCGGACACGGCCTCGGCAATCTCTCCATTACCGAATATTATTAATTTAATCATATTTGAATTTTTTTTATCAACTTTCTATCAACAATATTTTTATATGCACTTATATATTCATTTTTATTCCAAAATGAACAGTTCAAATTATCATAGCGTGTTGACAAACCTAATCTCCAAAAATTTTTATTGGCTCCATGATCGATATACGTACCATGAGGCAGGAAAGTTGACATCACTAGGACTTCATAAAGTGGAAAAACTACCTCAAATGAATTTTTATTTAAACTTTTCTCTGGAATTTCAAAAACACCTTTTTTTTTATTGAGACGCCCCTTGATTATTTTTTTTTTATTATATTTAGCTACTTTAATTCCATGAATTTTTTTGTCTAAATAGTTATTTATGTTAAACCAAACAATTACGCTATCTAATGATGATGCCATAGATGTATAATCTTGATGAAATGGTAATCCGAAAGATTTAGATATATTATCTTTAGAAGTGTAATGAGTGACAATCGGTGATGCTTGGGTTGGAACATCAACTTTAAGTTTTTTTAAAAAGTCGATTAAGTTCTTGTCGTGAAAAACTTCTGAAACAGATGGGTCTCCTGAAAATATCTTAATTATATTTAATTTTTTTTTTCGTGAAGAATTTTTATATAATTTGATATAACTATTAAGAAATTTTTTTTTACAATTTATGATTTTTTTTTTAATTTCTAAATTTGAATAGAAACAATATCCAAATTTTTTGTAATTCTTTACTTGTAAATTTGTATTTTTCATTATTACTTATTAAAATATAACATAAAATTATATTAAACCTAAATTTTATCAACTCTATTTCTCTTGAAAAATTTTTCCGTTTTTAAAATAGTATATTTTATTACAATTTTTAAAATTATTTAAATTATGAGATACAATTATAATCGTTTTTGTTTTAGACTTTAAATTAAATAAATTATTTAATATTCTAATTTCATTTTTTTCATCTAGTGCATTAGTTGCCTCGTCAACTATAATAATATCATTTGATTGATAAAATAATCTTGCTAAAATTAATCTTTGTTTTTGACCTGAAGATAAATTTTTTGTAATAGAATTAATTTGTGTTTCAAGACCATCTTCAAGTTTATCGATATAAGTCGTTAAATTTACTGCGTTTAATGCATATTGAATTTGATCATAATTTATTTTGTCTTTTGAGTTGAGAATAATATTGTCCTCTATAGATCCGTTTATTAAATAACTATCTTGTGAAGCATACGATATGTTATTTTGTAAGGATCTAATTTGTTTTGGTTCTGAAATTTTATTTCCATCTAAATAATATTCTCCTTGTTCGGGTATCAGTAATCCGCATAAAATATTCAAAAATGTAGATTTACCAGATCCACTATCACCATAAATGCCTACACAATCATTCTTGCAAAGATTGAAATTAATATCAGATAAAATATTTTTATTTTTATAAAATCCAAAACTGCAATTTCTTATTTCAATTTTATCTTCAAAGTCTATTTTTTCATCAAAATATTCTAATTCTTTTTTTAAAGACAAATCTTTAACGATTTTACTCAAGGATGGTTGTCCAAATTTTAAACTCTGATAGTTCACAAATATTGTATTTAATGACGGTAACATTCTATATGCCGCGGCCAAGTAAAAACTCAAAGTTACAAAAATTTGATCTGCATTTACATTAAGTTTTACTAAATAATATACTGTAATTACAAAAATTGTAATTACTAAAATCTCTAGAATACTTTTGGGAACTAATCTTAAAATACTAACCTTAACATCAACCTTTTTTAATAAATTTTGACTATCAACTAACTTGGTTATTACTTTTTGAGGGTTGGAGTTTAATATTAACTCTTTAATACCATGTATTAGTTCTTGTGTTGCTTTAACTATATTTTCACTTTGCGCAATTCTTATTAAAGAACTTTTTTTAATTTTTTTGTTTATAAATTTTAAAAAAACTGCAATTATTAAGACTAATAAAAATCCCATCATTACTATTTTGTATTGACCAAAATAAATCATTAATATCAAAATTGAGAAGAAAACAATTATTTCAGTTAAAATATATAAAAATGGTCTAGCAAATTGATGAGCTATTTGATTTGTTTCAATATTAAGATTGTTAACAATTTCATACATTGGCCTCTTAAGAAAAAAAGTAAATCTCTGATGTAGATAATTATTAATAAGTTTTTTATAAATTTTTGATCTGAAATTAAATACAAAAGTGTAAATATATTTATTTGCTATAAATATAAAAAAGTTTTTCAATAAAAAAATAAAAATAAAGCCAATACAAAAATAAAAAACTTGATTATTATAATCATTACTTTGAAAAAAGTTTGCTACATTTTCTAAAAAAGAATAATCATTTAATTTTTCTGGAGCTATAATTAAGGTAACAAAAGGTATTACAGAAGCTATACTTAATAGTTCGAATAGAGTAACAAATAAAATTAAAAAAAAGATAATTATAACTCGAAATTTATCATCATTATCTAGAATTTTTAAAAACAACGGTAAGGATTTCATGAGGCTTATTTAAGAGACGATTTTGTAAATCTGATAAACTCATCATTTTTTTTATTTATATAAATATCTTCTATCCATTGATAAGTTCTATTGATTCCTTCTCTTAAAGAATATTTATAGTCCCATTTTAAAATTTTTCGTATTAAGTTATTGTCACTTGATCTTCCATTAACACCTTTAGGTTTATCAAGTTGATAATTTCGTTTTAGTTGAACACCTGATATATTTTCAATAATTTCAATTAGTTCATTTATTGATACTTTTTCTTCACTTCCAATATTTATTGGATGTATATAATTAGAATTAAAAAGTTTCAAAATTGCATCTATGCAATCATCAATATACAAAAAACTCCTTGTTTGTTTTCCGTCACCCCATACGTCTATAGTATTTTTTTTATCCAATTTTGCTTCTACAACCTTTCTGCATAATGCAGCTGGTGCTTTTTCTCTTCCGCCATCAAATGTTCCTATTGGTCCATAAATATTGTGAAATCTAGCAACTCTAGTTTGTAAGCCATAATCCTCTGTAAAATGTCGACACATCCTCTCACTAAATAATTTTTCCCACCCATAACCATCTTCTGGCATCGCGGGGTAAGCATCACTTTCTTTAAGACCTAAAATATTAGGATCCTTTTGCAGTTCAGTATTATATGCACATGCACTAGATGAATAAAAATATCTTTCTACCTTATTCTGAAGGCAGGCTCTAAGTAAATTTGTATTTATTAAAACTGATAACATACATTCAGCTTTATTATTCTCTATAAAACCTATGCCTCCCATATTGCATGCCAAATTCATTACAAATTTTACATTCTTAGTCATGCTCAAACAGTTTTCATACTCTTGCATATCCAAAGAATAGTTTTCTGCGCTATCAAATTTTTGAAACCAAAATTCTTTTGGTTTTAAGTCAACAGATCTCACACTCTTATTTTCTGATAATAATTTATTAACTAAATGACCACCAATAAAACCACCGGCTCCTACAACTAAATAATCAATCATAATTTAAACTAAAATTTTTACTAAAATTCTTGTACTAAACTAATATTTAAAATACTCAATAAAAACAAGCAAATATGGAAAAAAAATCTTTTATAATATGCTGCACAGTAAAGAATGAAGCTAAAACTTTAAAAAAATTTTTTAGAACTCTAAATAACTTAATAAAGAATATTGAAAATTACTTTATAATATTTGTTCTTTCCGATAGTTATGATGACTCTAAAAATCTTATAGTAAATTTTTTAAAGAATAAAAAAGGAATTTTATTAGAAAAAAACTTCAAAAATGAGATAGGGAGATTTGCAAAACTTGAAACATGTCGAAATTTTTATCTTGAGTATATATCAAATGATGAAGAGCTAAGTAAATTTACATATATGTTGGTACTCGATGTAGATGGTGTCAATAATTTGTTAAATTATAGAAAATTAAATCAGTCTATTCAAAAAGAAAGTTGGAATGGAATATTCGCAAGTCAGAAATTATTTTATTATGATATTTTTGCCCTTAGAAAAAAAAAATATTTAGAAACAGATTGTTTTAAAAAATTAAAAAGTGAGATAAAAATATCAAGTTATTTTAATTATAAAAATATATTTTATGATAATATTTCAAAATTTTTTTTCATAAAAAAACATTTCAAAGTACGTTATATTAGTGTTGATTCTGCATTTGGAGGATGCGGAATTTACAAACTAAAGACATGTTTAAATTATAGATATAATAGCAAGAATAATGAAGTGTGTGAGCATGTTGGATTTAATGAACAAATTTCAAAAAATTTTGGAGGCCTGTATATAGATACAAGTTTAACTAATTCTTATGGATTAAATTTACATACAATAAATGGCTTATTATGTTCAATCTCATCATTCATGGTTAAAAGGTTCATAAAAAGAATATGACTATTTTTTTTTTAAATTTAATAAGTTTTTTCTTAATTTTTAAATTTAGATTTTTTATTTCTCAAAATTTAAAATTAATTGACAATCCTTCAAAGAATAAAATTCATAAAAAAAAATCTTTTTTGTTAGGTGGTTTGTTTTTATTTGCTACTTTAATAATCATATATACTGATAATTACCTTAGCATTTCTAAATTCAGCTATATAAATTTTTTTTTAGTTTTTTCTTTATTTGCTATAGGTTTGCTTGATGATGCTTTTAAACTAAGCGCTGGTTTTAAATTATTACTAAGCATTTTTTTTATAAGTTTAACAGTTTCTACAGATAATAATTTAATTATTAAAAGTCTTAATTTTTATTCTGCAGATTTTTATCACTTTTCAGATAATTGGTTGATACGTAATATATTTCCAATATTTTGTATTATTGTTCTTGTAAATGCAATTAATTTTACAGATGGAATAAATGGATTAACTTCGATAATTTGTTTAAGTATAATTATATATATTATTTTTAAAATTCCAAATATTTTTCAAAATTTATATTTAATTATTTTTACGATTATCATTTTAATATTTTTAAATATTAAGAAAAATATTTTCTTAGGTGACTCTGGCAATCATTTGCTTAGTGGAATTGTGGCATCCTTGATACTTAGAAGTAATTTTGAAAAACCCAATCTTTTTTTTGTCGAAGAAATTTTCCTCATTTTTATAATACCAGGTTTAGATTTTTTAAGACTAATAATCGTTAGAATTTATTCAAAAAAAAGTCCCATGAGAGGAGATTTAAATCATCTGCATCATATATTATTAAAGAAATATAGTTTAATAAAGATTTTATTTTTATTTGTTTTTTTAATAAATACTCCGCTCTATTTGTATCTATTTTTTAAGGTTAATATTCTTTTTTGTATTTTATTAAGTACAGTTATCTATTTTTATTTAATAAAAGATAAGTTTTTAAAATAATAATTGGATAAAATAAGATTGAGATTATTAACCTTAAATATCTAAAACTGAAAGGTAGAAATATCTTTCCAGTTGATAAATTATATTCGGTCCGAAAAATATTTGTGCTTTGACCTCTCCACGATCTAAAATATCCAATAGGAATATTATATGTTTCAAGTTTTGTTAAATTTGAAAAATCTCTCCATAAAAAATAGTCTCCTGCCCTATTTGTATTTTGAAATCTAAAACCCTTGGTTTGCAAATAAAGACTTTTTTTGAAAGCAACTGACTCTTGTTGTATATAGCCCCAATAGGAATGGTGAGCATAGCCATTTTTAATTATAAAATTAGGATAAATATAAGGAATAAAGGAAAATTTAATATTTTTTTTTATGTATCCATTTTTGCCATTTATCCATTGAATACTTCTATCTGCATTAAAAACCCTCTTTACATTTCTAACAGCGTCCTTATCTAGAAGATCATCGGAATTTATCCAAATAATAATATCACCAGAAGCTATATTTATGGCTTGAGACAAAGCATCGTACAATCCATTGTCCTTTTGGTATCTAATTATGTTGATTTGATCACGATATTTTTCAATTATATTTCTAGAATTATCATTTGATAAAGCATCATAAAGAATATATTCAAAATCAGTGTCTGTTTGACCTAAGACTGATTTTATAGTTTCTTCAATAAATTTTTCACCATTAAAATTACTTGTGATAACAGTAAGTCCTAAAGTATTTTTCACTTAATTAGCTTTAATAAATTTTATTATATTACTTATAATATAATTAACTTCTTCTTTTTTTAAAAAAGGATGAATAGGTAAAGACAAAACCAATTTGCTTTTTTTATAAGCATTCTTTTTTTTAATATCTTCTTTAAACATTTTTTTTAAGTAAGGGTTACTCGATAATGGTGAATTATAGTGAATCATTGTCTGTATTCCCTTTGATAATAAATATTTTTTTAGCTTATCTCTCTTGGGTGTTTCAATTACAAATTTATGAAAAGCGTGCGTCTGGTTTTTTACAATCTTTGGAACGCTAACAAATCCACTTAACTTAGAGCAATATTTATTTGCAATTTTTTGTCTAATTGTATTCCATTGCTTATTTTGTTTAATTTTTTCTAATATAACTGACGCTGTAATTGTTGGAAGCTGTGAGTTATACCCTAGTATTTTAAAATTATTTTTATCTTTTCCATGGTAGCGCATTTTCCTTATTTCATTATAATATCTTTTATTATTTGTTAAAACCGCTCCACCACTACCTGGAGCAGAAATTATTTTTGTAGGATCAAAGCTAATACAGCTTAATTCACCTATTGACCCCGCAATTTTGCCCTCTCTCATAGCACCAAAAGCCTGGGCTACATCTTCAATTAATATTATTTTATTCTTTTTGCAAAATTCTAAAATCTTATTTGGACTTCCCATTTGTCCATAAAGATGAACAAAGATCATTGCCTTAGTTCTAGAAGTGATTTTTTTTTGTGCAGCGTTTAAATCCAAATTATATTCATTATCAATATCAATAAATTTTGGTCGTAGACCGGCTCTTACAATTGATGACGCTGAAGCAACATAACTAAAATTAGGTACTAAAACTTCAGAATTTTTTTTTAATTTCAAAGCCTTTAATGCAAAGAATAAAGCATCTGTACAAGAATTGCAGACAACACAACTTTTTTTCTTCATATATTTAGATAATAATTTTTCTAAAATCAAAACCTCATTTCCTTGCAAAACATTTCCTAAAATTAAAACTTTTTTTATTTTTCCTATATATTTATTAATATTTTTTCTATTTTCTCTTGCTACAGAAAAAAATGGTATAATTTTTTTTGTCATTTTTAAATTTTTTCAATTTTAAAGAATTTTAAATCTGATCCTTATATCAAAAATTTTTTATAGAAATTTATATACTCTTCAACTCCAACTTCTAATGAATATTGCGGTTGATAATCTGCAAATTTTCTTGTTTTACTGATATTTAATGTTCCTCTTCTAGGATAGAAACTATCATCTTCATTAAAAATAAACTCTTGATTGGGAAAAAACTTTTTAATGATTTCACTTAACTCATACAAAGATCTTGCGTTACCTGCAGTAACATTAAAAACTTCTAAATCTGAAGTATCGTTTAAAGTGACGCATTTAATTCCATTAGCAACATCTTTCACATACGAGAAATCTAAAAAATTATTTTTAGGATTATTTAAAGTAATAGGCTTTTTTTCAAAACAACCTTCTACTATTTTTTGCAGTACTCTTTTGTTCATATCACACGGACCATAAACTGCAGAAGGTCTGATAATACTTGTCTTGATTTTGTAAATTTTTGAATAACCTGAAACTATATTCTCGCTTGCAAGTTTCATTGAACCATAAATTTCTTTTGGATCTTTTTTGTCATCAACATTAATTGGATTTTTCACAAAATCGCCATAAACCATACTTGAAGAAATATGAGTAAACTTTTTTAGTTCTTTATAATCCCTTAATACCTCCATAAAGTTTTTTGCTGTCTCAACAATACTTTTAAAAGCTTCTTCAGAATTATCAATTGCTTTACTCGCTAACGGTAATGAACCAAGATTTATTATATACTCTGGTTTTATTTCATTAATTTTACGACTTAAATCAAAAATATCTAAAGATGATCCATTAATCTTTTCAACATTATTTAATAGATATTTATTTTTGTAATCTAAAATTTTCTTTGCAAAGTTGCTTAATGGATGGAAATACTGAAGATTTTGATCAAAAACATACACTTTGTGACCGTCGTCAATTAATGATTTAGATAAATGTGAACCAATAAAACCTGACCCGCCTGAAATGAATATTTTTGCCATTAAGATAACTATATTATAATCCATATATCATTTTAATGAATAAAAACAAAAATAAAAAAAAGTACATATCTAAAGATATTGGTATTTGCGTTTTAACTTTTAATAGACCGTTACATCTAAAAAAAACCTTGAATGGGCTTAAAAAAAATAATGTAAAAAAGTTATATATTTTCTGTGATGGTATAAACCATCATATGGGAGATGAAATCAAAAATAGAAATAAAGAGGTTATTAAAATAATAAAAAAAATAAATTGGTGTAAAATCATACTTTATAAAAATAGCAAAAATTTAGGTCTTAAAAACAACTGGCTCTTAGCAAAAAAAACAATGTTTTCAAAATATACTAAAGTCATTTTTTTTGAAGATGACTGTGTTCCATTAAATAATTCAATAAATTTTATGACGAAATGTCTTAATAGATATGCAAAAGAGAAAAAAATTAAATGTATAACAGGTTTCTCATATCCAAATTTAGATTATAGCAATAAATATGATATTTTTTTTTCACAACGACATTGTCCCTGGGGGTTTGCAACATGGAAAAGGTGCTGGAAAGAATTTAAAAAAACTAAATTTAAACATTTAAATATTATTAATAATCCAAAAAAAAAGAAAAATCTTCTTAGATATGGCAATGATTTGCTACCTATGATTATTAATGATTATTTTAAAATGAGTAACTCTATTGGTATTATGTGGTCATGGTATAATTTAAAAAATAAGGGTCTTTGCATATATCCGAAAAAAACACTAATCAATAATATTGGAAATGATTTTTCTGGTACACACGCAACTCGAACCAATAAATATTATTCCAGTGTAAAAAATTTTAATCCAAAAAAATTTCCAAGAAAAATCGAATTAGATAAAAAATTCAATAGTCACATAGTTAATTTCGATAAAGTCAAAAGTTTAACATATTTTATTTATTCAAATACACCAATTTTTTTATTAAAAATTATTGTAAAAAGTTATTTTAATTTAAAAAAAATATTTTTGAAAAATTCGTAATTCATTAATCCAAATGAAAACCAAAGCATAAATGCAAAATTAGTGGAAAATAAACTTCCATGAGGTTTGAATGGAAATACAAAAGATATAAAAAGGCAAAACAATATTGTGCAAGTACTATTATGGAATAATCTATTTTTAAAAAATACATACACATAAAAAGAAATTAGTGAAGTAAAGGCAAAAAAACCTAAAATTCCAATATCTGAGAGTAACTGCATATATATATTATGAGGATGCGTACTACATTGAATAGATTTATTTTTAATAGAATTAATAAACTTTTTACATTCAAAATTATAAGATTTAAATCCTGATCCCACAAACTTGTTTTCTAAAAATATGTAATAAGCGCCTCTGTAGTGAGAAAACCACTGGGAATCTTTTATTTGATTGAAAATTTTATTTTGTTTTCCTTTAATAACTATCTTAGAATTATTATTAATCTTTTTAATATTTGTATTTTGATTTATGCCAACTAAAGAATATTTATATTTCAAAAAATCAACATTTTTCACTAAAAAATAAGATAAAACTAATATAATAGTTAGAGTAATAAAAGTTTGTAGCTTAAAATTTTTACTTAAAAAAATAAATAGAATAAAAAAAATTAAATATGATAAAAAAGCATTTCTTTCACCGGTTAACAATATTACTAAAGCAAAGAAAGGAAATAAAACATAATTATAAAACTTAAAATGTGAATTATTTAAAATTTGAAAATAAAAAGTGACTATTGTCATAACATATAAAAAAGATCCTACTATTAACTCATCTCCAAATGGTCCTGATAATCTGTTATAAGAGATATTTCTACTAAAACCAAAAATATCTTTACCTAAAATATATTGAGTTAATGTATCGATTGAAACAAAGAGAGATAGAATTAAAAAATAATTATATGTAATATTTTTTTTGTTTAAATTATCACTCATTACAAAACCTACAAAAAATATAAAAAGTATAAATCTAAAATATAAAGTAAATTTTTCTAGAACTAATATCTTATAATCGGTATTTAAAAAATTAAGTAAAAGTAATATAGAAAATATAATAAATATTTTTAATATTTTTTTTTTTAAGAAAACAGCAGGATTTTCTATTTGTTTAAACAAAATAATTATAGATAAAAATACTGCTGAATTTAAGACAAATGAACCTGCAATATAACAAATTGGAAAGCTCAAAAACATTAGGTAAGCCAAATTGTCTAATTTTAGATATTTTCTATTCAAAATTTTTTGGTACAACATTAAAAAAACATTATTTAACAATATTTAACAAATAATTAGTTAATTATTGTATGTATATCAATATGAAAAAACTTAAAACTTTTATATTCGGAGAAAATATTGATTTGTGCATACCAACTGAAGATTTTGCAAAAAATTCAAACTGGTTCCAATTAATCAATTCCAAAAAAAATAATAAATATTTAGACCATGGTATCTACCCAAATACACCTGAGGACCAATTAGAATTCTTAAAAAATAGTAAAATTTCTGGTCGTATAGTTTTGATTATAATGAATAAAAAAAATAATTTTATTGGAGTAATCAACCTATCAAATATAAATAATATAAATAAAAGTGCAGATATAGCTTTGGTTCTTAATCAAGACACAAAAATTGGACACGTTTCAAAAAATTATTTATCAGCCCTTGAAGCAATTTCATTAATGACAACACACGCTTTTGAAAATATTGATCTTTGCAGAATAAACGCTGGACAATCAATCGGTCTGTTGAAATGGCAAAATTTAATGGAACTTGCTGGTTATAAAATAGAAGGTATTAATAAAAAAAAATTCAAAAAAAATAATATTTTTTTTGATACAATGACAATATCTTGTTTAAAAAATGATTATGAGATTTTAAAAAAAAATAGAGGAAAACTCTGGGATTCTAATAAAAATATGTTGAAACGTATAAAAAAATTACCAAAAAAGACCGCGTATGCTAATTTATCTAAAGCTCTTAAAAATTTAGATAAATTATATTACAAAAAAATATTTAAATTATGAAAAATATTAATTTTCACAAAAAATTCATAGAAAGAAAAAAAGAAATGTGCTCTGTAATTGATTCTGAGAATCTGAAAGATTTGCAAACTAAAGGGTACACTATTTTAAATACCGATAAAAATTTTTGGATAAAAAATAAAATTGATTTTGATTATCTTGAAAAAAAATTTACAGAGTTATGTAACCAAGAAGGCGAAAGTGGTGGATGGGAAAATGGAAAGTCTAAAATGAAAAGATGGGAACCAAGTGCTAACAGAGTTTCTAATCTGCCAAATAAAGATGATATATTCCTAAAGCTAGCTTCTGTGCCTGATATAATTTTAGGTGTCAATTCTGTAATAAAAAAACCATTTAAATTAAGTTCAATGCAAATCAGAGATCCAATTCCTTTTGGCGATAAACAAGATTTACATATAGATTTTAGGCCAAGGCTTTTTAATTATTATAATTATAATCAATGCACTGCATTTATATATCTTGATGATGCTAATATCTCTAATGGTTCACTTCATATTTATCCTGGAACTCACAAACTTTTAGGAGAGCCTTCGCGTAAAAGAATTGAAGAGAATGCGATTCGATTAAATGTAATTGATATAAAAAAATACAATATTGTTATATTAAATGTCTATTGTTGGCATTATGGGGGAGAGAATTTAAATGGTCGAAAAAGAAGGACGATTTTTATAAATTACAGAGAAAGATCAGAAATTCAGCAGCTAAATCAAAAAAAGTTTTTAGATGAATCCATTAAAAGTAAAATGAGTTTAAGCGAAAAATATCTATATGGGGTTAGAGATGAGGATCCAAATCAAAGTGACTGGATATATAAAAACAGAAATCATAAATTAGTTAAAAGATATCAAGTGATTAGAGATATTATTTATCATAAGTATTTAAGTTATATTTAATTTTTAATTTTTAAATTCAAACAGCTGTTTGCCTGAGTTTATAAATTCTAACATTTGATAATTCAATTTCTTATTTTTTTTATAAGTTAATTCTTTTAACCAGTAATTAAAAATTAATGGTGAGTCAGTATTACCATTTAGATTCTTTATTACACTTGGATAATCATTAAAAAAATTAGAGAGCTTTAAAAATCTAGAATAATAGTACTCACAAACCTCAGTGCTAGTAAATTTAAATTTTAGTTTTTTTAAATTCTCTAATAGATAAATATAGTTTTTTAAACTCTTTGCCTCTCTTACAAAGTTAAAACCCTTGTATGGATGATTTTTAGCAATAACAATAGAGGGTATCCCAAAATTTGCATATTCATAAACTAGAGATCCGTACTTTGATAATACAAAATCAATACCCAATTTTTTTATTAAATAGTTATTGTCAATATTTTTAGATAAAATTTTAATATTTGATCCTTTTCCAATTATTTTTTTAGTAATATTAATCTCATCATTATAAAAAATAGGATGAATTTTTAAAAACCAATTATAATTCTTTAACTGACTAGCTTTTAATTTTAAAAAATTTAACCATTCATATTGATCTGGAAAAATAAATTCTCCAAAAGCATGGGGAGCATCATTGAAACTATGTATTCCAACTAATACATTAATTTTATTTTTGTGTTTCTTTTTTAATTTTATCTTATGATTAAATTTAAATGTTGAAATAATTTTTCTATTTCCAAGAAGAGAGTCGAAAGTCTTTTCACCTTTAAATTTTTTTTCTAATATTTTTTTTGATTTTTTAATTGCAATAAACTTTTCATTTTTTTTCAATTTATCAAATCTTTTTTTGGCTGAATAATCGTAATGAAAATTTTTATACTTATGTAAATACAAATGATTTATTCCAGCTGAATAAACTTTTTTTTTCCTATATGTAAGAATTCTAGCTGGCAAACCATTTTCATAAACATGATGATTGCAAACTAAAGCTTCTACTTTATTTTTTTTTATATAATTATTCCAAAAGTAAAATTTTTTATAAAAAGATTTGCAAAATATTTTGAATTCTTTACTTTTTATATCAATTGTATATTTCCTTCTTCTTCTTAAATATGAGTCATATAAAAGATCGCCAATTAGAACATTTTTTAATTTAAGCTTAAGTAGCTTTTTTTTAGAACTTGGATAAAAAAATTTTCTTCTAGGGAAATTTTTATTTTCAACAAAAATTAATTGATTTACATTATAGGATCTTATTACTTGATAAACACTTAATTTTAATAAAAAACTTATCTTGTGTAATATTTTTAAATAAAAATTTTTATCATTGGGAATATATAATACTAAATTAGAATTAAATTTTTTTGCTAAAATATTAGATATATAAGATAAAGCTATTTGACTTTTCCAAGAAGGAGTATATTCGACTAATATTTTTCCATTATTTTCACTTAATTTAGAAAAATTTTTTTTATTTGCATCAGAAAAAAGATTTATTGATTTTCTATATTTAATAAAGATTAAAATTTTATTTAATATACTTTTGATTGAATAAAACATATATATTCTTGAAAATTATTTAATTTTAAATGTCATTATAACAATTTTTACTTAATGCCAAATAATACAAAAAAAATATTTAACAAAATCATCATTGGAACTGCGCAGTTTGGATTAAACTATGGTGTAGCTAATACTTTGGGAAAAGCAAAAATAAGTAATATTAAAAAAATCCTTAAATTTTCAAAAAAAAAAAATGTTAATTTTATAGATACTGCGCAAGCATACGGAGATTGTGAGGAGAGACTTGGTAAAATTGGACTTAAAGGATTTAATGTTTTGGTTAAACTACCAGTTTCAAAACCAAATAATGACATTGATACTTGGCTAAAGGACTGTGTAAAAAGTTCTTTTACAAAAATGAAAATAAAAAAAGCACACACTTTACTTGTGCATAATACTAAATATTTATTGAACAAAAAATACTCTAAAGATTATGCAAAAACACTTAAATCATTAAAAAAACAAAAAAAATTTAGTAATATTGGTGTATCAGTTTATTCGCTAAACGAACTAAAAAAAATTTTAAAAATTATTAAAGTTGATACAGTTTTAATGTCATTTAATATATTTGATCAAAGAGTATTACAAAAAGACTTTTGTAATTTAAAAAAGAAACATAAATTTAAATTGTATACAAGATCTACTTTTTTGCAGGGATTGCTATTAATGCCAAAAAAAAGATTGCCACAAAAATTTAAGAAATGGTCAAAACTTTTTAACAAATGGTATGTAGATACCAAAAATAATAAATGCAGCTCGTATGAAATTGCATTAAATTTTGCGCTTAATCAAAAAATTATAGATAAAGTTCTTATCGGCGTTGAAAGCTTTTCTCAATTTAAAAAAATTTTTTATAGTATTAAAAAAATAAATTTTAATTTTATAGAATTTAAACAAAATAAAAATATTAAATTAATAAATCCTGCAAAATGGAATAGTATTTAAAATTTAAATTTTTTTAATGGCTCGCCTTTTTTATAATTTCTTTTCGCTTTAAGTTGTAAAATTTTACTATAATATTTAGGTGATGCACCATCGCCCGGTCTAAGTCTTTTGATATTTTCAGTAGAAAATTTTTCTCCTTTTTTTATATCTTTTGTAACAAAAATAGATCTTCTAAATTTTCTATTTTCAATTTCATTTTTTGATCTATAAAATTTTTTATTATTAATTAATTTAAAAGATATCTGTAAGTTTTTTTTGTATTTTAATATCTCCTTGCCCTTAATAGAAAATTCTATATCAATACCTTTTTTTTGTCCTTCTAAAGCTATATGTTTTTCAAATACTTCTGCTCCATGTGCTATAGATAATGTAGAAATTAAATTACCTTGACTATGATCGGATAAACCTACTTGGCAACCAAATTTTTTTTTTAAAATTTTTATGTTATTTATATTGAAGTCTTCATATTTTGATGGATAGTTACTCACGCAATATAAAAGCGTAATATCTTGATTACCTTTTTTTTTTATAAAATTAAAAGCTTCAGAAATTTCTTTAATGTTAGATGTTCCAGTAGATAGGATGATCGGCTTCTTTGTTTTACATATCCTCTCCAATAAGGGGAAGTCTAACATTTCAAACGATGCCACTTTATATATCGGGCTGTTTAGCTCCTCTAGTAAATCTACTGCCTGTTCACTAAATGGTGTACTAAAAATTTTAATTTTAATTTTTTTTGCATACGCAAATAAAGTTTTATGCCATTCTAAGGGTGTATGCGCTTCCTCATATAATTCCCAAAGTTTTCTCCCTTTCCATAAACCGTGTCTAATTTTAAAATATTTTTTATTTAAATTTAATGTCATCATGTCTGGGGTATAAGTCTGAAGTTTGACAGCATCAGCCCCATTATCTTTCGCACATTTAATCAATCTTTTGGCATGATTTATGTTTCCACAGTGATTAGCGGATATTTCAGCGATAAAAAAAGGTGCTTTTAATTTCATTTAAATTTAAATTAAACTAATTATATTAATTATGAAAAAATTAAAAATTAATAGTCATATTATTTTAGAAAAAATTGATAAAAATAATGATTTACATATTAATGAATTATTTAAATTATACAACTCGCGGCCAGATTATCATAAAATAAGTGCCTTAAATAAAATTACAATTACAAAACACAAAAAATTTGTAAAAAATCACCCCTACAGGTTTTGGTTTTTAATAAAATTAAAAAATCAATATATTGGAACTTTATACTTAAGTTATGAAAATAATATGGGCATATATGTTGGAAAAAGTTGTGAAAAAGTTATTAAAATTCTTGTTAAAAAAATTACTTCTAAAATCAAACCAATAAAAGGAAAGTTATCTATAATGCAATCATATTATACATTTAATATATCTACAAAAAATAAAAATTATTCAAAAATATTCACTTCAATGAATTATAAAAAAATACAAGAAACTTTCTTAATAAAGTAAACTATAAATGAATAACTTTGTTTTTTTTTAGTCTAAAAACTCCTCTAGTATCAATTATTAATTTTGAGTCTTTGTAAATTTTATTATAATTATAATAAGAATGATCAGTAAGTAAAACTATACAATCATATTTTTTATAAGATACATTTAAAACTGTTTTTTTTGAAACGTTATTAAGTTTCACGCTTGAGATAAACTTATCTTGATAATCTAATTTAGTTAATTTTAATTTATTCAATTTGTTAAATATTTTAATTGATGGAGACTCTCTTGAGTCATTTACGTCTTTTTTATAAGCCATCCCTAATAATAATATTTTTTTTATTTTTTTATTTTTTATAATATTTACAATTTTATCTGATACCCAATTACTAATATATAAATTAGTTTTATTACTCAAGTTTATAAAATTAGCTTGAACATTGTTTTTCTTTGCAACCCATGACATGAATAAAGGATCTATTGGAATGCAATGGCCCCCAACTCCAGGACCTGGTGCGAACGGTCTAAACCCAAAAGGTTTTGTTTTTGCTGCACTTATTACATCGTGAATGTTAAAACCAAGTTTATTACAAATAACTTTCATTTCGTTAACCAATCCAATATTTACTGACCTAAATATATTTTCAAATAACTTAGAAGTTTCAGCTATTTCGATACTTTCGCATTTATGTAATGATGTGAAAGATTTAGAATAAAGTTCATATATTTTATTTAAACAATTATTGGTAAAACCAGAAATTAATTTATCAATTCTTTCATAACTTAATTTTTTATATTTTTTATTTTTACCAGGATCAATTCTTTCTGGTGAATAACAAAGATAAAAATTTTTACCTATATTAAATTTCTTTGAAAGTTTTTTATAAAAAATATGCTTAGTAGCACCAGTATAAACACTGCTTTCTAAAATTATGGTTTGTTTTTTTTTTAAATATTTAAATATTTTTTTAAACGCATTGACTATATATGTCATGTCTGGTTTCTTTGCACTCCATGGAGTGGGAAGACAAAAAATTATATAATCACATTTTTTGATAAATTTTGCATCGTTCATGGTAAACAATTTAGAGCGATCAATTTTTACAAGGTCAAAATTGCTTACATCAGAAATATAAGACTTTTTATTTACTAGCATATCAATTTTTTTTTGATCTTGGTCAAAACCATATACATTATTTTTTTTACACAATAAAAGCATCAGCGGTAAGCCAACATAACCTAAACCAATAATAGCAACGTTTTTTTGAGTTTTTAATGCCATAACTTAAAATTAAAATTGTTTTTATTTACAACTATATTAACCTAAAATAAGTTTAGTCAAATGTTTTTATTTAAAGGGAACAGAAAGTACTTACATAGTACAGATATATTTAGTTTTTTTAACGATAATTACAAATTTAAAAATATTGAGATATTTTTTAAAAATTTTATCACTACATCTCCAAAAATTATTAAATTAAAATCAATTTCTAGTAAAATGAGCTATGACGCACTAGTTATTATAAAAAATGGAAATTATACTAAATATTTTGTTTTAAAAAACTCAAAAAAAAAAATTAAATTGAGCTATTCGTACGATGAAAATTTATTATATAAAATATTTAAAATATCTAAAAAAAAAGTATCTTTTAAAGGGAGTTGTTCAATTAAAAATATAGATCTAATAATATCAATGATAAAATTCTGGCATATTAAAAATATAGGTAAAAAAAATTGGATTGTTTATAGATTAAAAATTAATGGAAATATTTTAGAAAAAAATTATAAAAATATTACTATTCAAAATATTAAGAATGCAAATAAAAAATATACGATTAATTCTTTAAAAATAAATAATAAGAATTATGGATATGTCTACTTTTCTATTAAATGATATCTATTGAAAACATAGAAATTGCATTTCCAAATAAAAAATTAATTATAAATAAAGAATATAAAAATATTGATAATATTTTTCTAAGAAAAAAAATTGGTGCTAAATCATTACCAAGAGTTAGCTTTAAATCTAAAGATAAAGTTGTAAATCTTTGTTATAATCTTGCAAAAAAAAAACTAAGCAAAACTTTTCTTAAAAAAATTAAAGTAATAGTTCTGTGTACTCAAAATCCAGATTATAATGGATTGCCTCACAACTCTGCTATTATTCATTCAAAGCTGGATTTAAATTCAAATGTAGCAACCTTTGATATATCGCAAGGATGCGCGGGTTACTTGTATGGTATTAAATCAGTTGAGTCTTTTTTAAACAAAAATGAATATGGAATACTTTTTACTTGCGATCCATATTCGAAAATTATTAAGAAAAAAGATTATCAGACTGATATATTATTTGGTGATGCTGTTACTTTATCAGTATTAAAAAAAAATGGTCTTTCAAAAAAACTCTATGATAGTGAGTTTTATACTTTTGGCAGAGATTATGATGCAATTATAAATATAAACAATTATTTATCCATGGATGGCAAAAGAGTTATGAAATTTTGCTCTTATCAAGTACCAAACCTAATAAGGAATTTTTTAAAAAAAAGAAAATTAAAAATAAATGATATAGATCAATTCTTTTTTCACCAGGGAAGCAAACATATTGTTAATACCATATCTAAGAAACTTTGTATTTCAAATAAAATAGCGTTCATTAATGATATTGGAAATACTGTATCTTCCTCCATACCAATTTTAATGAAAAAATATAATTATAAAAAAAGAAAAAAAATTATTACCTGCGGATTTGGTGTTGGATTATCTGTATCTATTGGACTTTTTAAATAAAAAAATGTATGGAGTTTTATGTTTGAAGATAAATTTAAAAAAAAAATAGAAAAAGAAATCTTAAAAAAAATTAATTTTAAAAAAAATTTTAAAGATCAGAAAATTGATAGTTTAGATATAATTACTATAATCAACTTGATAGAAGATGATTTTAAAATTCAAGTAAAAGAAAAAAATATTCAAAAAATTAAAAATTTTAAAGATCTATATAAAATTGTTAAAACTAAATAAATTTAATTATACAAAATCTGAATTAAATAAAGTTTGGAATTTAATAAATATCAAAAAAAACGACAACATATATATTACTGGTAATATTTCTTTTTTGGGAAAAATGAAGGAAACAGATATCTGTAAAAATTTTTACCAATCTTTAAAAAAAGCAATTGGTAATAAAGGTTCAATTTTTTTTCCTACTCATACATGGTCGCTAATTTCTAAAAAAATACCTTTTTGTGTTGAGACATCTAAAAGTGAGAGTGGTGTTTTAACTGAATATTTGAGAAAACAAAAAAATTCGGTAAGACAGATGCATCCTTTTGCTTCTGTCTCTTGTATTGGCCCGTGTGCTAATCTTATTAAAAAAAGTAATAATATACATGCTTACGGGAAAGGCTCGCCATTTGAAAAAATAATAAAATTAAATTCAAAATTTATATCAATTGGTTTAAAGCCTAATTTTACTTGTAGTCAAATACATCAAATCGAATTTGAAAAAAATGTACCTTATCGTTACATCAAAGAATTCAAAAAAAAGATTAATTATAAAAATAAAATCATTGAAAAAAAATTTTGTCTACATGTTTTATATAAAAATATTAAATTAAAACATAGAGATAATAACGAAAAAATATTTAAAAATTTTTTAAAATATAACAAAATATATTCAGCTAAAATTGGCAAAGGTCAAATTTATAGTTACGATTTAAATTCATTTTATAAAGTAACGAGTAAACTAATGGATCAAAATATTTACTGTTGGCTTAAAAGTATACCTAAAATCAAGCCGTGGACAAAGTGAGTTAATTTATAATTTTTTTATCTAATAAAATCTTGTAAAGTTTAAATGTTTTATCTAATTTTAATTTAATTTTTTTTGAGATTAGATTTAGCGAAGTTTTGCCATCTGTATACTGCAAAAAATCAAGTAGGTTTCTTATATTAAAGTTATCTTTTGAAATATTGTTTCTAAATAGATTTCTGCTTCCTAAATTAGGTTCGCATAAAATTTTATTTTTGGGTATGATTTTTTTTTGTAATAATTCAATTGCTTTTTTTGCGACTCTAAAACCTCCTAGAAGACCCTTAACTGTCATTAAATGATAATTATCCAGTGAAGTGTGGTATTCTTTATATTCTCCATATTTACTCCTGAATATAGATGTTATTGGCAAATCAACTCCGGGTGAACAATATTGCCTTTCATCAGATCCTCTTTTTGAAAATGGGTAAACCTTATATTTTTTAATATTTAATTTTTCATATGCCTCAAACAAAGACTCATCAGATGGTGAATTTTTATTTTTACTCAACATGCAAGAGTGAATACGATCATCACCAATACATGTTAAGTTATAACCACCAATAACATTACTTTTTAAATTTTTTAAATTTTTAGAAATATACGCAATTGAGCCAATTGTTTCTGGAATAAATACGAATCTAATACCTTTTTGAGGTTTTGAATTCTTAAAATATTTTGCTAAAGATATGCTAACTAATATTCCACTTAGCTCATTATTAGCCATCGAAGGGTGACATATGTATGTTGATATTAAAATTTCATCAGTTGTTTTTCCCTCTATAAAATATTCCCCATATACTAATTTTCCTCTTGGATCATGATTACTATTAATTTTTACTCTAAAAATATCGTTCTGATCATACTTGCGGTTTAATTTATTAAAGTAGTCATAGCTAATGCAAAATCCCCAATCCTTTTTATAATATGAAGTACGATATGGTATTGCCTCAGGTAAATTTTTTAAATAATGAATTTTTTTGAACAAATCTTTTTTTCTAATATTTGTATCAACATTAATTGAATAACTTATCAAATGAAGATTGTTTTTTTTAAAATTAATAATTTTCTTCCCATCTTTATCTTCAATAAAAGCATCTTTAACATTCCATTCATCTGGGATAACCCAATCATAAACTTTGGTTCTACTTTTTATTTTTTTGATATTTAAGTCTGGAATATAATTTTTAATAAAATTTAAAGTTTTTAAATTATCTTTACCTGTTAAACTTCTATTTAACTTAAAAAGTTTTTTTTCAGATTCTTTATATATTTTTTGAATAAATTTTTTGTTCATTTATTAACTTCTAGTTTAATCTTTTAAAACCAGAATGACATATTTCTCCATCAATAAATTCGTCAATGTTTTTCTCTTTGTTTTCAAATTTTGAAATTTTATAAAAAATTTGATCTAAATTTTCTAGATATTTTATTAAAATCTTTTTTTCATGAGCTATTGAGACAAAAAAAGCATTTCCTGCTAAATATCCTTTTTTTAACATTTCCTGTGTTAAAAAAGTTTTGTACTTAAGCCAATCATTAGAAACTATAGAAAAAGTTGATAAGGCTGGTATTCCCGAAATTAAAATATTTATATTATTTTTTTTTGCGATTTTTTGCCATTGTAATTGAATATATTGACCGGTTTCTGTAACTTTTTTCCATGTTTCGTTTTTTTCCATTACCTCTAAAGTTTTAATTGCTGCGGCAGGACCTACCCTCTCTGTCCAAAATGTACTGCTGATAAAACTATCTTGTGCACAGTCCATAATCTCTTTCCTTCCAATAATCGCTGTAATTGGATATCCATTACCTAATGTCTTCCCAAACCATGCTATGTCGGGATTGACATTATAAATTTTGTGCAAACCTCCAAAAGATTGTCTAAAGCCTGAACTACATTCATCAAAAATTAAAACTATATTTTTTTTTGTACATATCTCTCTTACTTTTTTTAAAAAATCATCTTTAGGTATTTGATTTCTAGATACCTCCATTTTTACGGCTGCTAAATCATGCTCACTTACTATTTTATATAACTCATCAATTTTATTATAATTAAATGGTATAGAGGTATCTCGTAATGCTTTTGGCACACCGCTAGGATCTAATCCTGGCATTAAATGTGGTTTTAAACCATCTGTTGTCTTAATGTTTGCTGATAAGTACCAATCGTGCCAACCGTGATAACCACAAAATGCTATTTTATCTTTTCCCGTTGCTGCTCTTGCTATCCTAACAGCCATTGCGCTTGTCTCACCACCAGTTCTTCCCAACCTACCCATATCCGCCCAAGGATGCAATTCTAACAATTTTTCAATAAGTTGGACTTCCTCGTAACAATTTAATGAACTGATAGAACCATTTAGAACTGCTTTTTTAACAGCAGAGTCAATTTTAGAATTTGCGTACCCTAGGAGATTTGAACCAACGCCCATAAGAGAAACATCTATATATTTCTTGCCATCTAAATCCCAAATGAAACATCCTTTTGCTTTTTTATAGTATGCAGGCCACAATTTTGGGTGAAATAGCTCAGGTCTTTTTGAAAGAAGCATATTTCCACCAGGAATAATTTCTTTTGCTCTAATCCACAATTTTTTCGTTTTGCTCATTTTTGCCCCTTCATTTCTTAAAATATGTCCATTTGTTGTATATTTTTTTTTATTTTTCAAAACTAATTTTAATGCATCTTTCCAACTAAAAAAAATATTTGGATAAAAATGATCAAAAATAACTTTAACCAAATCATAATCTATTTTATGGTCAACTGACCATCTAATAAATGAATAATTTTTATTATTCTTCACATTTTTTTTTAAATAAATTGGATTATTAATGATAAACGGTGTAACGTGTTCTAAATCATATTTGTTTTTTGTTTTTTTAATTGCATCCGCAATAGTTTTGAATTTAAAAATCTCAATATCTTGTCCATCTGGATAGGTCATTGGATTTGTATTTGACAAATAATCAACCTTGTTATTTTTAAATTTTTTAATCATTTGGTCAACTAATTCAGGATCTATTAAAGGACTATCCCCCGTTATTCTGACTATCGTTGATGCTTTAATTTTTTTTGCACATAAATAAAATCTCTCTAATACATTTTGATCTGATCCTATAAAAAAATTTATTTTTTTCTGCTTTAAAAAATTAATAAATTTTTTATTTTTTTTTGAATTTGAAGTTGCAACAACTATTTTTTTTACATATTTACATTTCTTTAATCTTCGAATTATTATTTCTATAATGGTTATATTATTTATTTTTTTTAACACTTTAGATGGAAAGCGAACTGAATTCGATCTTGCCTGAATAATTATAGAAACATTGCTCTTCACTTTTTTATATCCTTTGTAAAATTTTTTTTATTCCTTCTGCTAGTGATACTTTGGGAACATAATTTATTTTAGATTTAATTTTATTAATACAAGGTATCCTTTTAAGTATTTCTCTATCTTTGGATCTATCACTTTTATCAAATGACACATACTTTATTTTAATTTTTTTTTTGCTAATTTTTATAATTTTACTAGCCAGTTTTTTCATAGAAATTGGCTCACATGGATTGCCTATATTAAATGTTTGGTTTTTTACATTTAGTTTAATTAACTTAACTAGGGCGTTTACAGAGTCCGAAACATAACAAAATGACCTTACCTGATTGCCCTTTCCATAAACTGTTAAAGATTTATTGTTTTTTATTTTTTTTATAAACTTTTTAATTACAAAATTTTCTTTTTGATTTGGCCCGTAAACATTAAAGAATCTGACTATAATATGTGATTGATTAAAATTGTTAAATGAGTCCCTTACGTAGTGCTCTGCTATTATTTTACTTGATCCATATACTGATTTATTTTTAAGTTCCGCATTCTCTTTAATTGGAAATTTTCTTTGATCTCCATAAACCTCTGATGACGAAGAAAAAATAAAACTTCTAACCTTATATTTTTTTGCAATATCAATTACCAATTTAGTTCCGTAGATATTTTCATCTAAACATTTTGAAACATTTTTATCAGTATTTTCTACGCCTAAATAAGCTGCTAAATGAATAACAATTTCACAACCACTCATTGCTCGTTGAATAATTTTTCGATCAAACAAATTTCCTTTATAAAATTTCAATTTTTTATTTTTTTTGATTTTTGGCTTATTTATATCTAGACAATGTATTATAAATTTTTCTCTTAATAGTTGAGATATCAATTCAGTGCCAATAAAACCTGAGCCTCCGGTAATGAGAATTTTTTTCATTTTAAATATCCTTTAAAAAAAAATTTTATTAACTTTAAAATTCTCCTTTGCTCCGATATTTTTAGATTAGGATATATGGGTAGAGAAACAATTTTGGAATAAATTTCCTCAGCATTTGGAAAATCTCCAGTTTTGTAACCAAAGTTTTTTTTATAATAACTCATTAAATGTATTGGTTTATAGTGCACCTGTAAAAATATTTTTCTTTTACTTAAAAAATTTAAAAAATTTAATTTGTTTTTTTTTATTTTTTTAAAATTTATTAATAATGGATATAAATGATAAGAATGCTCACCTTTGGTATTTTGAATCGGAAGGTCAAAAATTGAATACTGGCTAAAAAAACTGTCATATCTTTTTGCAATTTGTTTTTTTTTATTAATAAATTTTTTAACTTTTTTTATTTGACTTAAACCTAAAGCAGCATGAAGTTCACTCATTCTATAATTATATCCAACTTCTTTTAGGTCGTTTGACAAAATATTTTGACTTTCTTTATAATATATTCCGTGATTTCTAAGATTGGCAATTTTTTTACTAATATCTTTTTTGTTTGTAATTACCGCTCCACCCTCGCAGGTTGTTATATTTTTTAAAGGGTGAAAACTTTGAGTTACAAAATCTGCATATTTAATGGCATAAGAAGAATTTCCATAATACTTAGAGCCCATTGCATGACAATTATCATTAATAATATTTACTGAAAATTTTTTAGATAAATAATTGAGATTTTTCCAATCACATGGATTTCCAGCATAATCAACAGCTACAATTGCTTTAATTTTTTTTTTATACTTATTATATTTGTTTAACTTATGCTCAACTTGATTTGGGTCCAAATTAAAATCGCTTAATTTTATATCGCAAAATAGTGGTTTAGCTCCATTAACAACAATTGAATTTGCAGTTGCGCTAAATGTAAAAGGTGTTGTTATAATTAAATCATTTTTTTTCCAATTTAAAACTTTTCCAAGCAAATAGAGGGCAGCGGTACCACTAGATACACAACATGCGCTTTTTGCATTAAAAAAAGATTTTAATTTACTCTCAAACTCTCTCAAAGCTGGTCCTTGAGTTAAATAGTGACTTTTTAAAATTTTTGATACCTGTTTAATATCTGAATTATCAATAGATTGATGAGAATAATTAATTATATTTTTCATCTTTATAAATAAAATCTTTATTGTTTATTATAGAGTTAATAATCATATTAAGCCCTTTGTCTTGTTTGTTCTTATAAAGCTCAAGATAATTTTCCTTTATTCCTACAAAAGGACTTTTATTCTTTTTTTCATAAAAAGATTTGATAGGTATCGTTCTTCTAAACCAAAAATGATAAGCATATTTTTTTGCTCTATCCAACTTCTCTTTTGTAATAAAATTTTTTAAAAAAGGCAAATTATCAAGAGTGTTTAAATATTCTGTTTTAGTTTTAACATCTATTGATATTTTTTTATTTTTTAAAAAGCATTCACCAGCTACAATCGTTGGTACGCCCATTGCTGCAGCTTCTACTGCAATCTTAGAAGCGTAAACTAATAAGCAGTTAGATTTTTCCAATATTGCATATGTGCTTACACTATCCTCGGGTGTAACAACAAAAATATTTTTTGGTAAATCTGGATATTTTTCTTTTAAATTTTCTTCCAACCTTTGTATTGATTTTTTAGTTTTGTTAGCCTCTGCAGGATGAATCCTTATAACTAGTTGCAAATCATCACGTTTTATAAAATAATCAATTGTAAAATAAAGCCATTCAAGCATATCCTTAAAAAAATTTGTTGGAAAATAAACTTGCGCATCCCACAACATATTAGTTGCAAGTGTAATTATTGGTTTTTGAGGATCTATTTGTCTTTTTTGAAAATATTTATCAATGTTAAAGTTAGGATTATCAAAATAAAACTCCCAGTCATTTTGACCTGTTTGCCTTGATTTCAAATATTCATCGATTTTATTCTCTATCTCTTTTGTAAAATCAAAATTATTCCATTTTACCTCATCCTCATTAATTAATTCTCTATGATATGTATCATTTGGTGATACCCATACTGAATTTTTTTTATATGCAAAGCACCAAGTTGAAACTTTTAAATTGTTAACTTTGGCAGTGTCTATAATTACGCCTTGAGGAACATAAATGCCATGATTTATAAATACATGGTCATAATTTTTTTTTGAAAATAGTTTTTCACATGCAATTTGAGTGAGTATTGAAGATTTCAAATATTTTATAAAAATTTTTTTATAATTTAAAAATTTATTAAAATCAGTTGTTGTCAAATATCTTATACACCCTGAATTTGCATGCTCGCCAAGATTGACTCCATTTAATCTAAAATTTTTTAAGTCTTGAAATGAATTATTTAAAAATATTTTCTCATCATACTTATTTAAAACTTCTTTATCTACTAGCTCGGAAAGTCTAATAACATTTAAATTATATTTTTTTAAATATTCATTAGAACGCTGAAAACAATGACTGCATATTTTTTTTGAACCATATTTTTCAAATTCTCTATTGCCAATATTAAAAATCGTTGACATTATGCAACCAGGCAAAATTTCATCACATAATAAAAAATCTACCTGATTTCCCTCATGTTGCAAAATATTTCCTACTAAACTTTCAAATGCTAAAATAGATTGTAAACCACCAGCGGATGTTGGTATTAATATTTTTTTTTTAGGGTTATTTGATTTTTTTGCTCTGATTAATTTTGACTGTTTATTTCCAGTAGCAAATTTAATAAGTATTTTGAAATAGTTTAATAATTTACTCATATTAATAAACTATAACTTTTTAACATCTGTAAGCTTTGTACTCGGTAAACCTTTTATTTCCTTTAATCCAAAAAACTTTTCTACTCTTACCCTATCATTAAAATGTGGTGAGGAAGCCTCAATAATTTGACAGTCGCTAATGGCCTCTTCTTGATGTATGGCTTCTGGTGGAATATGAAAAGAAGAACCTTTTTTTAATGTTTTGCTTATAATTTTTCCTTTTTTGTCAACATATCTAAGTATTAATTTGCCAGACAAAAGATAACCGCATTCATTTTTTCTGCGATGATACTGCAAACCTCCTTTGAAACCTTTTTTGATTTTAAGAAGTTTTAATGTCAGAACTTTGGGTATTAAAACTAATAATATTTCTTTTCCCCAGGGTCTCTTGCCAACACTTTTAGATTTTGGAAATTTAATTTTATTTTTGTTTAGACTTTTAATCAATTTATATCCTCCGAGGTTATAAAATCATCTATTTTTTTATCTTTATTCAATATTTTATTTAAAATAATATCTAAGCAATCTGGTGTTAAGCCACCGCCAGGGCTCTTGAAAGATAAATTTTTTAAACTTATCTTATCTCCTTTTTTCATATCATGAGCTGCAACAATTGATTTTCTCATTTTAAATAACGGTTGTTTTTCATTTTCCAGCAATTTTTTTTCAGTTGATCCAAGAAGAATTTTCACTCTCTCAATATTCCTAATAAATTTTTCTAAACCGGCAGGTTCCAAAGAAAAAGCATGGTCAGTACCTTTGTTTGCCCTATTCAATGTAAAGTGTTTTTCAAAAACTCTTGCCCCAAGCATATAGGCTATAGGTCCAGCATCGATACCATTCTCATGATCAGAAAGTCCAATCTTACATTCAGGAAATTTTTCTTTAAAATTTTTTATTACATTTAAATTCATATCTTCCAGTCTCACAGGATATGAAGCTGTACACTGCATAATACTTAAATCTTCATTATGCTTCATTATATTTTCTTTTGCTTTCATAACCTGTGTTAAAGTTGCGCCACCTGTGCTTAGAAGTACTGATTTTTTCGTTTTTGCAATTTCTTCCTGTAGAGGCAAATGAACAATGTCTGCGGATGCAATTTTATACATTTTCATACCGAGTTTTTCTAAAAATTCTAAGCTTTTAAAATCGAAAGGCGTAGCAAAAAAATCAATATCAATTTCTTTTGCATAATCTTTAAGTTCTTTATATTGGGCATCATCAAATTCTAAAAATTCTCGATGCAAACCGTAAGTATCTGCATAGCTATTAGGGTTGCTGTATGGAGAACTATAAAAAGATTTAGTATATAAACTTTTATTATCTCTTTTTTGAAGCTTAACTGCGTTGGCACCTGATTTTTTTGCAGAGTCAAAAAGTTTTTTTGCCTTTGCAATGTCTCCCTGATGATTGTGACCTATCTCAGCGATATAATAGCATGTTGGTATTTCTTTAAATTTCATTGTTCAGAAGTTTATTAATATAAGAAAGACTAATACTAGATTTTAATTCTAATGCTATTAAAAAATTTACTTAAATTTAATAATTTCCAATAAAAGTCTCTTGCCAAATTTTTTTGATCATAATACTTTGCCATTTTTTTTAGCCTAATTTTTAGGTAATTTTCTATTTGTTCTTTTACCTTTATTGCATCAATTTTAACATCCGAAGGAAACCCAGAAAAACCACTTTTGGTATAAATTAATTTTTTTGTAAAATATTTTTCAAATATTTTTTTTAAAATATATTTCTGAGAAAATCTTTTATCTTTGCAATCAAAGTTTATTTTATAGCGTAAAGGTAAATTTAATATTAATTTAAGAATATTTTTTTGAATAAATAAATTCCTCGGCTCAACAGAGTTGTCACAACAAATTAAATCATTAGATCTATTTGCAACTGAAATTGATTGAATAAAATAATCTAAGAAAAAAGAACTATGTAAATTAATATCACGCTTTGAGTTTATAAAACTATATTGCTGTTCTACTTTTCTCCATAATTTCAAGACAAATATTTCATCTGATGATATTTTTTTCTTTTTAAAGTAGTCATCAAAATAAGTTGAATAAGGAGAAACATTTTTTTTATAAATTTTATTTTTACAAATTGTATCTAAGTAAATTTGTTGACCACCCAATAATTCATCACATCCATCTGCTGAAAAAAAAACTTTACATCCCCTTTTTTTAAACTCACTCGATATCAAATATCTGCTTGGCAGTTCATGAGTATACATTGGACTTTTTGTAATTTTATAACACTTATCTAATAAATCTCTGTACCTAGATTTATTCATTTTAATTTTTAAAATATTTTTTTTAAAATAATTATTAAAGTTAGAAATTTTACTACTTATTGGATCTTTTTTTAAACCATGATCTACAAAAATATTACAGTATGACTGAGAGTGTTGATTTATAATTTTAGCCTGAAGACTAGAATCAATGCCTCCTGAGACAATAGTTCCAAATTTCTTATTAGGTATCATCAATTTTGCCTGCTTATTTAGCTCAAAATTAAACATTTCAATTAACTCTTTTTCCTTTAACCCATCAAAATAATCATAACTTTTTTTTGATATCCAGTTAATTGGATTGTCATAATATTTTTTTATAAATTTATCTTTTTTTAAATTATATGAAGCTATTAAAGAGTTTTTAAAAATCTTTATATTTTTAAATTGGGTATTTTCGATATTCATAAAATGTCTCGTTTGAAAATAACCAGTTAGTGTATTAATATTTAGATCTAATGATTTATCACAAAAATTGTAAATACTCTTGATTGTAGAGGATACTATAAAATAATTTTTATCATCAAAATAATAAAGGTTTTTTTCTCCTTGTGAGTCATTGGCCATTAATAATGTTTTATTTTTTTTATCAAAAATAACATATGCAAACATACCATTTAATTTTATGGGTATATCATCATGATTTATTTTATCATGTAAATCACATAGAGTTTCTGCATCACCCTCAGTACGACTTTTTAAGTTATACATAAAATTTAAATCTAAATAATTATAAATTTCACCGTTAAAAGCTAAGTCAAAATTATTTGATTTAGAAGAAATTATTTTTTTACTTACCAATTTTTTTCCAGTAATTGATAAGACAGAATTGGCAATAAACAATGTGTCTTTTTCATAAAAATTATATTTACTGATATCGGGTCCTCTATTTTCAATATCCGCAAGCGCTTTGAGACATTTGTTTTTATTTAATGGTTTTGATTTAGAAAAAACTACAAATATTCCACACATAGTATATCTCTATTATTAAATTATTTATAAATTTTTAAAATGAGAAAAAAAATTAAAGTACTTGCTTTAATTGGTGCAAGATCAGGTTCAAAAGGCGTCAAAAATAAAAATATAAGAAAATTAAACTCAAAACCTTTAATGAGTTGGATTATTCAAAGTGCAAGAAAGTCTAAATATATAAATAAAATTGTTGTATCCACAGATAGTAAAAAATATCAAAATATTGCGGTTAAAAATGGAGCAGAAGCACCTTTTTTGAGACCAAAAAAAATTTCAAGTGATCAGTCTGATGAAATCGATTTTATCAAACATGCTATAAACTATCTTAAAAAAAAAGAAAATTATGAACCTGATATCATAGTAAGATTACTTGCTACAAACCCATTTCAGAAACCTAAAGACATGGACAAATTAATAAGCTTGCTTATAAAAAAAAAATTTGAAAGTGCAGTAATTATAGCTAAAGCTAAGCAGCATCCACTGAAAGCATTAAAAATAAAAAAAGGATATTTAGTTTCATATAAAACTCAAAAAGGCATTGATGTTGGTAAAAAAAATAATAGACAAAAAAATGAAAAGAAGGAACAGGTTTATTTTAGAGCCAATGTAATTGCATGTAAGCTTAATATTATAAAAAAATATAATTCTTTAACTAATGGTAAAGTTGGATATGTAATAGTTTCAAACCAAAAAAATATTGATATTGATGATGAGATTGATTTTAAATTAGCTCAAATATTGGCAAAAAAAATTTAAAAATTAAATCCCATAAAAATTTTTTTCTTAAACAGGTTTTTTTTTAAAAAATTTTTTTTATTTTTTATTTTCCATCCATGTTTTTTATAAAAACTCTTTATTTTACTATCACAAAATAATATAGATTTTTTATTTCTCTTTTTAATATACTCATTAGATAACAATATTAATTTCTTACCGAAACCTTTATCTCTGTATGATTTTCTTATATTAAATGTATCAAGCAAAAGAAAATCTTTATCGGTTTTAAAAATATTAAAATCAGTTGATCGAAAACATACATACCCTACCAATAATTGATTTTGAAATAACATGAGGTGAGTATCATTTTTTTTTATATTTTTTTCAAACCAGGTTAAATTAGATTTAACGCCATATTTCCATGTTTTGTTTTTTAAAAAAATTATTTTTTTTAATAGTTTTTTGTTTAATTCAACTGTAGGAAGTTTTAGATATTTCATATTCTACAAAAGATAATATTAAATTAAAAAAAAATTTTAATATTAATTTTTTAAATTAATTTTTTTTGTTAAATTGCTTAAGCTCAATAAATCTGTCTGTGCATCTGCATAAATATGTATTTTTTCTTTTTATTATTTTGCCAGGATAATAACTACGTAATTTTAGTATCTTAAATTTTTCACTAACTTCAATTTTTTTATTCAAATAATAAAAGTAAGATCTCGGATAAGGATAACATGCAGACCGTATAATGTTAATTATACTGGAAGATGATGCAGTTTCAAATCTTAAAAAGAGGTCTTCATTACGAATACGGGTAAAATAGGTGGGATTATTCTTTTGTTTTATTTCCTTAATTTTTTTTTGTTTTAACAAATTTATTAATTTCATTGTTAAAAATGGATAGGATTCATTAACTTTTTTTGCAAGAGTTCTGATATTATCTTTTTTTGATAATTTAATTTTTTTTTTAATTAAAATATTGCCTTTATCTAAATATTCATTTGCTTGTATAATTGATATTCCAATTTTTTTTTCACCATTTCGTAAGGCCCAATTAAGTGGTGAAGCGCCTCTATATTTTGGTAAATCACTTGCATGCAAATTCCAAACTCCAAATTTAGGAATAGATAATATATTTTTTTTTAAAATACATTGTGAATAACCGCACATTATTATTAAATCAGGTTTTAGTTTTTTAATAATCAATTGACTGATTTTGCTGTTAATATTTTTGGGTTGGTATGTTTTTAAATTTAGCTCTCTTGCTGTTTTTTTTAAATTAACAAAATATTCAGATTTTGAAGCATATGAATGTGTAATAATTAATTTTATATTTATTTTTTTATTTTTATTTAAAAATTTAAGTAAAGTTACACCTCTTAAATTATTTCCCGCGAGTATAATATTCATTTTAAAAAGCTAGATCTAACTTTTTTTTCCCAGTCTTTAGAAAGGCCAAATGCCTTATCATCAAAAAATAAATCATAGGATGTTTTTCCCATTATTAAAAAATCATAAGAAACTTTCCATTGTTTCAACTGTTTAATTGTTAATTTAAGAAATTTTTTTTTTCATAAGTTATTTTAAAATTTTTTCAGTGCATAAATCAAGCCAATTGGGTTATTAGTACTGGTCAGCTGCACGCATCACTGCGCTTCCACATCCAGCCTATCAACCTGGTAGTCTACCAGGACCCTAAAGGAAGAACTTGTTTTGAGGCGAGTTTCCCGCTTAGATGCTTTCAGCGGTTATCTCTTCCGTACATAGCTAC
>Ga0181568_10000258_pt1 | contig 46358 bp, 67 predicted proteins | sample 101ome_20_FD_133758 | JGI IMG/M metagenome (GOLD analysis project Ga0181568, IMG submission 133758) | Coastal salt marsh microbial communities from the Groves Creek Marsh, Skidaway Island, Georgia - 101404AT metaG (megahit assembly) | ecosystem: Environmental > Aquatic > Marine > Intertidal...
GCTGTATTCCACCAAAATTTCACGATCGAACCCAGTGATGGCGACGAGGCCAAGGAATTGGACCTCGGGCAGGGAAGGATCTTCCGCGCCCCCAAGCTCTTCGTCGACCAGCTCGCCCTGCAGGTGTCGGACACCTTGAACGCGGTGGGCGGTCTGGAGGACATCCTCGCAATCAACAACACGTCCAACAGTTACGGGGTCAATCTCAAGAACCTCTTCACTGCAGATTTCGTGAAGACGAATGGCTGGGGCTCCTTTCTGGGCGACGTCACCATCGGCGGACTCACCACGCTGGGTCTCGTCGACCCGGTGACCAATGCACCAATGCACAGCACGGCCGCGGGAGGGTCCTCGGTGCTGACCTTGGTCAATTCCAATGCCGCTGGTCTGGGTGGGCTCAAATTTACCTACGAGGACTCCGGGGTCATTTCCCATGGCGTGCACATGTTCACCTTGCAGCAAGACGGCGTACTCGAGTGGTACCCTGCAAATGTGTTGGAACTCTTGAACACCGTGGGGATTCAGTACGGGAAGCACGATCTGCCTTTCCGCAGCGAGGTGCACTATTCAACAGAGTGGGAACTCAGGCAGCTGACGGGAGTGGCGTCCGCGCCGCCCGCGCTGCTGGTGACCAACCATCACCCCTCGTTCAATCCCGGCGACCCCGTGATTGAAATGAACGGCTACGTGGGCATTAACGAATTTGACCCCCAGTTCAACTTGGAGGTGTATGGCACAGTGGGATTCAACTACGACATGGATGTGATTTCGTACATCGGGAGGACGGCGATCGGCGGAAGCGTTCACTCCAACTACGCCTGGTTCTCCCATCTCCTCTTTGAAGACGACGGAGAGGCCTACGCCCTCATTCAGAGTTCCACTGGGACCACCCACGTGAACGCGCCCACCGGCGAGCAGATCCTGTTTTGTAACAATAATGTGGCCTCGGCCCGCATCATCGACGGCGGCCTCCGCATGCCGAACGGAAAGTCAATCGTGTTTGACCAAACGGGAGCTGGGATTCAGCAGAATTACGGTACGTATGGGTGTGTCGAAACCGTCTCGTCTGGGAACGGCTGGTCCGGCTACGCGTGCGTCGGCGGCTACCAGGGCGGTTCTCGCCACGTCTTCATGTCCTCGGGCTATTCCTGTGGAATTTACGGAGAGTCCGCCGCAGAGTGGTTCATCCATTGCACGGACAACGCCGGGTTGACCCTTCGATACAACGACGGAGTGAAGCTCGAAACCTTGAATGACGGCGTGAACATCTACGGCAATCACAACACAACGGGGGCCATTCGTCAGGGGGGCGTAGACGTCATCAACACGAGCAAGCAATTCGTTGGCACTGGCGGCGTGGACACAACGGGAGGGGTTGCTGCCGATGAGAACATCTCGACGCCCAAAGACATGTCGTGCCGGGACCTGACGGCCTCAAGGAAAATCAAGGCGGTGGAATGGATCGGAATCGTTCAAGATCCCTTTGCGAAATTGACGATTGGCTCAACGGCTTCAGGGTCGGGCAACATTGATGAAATAGCATTCCGCTCCGTAAACAATGACGCAAACTCTAGGTCGGGCTACGTGCAGAGGATCGGTTTCTACGGGAAGGCGCAATATTCGAATGACAACAGTGTCACGGCGCTCATCTCGTGTCAGTATGGGAGCAATGTGCACTACCCTACTTATCCGGGAAATTCGTCCACCCAACTCAAGTTCTCCACCACAAACACGTACGGTGATTTTGACGAACGCATGAGCATTAACGGGTATCACATCACCACACACTACGAAATTCCATTCATACCCGGAACTTTCGTCGGATTCACTGCGTTTAACGACCTTTCACCGTCCCACAATGATTTCAATATCTACAATCCGATAGTCATGGATCGTACTCAGCACAACTTTCAAAGCATGTACGACACGAACAACGGGGTTTTTGTTGTTCCATATAACGGAAACTACTATGTCTCATTCACGGTGTGGAATGAGGACGGATTCGCTGGCTTTGGCCTGTTGGAGTCCACTAACAACGGGGGTACGTGGAGTTTGTACAAAGCGGGAACTGGGATTTTTGCTAATTATAACTCGACAGGACTCCAGTCAACGGTGTCAAACGGAGAAGCACACACGTACGCTGGCATCGTTTATCTTAAAAGTACCAGACACTACTCCTTCGGCTGGGTCTCTGGAAATAATCCGCGCTATACATCAGAGTCACAGACCCGCTGCAGCGTGCACTTGATCAGTTCATTTACGGCGATTAATTCACCTTAGTTAGATTGATGTTTTTTTCTTGATTTTTTTTAATCAATTAACGTTAACGTGAGTATGAGTAGTGAACGTGATGAACACATGCACGAATATATTTCTGTAAATCCCGAGACGCTTGCGATCGTGGACCGTTTCAGCGGTGGCGAAGCGGACGTGAAGAACCGCTCGCAAAAGCTCGTCCACCTGATTGTCCCGGAAGGAATGCACCCAAGCTGCGTCATCGTCGAGAAGGACGAAGCGGGCGAATTTGTCATCAAGCCGAACGGGAAGGTCCCCTTGAGTGAATCTGAGATCGCGATGAAGGAACTGAGGAGGACGAGAAACGGAATGCTCAAAGCGTGTGATTGGATTCTCTCCATACAAGATTCGCCCTTTTCTGAGGAAAAAATCGAGGAGTGGCGGGTTTACAGGCAGGCCCTCCGGGACTTTCCATCCACGGTGGCGGACCCACTTGACTTCGTCTGGCCGACACCACCTTCGAAATCTTAGTGATTCTCGGCGGAACATTGCGCGCACAGACGCGCCCTCTCGCCGTGCTCGCACAGGGGGACCACCCGACGCGCGGAGCACCTCCGCCTCACCTTGGGCGGGTCGCAGCACGTGCAGGGATCGCACTTGGAGCAGTTCCACGTGAACTCGTCGTGCTCGCACCGTTCAATTTTTCTGATAGTCACACTCCTCTCGCTACTCTCACTCATTTTATTCTGTATTCCAAATAAAATTTTTATTAAAGACACACAGGGTTCTCTTCTGTCAAGTCAATTGTCGTATCATTTTGTCCGACTGCATCGTACAGGATGCACGCGCTCTGAGGCTCGTCTGTGTCGAACGACGATGGGTCCACCAAGAAGACCACACATTTCCCCTTCACAATGATCTGGTTCTGAAAGTACCTGAAAAGTTCTCTTGGGAGTTCGCCGTCCTCTAAGAATCGCACGCACCCTGTCTCGCAGATTTCACCGTCAAACAAATTGAAAATGTCGTGCATCACCACGTCCTCTGGTTCAACGACGATAACCTTGTCCCTTTCAGACGGTCTGATGACTTTGAAGACGCCGCGGATGCAGGCGTACTCATAACTCTGCTCCGAATTCCTTTTGAAGGCGCTTAGGAAGCGTTCAGCGAGCGACATCATCATCTGTGAAGAGGTTGAGCAACTGACAGCCTCCCTTGATAAATCTAGGGCTTTAGGGTTTCCAAGCGAGGAAGAAAGGAACGAAAAGAAGAAGAATACAAAGAACCACTAAATCCACAATGAGAATCCTATTTTTCCACTTCGGGCACCAATTCTTGTAAGTTTGGATTTGCTTTGAATCCTGAGGTTTTCCCCACCAGTAGAATAGCGCAAGGTACGTGGGCCCCATGTTACGCGCACAGCCATAGAGGTGATCATACCAAGCGAGGGCGAGATAGGGGAAGTAAAGAAGGCACAGAAGAACCCACTTGTTTCGCGGCGGAAGGTACCAGTAGAAGGTACTGAGGATGAGCGTGAAAACGATGCACTTGAGATTAACCGCAGGAGGCGTGTCGTCGCATTTTTTCGAATCTTTCATTGTATATTTATTGTTTAATCAGAAAAAACTTTCAATGCAACATTTACCTTTTGCGCGCCAAGGCGTTCTGGATCTGCGTCCTGAGCTTGTTCGCGGACTTAGGAACCCTCTTCCCATTGACGTTGTTTGTCACCCGTATTTTCATTTTCTTCGCCTGGAGTTTGAGGCTGACGAGGTTGTTGGGGGCCCTGGAAGGGGAGGCCACGACAAGTGCGTTCATCATCGCCACGAGATTACCTGTGTTGACCTTGGGGGCCTTGGGGGCCTTGGGGGCCTTGGGGGCCTTGGGGGCCTTGGGGGCCTTTGCCTTTGCCTTGAAAGATTTGTATTTGTTCAGGGCGGATAGGTTGTAGACGCGACGGGGCCCATTCACCATTGTCCATTCTCTGGTATTCCAAAAAATCCCGTTGTTTCCCCGGCCCCTATTCGCATTATTGTAAAGGTCTGCGAGAATATTATTCACCCCAGCGACCCTGTTCAGTTCGCTGAGGAAAAGATTGTACTTGATTATGCTCTGCAAGCCTTCGCCCCTGGCGATAGCTTTGAAGCGGCGTGCGATGGCCGCAGGGTCATTTCGGTACTTGTTTAAGAACTCCTTGGCGCGATTCTGTTGTTTGGCTGCGTATCTCCCGAGGTCGGCGGGCGTGTATTTGGGCGGCATGTTGTGGTACTATACCAGAAAAAAAATCAATTTCTACATAGATGGCACGTCCTAAGGTGATTGGCCCAATAAGGATGCCAAGACATTAGTTCATTTGAGAGAAGGAAATAGGGGGGCGCTTTTTTGATCGTCTGCTGCATTCCCCTCCCAGTATTAATCCACTCAGTGATTGTGCGCTTGCACTTGAAAATTCGAAAGGTAATCTTCGAGAAATCTTCAACGTGCAGAGCAGCCCCAAACCCAAGTGGCACAGAACGCAACACTTTCATTTTTTTAGATCCAAGCGCTTTGTGGAGAAGTTTAAGCTCGATCGACTCTGTACAGTTGTTTGTTGTTATTGTTGAACTTGAACTGCCTATTGTTGATATTGTTGAACTTGAACTGTCTATTTCAATGACCGAAGACCCAAACCAATTTTTGCTGAGTTTTGCGATCGAGTTGGCCCTCCTCTTAAAAAAGCCCTCCCCTTTTTGCGTTGTAAACGCTCGCATCGTCGTTCCGTTTCCTTCCGTCAGTTTGGATAGGACCGTTAGGATCGTTAGGACCGTTACCGTTGTTTTTTTTCGAAAATAAAAATATCAATACAAATACACAAGTAATGGATAGAACTTTCGTGCTTACCGAGCCGGCGGAGACGGGGCTCAAGGCGCGCGGGAAGAGTCCTGTGAGCGCGGCGCGAAAGCTGGCCACGAAGCTTATGAAGAAATCTGGAGAACACAAAGTTTTGGTGAAGGTGGTCGATCAAGCAAAGGAGGGAGGAAAGACATACGCGTACGAGGCATCTCGCGTGAAGACCGATAAAACCGTAGTGCGTAACGGAAAATCAATCACTTACGAATTTGAAATGAAAATTAAGAGTGTGGAAAAATGATTGGTATGGGGATTCGCGCCTTTTTTTTGGGTTCATCCAGAAATGATGAATCCGAGTTTTGGCGACGCGCGTGCGAAGCTCGCCTGGCTGGCGAAGCACAAGCAGCGTCTCGTGAAGCGGCCCCCAGTTCCCAAGAAAAAGAAGATGGACGACGTCTGTCAGAAATTTAAGGCAAGGAATCCGGACGTCTTTGCGTGTCAAGTGGTCGATGAAACTATTTTGTTTCCGAATACAAAAGAATGAATTGGTTTGGGTGGCTGACGGGGGCGCTATGGCCTCGCCGCGAGCACGCGCTTGCCTGCGGAGGCCTGAAGAACAAGTGCCCGCTCGACCCACAGGCGTGCAAGGAGTACGCGCGCTTCTGCAAGAGGCATCGCGAGAGAGAGCGATTCCTCAAAAACATCCCACCGCCTGTCACGCAAATTCATCCGCCGGACTACTTCAAGATCAAGAGGACCAAAAAGTAAGCACTTAAACACTTGAATATAAAGGTCTCCAAAAAGGGTACAATGGTTCGCACCGTCGAGTCGCCGGGTTCGGAGGGTATCATCTTGGAACCCAAATCTCAGCAGTTCATTTATGTGACCGCGCCCATGGTTCAATTGCCTCGCCTTTACACACAGAGAGGCGTTCAGTACCAGTACAACAAAAAGGGCTACGAGATCCAGTTTTTCATAAGCGACGCACGAACGGAGACTTACATCTCGGAGGTAGAGGGAGAGGTGTTGAATCAGCTTGGCAACCTGCCTGGGCTTAGTGAGTCGAGGATTCGCGCGTCCTTCCAGCGCACGGGCAAGCGTCTCAAGTTGAAATTCAAGGACGAAACCTTCGTGAGTGCGGAGGACGGGTCCAGCGAGGTCAACGAGGGAATGCACGCCGGGGCGACCGCGATCGCTGCTATCGAGCCTTCCGTCGTGTACTTCCTCAACGACGGGCGCGTGGGTCTCAGCTGGAAACTGCACTCCATCCACTTTTTCACGGCCACGCCATTGGCCCCGCCGCCCAGTCAGGACAGACCCAAGGAGGTAAAAGAGATCCCCAAGTTTCTTTTCTGACCTTCCCATAAGAATGGACTGGGTTTCTTTGTCGCTGATATCTGTCGTACTTAGTACAATATATTCCATGATTTTGAAAAGCATTCTGAGCGAGGTAAATCCAATGGACATCACCCTGGTCGCTCTACCGGTCTACCTCCTCATCGTCCTGGCCGTGGGATTCTTCAGGAGAGGTGAGTTCAGACCGGTCGCGCACAAAACGCGTTTGGTCATCTTTCTGATGACAGTCATCGGAACTGCAAATATGTATCTCATGCGATACGCGCAGAAGCTCGCTCCCAACAGCGGCTATGCAATCGCACTGGCCTCGACCTCCATCGTCCCACTCACTCTTCTCCAGGGCGCAAGTCCCTCGGCTATGGTGGGCGTTCTCTCCATCGTCGGCGGCTCAGCTCTCATCACGCACTCCAAGGTATCATCTGCCTAAACATGCTTCAAACCACTGAGTTTCGGCCTCGTGTGGTGGAAAGGGATCCTCGAGGATCCTCAGGATGTCGAATACTTTCCACACGATCCGAATGTTCTCCAGCTCGTCCCCCGGGATGAACTCCACCTCGATCTGCCGCTTCACGGGATCCTCATCATCGATGTCGTCGTGGGTGATGACCGTGAAGTCAATACGCACGTTCTTCCGAAGAAAGCTCGTCCGGTTTTTCGTATAGGTCTCCTTCCAATGGACGGGATTCGTCGGAAGTTCGTCGGAACAAGCCATGCGAACCCCCCACGAGAGTCCTGGGACCGAGAAATCCTTGAGCACGAGCCGCTCCTTCCGCGTACAAGTTCTGTTTCCCTCGTCGTCCTCTTCCATTCTCATGTTGTCTGTTCGATAGCAGTCCATGGCAGTCTGTGTAACGGTCTCCCACCCCTTGAATTTGAGCATGCGCTTCATCGCCAAATCAAATGTGGCCTTCGTAATATTTGTATTGAACCCTGTGTGGCCCACTGTTCCAATTCGAAATTCAAATTCCCTGGATTTTTCCACGGAAGGCATCGACCGCATGGCGTGAACGATTTCCATCCTGCTTTACAGGGCTTGGACCCTTGTCTTTAAGAGCGTTCACTTTTTTTTTGTAAGGTGACATATAAGAGAATGGCACTCTACGAAGTTTTCTTCAGTAAGAATTTCAACGAGACAAGGGGAATTCCAAAGGCAGCCCTGATGACGCTAAGGCCCAAGAAGGCCGTCCGGAAAACGGCGGCCGCGAAGAGGTCCTCATCGAGGTCGTCTTCCTCACCAAAGTCTCCCTCGCCAAAGTCTCTCAAAGTTTCGTCGTCTCGATCCACAAACGGAAAGAAGAAGAAGAGGACGGTCGTGAGGAAGAAGAATACTCCTCCTGTGAACAATAAGAAAACGGCTGTGACGAAAAAGAAGAAGACGGTCGTGAGGAAGAAGAAGACGGTCGTGAGGAAGAAGAAGACGGTCGTGAGGAAGAAGAAGACGGCCGCGAGGAAGAAGAAGACGGCGACGAAGAAGAAGACGGCGAATTTGACTCCGACTCCGAAGACCGAGACTGTCGTGACCGGAGAGGGAAAGGAAGTGAAGCTCGTCGTGGAGAAAGCTCAGCCACCTGCGAACGCTGTGAAACTAAATATCGGCACCCAAACGGCATCCAGCGCTGCGAAGAAACCGAACGCGCCTAAACGCAACGCGCCTAAGCCCAACGCGCCTAAACGCAACGCGCCTAAACGCAACGCGCCTAAGCCCAACGGGTCTAAGAGATCCAACGCAGCGGCTCAAGCTCCGCAAAAAGCCAACGCAGCTGCCGCTCCGTCCTTCTCGTTCTCACTGGGTGGCATCACCCAAAGCGTTTCACAATCCGTCCAGTCCGTCACCGAGAAAGTTTCCAACGCTGTGAACGGCGGTAAAGTTCCAAGGAAGGTTAACGAGGCCGCTCCGAAGAAGAAAAACAACGCCGCTGCAAAGAAAAATGCTCCGCCGCTCCAGGCCGCTGAGAAGGCCTCTGTAGAGGAGGAGGTGGCCGCTGTAGCAGCTGAGGTAGCCGCAAACAACAACAACAGAAACAACAACAGAAACAACAACAACAACAACAACAGAAACAATGTGAATGCTAAGAAGAAGGAGCTCGTTGCGAGGCTGAACGCATTCTTCGCGAATCCCACGAACAACAGGAATTCTGCCAGGCAGAATTTGAATGCGCTGAGAAACTTGAACAATCAAAATGCGAACTACGTACGACTGGAGGGGCAATATGCGAATCTGATGAAATCTTTAGAAGTGAGCAATAACGCCCTCGAGGAGATTGCCGTAGTCACCGGCGAAAACAAGAACGTCAGCGTCAAGCCTTTGAACAGCAAATTCGCCAAGCAAATGACTGCCATCGCTTTGAATCGTTACGTCGAGGCGAAGAAGGCAGGTGCAAATAAAAATGTCGCCATCGCTGAAGCCGTAAACGCAGCCTAGGCGTTGTCGATGAAGAGATCCATGTAATCGACGGAACCCGTGATAATCTCATAGGCACAGCGTCCATTGCGATTGCGCACGATCCACGATTTTTTGTAAACATTATCGCCAACGAGAGCCGGTACGCCCTGGAGAATTTTGAATGCATCCCGCGAACCTGCCGCCGCCGCCCAGTGAATAGGAAGGTTTCCTCTGTGATCGGCTGTTTGGACTTTGAAATGTTCCAGCAAAATCAACAGCGCCTCCGCGTCGTCGTTTGCCGCTGCCCAGTGCAACGCCGTTTCCAGCGTGAACGGATTTCTAACGTACGATGGACATCGCACTGTCGACAGAATTCTGCAGAGCCACTTTACATCTCCAATGTAGGTCGCGTCCTCAGCTTGCATCCACGCAGGGTACGCCTTGAACTCGAGGTTTACCTTCTCCTTCTTCATAGGGATTGTGAAGAAACCCCGAAACTTTGTGGAATCTTCTTTGTCCAGCTCAAAGTGTTTTGCGCACTTTTAGTGGGAATAGGATAATTTTTTTTCACTAATTTGTAACGGTTTTATATAGAAATTTAAAATTCAAATCCGAGAGCGCTTGGCCACACGGCGATTTATGTTGCACTCATTCCGGCTGTTGTCCCGCTTGGTCGCCCAGCGGAGATTCGACGCCGCGTTCAGTGTTTTAATACCGTTTACATGGTCAGCGACGAGGTCTGGCGCGGGGGGAGGACCGTGAAAGCTCGAACAGATCACACGGTGCAAGTAGAAGACCTGACCTTGCCACCTGACCTGTGCGTAGGCCATTCCTTGGCCAATCGAAGGAAAGATCTTCGCCCCGCCCTTTGCGTTTCGCCAGCGGCCGAGGTTGCTGACACTGGCCCCCTTCAGGACGGTTTTCGTAAGATCAACGCCGTAGTGGACGGGGTCCTCGACCCACTGCTCGCCCGGGAGATCGGGGTCCTCTGTGGCCCGAAAGATCCACCCGTACGCCGTGGGTTGTTTACCACGCACGACCATGCTAATGTGCCCATCGCTAACCTTGCGCCCCAACCGGTTTGAAAGGATCTCGGCGGCCTCCATTTGACTGGGAAAGGTTTCCCACGCAGATTCGGGGGCGTCCCTTGGTTTGCCCTGGATGGCCTTGCTCCGGGCCGCCGCGTTCGATTTGGCCAGCCCCGACAGACGCATCTGCCTTGTGTTCTCTCCTCTGCTCATCCGCTCCTTCAGGTTGACCGCCCTGTCGTCCGATCGGATCTGATTTCCGTGATCTGTAGTCATGGTCGGCGGGAGCGGGCCGAGCTCGGGGTAGAAGCTCACGTGGACCACGCGGGCGACTTTCTCATGCTTTCCATTGATCTTCACTGTCCGCCTTCCTTGGGCGTTGAGCTTCACCCACGAGACCTTTCCCCTGCGCATGATACTGCTGAAATTCGAAACGTAGGAATTGGGGACGACCTTGAGCGTCCCGGGAACCCTCATGGGCTTCCAAATGACTTGGCCGCTTCGGAGGTGATTCTTGAGCCGCAGGCGCTCGATTCGGTACCTCAGTGCGATCGCGCGATCGTCATGCTCGTGGAAGGCCTTCATCTCGTCCAGAGCTACCTTAAAAGCCGCCAGGGCGCCCTCTGGAGGGCCTCCGGGACCAAGCGGGCGTGAGAATGCCACGGCCATTTCCTTTTTTTTATTACCATTGAATTCAAACGTTTAAATGAGCATTACTTTTTAATCATCGCAAAAACGATGTTCAAAACTGAGGACATTACGACTATCATTTGAGCAATAACGACGAGCTTCGCTGTCGTCGTCCGCGGTGCTATGTCGCCGAACCCTACGGTTGACATAGTCGAGAACGAGAAATAGTACGCTTCGAAATCGTTCGCGAAGTTGAAGTGAGATTTGTCGATTTTGTCCATAATGTGATAAATTACACCGAAAAGGAGGGAACACAGGGTGAAAAATAAGACAGAGAGAAGGATCATGTGTGTTATACCAGAGACGCACAAAATAAAATTCTACCTCCCATTGTCGTCCACGTACGATCCACAAATTTCAGTCTTGGAATTTATTCGGTCGTAGAGATTGCTCTGTTCTGCGAGGGTCTTGATTTCGTCAAGATTGGCCCAGAATCGTTCGGAATGAGAGTATTCTTTGACAGTCTGGTGCGCAAACTCGTGTAAAATGATGTGCATGATGGAATTCGCCGATCCGTTGGTGCACACGGATACCTCGCTGCCTTTTCCGCTGTTCCACCCCAGCAATCCTTTCCCCAGGCTTCTGTATCCCGTGAGAACGACGGGGCGACTGAATCGCCCATACTTTTCATGCGATGCAATGGAATCGAGGAATTTGTGGTACCGCTTTTTTGCCAGGGCGAATTCCTTGTCCTCGGGAACGGTCAAGAGCAATACCAAAAAAACGGACAAAAGCCCTAGAACTTTTCGGTCCGCCATTTTTGAATTTAGGCGCGAAAAAAAAAGTGGTGCACGCACTTAAAGACTCAGATACAGGGGTTACAAAAGAGGAGCTGAAGATGGCGTCGGACGGAAGCGATCCTTTTACGGTGCCTGGCCAGGGATTTTTCGTGATGTCATTCGTGGGACCGGAGACGGAGCACGGCAGGGCAACGGCCGAAGACTTCGCCATCAAAATATCGGGCGTTTTCTCAAATCAGGAGGATGCTAATCGCCACTGTGAAAAGCTTTGGAAGGAAGATCCCCGCTTCGATCGCTATGTGGCGCCGCTGTACCAATTCATTCCGCTTCCGCCGGACCACTCGAAGATCGAAGACGTCCACTACACGGACAAGAGGCTCAACGACATAATGCGCAAGCACGCAGACAACCAGCGAGAAGCCAGGAAGCACTTTAAGGCTCGTAAGGAGGCGCTGATGAATGGCTGGGTCGACCCGGCGGACGAGAATGCAGACTACTACACGAAGCCGGACGAGGCCCCCGTGAGCCACCCGGCCGATCACATGGAACGATTGAAGTTGGAGAATCCTACTTTGAGCCACAAGGAATTAGTTGCCATGGCCGATGCGATTGTGCAGAAGGAGATCGAAGAACGCAAGGCTGTTCTTCCGACCGAGGAGGACGTTGCCCGCGCGATGGAAGCCGGGAATCACTTTGCAAACGTGGCGGGAAGCTAAGCAGCCTTTTTCGAGGCCGAGGCCGATGCCTTTACCACTGGCGCTTTTTTGGTGTTGCTTTGTTTCAAGACTTTGGACACAGCCGTGGGCTTGGGCTTGGGCTTGGGCTTCGGGGGGTTTATGGCTGCAGCAGAAACGCTTTCGACATCGTAGGGAGACAGGGAAATTTTGGGATTTCCCCCTGGGCGAGGCATATTGTGCAGCATGGAACTCGGAGACGTCGTCCATGCGACAGGCTGAATGGCGTCCATTGCGCCGACCTGAAAGAGGTCGGGGTCCACACCCGGCGGGACCGTGAGTTGCGTGGGGCCGGTGTAATGGGACGTTGTTGCCCTGGACACGGCGAAAAGCATGAGGAGACAAATGAGGAGAACGATGCGAATCTTTGCCTTACACATATTACAAATAAAAATCAAATAAAAATTTACGCCCGAATGATCACGTTGTTCTGAAGCGCCCTCGACACCATCAGACCCGCGACGAAGGCGACCAACAGCAGGAGGATGACGGGCCCACTGAGCTGATTGAGGAATTCCATGAAGGTCGACGGGGGTCTCTCACCCTCGTAGGGGTACGCTTCAAAGTGCTGCTGCTGAGGTTGCGGCTGCGCCTCTTGATCGTACAGCATGCTGATGGGGGTGGAAGCGTCCTCTTCGTTTTCGGTGGCCATTTACCTATTTAATTAGAAAATTTGGACGCCGAAAAACACGCGCGGATCTTCAGTCATCTTCCTCGATGTCCTCACCCTCATCCTCCTCGTCCTCCTCCTCCTCCTGGCTGTCGTCTACATATTCTTCGTCCTCCTCTTCGTCGGAGACGATGAAGTCCTCGAGGTCCGACCCGTCGTCCGACCCGTCTGATGACATGTCGTCGTCTTCGTCTTCATTAACGTCCTCTGAGTCGGAGTCATAGTCCTCCGGTGCAAAATCGTCCGCAAAGCCACCTTCGTCGTCCGGCTCGTACCGTTCGGGCTTTTTGGGCACGCGGGTCGAACGGCGGGGCGTAGACATTCTATTTTTACACTCCCTGACTTCAAGTCTTTAAAAGAATACTCTGGCCAACCTGAGAAATTTCCATGGCCAGGGCTTCAATGATTTCATGATTTTCGGAGTCCCGTGAGATGAGGTAGTGCCTAAGTTCGGCGGCGGTGTCCACCGCCTCGCGTAGACGCATTTGGGACGGCGCGCGCTTGAATTCATTGAGTTTTTTTGTGAATTCGTCAAACTTTTCAGGGGACAATGGCTGGTAGTGCTTGAGCTTGTCAGCGACCGCTTGGAGTGCTGTCGATCCACCACCCTCTTCCTTCTTGACCTCGAGGTGCTCGTACTCGAGCATTTCCGAATTCCTCGCTGTCATCCACCACACCACGAAGGCAAACACAGAGACCACGATTAGAAAGAGAAGCATATCAGTGTTTATATTATGCCACCTTAAATATTTTTCTGAAGTGATCGCGCAGGCGCGTGCGATCCGTAATGTTGATACAGATGCCATTCTTAGATTCTTTGCACTCTTCGTCGTGGCAAAAAAAGGAACACCTGGCGATGTCGCTCGAATTATGCATTGTATCGTCCGGCTTTTTCGTCACGTCGTCCGGCGGCTTTTTCGTCACGTCGTTTGGCACCTCGGACAAATTCAGTCGAAACCATACGTGATTGCTTTTGTGGTCCCTCTGTACGATCTTGCAGAATTTCGAACTTGTCGTCAGTGTGTACTCGTCCAGCACCTTTTCGCCCCTGCGCTTTCGCGGGAAGATGGAGGTGATTTTGACGGACTGATGGTAGTCCTCTTTTAGTGTCCCCTCGATCAAATTGAGAAACATTTTCTTGATCGGAGTGGGATTAAGCTGCAGAGGCACCTCGTCGGCCTTCTCCTTGACCACCTCGGGAGGCGCTCGGATGCTCATCGCCTTCATCCACTCCACGCCAGACAAGTTAATTTCATCCGCCCACTCAAAACCAACCGTCCATTTTTCCTTGTCCTCTAGGGAGTACTTAAACGTCTTCGCCAGCGGCACCGCGCAGTCGTCTGCGCCCACTGTTTTTGCCATGCAAACCATTCTCAAATTCGTCCGGTATGGCTTCGTGTCAATGATTGCCTTCCAATCCAAGCCTCTTGTCGCATCTTTGAATGCGCAGTCACTCTCCTTGCACTCGTCAAGGTATTTTCGAGTTTTGTGACAGATTTCACAGGCCTCCATAAAGTTCACAAAGAGTCCATCGAAGATGATGTGCACCCCCGTTTTATATTCGGTCCTACTGGACAGCTTGACATAGGCCTCCTTCGTCCCTCGCATACGGTACAGTGCCGCAGTTGCGTACCGTGCAATTGCGACTATGTCGTCGTTTTCGATCTTTCTTTTGAAGTCCAAGTCCAGGAAGAATTTGAAGCAGTTCTTTTCCACTCGCTCCGCAAGCGTGGGGTATGGACCGGAAGGGTGGTCCACGAGGTAGTCCTGAAGATCCATATAAAAATCATTGAGTCTTTCCGGTGGCACCCACAGTGTCCCAGCCCCCGGGGCAAACGGGTCTGCCGCCCCGCCCATCAGCGCGTGCGTTATAGGTTCATTGCCCACTCTTTTCCACCGAGAGCCGTACGCCATCTTCGCCCTCTCCGACATCCCTGTGCCCCTCTCTTGGCTTTGTTAATAATGAAAACGGAATTTTTTCCGCGTTTGGCGCCAGACATTCAAAAAATCGCGGGTTCTGGATCAAGCGATCAATGAGTCCCCATTTGGGTTTCGATTTTAAATCGCTTAACGAATCCCAATTTAATTTGAGATTCTCGTCGTGCGATCTTCTGATTCCTAGTCGCTGAGCCCTGCGTTCGTCCGTTTTCTGCCGTTCCCTGTCAAAGCTGTCAATCATTTCCATTTGTTCGGCACGTGAAATTTTGATGTTTATAGCATAAATGTGGTAAACGGAATCCGGATAATCAATGTCTATGATGAAAAAATAGGAGTATTCGCCGGAGGTGATTTTGACAAGTCCTCGTGTTTCCTCTTCGAGTTCTCGGACGGCTGTCTTGAGAGGAAAGAAACATTCACGCTTTCGACAGCCGCCCGCGATGAAGGTCCAATCGCGAAAGCGCCGGTCCATCACCGTTAAGAATCGCATTGTGTCTGAGTGAGTATAAAGTATGCATATGGCTTTGTGTTGCATTCTGCATTTGCATGATCTGAAATTAAGGAATTTTATTATTTTCAAGAAATCACTGCGTCGGCCGGGGGCAATTCCTTCTCGGTAACAGCGTCGTCCACGTGGTACTCAACGGATTCGTCGTCTTCCTCCCCGACAGAAAGGACTCGTCGGATCGCACTGATTTCAGTGTACAGATGTATGATGAGTCCGGCAACGACGAGAAAAGTCAGTCCAAGAATAATCTGTCTTGTCTCCATTTTTTCTTGAACTCACAAATTATTTTTCATCTTTTTTCTGCACCAGAAACGCGCGGTGGACAACGCCAGTCTTCAGGTCGTAATTGAGAAGTAGCGCGAAGAATGCAATGATGGCCAGTGTAAAAAAAGACCTGAGTTCCATTTTGTATTTTCAGTGGAAAAAAATTGACAAACGATCCCTGATGCGCGCGCAGTGCTTGGAGTGGACCTCGCTGGGATTCATGATCATCCGCTTGAGACCAGCGATTTCTTTGTCGACCGCCGTCTTCATCTTCATTGCCTTGAGCTTGAAGGCAAGGGAACCTTCGACGGGCGCTGCGTATTTGGTTGCGAGTTTTCCGAGCACTCTGGAATAGCAAGCCTGGTCAATCTTCGCGTTGGACCGACCACATTTGGCAAACACGGCGAGCGTCCCAAGCTTTTCGAAGACACTGGCGACAGCCGCGGCCGTCGAGGGATCCTCTGCCAGTCGATCGAGAAGGACAGACGCATTTTTCCCCTTGGACACATGGAGATAACGAGTAAAATTACCGTTATACTTTCGCTCGCCCGTCGGAGGCATTTTATCTTATGAATAGAAAAAATAATTCGGAAACTTCAGGAGACTTTCGCAATGCTGATTCTGAAGCCATCGCGTAGCATCCGTTCGTAGCGTTTCCTGGCTTTTTCGACAGTCATGACCGACTTTCCCTGCCTTTTTCGCACGTCGTTGTGCAGCTTGACGGACGCCGCGAAGGGTTCGTGACTTTCCAGCTGCCGTTTATTGAGGGTCACCCTGAAGTGCCGGCGGCACGCTGAGCACGGCAGAGCCACGCGCAGACAGCGGACCATCGCCCGCCACTGCCTGGGTGGAAGCTTGAGAGCACTCAAGTGAAGAAACGTCCAGAAGATCGGCCCCCAAACTCGAGTCTGGTAATTGAAACGCCCAAATTTCACCACGTCGGCCCTCCGTCCTGGCGAAGCCATCGAACGACTCCTTAAGGCACTCGAACGCTTTCGCTTGGCTGCAAACAGGATGCGCGCACGCATTTTCCTTCGCCCCGCTCGGAAGGCGCTGACGTCGACTTTACTCTTTGGCCCACTCAACTTATCAAGGTGCGTGACCAGGCATCCCCGGCGGCCTCTGGCGGGGGAGGAACCCGCCAACACGAACGTCTTCACCAGGCGCGCCAGTGATTTAAATCTCATGATCCCTCCTCTTATAGAGTGCAAAGAAAAAATCAAAATTTAAAAAGATTGGAATTCAAAATGAAAATTATTTCGTTTGACATAGGCATTCGAAACCTGGCATTTTGTGAGCTTGAAATCAAAGAAAACAAAGAGTTTCAAATTATCTCTTGGAAATGTCTGGCGATCCCGACCCACACCAAGAATTCGATGTTTCAAGAGTTAGGACGTATCCTCCGCGCCCAGAATTTTGATAGCCCCGACGCGGCATTGGTCGAAAGGCAGCCCACGCGGACCAAGAAGAAACTTTTGGGAGTGCAGACCTTCATCCAAGGCTATTTCGAGGGACTCAATTGCCCTGCCGTTCACGAGGTCAGCCCGACCCTCAAGGTCGACTCTGACCGTGGTTCACACTCTGCAGCTTATCGCAAGCGTAAATTAGCCGCGGTTACAAAGGCAAGGAACTTGATTGTCGAGGCCGGGTCACAGGAGTGGGTCGACCACTTTGACTCCTTTCCCGCAAAGAAAGACGATCTGGCCGATTCCTTCCTCCAAGCGATTGAGTGGTTCAACGGTGCAGAAACCATTACCCCAAAAGTGACGAAAAAAACCGTGAGGGCCAGGCGCCCCACGCCCTCGCAGCGGGAAAAACGATACTCTGAAGCAAACATCAAGTGGAAATTCGAAAATGAAGAATTGGAAAAATTAAAGAAGGAAAAACGATTTTTGAAAGATTTAAAATTTTACTTTTCCAGTTGGGAGGAAATGGAAAAGGAATTTTCATTTAAAGGTTCAAATCTATAAACCTATAAAATGAATCACAATTGCTGCTGTTGGTGGTGTACAGAACCATGCCAAAAAATCTTGTCAATGCCTTCGAAATTTTCAAAAACCGAAGAAAAGTTTGAAACATATGGCTATTTTTGCTCCTTTGAATGCATGAAAGCTTACAATTTAAGTTTGAAGAATGGAAGCCTTTCAATAAGGCAATCGGAACTTATCACGCTCATGCGACACAAAACGACTGGGCAAAAGCCCGGCATCACACGCCCCGCGCCATCGCGTTACGCCCTTCAGAAATTTGGAGGACCACTTTCAATCGACGAATTCAGGTCACCTAACAATTACATTGTCAACCTTCCTCACCAGGTCTGGTCGCCGGTCATGGTGTCGTCCGCTGCGCCTGAAGAAACATATTACGAGGAAAGAGAAGAACAAAGTCATTATGAACACGACTCGTTTGAGGAGCAGAGAAAGCGCGAGGTTCTCACGCTGTTGGAGAGCGCCAAGGGAGACGACGCCCCGAAACTAAAATTGAAGAGAAGTTTGCCAGAGCAGCGAAGCGCCCCGGGAATTCAGGGTCTGCTTGTGAAAATGAAAACACAAAAATAAAATTAAAAAAAAATAAATTAAAAAAAATTAAAGTCTCTCTTTTTTGATGCGGCGAGCAATTTGAACATTCTTAGGCATGATGGTGACGCGACCCGCGTGAATCGCCGCCAACTGAGCGTCCCCAAAAAGATCAGTCAAATACGCTTCCGAAGCCTCCTGCAAGGCCTCCACAGCTACGCGTTGAAAACGCAAGTCCATTACGAAATCCTGAGCGATTTCCCTGACGAGCCGAGCAAAGGGTGCGAAGGGAATGAGCCTGTCAGTGCTTTTCTGGTATTTCCTGATCTCCCTGAGTGCCCTCACCCCAGGTCTTGCCCTCCTCCTCTTGCGTCCCTGATCCGGCGCCACCTGGGCCCGTAGTGCTGTATTTTGTCGAGCGCGGGGCATGATTGATTTGCTTTGATATTTGTAGCTCACAAAAAAAAAATAGGTTTTCAGATAAGCAGTTTGTGGCCCTGGCGCTCGAGGGCCATCAAAACGTCTCCAAGTCGGACGGTCTTGCGGCGGGAGTGACGAGTGATAATGGTCGCGTCCCGCAACACTTTCTCCAGATAAATTTTGAGCACGGTGCGAATCTCTTCATACATCAGCCCTGAAATTCTTTTGACCCCCCCGCGCCGAGCGATCCGCTGAATCGCAGGCTTTGTGATGCCTTGGATGTTGTCGCGAAGGACCTTACGACGATGGCGAACCGCGGGCATTTTTTTTGTATAGTTACTGGACAAAAAAATTTTTTTATAAAAATAAACTGCATTTTCGTGTGTTTTGCGAAATTTGCAAGCCGAATTTGCACCCCATTTTTATAATTTTCTAGAATTTTTCTAGAATTGGGAATTGGGAATTTATGTTTTTTGGGAAAGGGAACTCTGTCACAACTTCAAGGTTTGGGGGGAGAGATGAAAAGAAGAATTATACCGAAACAGGACGAAAATCCGATAAGACGCGATAAATTGAACAAAAATGGGAAATTTATTGTATCGGACAAGATGAATCAGTTTCCAGTGCAGTCATTTGATCGCGTCATTGATATAGTGAAATGGGCTGAAGAGGCTGAAAAGAAAACTGGAGACCATTATCGATTATCGGAACAGAACGTCTATAAAATTTTGAAAAATACGTCTCACAAACGGTGGGCGATTGAGAGAAATTCGGGACAGGTAGAACGAGTAGGATATGCATGGATTTCAGAATTTCTTCAAAACAACCGGGCCCAGGGCATGGTGCAGCAGAAATGCACCCTAAAGTTGAGTGAAACCCTAAATAAAAAGAAAAAATAATAAAATATTTTTTTTTTAATATTATCAAATTAGCATTAGCGTACGTATACGCGTAATATACGTATACATATACGTATGTATGTATGATACACTCTCCTTCTCTTTCTTTCTCTTTCTTTTTTTCACCATTTCAAATTTTTCCATATTTCAACTACCTTACCTAATCCAGATTCCAGATTACCTACAACAGTACAACACCAGTGCGCATAACGAGATGCCTGCCGTACAGCTCTGCGAATTCTTCAAGAAAAGTTTTGACGATGTGACCTTCGTTCCGATAACAAATTGCGAGTCTCTGTTCCTAATGATGAACCTTTTACATACGTTCGGCGCATATGAACACAGAAAAAGATCATTTGTATGTTGGGTTCACTCAGTGCAACAGAAGGACATGTTCTTGAAAGACATCATGGTTTCTATGGCACAGAGCAAGTCGGACTGCTGCAAGGAGTTCGGGGGCCAAATTTTTGACGCCTTGTATTCCATGGGACATGACCCCACGCGGGTGCACGAGAGGATCATCCTCACACCTTTGTATGTAATGTTGTTGGGATGCGCATTTAACGAGGCCTCTGCGACGATATCGCATCAATCTGGGAGCGTGGGGTCATTGGCTTTATTCGAGTCAGACGAAGATTATTTTCCTCCTTTTTTTTATTCGGCCGCAGCTTTTGCTAGTGCAGGAGGACCCCAAGGACATGCGGCCAGGAGGACGCAATCTACGCCAGGTACGTCGACATTGAAACGCCCTGACGCCTGACTTTATACTACTATATTAATTTATTCTCATTCATCTTTGCCTAAAAATCTCCACCCAATACTCTCTCTCTCCCTCTGCCCCTCTCTCTCCCTCTGCCCCTCTCTCTTTCTCTGCCCCCCTCTCTCCCTCTGCCTCCCCACCACCTGCCTTTTCCAAATCTTCTTCAAATAGGTAAACGTCAACACTGTATGTGGACTGTGGCGACGCAGGCGACAAGGGCTTTTGGGCTTCCGCGACGTCTTTTTCATCGGCTTCCCGGGCCTGTCTCTTCCGTTTCTTCGACCCCCCCGCGCCCCCCATACGACCCCAATCCCCCCTCAGTTTACTTTTTTTGCGCGGATTGGGGGTGCAGAATATTTACAAGATAATGGCGAACCCCTCGCACAAGAAAAATGCCAGAAGACGAGAAAAAATAGGGAGCTGAGTGCGAGAGAATGGATTTCGGAAGTCGGAAGTTCGGAGAGTCGAAAGTCCAGGGACGCCTTGCGTGCGGATTTATTCAAATAAAAAATTGAAGCTTTCAAAGCCAGAGCACTCGACAGCTTTTTTGAATTCAGGCTCGCCTCCTGCCCGCAAGATATTCACTGAAATTTCTGTGTCGATTCCTGCGTCAATCAACAGCCGTGCACACTCTTTAAAATTATCCGGCCACCCCCTAGCTTTACCAGAAAAACAGACCTCGTGCAATGCGGTGCACGGCCGCATGCCATTCCCCCCATCCAGTTCGATACCATCACACTCCAAGAAAAATCGCACCCCCTCTACGTACCCTTGTGAGGCCGTGGAGTGGAGCCCCTTCCACCCGTCTTCAGCCACCTGGTTCGGATCCCAAGCCGGGTATTGCTTCAAAATTTCAAGTATTTCACAGGAACCATGACCCGTTCCCAAGATCCAATGAAAATTATGATGTTCCATGAGGTCAGGGTCATCGAGAAAGCTTTTCAGAACTCTTAACAAATCCTCACGTTCATCCCACTCCTGGCTTCTGTCCAGCAGTGCCGGCAAGACATCTTCGTCCATCTTCGCTGCAATTTCCTCTGCGGAAAAGAACTCCCCTTGTTCAGAAATCTCATCATTCATCAGCAGGCCCAAATCGTAGTAAACATGTTTGACAGTCCTGTGAAAAAATGGAGGCAACATTCGTTCGTCGAGAAATCTCTGCGTGCATTTTTTCAGGAATGACATCAGCCGCTCCAACCGTGATCCGGACACTGGTTTCATCATGACAAATAGTTCATGGGCTGCAATTTGCTCCAGCTCATTCAGCTCATTCTTTAGTTTCTCCACATCTTCCGAATGATCCTTCTTCAACTTCTTGCACAGAATATAGGCGATGTCCATGGTTGTTGTGAAGGCACACCATGGTGGACACTCTGAGCCCATAACCACACCCAAACCACGCCCAACCCATTACGAAACCCCAAAAAAAATCACACTTTTTAAATTTCGATTATTTTACAGCCTTCGAGGCTTGAAGAATAGGGCTTTCAGTTTACTTTTTTTGAGTTCAAAAACCGTCAAGGTGGTCACCGGTGAAGAATAGGGCTTTCAGTTTACTTTTTTTGAGTTCAGAAAAAAAAACGTCAAGGTGGTCACCGGTTCAAAAAAAAACGTCAAGGTGGTCACCGGTGAAACTAGGGCTCAAAGTAATTTTTATCCACCATCAGAAATCCTTCCGGTCCAACCGTGACGGATTGTGGATCTACGCGCAGAACCTCCTGGGCGAGGACGCCCCTGGTGCGTTCGGGTTCGGCGCCCAGGTTGAGGGCCTCCTGGGTCCACTCCCATTCGTAGACGGCTACGCCATTTTTGTACTGTCCCACTTGCGTCAAATTGTTTTTTAGACGAACGTCACTGAACAAACTTCCCACACTTTTGAATACTGATGTGACTGCATTGCCGACACTGCCGCCGGCACTGGACGCAAATTCAGAGACATCTACTGGCGGCGGCGGACTAGCTCGGGGAAGAAAATCTGTGCCCAATATGTCTGCCACTTGTTTTGATGTGAAGAACGGTTTATCTCCAAATCTATCAACTGCTGACTCCACTTTGTTCTGGGTTCTTGAGACGTCATCCACATTGAGTGCTCTGTTTGCTCTCACGAGAAGAATCACGGCGACGACCCCGCCGATGAGGAATTGAGCATCTTGACCGCTGGCGCTCTCAATGACCTGAACGACGTCCGAGAGTGGTCTTTGCGCAAGAACCAATAAAACTGCGGAGATGATGACAATGTATTCGACAAGGGGACGCCACTTGCCTCCTCCGAGAACTTTGTCCCACCACTTTGGCCTCCACTTGCCGCTAAGGATGTTCCAGACGGCCGGCGCCGAGAAGGCCACGAGGACATTGATCATGCGTATCTACAATGGGCTTTGAATTTTTTTTTGGGGGATATAGCAAGCGACGAGTCTTCGGATGGCGTCTATGGGAATGGGAAAGGACGTTGACAAGCTGATTGGATTTCTCACGGGAGCCTTGAGCCTTCCGGCGAAGACTGCTGGACTCGGCGGTATCTATGCCCTTTCTGCACCGTGTGTCTTTGGAATGTATCAGCTTCTGCGAGACCTGGGACCCTACAAGACGGATGATGCACAGAGTTTCGTGGAGGATTCTTCCGTAAGTCTGGCGCTCTTCTGGGTTGTGTCGTCTCCCTTTCTGATTCCACCCATGGTGAGCGCAGCCCTGCCATTTCCACTGAATAATTCCATTGTTTTGGCGGTGGGGTTGGGAGCAGCCTCTCTCTGGTACACGCACCTGGTTGGAACCCTCGTGACCTCGAGGTCTCCGGCTGAGGCTATCAGAAAAACTGCACGTTGGACGGCTTACCTTTTGAGGCTCGCTGCATGGCCACCCATTGTATTAGCTGGTCTCGGAAAGTCCTTCCTGGTGAAGTCCCTGAGGACCTTCGTTGAATTCATCATGGGTATCCTCCTGTTCATCTTCCGATCCCTTGGCCTCGAGGATGTTTGGGTAAAGATTATCAAGCCGCTCTTCGACATCCTCAAAAAGGCAGCGGAGTTTATGTTTGGCACCATCGGTCCCGCCGTAGATGCAATCAAATCAGCCATCGACACTGTCGCAGGCGCCCTTGGTGGCGGTGGGGGAGGCATTGCGGGAGACATTGCAGGAGGCGTGGGTGGCGCCGTTTCGTCAGGAGTGTCGGCAATCGGCGGTGCACTTGGATTAAGTGACGTAAGACTGAAAAATCAACTGACCCGCGTGGGGGAACACAAACCAGGTGTGTTTATTTATGAGTGGCAGTGGACAGCCGAGGCCTTGAAACTCGGGGCCGAGCCCGAGCGAACGAGGGGCGTCCTCGCGCAGGAGGTGCAACAGGTGGACCCCGAAGCGGTCACGGTCAGCCCCGAAGGCTTCCTCATGGTCGCCAGGGACTACTTCTCGGATTAATTACTTCTCGGATGCCGATCACATCGACATCCCAGAAGGAAACATCATGTATTTACATTTGCGGGTATGAGTTGTAGAACGGCTTATTCATGAGCATGGGAGCCTTGTACCCCTTAGCTACCCTAAACTTCTTGCTCTTATTCCAGGCGGCCAGGGCCTTCCTGTACCCTTCCGCCATCGCCTCCCCGGTGATGCGCGGGACCGCCTTGGCCTTCTTAGCCGCCTTCTTAGGGAGAGCCTTCGCATTTCTGAGCAAGGTTTTCAGGTTATTCATAGTCTTTCCGCTGACCTTGTAGGCACTCTTGTTATAGACCTTGCCCTTGAGAGCCTCGCGGATTTTGGCGGTGAGCGCGGTCCGCGGTGCGCGCGTGACTTGAGCCCGAATACGAGGCATACGGTTCTTCATAGGCAGGGCACCAGGCACATTCCAGGCATACCTCGTGGTGTTGAGACCCATATCCGCGGCCATTTTCAACACCTTTTCACTGCTGGGCTTTGCCTTACCTTTAGCCTTAGGCTTCTTTGCCTTACCCTTACCCGTAGCCTTAGCCTTGGCAGCCTTGCCCTGCCCCTTGGCAACCTTGTCAACGATCTTGTAGAACATACCGTCGCCGCACCTTCTGATCATCCCTGTTTCGTCGAAGCACATCATCCGCTTCCCATTGGGAATATTGATGCCGCTGGCATACATTGAATATCCCTTGTTCGCTGGGTTCCACGCAATACGAGGCATGGCTTGAGTTTGATTGGTGTAACCTACCAAGAAAAAAAAATTAAATAAGACCTGGGTCGGCCTTGACAATTTTTTTACCACTTACGTTTGAGGACTTGGGGTAATCCATAGGCTTGAGGGAAGCATCGAGCTGCTTGAGGTAGGCCACCCTCGCGGATGCGTTCGATCGCACCTGCCTCATCATGAAGTTGAAGGCCGAGTCGTTGATGACCTTGAGTGGCCCGCCTGAGTTGGAGACATAAGATGCCCGAAGGATGGCCAGAACGTCAGGTCTCGACTGAGCTTCTACGTCCACGACCTTCCCGGTCTCGGCATAGAAGGAGGCGCGGACCCGCCTGAGAAGATTGTCAACATTTCGGGAGCTGAAGACTTCCAGAAGCAGCGGGTTGGGCTCCTTCTTCAGTGACGCAATTGTGTCTATGTATATCGCTGGCTCTGGGCGCGCGGGTTCCGATCGCTCCTTGACCGTGCGGATCGGCAGGGCCCACCTGTACAGCGCCATGAGTTTTTCCATGTCTTTCTTTCTAACTAACCATGAAAAAAATCACAAGGCCGATATATTCCTGAGGATAGCATCGTCTGCCTTGGAAATCCCCGTCTTGGACCTGGACCTGACCGCCTTGATCGCGTTGGCAACGTTGCTCCGGTTGATGCTCGATGAGTTCAGCGTCTTTTGCACCGAGGCCCTGAGCTTCGGCGAGAGGCGATTGACCGTCGCCTTCAGGGCGGGGGTGCTGAGCCTGTACACATTGGCCCTGGCCTGCACGTCGTAATTTTCGTTCAGTCCGACGCGAATCTTTTTCCTGTCGGCCGACACGCAGAAGTACCCGCAAAATACATCGTAATTAATTCCTCCCGAGGAAGACCAGTCCCAATTCGCACGGTGCGGGTGAGATATAGGTTTGCCACTGGCGTCCACCTTGGTCACATCATTTGCTCCGGGTTTGTGACTCCACATTCCCGTCGCGTCCTGTCGCATAAAATGGTAGTCGTCACCGTTCGAATTGACAGCCAAAGCAATTCTGTAGAAGCCCGTCCGACAAGGTTTCTTCTCCGCCTCTTTGATGGACACGGGAAAAACGAGCTTTGGGTTATCTTTGACAACAAATTGGGACACAGCCTTGCAAGTGATCTCCGAGATGTTTCCGTCGCTCTGCTCTCCCGGCTGGGGTTTGTGCGCGCGGGGCTCCGGAAGCAACTGGTTCATCGCGTAAGCAAAGCAGTTGTGTGTCGCGCGGACGAGGCCGTTGTAACCCACTGGAAGGTTCCATTTGTCAGGGTAGTAACAGGGCTCTGACTTACTCAAGGGCATCAATGCCATTCTAAGATTCTCTCTTTCTTCCTAACCATAAAAAAAAATCATCACTGCGGCAAGGCAAAGTCTTCCATGAAAAGTTCGAGCTCTGATTCCCCGTGAATGTCTAAATTAATGCTGAAGTCGCCAAAGAGATCCGTCTCGGCGCTGGGCAATTCCAACATGTCTCGAATGATATTGACGCTCTCTTCCGGGGCCTCGATCCGACGGACCTCCCCATTTCGCGTCACATTTTGAATGAAGATCGTGACCTTGTATGTGTCCTTCAAGACGGCCCTACAAAGGGGACAGCTGTTATTCCGAGACAACCACTTGGCGATGCACCGTTTGTGGAATCGATGGCCGCACGACTTTTCCTCGCCGCGCCCCATGACCGTCAGGCATATGGGGCAGTTTTCAGAGTGACAGTGGCACTTGCCTTCCTCGACCTGGACGGGATTTTTGCACCGGTGCCCTTTCGATGTCTTGGCGTTGCACTGCATCCATATAGTCACCTCATAAAAAAAAGTGCACGAAAGTATGCATTTTAATTTTGAAACCAATGAATTAAAATGATATCGGTGTTCCTTCGCCCAGGGGACAATGTACTGTCCGTGGCCGCATGGCGTCGGGAGGTCGAGGCTGCTTCGAAAGGGCATGATCTGCGCTTTAAAAGGGACAAGGTTGCATCGAAACGCATTGACAAAATCGTAGAACTCTTGAATGTCCTGGTTCAAACCAAGGACACGTTGGTCGTTGAAATATCGGCACCCTACGGAACCATTTTTCACGAAGATTCCAACTTTCCCATAGTGGAAACAAAGACAGATCCCGAAGAGCAGGCGTACGCCCTCGCCATGGAGATTAACGGAAGAAAGGAAGCGAAGGGTGGCGCATGCACCTTAATGTAATAACTCTAAATTTATTTTGATTTCGATGTTTTAAGTCATGTCCCACGTCGTGGGGCCGATGAGCATCTCGACTGAAATGAAACCCAGTGGAATATTAAGACACAAAGTTGTCTGCAAAGAAATTCCAGTGCACCGAAGCATTGAGCTGGCCGCCAAGGCCAGAGGCCTTTCGCACGCCTTCCGCGACACCAGGCCCAATTCAGAGGGGAAATTCGGATCGCTGACCGTTTACCTGAACCATGTTCACGCAGTGGAGTTCCTCACATTTGAGGCCGATGCGACCATGGACAACAAAGTTGTACAGCGAATCGATCGCATCCTCGAGAATGCAGTCGGATACGACCAAGTGCTCATCGATCGAAGATACGAACTCTGTGCTCCGTACTTTGACGAACTCGAGCCGAAGCCCGTCCACCAGCGGTCCCCGTTTTTTGAAAACTACTTTGAACTCTTCGAGTATATATCCAAGGATTACTCTTTACATGTTTAGGGGCTTCTTGGCCGTGTAGTAGACGGGCTTCCGAATCTCACCCTCCCCCACGATGTACACACACGCTTTCCACTGGGATGCAACCGCTGTGATTTCGCGATTAAAATCAGAGGCGGCGCTCTTCAATTCTTCAGTGGCCTGATCGTAATTCAATCGATGAGTGAGAAATCCATCGATTGCCTTGAAGGTACGAGTTCTCAGCGGGGTCAGAATCTCAAGGTTCGTAAACTCAATGCGGTTTCGAAACTTCCTGTGTCGGGAGATCTCAGCCCTTTCGCGCTCATAGTTCAGAAAACCCCTCTGTCTGTCCACAAACAAACTCCACCCGAAGCCAGTGTCCGGAAGGCAGCGATTCAGCGATTCGGCGCTGTACTCCTCGCGGTTGCAGATTTCAATGACCGTGTTGTGGTACGAAGCGAGAACGTGCCTTTCTGCTTTGGAGGCGTGGGAGTGCGTGATGTAGTGATTGCGTTCGATAGGGTTCAGCGGGAGGGCGGCGTCCTCATCCGGCTCCGGCATTCTGTGACCGAGGCGCTTGAAATGTTCGTGACACTCTGGGTTGTGACCGCTGCGCATGGGCTGGCCCGTTTCGAAGGAGAAAAACGCGTGACAAGAGGTGCACCAGCCCAGGTCGCACCCGTCCCTCTTGTAGATGAACTCGGCACACGTTGGACACTGGGTGCACGAAGCAATTATTGCGTTCACATTGTCCAGCGTCTCCTGGTTGCACGGACCCTCGTGTGCAATATCCCGACACGCGACGCACGTCTTTTGACCGCACTTGCAACACTTTCCATCGTCGCAGGGACCGCGACACCCCTCGTGGGCACAAGTCACTCTCTGTTTCGAAAGCACATTCACTCCTTTTCCAATCGGATAGCCAAGGTGATCCCCTTCCAATCCGTCCAGCAGGGCAGTGAGCTTCGAGACTTCCTCGTCTAGCCGCGAAAGCGCAGTGCCCACCGTCTTCCAGACCACGTCTTCGCCGCCGCCGTTATACACATAGATAACCTCCGCACATTCCGAGTAGCGCCGCGCGAAGGCCATGTACGCCTCGCGAATCTCTGGGCTCACCATGTCCAGCTGCGTATCACTCTCCCAGCCGCTGTAACCCATCCAAAAAAATGCCTTCCGAGGAAAGATCTTGATGTGTTCAGAAAATCTTTGGATCCACGCCCTGTTTTCTTCGAGAACCCTGCGGGCCGACTCGAACGTACCCACCACGTACCCACCATTCTCGCGAATCCCAATCGGCCCTATCGGACCGCCCTCGGCGAAATTGTGCGAGTGGACAGCTTCGGCCCAAAAAACCGAAGCGCGTAGCTCCGCCACGCAACGCGTCATGTAATCCCTCATTCGGGCGTGCGCCACCCACTTCCGGTGCATCGCGAGTTTCACGAGGCGCTCCGCGTCCTTTAGCCTCTCCCTCTTTAGCTCCCGCGTCGTCAACCAGTCCCTGAGATCGTTGTGCGCAAAACCGCCACCCTTGCTCGTACTTCGAAATATAGTGTACTTGTGCCGTCTCCACGAACAATGACAATTCATACAGTCAGCTTCCGCTTGATCACTGCCAAAAATAAGGTACCTTTTCGTACAAGAAAAACAGCTTTCAAATTGGCACTCGGGGCATGTAACTTTGTATCGCTTAAAATCAGTGTACGGCGTCGCACAAATTGCACAGTCCCCCATCGTTGCCCTTCTTGATGTCCCCTATCTCCATGTCTTTAAGTGGAAAAAAAAATGTTCAACAGATTATAATAATGAAGCCCTCTGAGGTCAAGAGGGCCCTTCTCCTGCTCCGAAGGGGAGGCCTCCGGGCGTCGCCATGTGTCGAAAAACAGCTTAAACACGCCCTGAACGTCCCCATGCCCACCATCAAATTTTGCATGCGCAACTCAAAGAGTGACCGCGTTCAGTACGGGGAAACGTTCATCAAGGTGTGCCAAGGGACTCAGGAAAACCACAGCAGGCAGGTTCGATGCTTCACGACAATGGCAAACGAGCCGTCTGGGACCCTGACTCCGAATGTTCTCATGCGGAACTTGATTTTGGGCGTCACGGCCCTCGATCCCAGGTCTCCCGCAGGCATGGCCTTCCGAATATTTATGGTGTGGACCCTGGACGCCGCGCGGGGCAAAATCAACTCACGGCTCTACCGAAGTGCCCTCAAACTGATCGGCTCGCCATCCAAGAACTCAGGCCCTCGTTGACATTCTCGGCGTCGTAGGCCGTCACTTGGTCCATAATGTTATCGTCCGAGTCGAACGGGAGGGACGAGACGGGGAGGGACGTTCGCGGGCGGTGGGTGCCGCACTTGCCGCCGAATTTTTCGAGGGCCTCATTGGTGCAGGTTTTGCCCTTCTTCGTCACGACGCCGCATATCTTTTTTCCGATTGGAATGTTGGGCTCCGGAGTGATGGCGGAATCCCTGTAATTGTTAAGCGTCAACGTGACCTCGGCCATCGAGGGCCTCTCCCCGCGCTCCATGCGCACGAGGAGGTCAACCGCCGCCGAGACGTAGCCCTCCACGAGGGCCTCCGCCTGAGCCACGTCGCTCAGATCATGAAGGGCGTGATAAAGCGTTCGTCGCCCGGAACTCATCTTGACTTTGTGTCCTGAAAGATTTTTACTCAGATAAATTTCACGCGCATGGCAAGAGATGGAAAACATAACTGCCATCAAGGACATCGTCAGCGCCAGAAAACGTCTGAAGAAGCAGCTGTATCACGAGGTATGGCATCAGACCTCGAGGCAGGCGAGGTCCGCCGCAGAGGCCGGGCAGATGGCGACGAGAATCAAGATTCCGCTGTACCGCACGGGCTATCCACCGTTCGAGCACGCGCCCCTCGTCAACTGGGTGGCACGACAGTTCAAACTTTCTGGACTCGCCGTCCGACCCTGTGACGGAGGATTCATCGTCTCCTGGGAAAATCTCGACGGAGAGGCCAAGCGGTCCAGCGGGGCAGGCCCAGCGGCGTTCGAGTCGGACTTTTCCTCACTCGTGAACCTGAAATCCGTGGCGCGCAGTTTACGTGAAAAATAAAAAGTGGATCCCAATAAAAAAAACAAATGCCTTCGGCCAATCTCTCGGCGATCGTCCACGCCAAGGAAGAATTCCTGAGACAGCTCGACTACGTCGTTCTGGACGTTATGGTGGAGTGGCTCCTCAGGTGGTACTCCGAGTCCCGGAACACCCGAGAATTCGAGACCAAGTTGGACGAGGTTAAGGCGTGGTCCGACACCCAGATTGCCGAATTCACAAACGACGTGAAAAACAGACAGAGTAGAATCGAGGATCTCATCTCCGCCATCTACGTGGCATCCGTGCGCATCCTGACGTCTTCCTCGCGAAACGGCCGAAACACAGGGTCAAACATCAAAGTCAAAATTCCCTTCTGGCGCACCGTCATCCACAACATCTTTAAGTCCGCGTGCCAGATCGTCAAGTACGACTCGTCCGCGCTGGAGGCGCCTGATCACTTGGTACACAACAAGATGGAGAAAGTCTTGGCGGACAACACGTTCAACGAGTTCCGAAAGCTCCTCCCCATGGGAGACATTCTGAATTACATTACCTCCAACAGCGCAAACAACGACGACGATTCCTCCTCGTCCTCCTCCGATTTTTCGGAGTCCGACGACGAGAAGAATTCCAAGGATTCCAAGGAGGACAAGAGCGAATCAAGCGATGACGAGGGAGAAGGCGATGGCGAAAAGGAAATCTACGCGGGCGAAGACGCCGAGGATGATCAAGATGCTCAGGATGTCGATGCGCAGCAGCCACCGCCACCTCCCGCGGCGCCCCAACCGCCCTTGCAGCCGCAGCAGCCGCAGCAGCCGCCCACGCCTCCGCAGTTTCCACTCCAGCGCCCCGTGCTGAACCCAAACGCGAACTTCTGAGTTTTTTTTTTGTTTCTAAATTCAAAAATGGAAGGCGGAACCTTCAATAATTCCAGTAATTCAACCACAAACGAGACCCAGGTTCTGAACGATATAATTTCAAATTATCGTCAAAACGCACCTAATATTAACAACAAGAATATTCAAAATATGCTCAACAGACACAATAAAAAATTTCAAAACATCTTCGAGGGCTTGGGGTCTGTGAGTTCCAACGAAAACCTCAAATCCCAAGCAAACTCAGTCCAGGGGGCCAATGCGAATTTTTAATTGGTGTTCATCAGTAAGAAATAAATGGATTACAAATTTGCCCTCAGCGGCGCCGTCCTCGGCGCGACCTACGCAAGGCTCTTGGAGCTGCTTCACGGCACGGAGTACAAGTTCGGTCGATCCATTTCGAAACCAGCGCTTTTTGGTGCCCTCTTCGGCGCCGCCGTGCAGATCGTCGCGGAAGACGTTTGGCGGAGCGGGCGCCTCGGATCCACCGCGTGATTTCGGGTTCTTCTTTTTTCATTGTGAACAGTAAACCATTAAACGATGACTGACACGATGATCGACGCCTTCAATGCCAAGATGCTGGAGTTCTGCAAAGAGCTTGCGTGTCTGTTTCCGAAGGACGGGAAGATCCGAAGCTACGGGACCGTCATCAAGGCCCTCAACTTTCAATCTAAGTACAGAGTTTGCCAGGCTTACATGTCCGCGGTCAAACCTCACGAGGACAAGTTGCGCGTGGAGGACGACACCATCTTTGACGACCTGAGTTCAAACGGAAGCATTTTCAAGACTTTGGGAATGAAGGACCTCTGGGCGTCCCTCGAGGGACGGGACGAGGAAAAGAGCACCATTTGGTTGAACCTGCAAACGCTGTACGTCATTGCCATGGAATGCGAGCCTGAGCCCGCTCCCGAGGAGCCCAAGGCGCTCGTGACCCAGCCCTCGCTGGACGTGCAGAACGACGAGCTATTTGGGAAGCTTCTGCCCCCTGGCGTCCTTGAGAAGATCGCCGAAAACGTTGAGCGCGAATTCTCCGACGGCAAGGGCGGTGTCGATCAGGAGAAGTTGCAAAAAACTCTGCAAGCTTCTATGTCCAAGTTGATGCCTCACTAATTTTTTATCTTTTATCTTTAGTAAAGACATGTTGACTGATTTAACGTCCAAACCCTTCGTCTTTTGGCCGACGTCCTCGCAAACCCCGCACGATCGAACACTGGCCGCGATTCGCTTCGTCCTCTACGCCACCACCATTATTTTCGTCGGGACGCGGGACGTACGAATACTTGGCCTCGCCGTCGTTGCCATCGTGATTATTTACTTGATGAGGACCTCGAATCTCTTGGTTCCCGAAGCAATGTGCACCAAGCCGACGAAGGACAACCCTATGGGGAACTTTTTGCTCTCGGACTACGTTGATCGCCCGACGCGTGGACCGGCCTGTGCCGTCGAAGAAGACGCGCAGACGAAACTCCTCAGCTCCCACTGGCCCCGGGATTCGGCCGATTTCTGGGGTACGCGTCAATCCACGCGCCCATGGTACACAATGCCTTCGACGACAGCAGCAAATGACGTTGCCAAATTCCGAAAGCACGCGTATCCCTTTAGATCCCCGCACTGTCGCGATGGATCGCGTTTCTGCTCGACGGATTCGTCGTTCTCCAGGATGCCTGAGTTGCCAGCAACTCGATCGATGCATCCCGCGTCGGACATCCTCTTTTGATTGGAATAATTTGAAAAATGTAAGCATTTAAACGTTTGAATACAATGTTAGTAAAGGAAATGGCCGTGACATTCTCGCGTCCGCTTGGTCCAGACGGCCCTCCCGAGGGCGCCCTAAAGGCATTCAAGGTCGCGCTGGACGAAATGAAGGCCTTCCACGAGCACAAGGATCGCGCGATCGCACTGAGGTACCGAATCGAGCGCCTGCGGCTCAAGCGCCACCTCCGAACCGGCCAAGTCACCTGGAGGCCCATGAGGGTTCCCGCGACGCTCGAGGTCGTCCCGAATTCCTTCATGTCCAATTTTGGCAGTGTCATGCGCAGGGGGAAGGTCTCGTGGGTGAAGCTTGACGGAAGAGGAAGGCGGCGAGTGTGGATCAATGGAAAGCTGGAGGTCCTCGCCCGCGTGGTCCACGTGAGCTTCTACCCCGAGCTCGGCCCGCTCCCGCCGACGATGACCGTGGACCACGGAAATCAAATTCGATCGGACGACAGGGCTCTCAATGTGAAGGAGCGGGTGAGCCAACCAGAGAATACGAGGCTGATGAATCTGTCGGGCCTGGCCAAATCGAACGCGGCGGCCCGGAGCAAGGCCATCCAGGGCAAACCAAGGGACGCACCGGAGTCTGTGTGGGAGACCTTCAACAGTCAACATGAGGCCGCACAAGTCCTTTCAAACCGGTTGGGGCGCAAGGTTGACCAGGGGGGCATCACCAAGGTCGTGCGTGGGAAACAACCCACGGTCTACGGGTGGAAATTCAGGGCCCTCAACGACCCCGATCTCCCGGGCGAGCATTGGGTCGATGACCCCGTGCACTACGGCGTTGATCTCACGAAAACGGTCCTGAAGGGGGCGAGCGTTAGCAACCTCGGCCGCTGGCGAAACGCAAAGGGCGGGGCGAATATCTTTCCTGCAATTGCCGAAGGAACGGCCTACGCGAAGGTCGGCTGGCAAGGCCAGACCTTCTGCTTGCACCGTGTGATCTGTTCGAGCTTTTACGGTCCTCCCCCCGCGCCAGACCTCGTCGCTGACCATGTAAACGGTATTAAAACACTGAACGCGGCGTCGAATCTCCGCTGGGCGACCAAGCGGGAAAACAGCCGGAATGAGAACAACGTCGACCGTGTGGCCAAGCGGATGCGGATTTTCCAGGATTAAAAATATTTTTTTCTCTCTTTTTCTTAAGACAAAAAACATGGGTGTCCGCGAGCTCTGGCAGCGAATGACCCAACCCATCTACGAGCGTCCTCCCAACGCGATCTTTGCGTCGCCGGAAACCTCGCGGCTCTACGGACCTGTCAGTGTACCGGTTTACGGCACTGCTCCGTTCAAGTCCGGAGCTCCCGGTCCGGCTCTGACGGACCTGGAGAGCAAGATGCGTCCGCGCAACACCACGCTGCCTTTCAAAAAGGGTTTCTACGAAAAGGGCTACGACACCCTCCTCCCGGACAAAGCCTCGCTCCCACCAGTACAATCTATGGTGGGCCGTGTCGACCCCGTCAACTCCCGCGATTTCGACTGGTAAATTCGAATTTTGCCGCTTTTTTTTTTGAAATTTAAATTTTTTACCGCCATTTTTTATTTTTTTACATTTTCACATCCACAAATCCAATCCCACCAGAACGGAAAGAGGATGACGAAGTATTCGCGGAAGACTCTTCACGAACACGTCCTCACGCGTCCCTCGGTGTACATCGGGAACGTCGTGAGCGAGAGCGCGGTGGGAAAATATGTATACGACGGCGAAAAGATTGTCCAAGTGGAATCTGATTCTGACCAGTCGTGGTCATCGGCCTTCGTCAAGGTTTTCGACGAGATCCTATCGAATGCCACGGACGCCACTGCCCCCGGGAAGAGAATCTGTGTGACGCTGGACGAAGAGATCACGGTTCTTTCGCAGTCTTCTATTCCTGTCGTCAAGCACGACACGGAGGACTGTCTGATTCCAGAGTTGATCTTCGGATCGCTGTTAACATCGTCAAATTATGATGACGAGGTGGACCGCACCGTGGCCGGACAGAATGGAGTCGGCGCCAAGGCCACCAACATATTCAGCACCCGCTTCAAGGTGAAGGTCAGGGACGCCGATCGCGGAAAAGAGTTTGAAATGACGTGGAAAGACAATATGACTAAAAAAAGTGATGCGAAGATCAAAACTTGCACGGCGAAAACAAATGTGGTAGAGATTTCCTACGTTCCCGATCTTCAGCGACTGGGCATGTCCTCGGTGCGTCAGGGAATCGGTGCTCTGCGGAAGCGCGTGGTCGACGCGGCGGCCACCTCGCACGCGCGCATCTTCCTTGACGGAGTGGAGATTAAGATGAAGGACATGAGTGCTTACGCAAAACTCTACGGAGCCAAGGTGGTCCATTGTGTGGCGGGAAACTGGGACGTCGCCGTGGGAGCCTCCTCGGGAAAATTCAGCAGTCAATCCTTCGCGAACGGCTGCGTGACCACCGGAGGGACTCACGTGGATCAGTGCATGACTTCTCTGGTGGACGAGCTGGCCAAGATGTCGAAGATGCCAAAGGGGATATCGAAGGCGATTATACGCGCACAGATGGCACTTTTTGTATCTGTGAAGAACATTGTGCGGCCCACTTTCTCAAGCCAGATGAAGGAGTGCCTCACGTCGAAGCCCACGGACCGATTTGTTCCTCCCGCGTCATTCGTGAAAAAAGTCTTCGACATGCTGAAGGAAACCTTTGATCTACACGCGTCGGAGCAGGAGCAGAAGGTGCTGAGCAAGTCAGACGGAAAGAAATCGAGCCGGATCACGGGCATCCCAACGTTGGACGACGCGGCGTGGGCGGGGACCGCCAAATCTCAGTCTTGCACTTTGGTTGTGACCGAAGGACTCAGCGCCAAAACCTTGGCCGTTTCGGGACTTTCCGTCGTCGGAAGATCTCAGTTTGGAATCTTCCCCCTCAAGGGGAAACCACTGAATGTGCGCACGGCCACGGCGGCCCAGGTCGCCTCGAACGCTGAATTCACCCACCTCAAGAAAATTATCGGACTCAAAGTGGGCGAGGTGTACACCAAGGAAAATTTGAAGAACTTGCGGTACGGGCGTTTGCTCATCCTCGCCGACCAGGATTTGGACGGAAAACACGTCTCGGCGCTGATCATCAATGCGATTCACAGCTTCTGGCCGTCCCTGGTCACGCTGGGATTCGTTCAGCAGATGGTTACGCCAGTGGTCAAGGCCAAAAGCGAGAGGTTCTTCTCTGAAAGGGCGTTCAAAATCTGGGTCCAAGGTAACAAGGTGCAACCGAGCGACGTGAAGTACTATAAAGGACTCGGGACGAGCACGGCCGCAGAGGCCAGGGAATACTTTTCGGAAATCAACCGTTTGACCTTGATTTTTCGCAACGAGGGTGCTGATGACACGCAGGCCATGGCGCTGGCGTTCGGTTCGGGAAATGCCGACCTCCGAAAGAATTGGATAGGTTCCTCACGGACTGTGGAGGGAATTCCGTACGGAGACGTTAAGAATTGCACGTTGTCGACCTTCGTGAACGAGGAGCTTCTGCAATTTTCGATCGCAGACGTTAAGAGGTCGATTCCGAGGCTCGAAGACGGCCTGAAGCCTTCTCAGCGCAAAATTCTCTATGCGTGCTTTGCCCGCAGGTTGACCAATGACATTAAGGTGGCGCAGCTGAGCGGTCACGTGGCGGAGAAGACGGCCTACCACCACGGCGAAGATTCGCTTCAGGGCTGCATTGTGAATATGGCTCAAAATTACGTGGGGAGCAACAATGTCAATCTGCTGGTTCCCCAGGGGCAGTTCGGGACGCGCCTGGCCAATGGGCACGACGCTGCTTCTCCGCGGTACATTTACACACGTTTGGAGCCCGTGGCGCGGAAGATATTTGTCGATGAAGACGACGCCCTCTTGGATCGCGAGGAAGACGACGGGCAGGTAATCGAACCCACGTTCTACGTGCCAGTCATTCCCTTCGTTCTCTTTAACGGTGCGCACGGGATCGCCACCGGCTTCTCCACAGACATTCCTCCCTACAACCCCTTGGACGTCATCGGCGCGGTCGAAGACTGGCTCGAGGGACGTGCCATCAGGGGCCTCAAGCCGTGGTTCAGGGGCTTCAAAGGCAAGGTCGTTCAGAAGGAGCGAGGCGGATTCGAGCTGCACGGCGAGTACAGCGTTCAGCCGGACAAAACGATATGCGTCACGGAGCTTCCTCCGGGGCGTTCCACGTCCGCGCATCCCAAGGTGTCCAATTCTTTTGTCGATGTTCTACAGAAGCTTTTGGAGCGGGGTGTCATCTCGGATTTTGTCAACAAGAGCAGCGACGTCGATGTGATGTTTGTCATCAAGGGGTACACAGGGACAGACCCGGCAAAAGACTTTCAGCTCATCGAGCGGAAGCGCTGTGGCGAGGGCAACATGCACCTCGTGACGGACCGGGGCGTCGAGCTCTTTTCGGACGTCCGTGACATCGTTCGGCGGTTCTGCGAGGTCCGAATGGCACTCTACGAGAAGAGGCTCGGAGTGCTAGTCACGAAACTGGAAGCTGAGATCCGAGAGAAGGAGATCTATCTGGACTGGGTGGTTTCCTGTAGGGAAATTGGGGCCCTCAGCAAGGCGATCGAGGAGGTGGAGGTCGAGCTGGACCCAGCGAGGTTTCCACCGGAACTTCGGCCTGCTCTGTGGAAGGTGCCCATCTCAGAATTCAATGCGCAAAAGGTTGAGCGGCGCGAGAAGAATTTGCAGAGACTCAGGGAGGAGTTGGAATTGCTCAGGCATCGAACGCCCCGCGATCTGTGGCTGTGGGACATACTGGATCTCAGGTCAAATTTGGGTGCGTGAAAATTGCCACGAAAATTTTGCCAAGAAAATACAAAATAATCATGAAGTTCTCAAAGAAGGTGGTGAGCGATGCAAATGGGCTTAAGACGATTCGCCTCGAGGCCGACGCTATCGTTGTAAAAAACTGTAAGATCGAAGCGGCGGAAGACGGAGTGGTCTACCTTTCCGTTCCCGAGGAATCGAGGGAGGGTCTCATTGCGATGGATGAGAAGATTCTGGCGAAGGCCAAGAAGTCAAGCGAGGCATGGTTCGGGCGCGAGATTGGCGAGGCGGTGATTGACGCTGCGTACCGTCCCCTGGGAAAGGCCGGGACGGTCAAGGTTGCACTGGCCAAGGACGCAATCATTTACGACGCTAGTGACAGGGACCTTGACTCCGTTCCCCCCGAAGGCTCGACGGTGCACGTGGCTCTGGAGCCCACGAGCGTTCAGATTGCCAAGTCCGATCTTCTCGCCAACGTCGAATTGGTCCAGATGAAGTTGACCAGGGCGAAGAAGCAACCCAAGCAGCGCGTGAAATTTGACATTCCCGCCGAGCCGGAGGAGGACTCAGAGGAAGAATATGAAGACTAGGTTTTATTTTATTTTTTTTTCTGTCAATAGGTCAAAGAGTGATGCGTAATTCCAACAAGGTTTTCACACCCCTAAACATCGTGATCGTAGCTGCCGTTCTTGCCGTGGTGTACATGGTTTTCTACAGGGACAGCTACGACGCGTCCGAAGATCAGGAGATGGCGGCCCCGGGTGGCGATTCCGGGATGGGCGTCGGGAACCTCAATGCCACGGGCGTTTCGTCCAATCTTCTGCCCAAGCCCAGGCAGCCCATCGAGGAGGCGTCGTCGCTGCTGCCCTCAGACGTTCTCAAGGGCGAGTCCCTGATCAACGCCAGCGAGGTGATGCGCTACCCCGAGACGATCTCTGGGTCTCTGCGCAATTCCAACAGGCAGATTCGTTCGGAGCCCGTCAACCCCAGGAAGCCTGTATCGATCTTTTGGAACTCAACGATAGAGCCCGATACGATGCGGCGCACCTTCGAGATCGGCGGAGCTGATTACTAAGTGAAAATGCAGAATGCAGATTTTGCTCAATAAGTTTTTTGTATCCAAAGCTTATTGAGCAGTATCAAAGATAGGATGGATCCCCAGTTTAAAAAAAACCTCATGGAATTCGTCAAGATCCGGAAACAACTTAGCGACATTCAGGCGGATGTCAAGATTCTCCGTGACAAGAAGAAGGAATTGGAGAACGCGTTGAAATCCTCAATGAGCCAAGCTGACATAGATGTGGTCAATTCCTCAGAGGCCGGCGTCAAGGTCACCCACAAGATCAGCGTGAAAAAGGGTACTATGGGTGCCAAGGCGATGAAAATCGGAATCAAAGAGTTCTACGAGAAGCGGGGCGACCCGAACACCTTCGAGCTACTCATGACCTTCTTGGAAGAATCGCGGGTGCAAAAGGAGAGCGAAACCCTCAGCGTACGTAATCTGTGATGAGCACTTAAAGACTTGGGTCTAGCACCTTGAAAAATGGACGACTTGGAGGAACCCCCTGACGATGATTCGTTTGACGCCGACCTTGAGGAATTTCTTGAGGAAGATGAATTTCTGTCAAGTGTTGAGGAGGCCGTGCACCTACTTCGTGAAATGGAACCTTCGACCTTCGGCGATTCGGATTTTTCCAAGAGATTCATGGATTGGTTGTTGGAAGGCAATTCCGAAGAGTTTTACAATGATGTTTCCAGTTTCATTCATGAGACGTACGAGGCAGTCGTGGAGTCCTTCGGTTCCAAGAGCCTGGCTCAGTGGAACGCTTTCTGTCGAAAAAAATCCTTTGTATAATTAGTAAATGAATGTTGCCTCTTCCAGATCTTTCCTCCGCCAAAGTCATTTTACCCGCCGCTACGTTTGGCCTCAGCTACGTCGCCAACCTCCCTCAGCTGTACGCAAAGATATTGCTTCAGACGACGGGGACCATGGGCATGTACCGAATCGCCGGAATCCATCACACACGCCACGAAATTATACTCCAGGGGCTCGCCGCGACCGCCGTGATGGCTCTCAAGGAGGAACCCCTGGCTTCCGTCTTGGCGTACGCAATCCTCTGGTCAGTGCTAAGAATTTTGTTTCCGAAAATTCTAAGCTGATTATAATGCGAAAGCGACCTAGGGCCGTTGCCGTTGGCCCCGGGATCATGGCATTCCACTCCTTCTGTGGGGTCCTGGATGCCATGCACGACACGGGCGCCGACAGTTTGGTGCGGGACGTCAGTGGGTCCAGCGCGGGGGCGTTGGCTGGGCTGTGCTACTGCCTAAGGAAAATCTCGTCCTTCCCAGCGGAATCCTTGGCCGATGCCGACCTCGCGACGGCCCTCAAACCGAGCCTGTCGTGCCTCCTACGCAACTTTGGACTAGTTCCGGCCGAGCAGTGGGAATCCTTTGTGGGCGGGGTCATGGAGTCGGCCGGGTTCAGCGATAGCATGACGTTCAAAGAACTGGAGGAGCGCTCGGGAGTTCGTCTGCACGTCTCGTGTTTCGATTTAAACACTAGGAGGCCGCGCTATTACTCCCCGGTGACGGACCCCAACGTGAGGGTGGTTAGCGCCGTCTGCGCCTCGACCTCGATCCCCTTACTATTTCAGCCTCGATGTGACCTGATGAAAGGCGAAATGCTTTGCGACGCTGCGGTGCTCGAGCGTCTCCCCCTCTCTCCTTTCTACGCATTCATGGACGAGGTGGTGTCCATAGAGCTCCTTAGGGATGCGGACGCCCGTCCCGCGGCGACGCGACGGACGCTGATCTCATACATCTGGGAAATTGTGCAGGTGCTTTCGCCCATTCGCGAGATCGACATTGAGCAGCGTCTCTTTGCGCAGGTGGTCGTGGACCCGGGTGAGAACGTTGCCAATTTTTACATGGACAGGGCTCAAAAAATTGCACTGTATGACGATGGCTACAGCTTGGGTCTGAAGTCCTTCGGAGGCACGTACACCAGAACGCCAATGCAGGCGATGAAAATCAGCAGCAAAACGGACAATTCAGAGTCAAACATTGTTCCCAGAAAGGACGCGGGTAAATTCTTCTCCTCTGGGAGCGGAGGCGGAGACGGAGACTCTGGCAGCGTGGGTGAGAATGGCGCCCCAAAGTAAAACATGGGGTCCAGGGCTGGCGCAAGAGACATTACTGTTTATTTAGTATGACATAAATAAAATTTACAGGTTCACGACGACCTTCTTCTTTCGCTTAGAAGAGGTGGCGGTGGACGCTTCGCTCACGATGTCACTCACATCCTCCCTGACTTCCTCGGCGGCCTCCGCCTCCTCCTGATTCTGATTCTCAGGCCTGGACGACTGGGTGGGCGGTCGACCCCCGGAGAGGAAAGCGTCCAATTTGGCACTGATGTCTGGATTGGACGCCGATGCGGCCTTTTTCGTCGCGTTGACCATTTGCTCTTTGAGCCCGGGGCTTTGACGGAGAATCTCATTGACATCCGGCATCACGCTCTTGAACATGGTCGTGGTGATGTGATGCGTGGCGGCCGATCCACCCAACATCAGGAGAAGTTTGATTTCGGGTGCAACCTTCGCCTTTCCGCGGTATTTCATATACAGCTCCTCCAAGACGTCCGTGTAGTCGTCAATGTTCTCGTGAACACTCTCGGCCCAGCCTTCGAGGTTGACGCCGTCAAAGGGGTCGAAGCGGGTGTTCAGGAACTCGAGTCCGGTCACCGTAGTCACGAGCATTTTCCTGGCGAAGGAGAGCCCTCGGTCCATCTCGGTGGAAAAGGTGACGCGCTTGTATTCCAGACGGATGTCTTCGATCGAGCTGTACACGTTGAGATCGTCCCTAACCTTGATTCCCTTGCTCTTCAGTCTGTCCAATTTGTTCAAAAGGTCAAGTTTTTCGTCTTCGACAGAATTGTACCCATTGCTCGCCTGTTGTTGCTTCTGGACCCCAGGTGTGTTCCCCAGGTCCTCGACGCTCTCCATGTCGCTCGCGTCGTCATCAACCATAGATGCACCGTCTTCCGTTTCCGGAATTTCAGATGCATCATCATCATCATCCTCGTCGTCCTCGCCGCCTCCGCCCATGAGGTTTGAAAAATCATCGAGTCCCTGCGGCTGCTGGGCCTGCTGACGGAGAGGGGGCGGAGCTTGGAACCCAGCCCCGTCCAGCAACCCCCTTCGCTCCTTGCGTCTCTGGGAACGGCGCTTGGCCCTGTCTCGCCTTCCCATAACAAAGGCTCCGTCGTCTTCCCCGTCCGAAAATGCTATCTCGCCGCCGTCGTCTTCGAAGTCCAGATCAATGTCTGCAAGGCGGGAACGGGGACGAGGCATCTGTGTTTTGAATTTTCAAACCGAAATAAAAAACGCGAAAAAAAACGCGACCCGTTACATTTTTTTTTCTAGATAATTTGTAAACCCAGTTATGTTCTCTCAGTTCATGCGCAATCTCAACGAGTCCTCCCTGGCCCTCGCGACAATCTTTGTGGTGGCTCTCGCTCTGGCTCTCACCTTCCTGGCCAAGTCATCCTATGAGGCGTACGAGGCTCAGCCGATTGAAACGGACTCTTCGACGGATCCCTCAAGTCTTTGGGCCCTCAAGCGTGGCATTGAGTGCACCGGAGGTATGTCAAAGACTCCCGGAGACGGGCATTACAGCAGCAACGCCGTCCCCTCCGGCATCTGCGGCACGGGGCCGTGGGCTAAGAAGCAGCAGGGATACAAGATCCTCAAGGGCGTGGGCGGCAGCATTTTTGAGCGTCAGGCGGCCGCGGCCATGTAAATGTACGCTCTTAAAGACTTGAATCCAGGGGTTGATAAGAACAAAGGAAAATGGCTGATTCCGAAATGGACAAGGTGTGGAAGGCAATTTTTTCGCTTCAGAAGGACGTCAAGATTCTGAAGCGAAAATTTAAGAAGGCGAATGCGGCCGAAGGCGGGACCGCGGCCAGGAAGAATCCATCAGGGTTCCTCAAACCGACCCGAATCGGCAAGGAGATGTGCGCGTTCCTCGGCGTCGAGGAGAATTCTCTGGTCAGCCGCAGCGACGTCAGTAAGAAGATCAATGCGCACGTCAAGGCAAACGCCCTTCAGGATCCAAACGATGGACGCAAGATCAACCCGGATGCGAAGCTGCGTACCATTCTGCGGGACAAGCCGGACGACCTTCAACTGACGTGGCTTAACCTGCAAAGATACATTCGTCACAATTTTGTCAAGACAGAGTAAAGATGGATGGTCTCTTCTCTTTTCAAATAAGAGACGGCGCGCTCTTTGAAAAGGCGTTTTCCCACAAGTCAGCGAGAGGAATTCGAAATTCCTACGAAAAGCTGGAATTACTCGGAGACAGCGTTTTATCATTAGTGATAATCAAATATTTAATCGACTTATATCCAAAGTTAAACGAGGGCGAACTGACAAAGATGAAGACGCGCTTGGTTTGCAAAAAAACGTTGGCGACGATCGCAAAGCATTTGGGCTTTGGCGAGCACATCCGAATGAATGAATTCTCAAGGCAACGGGGCTTCCATGAAAATGTTTCCGTGCTCGAGGATGTATTTGAGGCCGTCATTGGTGCCATCTACCTCGACCAAGGACTTCCAACCGCGCGGAAATTCATCCTTGATGCCTTCACGGATCCCAATGTTCTCGATTGGGAGAAAACGTTGCAGGATAAAAATTTCAAGGACCAACTGATGAGATATTGCCAAGCACGCGCGTGGCCCCTTCCAGTGTACGTGCAGTTGCCGACAAGTGGGGGCTTTCGCGTGGAGGCCGTCGTGGGACCGTCGGGCGACAGGCTCGGAGAGGGAACGGGGTCGACCCTCAAGGCCGCAGAGCAGGGGGCAGCCTGCGAGGCAATGATTAAATTAAGCAGTGCTAATGTTGCCCCCCGAGTACACCAGAAAAACGGACATCAATTGAAACGCCATGAGAATGTAGATCATTCCCGTGCGCGTTGCGCGCTCCCCTTTGGTCAGCCCGAAGGGAATCCCTAGCACGTAGCGGCTCATGAAAAAGGCGATGACGCTGATCGCAACCAATGCGTAGCTGAGCTCTTTCGTCGCCAGGATACGCTGGCCACTGACGAAGGGGGTTTGCACTGCAGTGAACAGAATACCGAACAGGCACACCAAACAGAATGAACGGATGCCCTGGAGGTACGCGTTGGCGGAATCGTCGATCTTAAAGTTTTTCGGCGCTTTCCCATCGCCCATCAGAGATTGAAGGCGCTCTTTCCTGCTCTCCGTAATGACGGCTGTCGCAGATTGTTCAATGATAGTCAGCAGGGAAGCGAAAGTCATAGCCACCGCCATGTTCGACAGTCCAGCGGCAGATCCCAGAACGTTTGACATGATTTTCCTTTTTAATATTTGGATTCGAAAAAAAAATATTCGAGGCACTGTGCCTCGTAAATGTTTTTGCGCTTTCTGAACATGGCCTGAGCGACGCTGCCCCAGGTGTCCACAACGTCGACGATAAGTGTTGAGTGAGACCGGGAGACCGTGCCGTCCCTCATAGCACGCCCGATGGCCTGGCGGACGTCACTCCTCGGAGAGGCGAGAACGACCGTGTCCACATCCGGTATGTCCAAGCCCTCCGAGGCAATGCCGTAGGTGGCAATTATGACTTTACCCTTGGCAGCTTCAGACAGTTCTTCCTGCTTCATGCCGCCGTAGTAAATTCGTGCGCCATGGTCTTTCAAAAACAAACGGAGTAGATCCGCTTGGTACTTTCTGTCCGTCAGAATAATCATTTTCCTCCCTCGGTCCTTCGAAAGTATGCTCTGAATCGCGTTCGCGATTTCGCGATTTCTAGTTTCGTCCACAGCGATGTCCGTGATATACTGCGATTGGTTGAGCGTTCCATCCCACCTCGTGGGGAGGCCTCTGTCTTCTTGGTCGTACTCTTTAATATACAGCGCGGTGTAGCAGGCCGTGCCTGGATCGCATTTGCGCACGGAGATGAAGGATTGCGGGCCAAGGAACCAAAACAGCGCCCGCTCGCAGCCGTCTGCACGGTCCGGTGTAGCAGTCAATCCCAGAGTATACTTAGGACACAGCAGAAACATCGCTCTACTGAAAACGTTGGCCGGGACGTGATGCGCCTCATCCACGACAAGCAAGCCGAACTTTGAAAAGGCCCTGGCGTCCCAGTCTCGACTGCACAACGTCTGGATCATCGCCACTACGATGTTGGCGTCTTCGAACACATTCTGCTGGATTCGGCCGATGTCTTGACCAACAAAGTGTCTCGCGCGCTCCCTCCACTGTTCCAGCAGTATCTGCTTGTGAACTATCACGAGGGTCTTCACCTTGAGCTGCGCCATGGCGTAGAAAGCACACGCCGTCTTTCCTTGACCAGGGGCCAAGGACAAAACAGAGCCACCGCACCCTCGCAGCAAACCCATGGTCGCGTCCATAGCCTCGACTTGAAGGGGCCTCAGAATGCCGTTGAAGGAAATTTGAACATCCTCGGGTTTCGGGCGGCGATCATCTACAGTGTCCAAAGTCTGAGCTGGGGGACTAAATCTGGGAACCAGCAGACTCTGCCCGTCGTTGCTTCTGATAAAGCACCTCAGGGCACTGGGCTTCGGATACCCGGGCTTTTCCAACGGCTGAACACTTAATTCATCTTCGACTTTTTTTGATCTTTGCAACAAAAGACCTTTGACAGTCAACATTTAGTTTCATTCATCTCTTCCATTTAAATGAAAATTGAGAGAATTTTTTTTTACTCAGACAGTAGTAACTATGCCTTCACGAAACGTATTATATCACTGGTACCGCACACAAGGTCATCATCCAGATTTTCCTGATCCAACTACAAAAAGAGTTCTCAATTACTCAAGAAAGGAGGGAAAAGAAATCGAGGGCATGGCCAACCGCTTGGACAAAAACCAGTTTTACAAGGCAATTGGAGGAGAAGGCAACTGGAACAGTTCCCGCGATAGTGTAACTTCTAAGAAAGCCGCCGTAAAGTATTTTATTCTTGCAAATCTATTAGGGTTGGAGACATGGTTTGACATCGATAACCTCGAAATGCACGCATTGATACGATTGGTTGCACAACATAAGAAAGATCTGATGCAGTACAACAAATATATGCCTGCCAAGATGCTTTCCAAAGAGGGCCGTCGCCGTCTCGTTGACGTCGCAAATAAATTAGGAGCTTTTGATAAATTTGAGAATTTTCTGAAGTATACTGAATATCTCGATATTGAAAAGGCGAGCGTGAAAGATGTTCAACATCTTCAAAAGTTAATTGCAGTCAAACTCGGAGCAAAATGAATTAAGTAGATAATTTTAAATTTAATCTCTTCGATTTAAATGAAAATTTTCATCATCAGTATCACTATTTTTTTTTCTGTTCTAACAACACGACAATGCCTTCACGAAACGTATTATATCACTGGTACGGTTATAGCGGTAATGCACCGCTCGATGGCGATCCCGCGATTCGACCCGCGTGGATGTGGGTGAATTACTCTAAGGGAAGGGAGGCAAAAGAAATCGAGAACCTGGCCAACCGCTTAAACAAACTCCAGTTTCACAATCATGTTGTTGTGTCAGGAAAGAAACAAGATTTACAAACAAATTTCACATTTATTGCAAAGCTATTAGGGTTGGACAAATGGTTTGACATCAATAACCTCGATTTGTACGACTTGGTACGATTGGTTGCAATGCAAAAGAGAGATCTGAAGGGGTACAACAAATATATGCCTGCCAATATGCTTTCCTTAGAGGGCCGTCGCCATCTCGTTAACCTCGCAAATAGAATAGGAGCTTTTGATAATTTTGAGAATTGGCTTCGGGTGACACAATCCGAAAACGAAAACTTTATCAAAAAGATGAAGGTGAAAGAGGTTCAAAATCTTCAAAAGAAAATTGCAGTCAAACTCGGGGCAAAATGAGAATTCAGATTGGTCAACATTATCTCTATGAAATCCTTATCGACCACTTTAGGGCTTGGGTTTTCGAGGGCGTACATGCGTTTTTTACACCTTGCAAAAAATGCGACTTTAGGGCTTGGGTTTTCGAGGGCTTGGGCGTTACATGCGTTTTTTACACCTTGCAAAAAATGCGACTTTAGGGTTTAACGTTTAGAA
>Ga0181568_10000260_pt1 | contig 46291 bp, 34 predicted proteins | sample 101ome_20_FD_133758 | JGI IMG/M metagenome (GOLD analysis project Ga0181568, IMG submission 133758) | Coastal salt marsh microbial communities from the Groves Creek Marsh, Skidaway Island, Georgia - 101404AT metaG (megahit assembly) | ecosystem: Environmental > Aquatic > Marine > Intertidal...
TACAAGTATTCATCGACACGCGCAATCCTGGTGCCATCCGAGCGCGTTATCCGCGCACGTGCGGCGCGTGTTGCGAAAACTTGTCAAATTTTGTGCAAGGTAGAAACACCCGGGACACAGCGGACCGGGTGTGGGGTGTCTCTCACAGATGTGAGTCCTGAGTCGTCGTATGTGAATGGATTTTCGACAGATTTATCGCTGTTTGATAATTTAGAAATTCAATACAGTATACATTGGCCAATTGATAAAAAGTTACTTCCCGGTGTGATTTAGCCACCCCCGGTCCGGCGGAGCGGGTTGGATGGATGATGGGTGAATAGATAGACTACTATGTAATTGAATTAAAATTTATTTTTATCGGTTTAGATAAGCCTTGATACATACCAAATACGTACATGCGAAATGATAAAAAGTTACTTCGGCCTGAGATTTAGCCACCCCCCGTAGGCATGAGCCAAAATTTACATTGTAAACTTGTAAATGTAAATTTAGCGGTATACACTAGCAAAATACAAGTGTATGGTGCCTCCATACACTCTTTTTATCACTTCTAGTACTTGTTCAAGTGCGTATAGTGTTTTCTTACAGGGTGAGTGTGCCATGCATGCCCTCGCGCTTCAGCTTGTCGTCAAGCGTCGAAGGCAACGGCGGTGACAGTATACGTGAGAGCGGAGAATCTTATCACATTCTATGTTTACAGATCTTTTCTAGACTCTTCTGAGAATGTACGAGCGGCAGTACAGCAAGCAGCAATCTGTTTTTTCAGGTGGTGATGCAACAGCATCCAGCGAAAGCTCTGAGTGTGAGGAACAGACTTGGATATCCTGGTTCTGTCGCCTAAAAGGAAATGAATTTTACTGTGAAGTCGACGAAGATTATATTCAAGATGATTTCAATTTGAGCGGGCTTGCAAGTATAGTACCATACTATGACTATGCACTCGATGTTATTTTGGATGTTGAGTCACGCGAACAGCTCAGTGAGCAGCAGCACGAACTTGTGGACTCCGCAGCTGAAATGCTTTACGGCCTTATCCATGCACGCTACATTCTGACAAATAGGGGGATGCTTACTATGCTAGAGAAGTATAAACAAGGTCATTTTGGACGTTGCCCGAGATTTCTTTGCAATAATCAGCAGTGTCTACCCACTGGAACCTCGGATATCTTTCGAACTGCGACTGTGAAAATATTCTGTCCAAAATGCCAGGTACGTACACATCATCTGAACTTGCCCAAGCACTAAGACATTAATTTAGGACATTTACTTTCCACGTAGTAAATACCAGGGGAACGTAGATGGCGCATATTTTGGAACTACTTTCCCACACCTTTTCCTGATGACATATAGGCACTTAGTGCCCGAGATAGCCTGTCAGAAATATGAACCGCGAGTGTTTGGCTTCAAGGTCTGTGATTTTATGTATGAGTGATCCAACTGCAATTATTCTCCTCTTCAGATACGACAACAGAGAGAGCAGGTTGATACCGTCTAACGTTTGTAAACAAAAGGTTTGCACAGTTGAGACGACAAGTTTGTGCAGCCTAGGTAAATGGGTTAAACAGTTATACAATATGGGAATTTCTAGCTGGTTTTCCATTGAAAACAGTACAATTAACGTGTTTGTATAAGATGATCAACTACCGTGGGATCTGCGAGTGTACTAATATCACCCAGATTTTCCAGGTCACTGTTCGCTATCTTACGCAGTATACGGCGCATGATCTTTCCACTTCTTGTTTTGGGCAATCCGGGCGCCCAATGTATCACATCAGGTGAAGCAAATGGGCCTATGACACTTCGAACAGTTTGCACGAGTTCCTTGCGGAGTTTTTCATCGCAAGCAGTTCCTGGTTTGACTGTCACAAACGCGTAAATAGCTTGTCCCTTAATTTCATGATCGATGCCCACGACAGCTGCCTCTGTACATGCAATATGAGAAACAAGAGCACTTTCTACCTCTGCAGAACCTATACGATGTCCAGAAACGTTTATCACGTCGTCAACCCTTCCTGTGATCCAATAGTACCCGTCACTGTCTCTCTTTGCACCATCACCACTCGCGTAATATCCCTTGAAAGGGGCAAAATAAGCTGTTTCGTATCGAGAATGGTCGCCATAAATGGTGCGCATCAACGAAGGCCATGAACGTTTGAAACAGAGAAGACCTTCAGCTTCTCCGCTGAGTTCTTCGCCTGTGACACTTAATATGACAGGTTCAACCCCAAAAAAAGGCAGCGTTGCACATCCTGGCTTTTCAGTGAAGATTCCCGGAAGTGGCGTCAAAAGATGTCCACCAGTTTCTGTCTGCCACCAAGTATCAACGATGGGACAGCGCCCGTCGCCGACAACTTCGTGATACCAACGCCATGCTTCTGGATTGATGGGCTCACCGACTGAACCTAAGATTCTCAGTGAGCGGCGAGAGTACTTTTTTACGTGCTCGTCTCCTTCACGTTGCAATGAACGAAGAAGAGTTGGCGCCGTATAAAACACTTGCACTTGGTATTTGTCAATTATTTCCCAGCACCGTCCACAGTCCGGGAAGTTCGGCACTCCCTCAAACACTACTGACGTTGCCCCATTCAAAAGGGGACCATATGTCAGATAGGTGTGACCAGTAATCCATCCACAGTCAGCCGTACACCAGAAAATATCTCCTGGTGAGATATCAAAAACATACTTCGTAGTAGTGGCCGCGTATACCATATATCCACCAGTACAGTGAACAACACCCTTCGGCTTACCCGTTGAACCAGAAGTATAAAGCATGAAAAGAGGTGCTTCAGCATCCATCCAGCACGTGTCACATTCGTCTGACATGCTTTTTACAGCATCATGCCAACTTTCATCACGTCCAGCAACAAGATCTGTACTGACACCTTTCACGCGTTCGTTTAGGACGAAAAGACAGTGCGAAACATTAAATCCTTTATCCAAGGAAATCTTTAAAGCATCATCAACAATATCCTTGAGGTGGATGACTTTGCTACCGCGCATCACTGCATTCGCCGTTAGAAGAACAGTAGCGCGGCTATCGAGTATCCGCTGAGAAAGTGATTCTGCAGAGAAGCCAGCGAAGACAACAGAGTGGACAGCACCTATGCGGGCGCATGCCAGCATAGCAACGGGTAGCTCTAGGATCATTGGTAAATATATCACCACTCGATCTCCAGGTCTGACACCTACATGTTTTAGCCAATTCGATAGTTGATTCACGCGCAGTTGCAGCTGATTATACGTGAGTTTGTCTTGTTCTCCAGGTGAGTTGCCTTCCCAGATAAAAGCGGTGTTATCACCTAAACCTTTGCTTATATTTGCTTCGATGCAGTTCCACGCCAAATTAGTGCGCCCGCCTTTGAACCATGAGTGTTCGACCTTTCCTTTCGTAATATCGAAGTTGCTTTCGATGATGGATTCACCGCGCCAAGGAGCTTCCCACACGAACTCGGAAGCGACGTTGGACCAAAATTCTTCGGGTCTCTCTATAGAGGTCCGGTACAGCTCTTGGTATTCTTCCAGTGACTTCACTCCAACTTTAGGCTCAAACATGTTGCTATGCTAGCGACTTAAGCGCACTTTTTCACCGCAGTCACGTCCACGCGGCTCGCGGCGTGCTCGACTTAGAGGCGCCAGACGTCGATGCGAGACCGCCCCCCCCCCGCAGTGCGTCCCTATTTGGTTATTGCGCCTTCATTCCTTGGGAGGGCCATTCCATCGCGTGCGCGGCGTCAGGCTTCATATAGAAGCTTCTCAATACATCATGTATCGATAATTTGGAAAATCGTTTTTAAACTGTTTGCTTGGGTGCTGGATGTTACGTGCTACGTGCTCGATGAGACGCAAACGTCGCGCAACACAGGTGTTGAAACGCGGCGACGTTCGGTATTCGGTCGAGCGCAATCATGTCACGCAATGATGCACCGGGAGAAATGGTGCGCAACAGTCGAGTCGATTGGCCTAAACCCTCAACCCTAGAAGTTCGTTCTGGGTGATAATCGCCACACTACGCATCACACACAGTCTCACTTTTTGCAATAATTTCACGGGTCATCAACAAGGTCAGGTCACAGGTCTCCTGCCCTGCAGTCAGGGGCGAGAGCGCGAGAGGGAACGAGCGAGGGCATGCGGCCGACATCGACGACGACGACGACGACGAGGTGGACGACGACGCGCGCGATATTTTTCGATCTCGACGACACGCTCGTCGAGACCACGGCGGCGGACGCGCGCGCGTACGAGGCGGTGCGACGAACGCTCGAGACGGCGCTCGAGCGCGCGGGCGCGGGGACGACGGGCGGCGGTGTCGAGGGCGCGGGCGCGGGCGCGGCGGCGCGGGCGGTGGAGCGGTATAAACGCGCGTTGGCGTCGACGCCGTGGGACGAGACGCGCCGAGAACACGTGTGGGCGACGCGGGAGCGGATGTGGTTGGAGGCGACGGGGGACGAGGGGGACGGGTGGACGGGGGACGGGTGGACGGCGGCGCGCGCGAACGCGAGTTTTCGAGACGTTCGTTTGGACACGCTGCGGATGCGGGAGAGAGTGCGAGAGGGCATCGCGCGGTTGCGGGCGAGAGGGGTGGGGGTGGCCATCATCACGAATGGGCACGAGATCGTGCAGAGGGAAAAGTTGGCGGCGTGCGGGGCGTACGAGTGCGTCGATGGGAAGAATATCCTCGTCGGTGGAGAGGAGGTGCTCGCGGGAAGGGGAGAGAAACCGTGTGCGACGATATTTCTTGAGGCATGCGCGAGAGTGGGCGTGGAACCGTGCGAGGTCGTGCACGTGGGGGATTCGTGGAGGGCGGACGTGCTCGGCGCGCTCGGCGCGGGACTGCGCTCGGCGTGGATCTCGTCGGAATCGCCGCCCGACGACGGACACGACACCGAAAGATTGCGCGTGTTCGCCACGATCGATGCCTTTTTCGATCACGTGGAGGCGGCGTCCGACGAGGACGCGTGGTGTCGATTCGAGGAGTGAGACGCCGCGCACCGCGGGGGAGCATTGAGACGCCGCGAGCTCCCCCGATTAGGTTATTTCATGTAATTAGCACGCGCGATAGCTCGCATTCATCGCGCGCGTCGAGACGTCGTCCAGCCGGCGGCTCGATTCGGTTCGCCGCCGAGACGCTCGACAGTTGTCCCGCACACCTCGCCCACCGATCCTTCGTCCTCGACCGAGGTCGCGCGCGATGTCACCGCTCGCCGGCGCGCGCGGTGTCGTCATCAGCGCATGTCCCGGCACGCGCGCGCTCACTCGCGCGTGCGCGCGTCGTCTTCGTCTCGGCGTTCGATCTTCCCGCCAAAATCAAAAGAATCTCTTGACGCGCGCCTCGTCGTCGTCGTCGTCGTCGGACGCGACGAGGGAGAGCGCACGAGACGACCGCGGGCGCGTCGATCGATCACGCGTCGGCGTTGGGGAGTTGCACGTCATCACCGGACCCATGTTCGCGGGGAAGACGTCGGCGCTCATGTCCCGAGTGGAGCGCGCGCGCGCCGACGGCAAATCCGTCTTCGTCGTGAAATCGGCGCTCGACGTCGAGCGTTTCGGGGAGGCGGCGCGTGAGGCTCTGATCGCGCACGATGGACGGACGCTGGGTGGTGAGACGTCGGGGGTGGGAACGGCGCGCGTGCGAGCGGTGCGAGAGCGTCTGGGAGAGCTGTCCGGGGACGACTTGCGAGCGTGTCGGCACGCCGACGTCGTGGCCGTGGATGAGGCGCAGTTCATGCCGGATTTGGTGGAGTTTGTGAGACAAAGCGTGGAGATGTTGGGACAGGTGGTGTACGTGGCCGGTTTGGATGGGGATTTTCGTCGAGAAAAGTTTGGCGGAGTGTTGGATTTAGTGCCGCTGTGCGACACGGTGACGCGCCTGCGAGGCTCGTGCGCTTCGTGCGGCAGGGAGAGCTTATTTAGTCAACGCGTGGTGCGGGAAGAGGGTGACGGCGTCGTGAGCGTGGGTGGGAGTGATAAGTACGCGCCCGTGTGCAGGGCGTGTTACGTCAAGTCGAGCGGCGATGAGACGGCGCCGAGGTAGGTTACGTCGGTTGTCGGTGATCGCGCTGAGGGCGCCGCCTTGCTTCTAATTAAAATCTACGTACTGTGTGTGTGTGTGTGTGTGCGCGCGCGCGCGCGCGATTCATCGCATCTAGAACTTTAATCGTTTCTTTGGTGATTTCCCTTTCGCTTTCGAGGCGGTGGCTCGACGACGTTTCTTCACCGTCGTGACAACGCCGGCGGATCGCAAAGCGGGCAAATACGCTTCGTCATTTTCGTCGTTATCGTCGTCGTCGTCGTCGTCGTCGTCGTCATCGTCGTCGTCGTCGTCGTTTACGATCACTTTGCGTTTCGGCGTTTCGGCGTTTTCTTCCGCTTCCGTTTCCTTGGCCGCGTTTCGTTTTCTCCTACCCGGCTTCGTGGCGGAATCCTTGAACATGTTTTCGGCGAAATCGCTCGCGTCTCGAGTCATCAAATCTCGGAACGTATCCGCGGCTCGTCGAGCGCCGGCGATCGATTGCGACGCCGTGGCGTCGATCACAGACGTTTCCAACGTCACCGATGAATCGAATTTCACGACTTCAGCGTTTCTCGTCGCCTCCGTCGGGACGTAGGACGCCACGCGCGCGTCGGACAATCCGTACGCTCGCTTCACGTGCAATTTCAGCAAGAGCACCACGCTCAGCGCCCCCGCGAGCTCGACGTTTCTCTTAAACTCCTCGTCCGGCGCATCCTTATCCAACTGTTCGCTCGACGCGCTCAAACCTTGCTTGAGATGTTCGAGCAACAGACTGCCCTTGAGCGAGATGACGCGATTGAGCTGAAAGACGACGTACAGCGTCTCATCCACCGACGTGAACGGTAATTCGGTGACGACGTGGGCGAGGAATCGGAGGAACAACACGTCGGAAGACCCGCTCGTCGTCTCAAATCGTCTCAAGAGCGTGTTCAAGAAGGCATTTCGAGACGTGCGAGACGAATTGACCAACCCGTAAATGAAGGCGAAACCGCCATCCGTGTCGGACGCCTCGCGAGAACCGTTTTCGCCTCGCCTTGCTGCCGTTTCTAAACGTTTTTTGAACGTGTACGCCTGCTCGACGCCGTGCGTGAGCTGATGTTCGAAGAATTCACCGTGTCTATGAACCTGAGCCTTCAAGAGCTTTCGAGCGAGACGTTTGACGCTCTGTCTCGGATCGATTTGCAGCGCGATGAGCGTCGGGAACGCGCTCGCCGGGTGCACCAAACCTTGACGAAGAACGACCTCGACGAGATGTATTCCCTTCAATCGAACTCCGTGATCCGCGTCGACGCAGAGAGATAACACATCCGTCCAATAACGCTGCGCGATGCCTCCCGCGATCGAACGATCGCTCTGACCGTTGACAATTTGCAACTTTTCCGACGCACGCGCGCGCTTTTGCGCCGACTTGAGCACGGACGCCTTGGTAGAGACCGAGGTGTCATCGACCGCGGTCGAGGTACCGACCGCGGACGTCGCCGTCATGCGTTGCTCTTCTTCACGAATCAATTCACTGAGGTTGGTGAGCGCTTGTTCTTTTAAACTGCGCTCGGCGCTCGACGCCAACGCGGCGCGCATGATTGGATCGAAACTCCCCTTGCCGAAACTGCCATCCTTGTTGAACATGAGCTCCGGTCTGGCGACGAAGAGATCACCGCAGGCGCCGAGCGCGCCTCGCGTAAGATCGAACTCTTCCGCGGGCTGCATTTCGAGCGTTTTTCGGAAGACACGAAGAAGGTCTTGCATGGAGATGTCGCACTCGCCGCGCTCCATCGCGGCGTCGATGACGTCGGCTCCGAATCGAGCAATGTTACCCAACACGTAGAGCGAACGCGCGCAGTGCGAACGCTTCTGCGTTGTGAGAGGTTCACTCGTGGAGATTGACTCAATGACGATGGACACGAAACGCTTCAGCATGGACATCGTGCCGCTGTCTCTTCCGCCTCGAGTCTCCGCCACGGCGCAGAGCGTCTTGCACGCGTAATAAATGACGGGCTTGTCGTGATGTCGCAACAGAAGAATGCGCAAGTCGCGCTCGATCTCGTTCGCAACCTTTGTGGGGAGTCGTCCAGCGTGACAGGCAACGACGTGAATGACTGACATGCAGCACTGCAGCTTTTCGCCGACGTGCGGCGAGACGTCGTCGACGCGCTTGAGATAGGGTTGAAGCGCCACCGCGAAATACGTCGGGTCGCTCTTGGGAAGACAGAGCGTCGGATCGACAATGGTGAGAATGTGTAACCCGAGTGCGTATTTTACGCTCTTTGATACCTCGGATTTCGCCGCCGAGGAGTCCTGAGCGACGAGTGCCCCTCGAGCGTCGACCTCCGGCGGCGCCTCGTCGGATTCGCATTCGATGAGCGCGTGCAACATTTGTACCGCTAAACGACGCGCGATGCGTCTCATGCCGCGAACGTCGACCCATGAATCGAGCTTCTCGTCTTCGCTCGGATACAAGACGGCGTTCAGGATGGCCACCATCGGGAACGTCGGAAGAAGAGGAAGCTTTTGTCTTCCGCTTCGAGAGACGAGACGATAGACGTCCCACGAGACGCCGACTATTTGGCTCGCGCGGGCGGATATCGGGTCGATCGCATCCGTCATGGCTTCGTTGTGAGTAGCGAGCTGCATCGCGCACGCGTCGTCGTCGTCGCTCCCCGCGTCGTTATCATCATCGTCATCGTCGTTGTCGACGTCGCGCTCGAGCGCGCCCGGCGAAAACCACAACTCTCGGAAAATCTTCACCACGTGCTGTCGGATCGATTCCTCTTCGTCTAATATTCGAAACGCCAACACTTGCATGGCTTTGTCCGCCTTGGTGAATTCAGGATGACGAAGACAGTCTTGCAAAATTGACACGACGCGCTTTCGGACCGAGACACCGACGTCGGAGACGCGATCTTCGATGACGTCGTAATACTTGTCGGCGAGCGCGATGTTTCGCACCATTTGCCTACCGATGACATCAACGACCGCCGCCCGCACGGACGAACCGGTGTCCTTCATTCGAGTTTTTAGCGCTCGCACGATGTCCGGTGATTCTAACAATCTCGGATCCGCGCTCACCATGCCTCCGATGGCTCTCGTCGCCGACGTTCGCACCAAGACGCTCGAATCGTCCAACATGTACGTCACTCGCTGCACGAGCACGTCCAGCTGACGCGCCAACGGACGACGTGCGTTCAGTTGTAAGCACAGTGACTTTGCAAGATCGCGCGGGAGACCGGCTAAGGATCCACGCGAGGCGCCGCGCGCTGTCTCGGCGACGCGACGCATCGCCGAGTGCAGCGCGACGTACATGGGTCTGGAACCACCTGCTTTGACTTCTTGTCTAAATCCTTCACCCGCTTTTTCTGCATCGCGAGCAAACTGACACAAATGGTACGCCAAAGCTGAACTGTGCAAAGTGACGCGCGTGAGGGATGACGTTTCGGACGCAGCGGTGTTGTGATTCTCGTCGTCGTCGTCGTCGTCGTCGTCGTCGTCGTCCTCTGTCTCGTCCATCGCGTCGGGCGCCGACGACGCACCGCCGCGGTTGTTCTCCGCAACGTATCGCGCCAAAATGGACTCGAGAGCAAAGAATTCTTCGCTCGTCTCCTCATTTGCCACGATCGCATTCTTGTTCCGGTCCTGCGCGTCGACTCGAGTTTGCACTCTGGCGGCGTCTTGATGCGCGAACAACACGGCGCGCTCGTGAAGCGCGTCCGGATTGGACGTGAAATCCAAGTCATCCGCCCTGGGGAGTTGGCGCCAAAAGGCGTCTTCTTCTAGAATCTTCGCATCTTCGCGCAGGCTCGACGTCGTCTGTCCGAGAAAATCGAGCGCCACCTCTCTGATCTTTGAATCTTTACACTGTAAACCCAACGTTCCGAGAAGATTACCGGCCAGATTGAGCACAAGTAAGTTTGCGACGGGCCATTCGGGAAGGTTTCGACACGCCAACGCGTCCACCAACGCGTTGTTGATCACACCTCGAATCTGACGCTCGTTCTCCGCGGCTTTCACCTTTGGCCATCTCGAGAGTAAATCTTTCCAGAAGTAGTTTGTCCAGTGAAACGCCGAGCCAAACGCCTTTGCGTGCACGTCCGTCGGGCCCGACTCTGTCGTCTTATCGTCGGATGCCGGTTCTTCGGCATCGGAGAACTCGACGGTAGCTTGGAGACATTTCATGAGCAAAGCGATGAGCACCTGAATCTGCAGGGCGTCCTCCTCGGGAACGTTGAAACATTGATTGCCGCGGCTTTCGGCGGGAAGCTTCACGAGCGATGAAAGCACATTGTCGATGATGAACCCGCGATGTTCACTGTACTGAGCAAAAATACTAGTCACCAGATCGACCGATTTCAACTGCACGAAACTCACGTCTTCAATCTCGAATGCAGAGAAAGCCAGCGAAGTGAGTTGCAACACCGTGGCGTCTGGAAGCGCTAAAATGGAAATCAAATTTGCCAGATGCGTGAAAACAACACCAATCTTGGCACCCAACACGTTTGCTACTTTTCGACCGTTACTACTCGCTTTGGTCGCCGACGCAGGCGTTACGACTGACGTGTTTGCCTTGGTTTTACTCGCGGGAGTCTTCTTCTTACCGCTTACCGTTCGTTTGTCGTCCTCAGCATCGTCGTCGTCGTCGTCGTCGTCGTTATCATCACCACCACGGTGCACATTCCACAAATTGGCGTCGTAAAACACGAAAACATTTCGAAGCAATTGCCGTCGCGTGCATTCAATCATCTCATCGATACTTTCTTCCCTATAAATCTCCTTCGGCATGTCGGCTGATGACAATATGACAAAGTACGCCGCCATGGCTTCCATCGCTTTCATGACACGCTGCGCGTTCACACCGCGAGAATGATCGTTCATCTCGATCAACGTCTCATGCGCCCCTTTCGCAACGCTCTCTAGCATCGACAGCGTCTTGATGAGTTCCTTCTTGCCAACATTCTTCAACAGTCCGCGATCTCGTAAAATCTCGCACCTCGAGCTGAAATCTCGCAGTTCGCTCATCATGATCGCGTCCGAACAATCATCACCCTCCTCTCTATCGTCTAACTCCATCTTATCTCGCATATCCTCCGCCGCTCGAACGAAATCACCGACCAAGGCTTCACCATCGATCGAATTCACGTACTCTGTCGTCGTCATCACCGTTTGCGGCGCCTCCAGCGCAGGCGCGCCTCCCGCCGCCGCATTATCTCGCTCCGTCTCCTCACCCTCACCTCCGCTCGGAAGCGCCATGCCTTCCATCGTCGCACCCACAGCCGCCGCCGCCGTCGTCGACGGAAGCGTCGCGGTCGCCTCCACGGATAAACACTCGCCGTTCGCCTCCGTCACCTTGGCTGTCACCGGACACCGCGTCGCGTCCGTCTTCGCGTACCGTCGTCTCGCGATCGCGAGCGTCGTCGACCTAGACGAGCGTTAAAAACAATCACACGCGTGCGCGCGCGTCAGTCTCGCGCTCTCTCTTCCCTCATCGCGCGCGTCGACGTCGCCTCTTTCGAAACTCGTCGGTTTCGCCTGTCGCAAGATGAATCAAATCTCAACTCAATCCGACCCATCGCGTCCTTCCTCTCAACCCTCTCGCTCGCGCGTCGCCATCGCTCGTCGATCACGCACAGATACGACACATCGCACGCCTCCAAGAGTTCACCGAGCGCGACCGCGAGCTCTCGAGAGACGCCCTCCCTCGACACCGAGCCGTCCGTCGCCTCGTCCCACACCGTCGACGCCAGCTCGACGTGCGACGCATCGACGCTCGGAAGCGCGGCACCGACCGCGAGGTGGTGTTCACCGGGTCCGATCGCCGTGAACCGAGGGTTCTCGGGCGCCGCCGCGGGCGACATGGCCGACGACGGGCGGGGTGTGCGGGGAATGGAATTTCGCGCGGGAAACCGAAAGTCGTGGACTAGGGTTCAATACTTTATGTGTGCGATTGAACATGATTGATAGGGTAAATATTGGATTCTATATGTATGTGGATGCACGTGCCGACGTAACAGACAATCGAGGTGTCGCGCGCGCGCGTCGTCGACGGCGTCAGCGCTTCCCCTTTTTGGTCTTCTTGGACGACGGCCACTGAATGACGAATCCGCGTCCGGGAACGTGGTGAAGCGGGTGGAACGCGCCCGCCTTGCGCTTGGACTGGCGTTTACTCTTGGGATCGTATCCGTGCGCGGGGACGTAACACGTGCGCGCGAAGAGGCGACGTTCGTCCCCCTTCGTCTTCGACGACGCCGAGGGGTTCGAGGCGATGAAATCGGCGTGGGTGGAGACCGGAGCGATGCCCTCGAGGGCGGCGATCGGGTTGACGTCGACGGAGGTGCCGAGGAAAATTTCATTCGGATGCGTCCCTGGCGGGAGTTCGCCGCCCCACGCGAGCACCTCGGCTTGCGTCATGAACCAGCAGCACTCGATCATCATCGATTCGTCTTCGTCTTCGAAACATCTCTGAATTTGTGCCAAGTACATCTCCTCGGTCGTTCTCTCGGGAAGGCAGTACACGCAGTCTCCGGTTCTGTACTCCACGCCCTCTCGCAAGAAACCGTCGTAAAACGTTCTGTCTCGGCGAACCTTGTCCTTCTTCCCTTCGCCGATCCACGATACGATCGCCAAATGATTCCCAGCCTTTTCGTTGGCTAAATCTCGACGCTTACGCTTCTTCGGCGCGGCGTCTTTCGCCTCCGCTTTCTTATTCTTCTTGCCCTTGTTTTTATTCGCCTCGGCGCGCTCGCGATCCTTCGCCTCCAATTCCAACAACGGATTCACCCGCGCCATCGACCTCTTCTCCGGAGACGCCGCCGCGTCACCGAATACCCTTCCCTTCTCCTCCTCTCCTTCGCCCTCTCGCTCATCCGCAGCCGCTCTGCACATCCTCAACACGTCCCTCACGCTCGCGTGTGGCGCCCTGCGTCGTCTCTCCTTCGTCTTCCCGCCTCCTCGACTCGCCCCCAACCAACTCCTCGGCGGTCTGTACTCCCTCCCCGCGAGATCAAACACGACGTCTCGCGCTCCTCCCTCGCCTCGTCGCGTCCACGCGGATCCTCCACCGCCTCTCGCGTCCGCGCCCGCTGCGCTCGCGTCCCGCAACGTCTCAAACGCGCTCTCCTCCCTCGCGTGATTCGTCCCGTCCTCTCCCACCAACGCGCGCTTCGTGCGCTCACACGTCGTACGACGCATCATCTCCGCCACCTCTCGCGCGGTGACGCCGTCTTGTCCGCTCAGAATCGCGCGCGCCGCGCACGATAGAATCATCTCTCTCGCGCGCGCGGGAATCTTCAACCCATCTCTCGCGTCCACCATCGTCGCCCTCGCGCGCGCCGCGCTCTCGCGCGCCATGGATCGACGCACACCACGTTCTCGCGCCTTCTCTCGCTCTCTCTCTCGCGCGCCGCTCGCGCGCTCGCGCGTCCTCGCCCGGGTGGCGCGAGTCGCAATTCGCCAGAGACTGAGGCGCAACGGTTGACTCATGCGCACCCTCCTCGCCGCGCGCGCGCTCGCGTCGCCGCGCGCGCGCGACGCGCACCGAATCTCCGCGCCCACCCGCTCGCGTCGCCGCGCGCGCGCCGTCTCGGGCGCGCTGGAGCGCGAACGCGAACGCGACGACGATGTCCCCGCGCTCTTGCGCTACGACGCCCATCGATCGCTCGCCCTCGACGATCGCGCGAGGCGAGACGCCGCCTCGCTCGCCGCGCTCGCGCGCGATGACTCCGCCGTCGCGTTCGCGTGCGACGCGTCGGGGACGAGGGCGCTGTGCGAGCGCGACGAGGGGACGGGATGGTGGCGTGTACGGTACGCGAGCGCGCGCGAGGCGGCGGAGGCGGCGGGCGGCGTCGATTTCGATGGACGAGACGGTGGATTCGCGTACGTCGGACGCGATCGATCGAGAGGCAATCGTCCAGTGTTCGTCGTCGACGTGGATCGCGGTGGAAAGGCGCACGAGGTGTTTGACGGGAACGACGGCGTCGAGCGGATGTTTCGAGACGTCAAGACGACAACGGGACGCGCGGCGTTCGACGCCGAGGACGCGGCGATCGTCGCTGCGGGCGCGGGATTGCTTCGTTGGCGAGAGAAACAAAAGTTTTGTCGAAATTGTGGGCGAGAGGGACCGAAAATCGTCAAGGGTGGTCGAAAAGCGACGTGCGAGGCGTGCGGCGAGAGCTCGTATCCCGAATTGATGCCGTGCTGTTTGGCGCTCATCACGTGCGGGAATTACGTGTTGTTGGGGCGAAACAGACGGTGGCCCCAAAACTTTTACTCGCTCCTCGCCGGTTTCGTCGAAGGGAGCGAGAGTCTCGAGGGGTGCGTGGCGAGGGAGGCGTTCGAGGAGGCGTCGGTCGTCGTCGATCCCGCCGGCGTCGAATACGTCGCCAGTCAACCGTGGCCGTTTCCGAATCAATTGATGATGGGATTCCGCGCAGCCGTCGTGGCCGATCGTCTAGGTCCGTTAAAGATGCCACCGGAGACGAAGACACTCGACGGCGAGCTCGCCGACGCGAGATGGTTTCACGTAGATTACTTGGCGAGTCGAATTTCTCCCGAACGCGCTCGACTGGATCCTCGAGGCGACGAATCCGCGGAGCCCATTCCTTTCGGTGAGATCGCGCTTCCGGGCGAACACGCCCTCGCGCGCGTGCTCATACAGAATTGGGTGGACGAGAAAATGTCCTATCGACGTCGTCGATGTGACGATCGACTCGTGACGACGGTGGTGGAGGGTTCGTTTTTCACCGAGTGCGAATTATCGAGCGGCGACGACGAGAGCGGCGACGCCTTTGCCTTTCGAGACGACGTCGCCGAGTCCCAAGCGTTACACTTCGTCATGTGTGAGGTGTTATTAGCGAGAGAGGGTCAAGCGCCGGTCGTCATTCGCGCCGCACCGGCTGAGGTTTCAAAAATTCGCGACGACGTCGTCGCCGAGGTGGAAAAAGTCGGCGACGGCGCGCGCGCCCTCGCCTACGTGCGGGCAACCGGTCGCATCACGTGTAAGCGCGACGCCGACGGCTCGCAGCGCATAAACGTCAAGATGTTGAGCGAAGCGAGCGATGAAGAGTTCGACGCGCGCGCCATTGTCGTCGCCATGCTTCAAAAAGCGTGTCCATTTCATGAATTTACATTCGTCGGGGTGTAACAACACTCGGGATGTTCTATTTTGAGACTCGAGACGTCACATCGCGCGCCGTTCTCCGGACGAAATCATGACTCGAGACATGCAGCGCTTCACGAAAATCATGGAAGCTTTTCGCGCCGACAGTAAGATGGGCCACGACGAAGTGTTGCGGGTCATCGAGGATGCCGTGCGTCGAGGGCACGGCGACGAACTCCCGCTCATCGCGTGTGAACTCGGAAATCTCGAAGCATTGAAGACAACGCTCGAGGCCGGCTGTCGCCTGACGTCCGAGTGCACCGTCGCCGCCATGCGCGTGCAAAACTTTGCGATGATTTTCTTTCTTCAAGAGCGCGCCGAAAACGGTTTAGACTCGGCGAGTTGCGCCGAAGCTGCGTTTCACGGTCGCATGCACATTCTTCAAAACTTTTTCCGAGGACGCGTCGACGCGCAGGCGGCTGTGCGCGCGGCGGAGGGCGGTCAACTCCTCGCGCTTCGATACGCGCACGAAAACGGCGTCGAACTCGACGGCGAGATGGCGATGCGCGCGTCCGAGCGCGGACACGTCAACTGTTTAAGATTTATCCTAGCGTACGGCGTCGAGCTGACGAGCGCCGAGGTGAAGCGATGCGGATTACTCGCCGTGAACGGTGGACAAATTGGCGTCCTAGAAGTTTTACAAAACCACCGACAGTTTATGTGGACGGAGAAATTTTGCATCGCGGCGGCGCGGAACGGCGACGTCTTCTCTTTACAATGGCTCATCGAACACGGGTGCGCGTACACGGAACGCACGCTCGCCGTCGCTCGAGAAGGACCAAAGGATGGTCATCGCGCGTGCGCCGAGTATCTCGTGCGCGTGAAACGCGGCGACGTAGACGTGGACGGCGCGCTCGTCGCCGTGAGCGCGAGAGAGGAAGCCGCGGCTCGATTACGACTGTTCACATGCGCCTCCTTCGTGCTCACCGTTGGCGTCGTCTTGGCGAGATTTCGGTCGCAGAGATCCTAGGCTAGCGAAAGATGCAACGTAAAGACGACGACGTGATCACACCGGTAACGCGTTCGAACCACCACTCCTAGAAGATGCCGACGTCGACGTCGACGCCGCGTATCCGACGGCGCGAAGACACCCGCCGCACGCCGGCGATACGATTTGCCACGACGCGCTCGCCACCGCTCGAAATCCCTGCGCCCCGTACGGAAAATAACTCACCTGATAATAGCCAACCGCCACCATCTGCAACACGCTCCAAAACACCGTCATCACGTACGAATGATTCCACACCGCCGCCCGCACCGTCATCGCCGCCGTCGCCGTCATCGCCGCCGACGCCGGCAACCGCTCCTCGCTCGTCATGTGCGTCACCTGCGCCCCAGCCCCTCGCAACGCCCCCACCGCGCACACGGACGCCACGCTTCCCATCGTTAAACACAATCCAAACTTTGCCGGCGCCACCACGAGCGTCGGAACGCCGAAGAAGAACGCCAACCCGTACGCCGACGCCGACGTCGCGCTCAACGCTAAAAACCACACCACGCGCTCTGAATTCATCGCCCCCACCGCCTGCGTCGTCTGCGTCATCGTCTCCGACGCCGCGCGCGCGAACGTGCGCGTGGATGTCTGCGCCGTCGCGGACGCGTGGCGCGCGAGGGCGACGCCGTGCGTCGTCAGCGTCTCGAACCGCGCGCTCGCGTCGCGCGTGAATGATTCCCAATCGAACGACGCCGACGCCGACGCGGAGGACGCGGGTGGGGGGGCGGTGGACATGACGCGCGCGCGAGGGTGGTGCGATGGGTCGTGAGGGAGCGCGTGGGGAGGCGGTCGGTCGCCGCGCGCGCGCGCGGATGACGATCGCATTTCATTCATTTTTCGACTCGACTCGATTCGGTCGTCACATCGTCGCGCGCGCGTTCGTGCGTCGGACGACGCGCCATGTCCACGCCGGACCGTGCGCGCGCGCGACGCGTGACGTCTCTGTTGAATTCGTATTACGACGGCGACGGCGACGCGGCGACGCGGTCCGGGATTCATCATCATCATCATAATCTCGAGCGCGCGCGCAAAGACGCGGACGACGCAGACGACGCGGACGACGCGGACGCGGACCGTCGTCACCGTGCGGACGCCGCGTCGTCCATCATCGATCTCGACGCGCCCGGCTTTGACGCGCGCGCGTTCGTCGACGACGCGCTCGCGCTTCGGGACGCGTCGGCGCTTCGGGACGCGTACGCGCGTCTCTCTCGCTCCTCTCGAGACGTCGACAGTCGCGCGCAGATGCTGGTGTACGATAATTACGGTAAATTCGTGCAAGCGGCGAGCGCGGTGAGATCACTGCGGGCGGAGAGCGGGAAGATGCGGGAGCGGTGCGACGCGTTGCGGGAACGCGTGGCGACGGCGCGGCGGTTGAGCGAGACGACGAACGCGCGATTATCGGCGAGACGGGACGTCGTGGAGCAGTTGCGAGGGGTCAGAGGGTTGATCGGACGATTGAGTGCGAGTTTACGCTCGGCACCGGCGTTGGAATCGGTGGTTCGAGGCGAGGTGCGAGGAGAGGAGGCGAGAGCCGTCGTGGCGGAGTACGTCGACGCGAGGGAGGCGTTGGAGGCGTTAGGAGACGAGGCGTCGGATTCACGATCGGAGACGTTTGTGCGGGCAAAACGTCGGTGCGACGACGCGATGGAGGTGATCGTGGATCGATTGAAAGCGCGCGCGAGGGCGAGCGCGATCGGGGAGAAGAGAGGGAAGGAGGAGGAGCCGGCGAGCGCGTTTGGATTGTCGGACGACGCGTGCGTGGAACTCTTGACCGCGCTCCGCGTGTCTCAGGATGAACTGGTGGACGATTTCCTCGCCTCGAGACGCGTGAAACTCACCGACGCGCTGCGTCGAGCGCGAGCGTCGCGCGTCTCGAGCGACGTGCACGAATTCGTCGTCGCGCTTAACCGAGACTTTCTCGCCGAATTCTCCGACGCGCTCGACGCGTTCGGTAAACTCTTCTCCGACGTCGACGGCGCGCGCGCGTCTCTCGTGCGTTTCACCAAGGATGCTTTCGGGGAGTATTTCGCGTTGATTCGCGAGACGTGCGTCTCCGAGGAGGAGGAGGAGGAGGAGGATGAGGCGCGCGTCGACGAACGCGCGCTCCTCGATCCGAGACGATTAATGTCCGCCATGGGCGCCATGGCGGCGGATCTCGCGAGCGCGCACCGCGCAGTTACCGAGGCGTCTCTGGGCGATCGTGCGGTGGAAACCATCGAGCGCGCGGTTCGTGGACGCACGGATGCCGCGTTCGCGCGTCTCGAGCGCGCCTTGGTTCGAGAAATCGACGCCACGCACCAGGAGGCGAGACGCGTCTCCGAGCCTTCCGCGGCGGCGGCGGCGGGCGACGGCGGCGGGTCGACGAATAAATCTCTCCTACAGCGATTCATCGCCACCTCGGACGCGCTTCTCACGAGCGTGCAGACCATACTCAACGACGTTCGAGCCCTCGTGGATGAACGACCGATATTACTCTCCGGATGGCGCGACGAATACGCGCGGTCGGTGCGAGGACGCTTTTTGAGTCTGACGCACGCGCTCGCGTCTCGACTCATCGCCGGTTGTCCCATCGCGCCCCATCCGGCGCCCGAACCGACGCCGCTCGCCACGCCGCTCGCCGTCGCCGCCAACGACGCCCGCGAATCCGCCGAGCGCTCCCCACCGCCGTCGAGTTTCATCCTCGTCTGCGCGCGTCTGTGCGCGTTTCTCGGCGAGTCGGCGACGCCGCACGTCGTCGACGCGTTGGCCACCACCTTTCCAGCCTCCACCGCCTCGAGCGATGACGGTGGGCTCGACGACGCGCGCGTCATGTGCGCGTCCGCGCGCGACGTCTTACTCCGATGGTACGTCGAAGAGAGCGCACAGAGCATCGGTTTCATGATTCGGAAATCTCTCACCGCCGCGGATTGGGCCAAGACGCGCGAACCTCGAGACGTTCGACCGCTCGCCGATTACGTCGCCGATCGGTTATCCATCGTCGAGCGCGAGTGCGCGCAGATTCTCGACGTCGGCGACGCGGACGAGGACGCGGACGAGGACGGGGTCGGTCGCGTGTCTGCGACGCAAACCTCCGTCGCGCGCGCCGTCGTCGAGCGCGCGGTGAAATCTTACGTGGAGTGCACGCGGTGTCAAACCTTCCCCACAAAGTTTGCGTTTCAGCAGATCGCGCTCGACGTGCGGTATTTCGCCGAACATGCACTGGTGCCCTTCATGCCCGTCGCGCAATTCAGCGCGGACGGACGCGAGCGACGACGCATCGACGCCGCGCTCGCCGAGTTGCGCGCCGCGTGCGTCGAGCGCGCCGCGGACCCGACGCCTATGGACGACGCCATCGCCGATAGAATTCTTCAACGCGCCAAGACGAAGAGATAGAGAGACGTAATACGTGTAACCAACTTTTCACGCACCGCACCGCACGCGAACGCGCTCGTCATCGCCGAGAGTCCCCGGGCTCGCGTCGCTGTCGCGTCCCCGTCAGTCGTCTTCTCGCGGCTGCGTCCCGACGCCATTTCGCGTCGACCTGCCACCGATGCGCGACGATTCGGCGACGCGACGCGATGATCCCGACGCCGACGCCCTCGCGACTCGGCTCGACGACGCGCGGTGCGCGAGATACACGTCCGAGCGCACGAGGTGTCGAACGGTGCCCGAGGGCGAGCGCGGGGACGCGCGACGCGTGTGCGAGCGAGAGCGCGTCGTGCGTCGCGCGTGTCCGGGAAGGTGCGACCGATCGAAACCCGCCACTGATTCGCGCGCGTCTCGAGCTTCTCGCGAGCGCGGACTTACGAGCGCGTGCGCGTTCTCAGACCCGAGGAAGAGTTGGAGCGAACGACGGAGACGTTTCGAGACGACGGTGGACCGGACCGCGCGTTCGGCGCGTCGTCGACGTGGTCGTCGTCGTCGTCGTGGACGACCTCGTCCGCGGCGTTCGGTGACGCGTGGCCGTTCCGAGGGATGGATGACGACGCCGCGGCGGCGTCGGCGGCGAAATTTTTCGAGCGAGCGGCGAGCGCGTTCGCGTCGAACGGTACGGACGCGTCGGTCGCGAATCGCGAGGGAGGTGATGCCGCCGGTGGATTTCTCGCGGATGCGTTCGTGAGCGCGGCGCGGGCGTTCGCGGAGGAATTAACGCGCGCCTCTTTGTCTTCGTCTTCTTCGTCGTCGGCGGGCGGCGGCGGGCGAGTCGGCGACGGCGACGAGCCCCCGACGCCTCGGTTGGCGAAGTGAGATCGAGCGATATGATATTGTCCGTAGACATCGACACGATGTACTCTGTATGAACTTGTGTACCACCATGAAAAACCCTCTTTTCGAACGCGTCGTCGCCGTCGTAAAATCCAAAAAAATCCAAAAAAATCCAATCCCGCGACTCTCCGCACACCACAGCGCGCCCGACGAGGCTGCGCGCGCGCGAAAAGATACTGAAAAAATGACGCTATCAGTGGTCATCGCGCGCACGCGCGCGTCGTCATCGTGTCCGTCGTCGTGTTCGGCGTCATCGTCTTCGTCTTCTTCGTCACCATCATCGAAGAGATGGGCCGTCGTGGCGCGCGCGAACGCCGCCCGACCCATCTCCAAAGGAAGCGTCTATCCCGCCAAAGAGCACTGTAGCGAGTGCGGTCTGTGCGACACGCGTCACATCGAGCACGTCAAGGAGGCGTGCGCCTTTCTTGGCGACGGCATGTCCCGGATAGAGACGCTCGAGCCGCGAGTCCACGGACGCTCGAGACGTCCGTCTCCCGACGACGAGGATCGTCTGGGCGTGTGCGAGGACGTGTTTTATGCCGCGAAAAAGCGTCCCGTGGACGGCGCGCAGTGGACGGGGATCGTGACGTCCATCGCGCTGAAGATGTTGGAGACGGGCGCGGTGGAGGGCGTGGTGTGCGTGGCAGGACAACCGGACGATCCGCGAGCGCCGAGACCGATATTGGCGACGACGACGGAGGAAATCATGAGCGCTCGAGGCGTGAAACCGAGTCTGTCGCCGAATCTGGGCGTCTTGGCGGAGGTGGAGGCGAGAGGGTTGAAGAAGATACTCTTCGTCGGCGTCGGCTGCGCCGTCAGCGCGTTGCGAGCGGTGGAACCGTATTTAGGTTTGGACGCGTTGTACGTCCTCGGAACGAATTGTACGGACAATGGGAAGCGAGAGGGATTTAATAAGTTTGTCAACGCCGCGAGCGAGGATCCGGACACGGTGGTGCACTACGAATTCATGCAAGATTATCAAGTGCATCTCAAGCACGCCGGCGGATGGTACGAAAAGGTGCCGTACTTTTCGTTACCGGCGAATGATTTGGTGGACGTCATCGCGCCGTCGTGTTACTCGTGTTTCGATTACGTCAACGGTCTCGCGGACGTCACGGTGGGATACATGGGGGTGCCGTATCTAGACACACCGATGGATAAACATCCGCAGTACGTGACGGTTCGCAACGCGCGGGGGCGAGAAATGGTGGATTTAATTCGAGACGATCTGGACATCACCCCGTCCGTGTCCAGCGGCGACAGACGCGCGTTTGTCATGCAAACCGTCATCGCGGACGACGAGGCCAAACTCGGACGCGGTCCCGAGAAACCGGCGCCGATTTTCGTCGGAAGAATCATCGCGTGGTTTCTCACAAAGTTTGGTCCCAGGGGTAAAGAATTCGGCATGTATTCGCTCGATTACCACACCATTCGAAACTGGATCTACGTCAATCGCGTGTGGGGCGAAAAACGAGCGGCCGAACACGTCCCGGAGTACGCCAAACGCGTCGTTCGAGAGTACGACGTCGACGGCGCCGTCTCGGCGCGTCTTCGCGAACGACGCGGATAAGATGCGCGGTTCGAGCGCGCGGTGCGCGTCGTCGTCGTCGTCACCGAATCGTCATCGAGACGACTGAAATCATAAAAACTAGTGCTATCATCATCAATTACAATTCACCAGACTCGCGCGCGTCGTCGCGTCCCGCCGCCCTCGTCGCGTCCCGCCGCGCCGCCGCCGCCGCCTCGCTCTGTCCTCTCTCGAGCACTCTACCCTTCCCGTCGCCCCGTCGCCCCTCTGTACCGATGCGGATCCACCTCCGCCGACGAACGAGCCTCACTCTCGACCGCGGAGTCCCACATCTCCGCTCCCGCCGCCAACCCGAGCGCGCTCAGCGTCGCCGCCTGCGCGTATATTCTCGAGTGAATGAGTTTCACGCTCACCGCGCTCCGCGTCGGACGTCGCATCTGCATCGCGAACGCGGTGCCTATGCCGACGAGCCAAAAAGCACCGATCGCTCGCAGTTTATTCGCGCGCACCGCCGCCACGGCGTCGTCCACCGCGGTGGACACGCTCGTCATGCCTCGAGCGCGCCCCACTCTCTGACGCACGTCTTCGCGCCGTTCCTTCGAGTCGTCATGTCCGCCGAGGAGACAACCGACGCCCCAGCGCTCGATGTCGATGAGATCATGCGTCAGTTGTGCGATGAATTTAAGGCGAGAAACGGTCGCGAGGCGACGGCGGATGAGATGAAGCAGTGGCAGGAACAGCTCCTCGAGGCGATGAAGGATGGCGGTTTGCAATTGTAGAGCGCGCGCGCGTGCGTTCGATGAATGCGGTGGTGTAGGTAGTATCGCGTTCGTTTCTTCGTTGTTTCTCGACAAGGCTCGAGCGCGGCGCGTCGTCGCGCGTGGGTGAGCTCGTTTTGTTTTGGTTTGTTTTTTTTTAAAAACGTCGCGGCGACGCGGATCACCGCGCGCCCGAAACTCTGCTCCCACTCCCCGGAGGCGTGAAATACTCCTGCGGCGACGTCTGCTGTGCGTAATAATGATCGAAAGTATCCTCCGGTTGCGGTTTCACCAGACTCGACGTGTCGTCGTAACACGCCGCGTTGCGTCTCGCCAATTCGCTCGCCGACACGAATTTAAAATCTCTAAAGTCGAATCCAGGACTCACGCCCTCACCGATGATGGCGAACTCGGCCCCTCGCTCCAACACAGCCGCCTTGTACGTTCCACCTCTCACCACCAATTGCGGCGTCTGTCCGCGCTCGACGTCCGGTCCGAGCGTCTTTCGCTCGTACGTCCCGTCGGCGCTCGCCAGGTGATACGTCACCGCCCCGCCGGCGTGGTGATAGTGCACGTGATCGCTCTCGTTCAGCGCCCACCACTGATGATCGCTCTCTCTGGTGAGCATGTAATAGATGCTCGTCATGTGATTGCGCGCGCCGTCGTCGGTCGCGTCGGTGCGTCGACTCGTCGTCGTCCCCGAGGCGTCGGCGTCGGCGTCGAACGCCGTCTTGCCTCTGCTCGACATGGGCGCGCATCCCGTGCGGTACGTCTCGACGAAAAACCCGCCCTCGGGATGAGGAATCAGACCGAGTCGATCGATGTACGCCTCCTTCTCGCGTCGCGCGGCGTCGCGTCGGCGTCGAGACGACGATGGGAGTTGCTTTCCCACGAACTCGGTCCACGCGTCGGACGACCGCGCGAGGGTGACGACGCACGCGCCGACGCACGCGCCGAGGGCGACGCCTCGGATGAAGACGGAGGCTCGATCATCGGACGTCATCGCGCGCGCGAGGGCGGTGACGACGACGACAAGAGGCGGGTTCTGACGCTGCGCGACTGGCAGGCACGGGGAAACGAGGAAACGTCAGACGACGACGCGCGTCGGTCGGTTCGATCCATCGCGCGCGCGCATCGATCCATCGCGCGAAGTGTTGTCTCGCGCGTCGAGCGAGACGTTCCGTCGAGCGAGGACGGCGGCGCGCGAGGGACGGACGTCGTCGAGGGTGCGGTTGATTTGATTTTTTAAAAAATCCAGAACCGATCGCATCTTCGTCGCCCGCGGCGCCGCGAGAGGACGCCGAAGACGCGCGGCGCCTCTCGATCGATCGAACGCGATGGCGTCGTGGCCCGATCCTCGCGTCGAGTTGCTTCGCGCGGCGGTGAGGACGACGACGGGCGCGGACGCGTCGGCGGCGGCGAGAGGCGGCGTCGGCGACGGAGGCGAGGACGCATCGACGCGAGGCGGTGCGCGCGCGAACGCCAACTCGGGGTTGACGCTGGACGATTTGATTCTGCGACGCGCGGTCGGCGGGGGCGACGGCGGCGGTGGGCCGAGGGATGGCGGCGCGAACGGCGCGGCTCGAGGCGCGGCGGCGAGCGGAGCGGGAGCGAGCGGAATGGTGTTCTCTCGAGCGCGAGCGCCCACGGTGGTGACGGGATGGCAGAATCCGCACGAGCGTCGAGATGAGGCGGCGAGGGCGGGCGACGGGCGTCGTGCGCGCGTGGGTGAGAAGACGAGAGAGTACGCCGAGGATAGACGGTTGGCGCGACACCCCACGGAATTGGCGGGAACTCGTAACGCCATCGGTGTCGTTCGAGAGACGGTGGATTACAACGCCGGGTACCTTTCGCCGAATGAGGTGAACGCAGACATGGACGGACCGCCGTCGCCAGTGCGGGGATTTGCACAGAGATTGATGTCCTTGGAGGCGTCGCCGACGCCTCGCGGAAAGCACTCGCGAAAACGAAGCAAGACGCAGAAGAGCGCCGAGCCGGAGGGCGCGTACGCGTTCGAGGAGAACAGAAAACGCGCGCGAGCGCGCGCGAGCGCGACGGAGGCGGAGGCGCTCATTGCCGCCGCTCGGAGGATGCCCGCAAGTCCGGGAAGCGACGTGGGCGGTCCGGGATCGGCGTCTCGCTCGGGTCGAGCGTTGCGCGCGCCGGGCGCGTTCTGGGCGTCGTCGAGCGCCGCCGCAAGCGGGCGAGGCGAACAGTCTCAACCGACGAAACGCGGGCCGGGGAGACCGCCGAAGAATGCGAAACAGTACACACCTCCGACGTCAGAGGATGAGTACGAAGATTTCGGTGGTGAGGACAAGGAGGACGATGACGGAGAATATCGACGAAGTAACGCAAACGCGCAGCGCGCTGTGCATAGAATTAGACAAGGCATGTCCGCCGTCGGTCGTCCTCGAGGTGGCAGCGCGCAGCGAGCGAATGGTTCTCGCAAGGGAAAGCCCGGACCCAAGCCAGGCGCGGCGGCGGCGAAGAAAGCCGCGATGATCGCCGCGGGCATCCCGATTCCAGTGTTACCGCCGGGCGTCAAGCGCGGACGCGGGCGTCCACCAAAAAGCATGCTCGTCATTCCCGACGGGCCGGCAAACGCGAATCTTTCAGACTACGTCCTTCGATCCATAGCCGAAGTCGACCCCGCCACCGCGGAGCGAGTGAAACCGAACAGGGCAAGGGATCGCGAGTACGACGACAAGCCGAACAAATTGAGGATACGATCACCGAAATACGATCACATTCACGTCGAAGAAGAGAAGACCGCCTGCGTGGCGTGCGGACGAGTCGATGGTGAGGACAGAATGCTTCTTTGCGACGGTTGCGATCGAGGGTATCACACGCACTGTCTCGTTCCCAGACTGGATAAAGTCCCAGAGAATGAATGGTTTTGCTACGAGTGCGTGAGCCACAACCGTCCCAAAACGGCAGCCGCCGAAGCGTTCGAGCGACGAAAAGCCGCCAAGGCGCCCAAGACGACCTACGAAGCGTACGACGAATGCGAAGAGTACGACAAGGACGGTCAACGTCTCAGCGACAAGTTCAAACTCAATGGCGAACGCAAGCGTAAGCCAGGACCGAAACCGGGCTCGAGAAACAAACTCACCAGAAGATACAGCGATGGATCACGCGATGATCACATGAGAGGCCCCGTCGACGATCCAGACACGATCGAAAAGCGTCCGGTGGGTCGTCCTCGCAAGGACCCAAACGCGTGGTCGGATGAACAGCTCGAGGCGTTACAAAACGCGCAGGTGCGCGTCGATCTCGGTCGTAAAAACTTTTGGACCGAGGTGGCGAGTTACGTACCGGGTAAAAGCGCGCGCGAGTGTCAAGCCAAAGTCTACGCCGGTCTCAATCTCGGCGATGTAGACGGCGACGAACGTCCGGCGGAGGACGACGCCGCGGCAGAAGAAGCGCAAGACGACGACGACGATCTCTCCGAAGACGATCGCGACTTCCCTCGAGAGCGCACGCTCCGAACGCCCACCAAACCAAATTCTTCTCGAGAAAACATCGATCGCTGGCGTCATCGCGCACACGCGCCACCCGCGTGATTAATGCATACGCGAGTCGTTTTCGCATCTCTGCCGCAACCGCCGCGCGTGTCCCCATTCGTTCGCCCCTCTCATGCGCGACCGAACCTTTGGCGCCCTCGCTCTCGCCGCGCTCACGCTCGCCTTCGTCTACTACACCCTCTGGCTACTCGTCGTTCCTCTCGTGGACGACGGACATCCCGCGCTCGCCCTCTTTCCCCGTCCCGAGCTCGCGGTGGCGTTTTCAGCCCAATTGGGCGCGGGCGTCGTCTGTCTCTCCGTCTTCATCGTCGGCGCGGCGATGATCATCCATCGACCGCGAAAGGAAGAGAAGCGCGCGTGATCGTCGAACGCGCGATGTCGAGCGAGGCGCAGGACGCGACGCGCGCGAGAGATTCGGAGGTTCGGTTGGTGTCCCAATTACGACGACGAGACGACTCGGGACTCGACGGCGAGACGTGGAGCGACACCGACGCCGAGGACGCGAGACGGACGCAGAGAGACGAGATTGCCGTCCTGACGAGCATTTTCGACGAGCGCGCGCGAGGAGAAGACGCGGAGGCGGCTCGAGATGGTACGCTGTACGACGAGGACGACGCCGAGACGACGCCGAGGAGGTTTCGACTCGAGTTGGAGATTGAATTAGAGGCGTGTTCGACGGGCGAGTGGGTCGTGGAGACGACTCAAGAAGACGCGTGCGACGATGAAGGGACGCAAATTCGCGCGAGATGGATGCCAACGATTTTTTTGGAATTTATTCTACCGGAAAAATATCCGACGAGAGACGCGCCGGCGTTTGTCTTGACGTGCGACTGGTTGTCGAATAGTCATCTGAGCGCGCTGTGCGCGAGGTTAGACGACATGTGGAACGCCTCGCGGTCGAGCGGCGCGATCGGTGAACCCATCGTGTTCGATTGGACCGAGTGGTTGAAACTTGCCGCGATGGAGGAGACGCTTGTTAACGCGGACGGGGTCTTGAATCTGTCCAAGAAGGGGTTGGGATGGGCCGGCGACGGATTCGAGCTGGATCCGCGTGGCGTCGCGACGGCGAGAGACGCGAGGGAGGCTGAGTTTTCCATATTACGCGCGGATGCCATCGGGCGCCGTCGAGAATTTTTAGCGAGCGAGGATAACGTCTGCGGGACGTGTTTTGCCGACGACGTGAGAGGCGTCGACATGCGTCGCGTCTCAGCGAGTTGCGGGCATCGCTTCTGCGTCGAGTGCGTCACGCGCATGGCGCGAGTGCACGTCCGAGATGGCACCGTCAATGAGCTCGTGTGTCCGGATCCCGAGTGTTCTTCCTCGATGGATCCACAGACGTTACGGGAGGTTTTAGACGACGAAGAATTTACAAAGTATGAAGCCTTGGCGTTGTCGAAAGCTCTCGACGCGATGCAAGATTTGGTCTACTGTCCTCGATGCGAACATCCGACCATCGAGGACGAAGATCACTGCGGGAGATGTCCCAGCTGTCTGTACGCCTTTTGCTCGCTGTGCCGATCGACGTGGCACGCGAGATCGGAGCCGTGTTTGAGTCCCGCGCAGCGACTCGCCGTGCTCGAAGGACGCAAGCGCGGCGACTCGCACATGTCCGAGGAGGCTTTACGAAAATTTAGAGAAGAGATGGCCGACGCTTCCGCCGCGGCATACGTCGCTCGCAACGGACGCACGTGTCCAGACTGTCGGCAGGGCATAGAAAAAAACGAGGGATGCAACAAGATGACGTGCACGTGCGGATGTTTCATCTGCTGGACCTGCGGAAAAAAACTCACGGGCGACGGGTACTCGCACTACAGAAACGTCAACGGCGAACCCGGCACGAGCGCGTGTCAACTCTTCGACCTCGACGCCGTGCAAGCGTGGGAAAACGAGATGGCGGCCCTACAACTCGGCCGTCGAGGCGGCGGCGGCGGCGAGCGCCGCCGAGACCGCGCCGCCGACGTCGTCTCGTGCGTTCGATGCAAAGCCGCCAACGCGAGATTCGACAGAAACAACCACGTTCGGTGTTGGTCGTGCAACACCTCCTTTTGCGCCGCGTGCAGGTCGGTCGTCGCGAAAACGTCCGAGCACTACGGTCCCGGAAAGCCTTGTAAACAACACGCGTAAACAACATGCCGCGCCGTGCCGAGACGGGCGCCGCCGCCACGCCGTCGGGAAAAAGCGCACCCACCTCTGCGCGACGCATCTCCGCGCACCACTTCGCGTCCGTCGAAGCCGACGACCCGCGCGACGCTCGAGACGCTCGAGACGACGCTCGCGCCTCGCGCGCCGTCGTCGTCGTCGTCATCGTCGTCGTCGTCGTCGCGCATCTCGAGCGTCGTCGCGCGGGATGGCGTCCGCGGGGACGTCCGCCGTCTGGGACGCATTTCTGCTCGTCGATCCTCTCCTCCCCACCGGTGGATTCGCGCACTCGCTCGGTCTCGAACCCACCTTACTGAGCGGTGCGCTCGCGGACGACGACGACGTGCGGACGGTGGAGGCGTTCGTGCGGGACGCGGGACAGAATGCGCTCGACGCGCAGGCGCCCTTCGTCTTGGCGGCGCGCGAGTGCGCCGCGTGTGAAGACCGCGCGAGAGGACTCGAACGGTGGAGGAAGTTAAACGCAGAGTGCCGAGCGATGTGTGCGTCGAACGGGGTGAACAGACGGGCGAGCGAGTCGATGGGATCGGCGCTGTTGCGAGCGACGACGACGGCGTTCGGAGGTGAAGACGCCGAGGACGGCGCGGCGGCGTTTTTAGCATCCATCCGGCGTCACTCGCGAGGAAAACCGAGAGAAGCACCGCAACAGGCGTGTGTGTTCGGCGCGGCGTGCGCGGCGGTGGGATTCGACGCCCTCACGACGGTGCGCGCGTTCGTCTACCTGGCGACGAGAGACGCGTGCTCGGCGGCGACGCGTCTCAACGCCAGCGGTCCGCTCGAGACCGTCGCCGCGCTTCGACGCGTCTCCATCGCCGCCGAACCCGCGTGCGCACACGCCGTCACCGCGTACGAGTCCCATCTCCGAACCCGCATCTCTCCCGACGCCGACGCCGACGCCGCGTTCGTCGCCCGCGTCGCCCGCGCCGCCGCCTCCGCCCCCATCGCCGATCTCGCCCAGGGCGCGCACGACGAATCCGCCGCGCGGCTCTTCAACTCGTGACCGCGATCCCTCCGCGCGTCCTTCTCGACCCCGACCCGAAACCGACCGCGATCGACTTCAATACAATCCAATCAATCCCCGCGCACACTCCTTCAAAGCGACGCGACGTTTGACGCGAACCGACGACTGGGACCCCATAGACCCCCTCTCGACGAGTCACGATTCGTCATAGACGACCACCGACCCGGACCTCCGAACGGACCGACCGTGTCGACCGACCCGTGCCTTTTCGCGCGGATTCACGAGTTATGACTCGTCGAGAGACCCTGGCCATACGCGAAACGACGCGAACCGGCGCGAACGGGCGCGACGATCGACCCACCGCGATCGACACATCGACGCGCTCGAGGTGCGACGCGTGACGCTCGATTCGACGCGACGCGACGCGCGATGGATGCGAAAGGGGTTGTATGACGTCGTCGTTCGTGCGGCGCGCGGCGCGCGCGACGCGACGCGCGTGGGTGGGACGGTGACGGTTGGAAGTGGATAACGATGACGCGGGACGTGGCAGGCGAACGGACGCGCGCGCGCGTCGGTGGTGAAGGCGCGAATGGACGCGTGGACGGTGTGACTGACGATGGAAACGTATGAGTCGTGTTTTGGAACCGCGCGCGCGCAGAGAACGTAACGATGGTTGATTGCTCCGCCATCACCGCCCAGGCGACGTGCGCTGCCACGCAGTACTGCAACTACGCGGCGACTACTGGTTGCACACGTGCCGCGTCTTTCTTCGGCGGTAAGGCTGTGTTGCCGACCGGTGCCGGTTATGGTATCGTCATCGGTTTCGGTTTGTTCTTCTCCGTCGCCACCGGTATCATCATGGGTCTCGACAAGAGATACGGGGGTACCAACGTCTCGTCCGAGTTCTTCAACACGGCGGGCCGTAACGTCAAGACCGGTTTGACCGCGTCTGTCATCGTCTCCCAGTGGACCTGGGCGGCGACTCTTTTGCAATCTTCGAACGTTGCCTACCAATACGGTGTCTCCGGTCCGTTCTGGTACGCGTCTGGCGCCACCATTCAAGTGTTGCTCTTCGGTATGCTCGCCATCCAAGTGAAGCGCTACGCGCCGAACGCGCACACCATTTGCGAAATCATCGACGCTCGTTGGGGCGCCAACGTGCAAAAGGTGTTCATCTTCTTCTGCTTCTTGACCAACGTCATCGTTTCCTCGATGCTCGTCCTCGGTGGCGCCGCCACCGTGAACGCGCTCACCGGTATGAACACGACGGCCGCGGGTTTCTTGATCCCGATCGGTGTCATCGCGTACACCATGGCCGGTGGTCTTAAGGCTACCTTCTTGGCTTCCTACATCCACACCGCCATCATCTTCGCGATCTTGATCTCCTTCATCTACATCGTGTACGCTGGTGCCAGCGACAAGGGTCTCGGTTCCCCGTCCAAGGTGTACGACCTCCTCGCGAGCGTCGCGGCCCGTGACGTCACCAGCGCCGAGTGCCTTGAGCGTCTCACCCAAGGCCAAAACTGCGGTGCGGTCGACAAGAACCAAAAGGGTTCTTACTTGACGATGCTTTCCGAGGGTGGCGTCATCTTCGGTATCATTAACATCGTCGGTAACTTCGGTACCGTCTTCGTCGACCAATCGTACTGGCAATCCGCCATCGCCGCCAAGCCGAGCTCCTCCACCAAGGGTTACCTCCTCGGTGGTCTCGTTTGGTTCACCATTCCGTTCGCCCACGCTACCGCCATGGGTCTCGCCACCGTCGCGCTCGACTTGCCGGTCACCGGCGACGAAGCCGGCGCCGGTCTCGTCCCGCCGGCCATCGCTACCCACTTGATGGGTCAGGGTGGTGCCGCGGCGATCGCCGTCATGCTTTTCATGGCCATCGTGTCCACCGGTTCCGCTGAGCAAATTGCCGTCTCCTCCTTGTTCGCCTACGATGTCTACCGCAAGTACATCAAGCCGAACGCCACCGGTGAAGACATCCTCCGCGTGTCTCGCTACGGCGTCGTCGCCTTCGGCGTCTTCATGGGTATCTTGTCTTTGATCCTCGACGAGCTGGGACTCTCCCTCGGCTTCGTCTACCTCATGATGGGTATCTTCATCGGTTCCGCCGTCATGCCGATCTCCTTCGTCTTGACTTGGGACAAGGCGAACGGACAAGGCGCCGTCGTCGGTGCCATCACCGGTCAAATCCTCGGTCTCATCACCTGGATCTCCGTCGCCGCCGGCTTGTACGACAAGGTTACCATCAAGACCCTCGGTATGAACTACCCGATGCTCGCCGGTAACGTCGTCGCCATCTGCTCCTCCGGTATCGTCCACGCGGCCATGTCCTACATGAACCCGCAAAACTTTGACTTCAGTACCTTGAACGACCGCATCCAGCTCATCGACGATAAGCTTCCGGAGTTCGAAGAAGACGAAGATTCCAACCCGCAACAACTCGCGGACGCTCTCGCCTGGATCAAGAAGTGGGGCCTCGGCTTCTCCTTCATCATGATCATCGTCTGGCCGTGCTTGTCTCTCCCGGCTGGCTGCGGTACCGCGGCCGGCTGCGGCGTCTTCAACAAGGGTTACTTCAACCTCTGGGTCGGCATCGCCCTCGCGTGGGGTACCGTCGCCACCGCCGTCATCATCCTCTTGCCGGTGTACGAATCTTGGGATTCCATCTCCATCGTCCTCAAGGGCATGTTCACCAACGACGACGTGCACATGCGCATGGACATCATCGAGGGTAAGCTCGACTCGCTCCTCGCCCCGGGCTCCACCAAGGAGAACGAAAAGTTGTCTCAACAACCGGGCTACCGCGCCAAGCTCATCGCCGGCCACTTGTAAGCGGCTGAGCCGTCACGTCGCTGAAGCGCCATGAAGCGCTCGCGCGAACATATCATTATTTACGAGCCAAAATTCTTTCTCTCACGCTGCTTCTAAGCATGTAGAGCGGTAGAGAGTGCACACACACGCATGTAATGAACACAATTCCACCGTGGCTTAACGACGTTTCACCACTAAAACGCTTCCGCGGTATAGCTCGCGCGCGCGAGGACTGAACGCTGAACGCGATGAATTACGATATATGTAGAAATTTTATTACATGATGAAATAACGTCGAGTGAGTGGGAGTTCCTGAGCCGGTTCGCTCTTGAGAATGACGCCGTCAGCACGCACTTCGTACGTCTCCGGATCGACTTCAATTTTCGGACATGCGTTGTTCAAAATCATATCATCCTTGGTGAGGTTTCTGCACTTTACGACGGCTTCCACTCGTTTCGAGAGCCCGTAGGTTGATCCGACGTCCGCCTTCGCCGCCGACGCGCTGACAAAAGCGATGCAACTCTTACCCGGTTTTAAAGCTCCGAACATGCCTCTCATGATGACGGGCTCCGGCGTGGGGATGCTCGCATTCGCATCACCCATCTGAGACCAAGCAATTTGTCCACCCTTGACGATGAGTTCCGGCTTGGCGCCGAAAAAGGCGGGTTTCCAAATGACGACGTCGGCAAACTTTCCGACTTCCAAGCTCCCAACCTTGTGAGATAAACCGTGCGCGATCGCTGGATTGATGGTGTACTTCGCGATGTAACGCTTCACTCTAGCGTTATCCACACCGGTGTTTGCATCTTCGTCCAGCGCACCGCGCTGCTCCTTGTTCGAGTGCGCCGTCTGCCACGTTCGACGAATCACCTCGCCCACGCGTCCCATGGCTTGCGAGTCGCTCGCCATGATGCTGAGCGCACCCATGTCGTGAAGCACGTCTTCCGCGGCGATCGTCTCGGCGCGGATGCGAGACTCGGCGAACGCGACGTCCTCCGGAATTTGTGGGTCCAAGTGATGACACACCATGAGCATATCCAAGTGTTCATCGACGGTGTTTTTCGTGTACGGACGCGTCGGATTGGTGGACGACGGGAGAACAGCCTTTTCACCGCACACCTTGATGATGTCGGGCGCGTGACCTCCACCGGCGCCTTCGGAGTGATAGGTGTGGATAGTGCGACCCTTAAATGCCTCGATGGATTTTTCTACGCAGCAAGACTCGTTCAGGGTGTCTGTGTGAATGGTGACGGCGACGTCGTACTCTTCGGCGACGGAAAGACAGTTGTCGATGGCGGCGGGCGTGGTGCCCCAGTCTTCGTGTAACTTCAAGCCCACGGCGCCCGCGCGGATGATTTCGTGTAAACCCTCGGGCTCAGCGGTGTTTCCTTTACCGGTAAAGGCAAAGTTGAGAGGCAACGTGTCAGTCGATTCCAACATGAATCGAATGTGTGCGGGAGACGGCGTACACGTCGTCGCGCACGTCCCCGACGCGGGACCGGTCCCTCCCCCGAGAAGGGTGGTGATACCGCTCGCGACGGCTTCCGTGCACAACTGCGGACATATGTAGTGAATATGCGTGTCGAGCGCGCCGGCGGTCACGATACATCCCTCCGCGGCGATGGCTTCCGTGTTCACGCCGACCACCATGCCCGGCGTGACGTCCGCCACGTCTGGATTCCCACCGTGACCAATACCGACGATATGTCCATCTTTGATGCCGATGTCAGCCTTATAAATGCCCGTGTGATCAATGATGAGGGCGTTGGTGATGATGGTGTCCAAACAATCCGCCGCTCCGACGCCCGCCTGTTGCGCCATGCCTTCTCTGAGCGTCTTCCCGCCGCCGAATTTAGATTCCTCACCTTTCATCGTCAGATCGCGCTCTGGCGTCACGTACAGATTCGTATCTCCCAATCGCACGCGATCACCCACAGTCGGTCCGTACATGTGCGCGTACTTGTGTCTCGGAATCATCAAGGGCTCGCCCGCGCCCAAATCCTCGGCGTCGACGTGCCCGAATCCTCCGTCTCGCACGCGTTGCATGACTTCCTCGATTCTCTCCGCCGTCGCCGGTCCATCGACGAGATTATTACCGCCCTTGACGACCCTGTTCCCGGCGATGTCCACGAGCGTCACCGTCTTCGATTCCCCCGGTTCGAATCGAACCGCCGTGCCGCTCGGAACGGCGAGTCGTCTCCCGAACGCGCGGCGACGATCGAAACTCAAATACCGATTCGCCTCGATCAAGTGAAAGTGACTCCCCACCTGAATGGGTCGATCGCACGTGTTCGTCACTCGCAGCTTGACCTTGTCTCGTCCCGCGAGTAATTCGATCGACTCCTTGGACGTGCACACCTCGCCCGGCGCCGGAGACTTTTTCGCCGCCGCCGGCGCGAACGCGTCCGCCGCCGGTACCGGTATAAACGATCCACGCAGCGCCGACTCCAGATCCACGTCGTCCGCGCATATAGCGTCGTGCACCGTCACTAATTTCGTCCCATCCGGGAACGTAGCCTCGATCTGCACGTCCCCGACCAACTCGGGGACGCCGTCCAGCGCGTGTCGGCGTCCGAGCATCCTCTTCCCCTCGTCTTGCACCTCTGCCGCCGTGCGCTCGCCGCCGCGCGCCAGCTCGGCGCACTGCATGGCGATCAACGCCACAGCTTCGGGATGATTCAATCGCATCCCGGACGCCAGGCGTCGCTGCGCGAGGCGTCCCGCCGCGTACAGCGTCGAGAGTTTGTCCACCTCGCACGGTGTCAAACGCATCGCGGTCTCCTGCGTCTCTCACCCGTTCCTTCGCGTTCGTCCGCGACGCGCGTTCGATGGTACGACTATCGCGCGTCGCTTTCCGCGCGTCGGTTCGCGGCGCGCGTCGTCGCGTCGACGTGTGCGGCGATTGGTCGTCCGTCGAATGCGAGAAGTCGCCGAAAGGTCACACCTCGCCTCGCGCGTCATGGGTGCTCCCACGCGCGCGCGCGACGGTGACGACCACGCGCACGGACACTCGCACGCGGTCGACGCGCACGGACACTCGCACGCGGTCGGGAGCGACGACGAAGTGGTATTCGGTGAATTACACGAACACGACGGCTTGAAGCCTCATCGACACGAGATATTGCGCGGGCCCGGCTCGTTCGCCAAGCGCCGACGCGCGAGCGGACGATCGAAGCGCGCGCAGACGTTCGCCGAGCGCGCGTACACGGTGGGCATCGGTGGTCCCGTGGGGACTGGGAAGACGGCGCTGACGTTGGCGCTGTGCCGGCGGCTGCGCGACGCGTACGACGTCGTGGCGGTGACGAATGACATCTTCACGAAGGAGGACGGTGAGTTTTTGATCGCGCACGACGCGTTGAGAGATCCCGGACGCGTACGGGCGGTGGAGACCGGTGGGTGTCCGCACGCGGCGATTCGAGAGGACATATCGGGAAATCTAAACGCGGTGGAGGAATTGACGGCGAAATATCCGGGCGTCGACGTGTGTCTCATGGAGAGCGGCGGCGATAATCTCGCCGCGAATTACAGCAGAGAACTCGCGGATTACATCGTATACGTCATAGACGTGTGTGGCGGGGATAAAATTCCACGGAAAGGCGGTCCCGGGGTGACGCAGGCGGATTTGCTCGTCGTCAACAAGTGCGAGCTCGCCGACGCCGTCGGCGCGTCTCTCGAGGTGATGGAACGCGACGCAAAGAAGCAACGCGAGGACGGACCGGTGGTGATGGCGCAGGTGAAAAAGGGCGTCGGCGTGGACGAGATCGTTCGGCATATTACGCGCGATTGGGCCGAACAGACGGGTCGGAAGATTGTCCCGCTCGATAAAAGCGCATAAAGTGTAAACGTGTCCCCTCACCCATCACGCGCGACTCTTCGCGCCTCACTTCGCGCATCGTCGCTCGTTCGTCTCGCGTCACCGGTCAAATCGTCCACCGTCGTCGGTTCGTCGTCGTCGGCACTGTCGTCGGTACGTCGTCGTCGAAGCGCGTCGTCATGGAGCGCGCGTTCGCGAGTGACCCAGCGGCTGCGCGCGCGTGCGAAACCTCCGTTCTCGACGTCTCCCGCGTCGCCGGCGTCTCCGCCGTCACGCGATCGTACGCGGCGTACCCGGTCAAGACGCTCGCGCCCAAGCGCGCGCGCGCGGACGATTGCGATTGCGCGTGGGTGTACGTCGTGAACATGGGGGGCGGGTTGGTGAGCGGCGACGCGAGCGGGACGCGGGCGCGCGTCGAGGACGGGTGTGCGCTCGTGCTCGCGACGCAAGGGACGCAAAAGGTGTATAAACACAATAAACGTCGGTGGGGAGACGTGGGGGCGGGCGCGAGCGATGGGTCGGCGGTTGATGGTGAACGAGTCGGGGAGACGGTGTCGGCGCTGTACGCGAGCGTCGGGCGGGACGCGCTCTTCGCGTCGTTGCCGGATCCCACGCAAGTGTTCGCGAACGCGGTGTTTCGTCAGACGCAGGCGATAGACATGCGCGCCGGTGGGTCGTGCGTGTGTGTGGATTGGTTGACGTCCGGGAGGGTGGGGTACGGGAACGAACGGTGGTTGTTTGAGCGAGCGGAGACACGAACGCGCGTGACGGTGGATGACGAGCCCGTGGTCGTCGAGGCGGTGCGTTTGCGGTCGTCTTCGTCCTCGGAGGGGGCGATGGTGAACGGGGATCGTTCCTTGGCGGAAAAGATGGGCGCTGTGAACGTGTTCGCGACGCTCATCGCGCTCGGACCGAGAGTGGAGACGCTGGCGAAATCGTGCGCCGAGTGGGCTCGCGCGCGCGCTCGAGAGCGCATGCGCGGTCGCGGCGCGTCGTGGGTACTCGAACCTTCAGAACTGGTCAAAGACGATCCCACATGTATGTTCGTCACCGCGAGCGAGCTCGAAGAAGAGATTCACGGTGCGAACGGCGTCGTCGTCCGCTTCTTCGCCGCCAACACCGAGTGCGTCTACGACGCCCTGCGAGAGATCCTCGCGCCCTTGGAATCCCACATAGGTGCCCCGCCCTACGCCGAGCGCGGACTCTCGTGATCTCGATGCATCGTTCGCGCGTTCGTTCGTCGCGTCGTTCTCACAGTACCGCTCTTTAAAACCATGATAAACAGTATTTGTAGTTAGTATTACACGTCGAGCAAAAACAACGTCCCTCGCCGACATCCATCTCCGACCCCCCTTTCCCTCCACTCGCGTCGTCCCGCGCGTCACCGCGTCGTCACGCGCACCCTCATCAATCATTCTTCGGCGCCCCCATCCCCGCCGCGCGCTCCGCGTCTCGCTCATCGTGCGGTTTCCCGTCTCTCATCAATCGCTTCACCGCGCGTTTATAATCCTTCGTCTTCATGTGCGACGCCAATCCCGCCTCGGTCGCGAACCGCCTCCCCGTCGCCACCGCGACGAACGCCCCCGCCTCCTCGTCGATCGCCGTCTGATTCGCGTCGTCGATGAGCGCCAACGACGTCGCCCCGCGTCGAACCTCACCGCCCGCCGCCGCCACCGCCGCCGCGTGAAACGCCTCGTACCGCACGTCCGCGTGCGTCGACGAGCGCTCGTGGACGCGCCGGATCGTCTTGCACGCGTGCGTCTTCGTGTTTCGACCCGCCGTCTTGCGCTTCACCTTGCTTCCTTTCTTCGCGCCCATGGTTTTTCGCGGCGCGCGTCGGCGTGCGGCGTCGCCGAGTGACGCGGGACGGCGCGCGGGCGCGCGACGACGACGACGACGACGCACGACGACGTGAAAAAATCTGGAAAAAATAGGCAAGGTCAACGATGGCGTCGCGCGCGCGTCCGGCGGTTGCAATCTGAAAAACGACGTGGGATGGAAGTGTGTGACGTGACATCGTCGCGCGCGCGTCGGCGCGCGGTTCGAGCGTCGCCGGGACGTCGAGGACGCGTTCGTCGTCGCCCGCCGTGCGAAGGGTCAGACCGCGGGGACGTCGAGGACGTGGCCGTCGTCGCCCGCCATGGTGCGAAGGGTGAGACTGATTCTGGCCGCGCGATGGGTTCGCGATCCGTCGGTGAAGACGTCGACGTCTCGAGAGGGTATGCCGTGCGTCCAACGCCATCGCGCGTCGTCGCGAAGAAATAAAACATCACCCGGATCGAGTCGGACGACGAACGGGTCGCCGAGGGCGTTGACGGTGGGGGCGAATTCCATGGCGACGGTGGAGAGGAGCGAGAGACTCGCGATGACGTCGCCGAAGGCGTCGAGGTCGACGTGGGGCGTTAAACCGTCGCCGGGGGCGTATTGGTTCACGATGCACTGCGAAAAGTCAAACAGGCGACGCTCGGCGTCGAGGACGTACCCGGCGTCGGACGCGAGGTCGCACAGTCGCGCCGAGAGGTGGACGAGCCACGTCGGGAGGGGCGAAAAACGCATCGCTTGGTTTTGCCGCAACCAGCCCTCGGCGTCCACGCGCTCGTACACGTGCATCAGTTCCGTCTCCGTGAACGCGCGTTTGACGTGAAGTAATCCTCGCGCGGCGTACGCGCACGTCTCTGTCGTCGTCGTCATCGTCGTCGTGGGCGCTCCATGCCCGCGCGGTCACGCGAGCATGGCGTCGAGCGCGTCGAGCGCCACCTTGGTTTCGGAATTCGCGTCGACGTCGTCTGGATCCTTCATCCCGGCGATCGTCTCTCGAGCGCGCGCGATGCGCGTCGTCGTCGCCGGCGATCTGAAATCGTCCACGGCTTTCGGGTACTTTTCGAAATCCACGCACCGAGCGATGTCGAGAAGCACCCTCGCCGCCGCTTCTCTGCAATTGACGTCGTCCGACGCCAAACACGCCGCCGCGTTCGGCACCGCCCCGAACTCGATCGCCGCCGCCATGTTCTCCTCGCTCTGCGTGAAAACGTGTTTCCCGAGCGTCAACGCCTTGACGCGCACGCGCTCGGCGCCCTCGTGCGCCATCAAACGCGCACACGCGCCCGCGCCGCCGCCCGCCGAAAACGTCTGCTGCGCCTCCTCGCACCCTCTGACGACGCAACTCAGCCCGTACAGCGCCTTCGCTCGAACCTCATCGCTCTCGTCTCCCTCCGCAACCTTCACCAACGCATCCACCACTCCAGCCTCAAGCGCGTGTTTCTGCGCCTCGGGATGATTCTGCGTCGTCGTCGCCAACGCCTCGCACGCCGACGCCCGAATCGTCGCTCGCTCGCACGTCAACGTTCCCGTCAACGCCTCCATCCCACCGATCGCGTGCACGTCCCCGGCGTTATCCACGCGCTCCACGCGTTCGATGAGATCCTCCAGCGCGCGTTCGATCGCGTCCGCGTCTTCATCGGACATCGGTCCCGTCCCCGTCGCCGTTCGCAGCGTCTCGACGTCTTCGCGCATCCTCGACACCTCATTCACCAATCCAGACTCCATCGCCTCGTAAAACCATCGACGCTCCTCGTCCGTGAACTGACGCGCGTGCGGCGCGTCTCTCGCGTCCTCGGCGTCGTGTTTGCCCTGTTGCGCGAGCGACCTGCGCGCGTCGACGACGACGAAGAAGGACGCCAGTCAGTCTGCGCACAAAAGTTTCACAAACGTCACGTCGTCTTCGCGCGCGTTCCGACGAGCGAGCGACGCGGGCGTTCCGACGAGCGACGCGCGACGCGCGCGTACCACTGTAACAGCGCGTTCCAGTTCATGGACGACGCCGGCGTCTCGGACGCATCGCGCGAGGACATGGCGGGGAATGACGCGACGCGTATGCACGTCGCGAGACGCGGACGCGATGCCGACGACGACCGCGATACGGACGACGACGACGACGACGACGACGCGCGCGAGCCTCGCGTCGACGCGCTCGCGCGGGAACTCGCGCGTTGCGCGCGCGGCGAGACCGAGACCGCGCGCGACGGACGCCGCCGACGACGACGGTGGTGATTCCGCGTCGTCGTCGCCAGAGTACGGACGCAATCCGCTCACGGGCGAACCGCTCGAGGCCAAGGGACAGTTCACGGCCGTCGTCACCGGGATCGTGAGCGTGGCGCTCGCGGTGGGGTACCTCGCGCTCGCGCAGGTGTTGGATTCGAGGGACATGGCGCCGCCGCCGCCCGAGGCGTTGGGCGACGGGAGCGCGCGACCGGCGGATGAGATTCGTGGTGGGCGGTGAGGATGAATTTATTTTTTATTCTTTGGTTTGATTCGAGGGAGACGTTCGTCCGTCGGCCGCGCGACGTGGACGACGACGTGGACGACGACGGAGACGACGACGCGCGTTTTAATATTACCTTTTTTTGGTTTTTTTTGACTCTACGTACCTACTGCGAACACGGCGGCGAAAGAATGATGATGAAAGAGTGTCCCGATGGTGACGAGTGGTCTACGCCGACTCGCGAACCGGTGGGAGAATCTCCACGGCGCAGTTTTCTTTTAACCACTTGAACGCGAGCTTGGCCTCGAGCGTCTCTTGCGCTTGGGCGTAGAGTTGGTTTTCGTCGTACGGCGTGCCGAACTCTTCGAATTCCGCCTTGGCCTTTTCGACCTCGGCGAAGAGGTCTTCGCCGGTGACTTCGAGCTGTTCGAGCTTGGACAAGTGCTCGCACGCGATGGTGCGTCTGCACACGCGCTCGATTTCATCCTTTTGCTTTGTGAGGTACTCGTTCACCATCTTCGCCGACGCCAACTGTTCGAGCGCTTGCGGGGCTAATTTCTGTTTGACTTGCATGGAAAGAATTTGCTCAGAGTACATGTTTCTTCCTTGCTCTTCGATGAGAGAGCGAGGGATGACGACGTCGCACATGTCAGCCAACGCGTCGACGCACGCCTCGTCGATGGCGCGATCCAAGTCGTACTTGTGCTTCGCATTGATGCTATCCAAAATCTTCGCCTTGGCGTCGGCGATGGAGGTGGAACCCGGGTAAATCTTTTCAGCCAACGCGTCGTCCTCCTTCGGGTACGAACGGCCGAAGAGTTCCTTGACGGTGACGGTGAATCGCGCCTTGACGTCGCGCACGTACGCCTGCGGCCAGTCGCTCGGAAAAGTGATCTCAAACGTCTTGCGTTCACCGGTTTCCATGCCGATGAGCGCGTCGAGCAAACCCGGGAGCTTGATGTTTTCGCTATCGGTATCCAGCTGGAATTTTTCTTGCTTCATACCGGCGAGAGCATCGCCGTCCGAGCCGTCTTCGGCGATGCGGCACGCGTCGATATCCACCAACGCGGCGTCGCCCGCCTTCAATCCACGATCGGTGATGACGCGAAGCGTGGATAAATCCTTCACCGCGTCGGCATAAAACTTCTCCATGTCACCCTCCGCCGTCGAAGCATCCCCCGGCGACTGCACCTTGACCGAGATTGATTTATAGTCTCCGGTGAACTCGATCGTCGGCTCCATCTCCACCATAACCTCGTACACCATCTCATCACTCGGCGCCGCGTGCACGCCCGCGAAAGACGAAAACATATCCATAAAATGCGTCGTAATTCGTTCTGAATCCTGCAACGCCGTCGCCGCCACCAATTCCATCGCTTCGGGCAATGAATTCTGCAACGCCTCCTCCACGCACGCGCTCTGAAACTCCTTCTTCCCCACGTGATTGATTAATAATTGCATCGGAATCTTCGACGTCGCCTTCGATCCCTTCTTCGACGCGTTAAACCCCGGCACTTTCACCGTATCGTTGAATCCCTCGACGACGACGTCGTAGCATCTCTGCAACAACGGCTCGGGAACGCGCACGACGAGACGCGCGCGGCCCTCGCCGGCGTCCGACGCCTCCACCACGCATCCACTCTTCGTCGTCACCGTGCGCGCCTCAACGGCGGTCGCCGCCGCGATGGTACCGACGTTGCGACGCGGACGCATCGTCGCGCGCGCGCGGGCGGGCGCGACGACGGTGCGCGCGCGCGAAGAGAGACGCGCGGGGGCGACGCCGGCGGCGACCGAGGTCGAGGCCGAGGACATCATCTCGCGCGAGAGAGAGGAGAGACGCGCGATGCGCGCGAGAGAGAGCGGAAGAGAGAGAGACGAACGCGAGCGCGCGTTCGTGGACGAGCGCGCGAGACCTCGGACGAGGGCGTCGGCGTGTGCGGGCGGGGCGACGTTCGCGCACAGGGACCCTTTTATCCATAAAAACCTGAACCATGTCCATAAACCCTATATTTACATATATAGATGATATATATAGTATATAGGAACATGGTGGAAATGGTACAGTTGAGGGTATGTGGATGTTTACATGTAAACGATTATGATCCATACGTCCGACCATGGAATGTTTATGTTTTGTGTTCCCGGTGGGTCGTTACCGCGCGACCCGGAGAGACGCGCGCGCGGCGATGACGTCCGCGCGCGGCGTCGACGACGCGCTCGTCGCGCGGGAAGACGCGCGTCGCACGCTTGTCTCCTCGATCGCGCGCGCGCGAGACGCGTTATCAAGCGCCGCCGACGACGCGCGTCGAGACGATGCCGTCGCGGATGAGGACGGTCTCGAACGAGACGATGATGATTTGCGCGACGTCGACGTTGACGCGCGCGCGCTCGCGTGCGCGGCGGACGATGCTGACGCGCATGCCTCTGTCGCGCGTCTTCTCGAGTCGTCCGCCGCGCACGCGCGATCGGTGAGCGAATTCGAAGACGAAGATGCGTCGACGAGCAAGTTGGAGCGCGCGGCGGCGAACGCGGCGAACGCGGCGACGCTCTTTCGCGACGCGTTCGCGTCGGCGTTCGAATCGATGACCGAAGACGCGCGCGCGATCGATGGGTTCGATCGAGCGTCGGCGGTGAAGAGGGTGGCGAGTTTGGGTCGACAGGTGTGCGACGAGACGAGAGACGCGACGTGGGACGCGTCTCGCGAGCGTCTTCGCGCGTCCGGTTGGCCTCCGAGTCTGCGTCCGACGGCGTTGAAATCGTTCTCGTGGTCGCTGGACGATCGCTCGGATGAGACGTTGGCGCGCGCGTTTCGAGCGCTTCGCGCGACGTCGGCGGCGAGGAGCGCGTTCGCCGGCGAAACCTCGTTCGCGCACGACGACGTCGCACTCGCCTTTGTGGAAGACTTGGCGGAATCGCTTCGCGTCACGTTCGCGACGACGGGTTCGCTGAGCGATCCGAGACGACCGGAGCGTCTGTGCGCGTGCGCGGTGGAACTCGCGGAGACGACGCCCGGCGTCCTTCGCGCCGAGCTCGATCGCGTTGTCTTCGCAGATGATCCTAAAGCCTCCGTGACGACGGCTCGGAACTACCTCTCCATGCTCGTACACGCGACCTCCGACGTCGTGCGCTCGCACGTGTGCGTCGCGTGCGCCGAGAGCGAAGATCCCTGGTGGTTACACGTCGCCGACCAGTGTCGAGCCTTCGACGAGCGCGTCTCTCGGCTCGCTTATCACGATCCGGAGTCCACGCCCAGGCTCCTCGACGCCCTCGTCTGCGACCGCGCGCACGCCGAAGCCTGGCTCGACGCTGAGCGCGAGCACGCGACGTCGCGCGCGGCGAAAATCTGGCGAGAATCGAAACATTGGACGAGTGCGCGCGGCGACGGCGACGACGTCAAGGCGCCGTACGTTGCGCAAACCATCGTCACCGAGACCAAAAATTCCCTTCAGAGCGCGTGTGGATTATCTAGAACGGACTGGCGCTCGTACTTTGTCAAGAGGGTCATCGCTCCCGCGCTGGATGACTTCTTGGACGAGTGCGAGGCGCGCGCCGTGGGGTCGAGAGGGTTGGGTGCGCTCGTGGCGTCGACGGGGAGCTGGCGGTCGGGTTCGGACGGCGCATCGACCATCGCATCCGCCGTGAACGCGTGTGCGTTCGTCGCTCGAGCGTTTCGCGCGATGGCCGAAGAGACGGAGGTGCTGGCGTTCGGTGGAGAAGCGTTCTTCGAGGAATACGCGAGAAGAATGGAAAAATTCATCGAGAGATGGATCGACGCCGTCGCCGACGCGGCGGCATCGCAGTTCGCCGATAAGGTCATCGGGGACGTTTACGCTGGATCGACGCACGCGGGGAGATATGAAACGATCGAAGATGACGATGAAACGATCGAACGAAACCACGCGCCGAGTGGGTACATGCTCGCCGCGTTGGGACCGCTTCGAGACAGAACGCGTGACGCTCGAGATGCGTTCGGCGCCGCCGCGTTTGAAAAGTGTTGGCGCTCGATGGCGAGTAAGACGTCGCGCGTCGTGTTGGAGCGCGTCGCGTGTGTTGCGACGTTCACGCGCGCGGGAGCGAAACAATTCGATCGCGATCGAGTCGCACACGCCGACGCGTTTGCCGAGTGTGCGGCGTCGCCAAGAGGCGCGGCGGCGCTGCGAGCCAAGACCAAGGCGCTCGTCGATTGCGTCAGCGCGCTTTCGTGCGAGACGTCCACGGCACGGGATCTCATCGATGCGTTACAGAGCGACGGGATGAAGGCGTTATCTCGTCTCAACGCGCTCAAGACGACGCTCGGAATCACGGCGTTGGACGACGCGTCGCTTCGGCGCGTCTTGTCCCGGCGCGCCGACGTCGGCGCGGCCGGCGCGAACGCTTCGCAGTAGTGGACGATGTAATTTCTAAGAGTGGTTAGGTTTCAGAATTGACAACGGATTCGTGCGAACAAAGGAAAGAAAGAGGCGCTAATCGCCAATCTCTCGCCGACGCTTTTCTCTCGTACTCACCCGGCGCGTCTTTGGTCTGGGTCCGCGACGATCAATTCCTCCAATCCCCAATCCTCGTACGATCCGTCCGGCATGTACCGTCGCACGATAAACGGCACTCTCTTCTCTCTCAATTCCTTCCCGGCGATCTCCAAGGGATCCGTCTCACCCTCCAACTGCACCAACACCGGCGCGTTCATTGAAATTTGCAACGCGCGCGTCCCCAAAATTCTCGCCCGCTCGTACTTGGTCATGTACGGCGTCGTCGTGCGCTCGTGTCTCGGCACTGCGCGTCCAGCGCCTCGACGACCCTGTCCACCGGCGTGTTCATCCGATTCGATCACCGCGCGCTCGTCCGCGTCCTCGTCCTCGTCCGGGAGTTCATCCTCGATCGCGTCGTCCCGGTCGACGTCTTCGTCGCCGTAATCCTCGTGTTCGTCGTCCATGCGCGCCGTCACGTGCGCGTGCGATGGGCGCGCGCGCGTCTCGATCGGCGCTCGCGCTCGCGCGTCGGCGACGGCGTGTGACGACGCCGACGCGAGCGGTCGCGCGGTCGCCGCCATCGAGGGGGCGCGTCACCCTAGTTTTCGTTTTCGATGAGATGGGTAAAAAACGGCTACTGTATGTCTGTCTGTTTGTACGGTGTACGACGGGCGCGCGAGGCGGCGGCGAGCGCGTCGGCGGCGTCGGTCGCGCGGTACGTCAGCGATTAGGCATCAAGAAATAATATCGAAATTATGGTATGGGTGCGAGAAATAAATCGTCGTGACCCGCGGGTGAGGACGACGCGTCTCGACGTTCGAGTCGGGGCAGAACGTCGAACGCAGTCGCGCGGCTCGTTTAGTTGGGCACGTGATCGACGTCCCAGGCGAGGACTTGTCCGCCGCGGTCTTGGCCGAAGGTGGAGACGACGCCGGCGCTGATGGAGTGTTGCTGAAGACCGATGAGGATGGTCTTATCGTTGATGTCGATCTTGCGTTCGGCCTCGCGACGGTGGGCGCCGCCGACGGTGGCTTGCGTGAGGACGCCGGAGAGGTCGGCGACGCCGGAGAATTCAGACGCCTTCGCGGATGCGAAGGTGCGCGGAGGCACGGATACGCCGGCGAGCATGCGGCTGTTCTTCGCACCACCGGCTTGGGCGACGAAGTGGTAGTCAGCCTTGGCGGTGCCGGACGGACGGCGAGCGATGAACATCCGTTCGCCGAACCTGTTGCCGCCGTCCTCTTGGATGATGAAGTAGTGCTTGACGTCGTCGGAGCCGATGGTTTCGTCCTTGTCGGTCGAGGTACCCTTGGCGACGATCCATTCGAGACCATCGATGTCTTCGAAAGTCTTCTTGTCATTGCCGTCGTTCATCAAGGTTTGGTCGCCGCCGTCGGCGCGCTTGCCTTGACCCGCGACGCAGGAGCCCGTGGACGCGGTGTTGCAGAACTTGACGCGATCGTCGATGTCGGATTCACCTTCGATCATCTCGTAGGTGCCGGTGAGGCCGGTCGGGAGAGAGACATCGCCGGTGAGCGCGTTGAGCTTGGTCTTGAGGTCGGTGGCCTTGTAGATGCCGTAGTAACCGGCGGTGGAACCTTGCACGAA
>Ga0181568_10000261_pt1 | contig 46194 bp, 42 predicted proteins | sample 101ome_20_FD_133758 | JGI IMG/M metagenome (GOLD analysis project Ga0181568, IMG submission 133758) | Coastal salt marsh microbial communities from the Groves Creek Marsh, Skidaway Island, Georgia - 101404AT metaG (megahit assembly) | ecosystem: Environmental > Aquatic > Marine > Intertidal...
GGTTCGAAGCCGTTCAAGGATATTTCACCTGTGCCAATATCTGGGCAGATCGATTTGCTGCTGACCACCCAGATGGCGCCGATGCATGGAAACGTTGGTGGACGGTTTCAGATGAGGGGGTTGCTCCGAGACACCTCTATTTCCTCGGGAAAGACAACATCCCTTTCCACACCGTCATTTGGCCAGCGATTATTCTTGGCCTGAACCAAGCTAACAAGGGCCTGTCAAGTTTGGAAGCTGTCTCCCTGCCGACCCCAGGTGAATTGGCTCTTGAATCCAATGTCCCCGCTATGGAATACTTGATGTTGGCCGGCGGTCAATTTTCAAAATCAAGGAAACACGCAGTTTGGCTACCATCATTCCTTTCACGGTATGACCCGGATACCCTTCGGTATTACCTCAGCATCAACATGCCAGAAAACCACGACACGGATTTTAACTGGCCAGATTTTGTTGAGAAAGTCAACAGCGAATTGATCGCAGCCTACGGTAATTTCGTCCACAGAGTCCTCACCCTTGGAGAACGCCTCCCGCGGTCCAATGGGGGCTCACCTTTTGAGGACCATGACAAGGATGAGTTGACGCAACACCATCAGCATCATGTTGAAGAGGTGTTCGGAGAAATCACCCGTTCACTGGAGCGTCACCGTTACAAAGAGGCCTTGAGAGGTGTCATGAACGTTGCTCAATACGGTAACCAAATCCTTCAAGCAGCAGCACCGTGGAAACATTTGAAAGAACCACAAGAGGGTCATGAGCAAAGCCTTGCTACGCTTGGATTCTGCTGGAGAATTGCTCGTTTTATGGCCGTTGCCACTCAACCATTCATGCCAGCAAGCGCTCAACGATTGTGGAACTCCCTCGGCATTGAAGGTGCGGTGCAGGATGTGTTGTGGGAGGAAGCCGTGAACTGGCAGGCCCCATTGACATGGTCCCAAGAGCCTCCAACGCCCTTGTTTGTGCGTTTGGATTTGGAAGAAATTCTCAAAACAGAACAAGGTCTCGTTGAAGAATCACATGACGGCGATGATGCAGGACATACCGTAAAAGGTGGAAAGAAAAAAGGAGGAAAGAAAGTGAAAGAACAGACAGAGGGAATAACCTACCTTGATTTTGAAACATTCATGAAAATCAATCTACGGGTGGGTAAAATCATTCGTGTGGAAGAACACCCCAATGCGGATAAACTATACGTGGTCAAAATCGATGACGGCTCCGACAAAGAACGCACGATTTGTGCTGGATTGAAAGCCTATTATTCACCGGAGGAAATGGAAGGCAAGACCGTTGTTTTCGTTGAGAATCTCGCTCCTCGGCCCCTACGCGGTGTGACCTCAGAAGGCATGATGTTGGCTGCTGATGATGGTGAAGGTGCTGTACGCCTCATCACTGTTGACGGAGAGATTTCACCTGGTTCAACCGTTCGCTAATCATGAATCGATACGACGTCGGACTTCATCCATGACCGCTCTTGAGTCCGTTTTAATCTGCTCTTTCATGACAGGAAGAGCTTCTCTCATCTCCTGGCCAAATTCTTCTGGAAGTGAATCCAAATTAATCTCGACGTTGAATATTGCTCCTTTTGCGGCCGCACTGGCCAGCAAACCAGCGACACCCACATCGGATACGGCGTTCGCATTGCCTTTGGTTGCCAACAGAGGTAGTTTGTTCAACAATCGACTTGCTTCTTGAGCTGTTTCGAAAGGAACTTGGGCTGCATGAAGGGTTGCATCACGAATGGCCTTTCTTCGCCCTGACTTCTCTACCTCGGTTGATTTCGGGAGTTTAAACGACGCCATGACTTCATCAAAGGCGTCGCTGTCTTGTTGAGCCAACACGCCAGATTGATGCAACAAAGGAATGGCCAAGAGTTGAACCTCTTCTGCTATCCCCCAGCCGTCAGACCATTTCTCACTCCCGAGTGTAAGGTCACACACCATTACGGATAGCGCAGCAGCCTGACCAAGTGCAACAGCGGCAGCAGTGCCGCCGCCAGGCGTTGGGGAAGAGGATGCCAAAGCAGCTTGGAAGTCCTTGAGGCTCATCTCCATCCAGTTCATGATCTACCCTCCAAGGCCCACTCTATGATATGTTTCGCTGGGTCAAAATGATGATGTTGGTTTAATCCAAGACCTTTCATGGCCGCACTTACCAATGATACATCGTCGTCGCTTTCAGGCTCAAAGAATCGTCCTGCCTCCAGCATTGCCGACAACGGCACCAAACCGACGATTTCACTTCCACAGGATTCTATTCCGTGGTCCTTTGCGATGCTTTCGCATGTTTTGAAGGCCAAGTGGAGCGGGCAAAGTCCCACATCGAGCAGATTCATCGACACCTGTGATATCCCTTTTTCCTCAAGCGTAACGCCCATGCCCTGCACCTTCGGTAACATGCCTTGCGAACGAACCTTTCCTCCACCTGATGATTTCAGGAGGCGGCCACTCGTGCGTACGATGGAGCCTACCATTTTGGAAACACGAGCATCACGCTCCTCGAAATTGACATTGTAAGCCACCAAAATCGGTCGTGCTCCGACGGTAATGCCTCCTGATTTTGCCACGGTTTCAGACCATTTCATTGCGCCAGCATCTGGAAGCGATGTGCTCGCATCGTGCATGGTGTCTGTCCCCTCTAACCTTGCTTGAAGCCCTTCATATTCTCCGCGCCGGAGCGTCGATAACATGGTTCTGTCGGGATGGGATGCGGCCGCACCATACAGGAAGAGAGGCACGTCACAATGGTGTTGCACACCCTGCACGACTTGACGAGCAAGTTCAGCGCATTCCTCTATGGTGATGTCTCGCAGCGGCACGAAGGGGCAAACATCAACAACGCCTAATCGAGGATGTTCACCCTGATGGTTTCTCATGTCGAGCAAATCAATGCTGGCTCGAATCAAGGCGATAGCCCCTTTGACAACATCTTGGGGCGCCCCTGCAAACGTGATGACCGTTCGATGGTAATCATGGTCGGGCTCCACGCCAAGAACGGTACAACCTTCTGTTTGCCGAACAGCGTCAACGATTTTCTCAATCACTGTGCCATCTCTGCCTTCGGAGATGTTTGGCACGCACTCAACCAATGGAGAGACCATGCTACGGTCCTATGTATGCGGTCTTTCAATGTTCTTTGAGCCACAGCTCAAGAATACAATGCTTCAGGAGACCGTGTAATCGACCCTTGACTTCTTTTCTTCTCAAGCCGAGATATCGCATCCATCATGTCCTGTTGTGTCACGGCTGAGCGGCCGTCACGAATGGCGATCATTCCTGCTTCAACGCATGTCGCCTTTAATTCCGCTCCAGAAAAACCGTTCGTTCGCTCAACGATTCTTCCAGTACTCACCTTTTTCGTGTTCATGGAATTCAAGTGGACCTTCAAAATTGCTTTTCTCGATGCCTCATCAGGTATCGGGATTTCAATAACTCGATCAAACCTACCCGGCCGTAACAATGCATCATCCAAGATGTCGGGGCGATTGGTAGCCGCGATGATTTTAACATCCTTCAGCGCATCAAATCCGTCAAGTTCGGCTAAGAGTTGCATGAGGGTTCGCTGAACCTCTCGGTCCCCGCTTGTTGATCCGTCCAACCTCTTTGCTCCGATGGCATCAATTTCATCGAGGAAGATAACGCTGGGGGATTTCTCCTTAGCGAGCGAAAACAATTCCCGAACCATGCGCCCTCCTTCGCCAATGTATTTCTGTGCAAGTTCACTTCCTACCATGCGAATAAACGTCGCATCGGTATGGTTAGCAACGGCTTTTGCGAGCAGGGTTTTTCCGCAACCGGGTGGCCCGACTAGGAGAACTCCCTTTGGAGGCACAATACCAACCTTCTCAAACAATTCAGGCTTAGTCAGAGGCAATTCAATGGCTTCACGCACGGATTCAACTTGTTCATCTAAACCAGCAACATCAGCATAGGTAATGGTTGGTTTTTCAACCATCTCAGCGCCACTGACCATAGGGTCCCATGCTTCATGAAGGACCTCTATCACGGAAAGGCTGTCTTGATTGAGAGCCACTCTTGTCCCTGGTTTCAGCAGGTCGGGATCCAGGCGTTGGTTCAAACTCACTTGAAAGACAGTACCGTTTGAAGAACGGACAATGGCACGCTCGTGATCCAAAATGTCTTGGATGTGACCGATGATGAGTGGCGGCATTTTCAACAAATTGACGTTTTCATCCAAACGATCAATCTTTTTCCTGAGTCCACGAATTTCAGCCTCCATGGTTGTTCGTTCGTTGATCAATTGCTGCGTTTCGTCACGCAGAGCAGCGTAGGCCTCCTCGAGTCCGCGAATTTCTTCGTCTGACGATTGAGGTAGGTTTTGGTCACTTCGCTCCACATCTGTCCCCATGGCAATCAATTTATTCCGTGCATCAGTCTATATTAGGGGTTTGCATCAATATACCATCCAAAGGGTGCAAAAGGATTCAAAGAGCGTCACGGCGAGAGACCCCTCATGGGCGAGTGTGAACTCTGCGGAGCGGTCAAGGTTGGCGTACGACAGGTTCGAACCGGCAAGACAGAAGTTCTCGCCTGCTCGAGATGTATTGAGAAGTTGAATCTCGGTCCAAAGGGTGAGGCACCAGGTCTTCAACAGGCTCGCCGATCAGGAGCGCCCTCTTCAACTCGGAAAAACGATTTGATGTCCAAAGGGGCGAAGGAGTTGGCTCCGGATTTTCACAAAAGGATAGCAAAAGCCAGAGGTGGTTTGAATTGGACGCAAATGCAACTTGCAAAGAAAATGGCTGAGACCATCAACGTCATCAAGGCTGCAGAATCAGGCAAGCGACCTACCGATGCAGTTATTCGAAAATTTGAGTCCATCCTCAAGATTGAACTCATGGTTGAACGAGAGGCCGAAGAAACCCGTTTCATTAACAGCGGTTCATCTCGTGGAATGACATTTGGCGATTATTTCAACGACCTGAGGTGATGGTCTGCAGCCCATCCCTGTCCATGCCGTATGGCTAGCTCAGGATGACCCGAAAAAGAACACAGCCGTTCTCGCGAGTAAGCGTGGAAATCTTACCTTACACAAAGCCCTTCGTACACTGCCCAAGAAGGGAATTATTTTGGAGCCTCTGTGTGGAAAAGTCTTCGGCCCCGAAGACCATGAACTCCTGTTGCGGAAACGCGGTGCATTGGTGGGTCTTGATTGCAGTTGGGCGCATATTGAGGCCTCTGTAGAACAAGTGATGAGGTCTACACGTCTTCAACCCCGTATGCTTCCGCTCCTCCTGGCAGCCAATCCTGTGAACTGGGGTAAACCCGGACGTTTGACCACGGCTGAAGCGTTAGCAACGGTGTTGTACTTGGTTGGACGTGCAGAACAGGCGCGTGAAGTTCTCGGTGCATTTCGGTGGGGTCAACGTTTTTTCGAACTCAACCAAGAACCGCTCGATGCATATGCTGCGGCGACAACAAGCGAAGAATTGGTCAATCTTCAGTTCGAGTTTTTTGACATTGCACCGACCGATGGAGATGGTCACGAGTGACGTCTTATCATGACCAACCTGTCCATCGATGGGACGGTGCTGAGTTTGCTATGGCAAAGGACACGCTCGCCGACGAAAGCGTGATACAACTCCATTTGAATGGCGAACACATCACCACTCTTCTTGCCACCAACGAAGATTTGGATTGTTTGATTCGAGGCCATCTTGCTACACAATACAACCTTCAAAACCTCCACGACGATTGTAGCATTTCGTTAACCATTGAGAACGGTGTTCATGTTGTTGACCTTGCCTCTCCCGGCTCGAGTGTAGAAAAGAAACGAACCGAAGTCGTCACCACGTCGTGTGGGGCTTGTGAATTGGATGGTCTTGCAGACATCGTAAAAGGAACACCGCGAGTAGATCCACCCGACAAAGCGTACAGCCTTAGCCAAGTGTTGGCATTGATTGAGTCGTTGGGGAAAGACCAGCCCTTATTCGAACGTACGGGAGGCGTTCACGCTGCAGGTTTGCTGTTTGAGAATGTCGAGAAACCAATCATTATGGAAGATATTGGCCGACACAATGCCGTTGACAAAGCGATTGGTCGCTCCTTGATGTTGGGTGTCAAGACACGCCCCGTGGCCTTGCTCCTTTCGGGCCGCTGTGGATGGGACATCGTGTCAAAGGCCGCTCAGATGAACATCCCGCTCATTGTTTCTATTGGTGCCGCATCTTCATTGGCGGCGACCGTTGCACGGCAGATTGGGATGACCCTATGCACCTTTTCGCGTTCGGGTAAATCCACGATAATTGGCACGGTCAATGGCCGGTTTGAAGCGAAGGATTGAGAAGGTGATGGTTGAGCATGGTTCGAGGGGGACCATGAGAAAGACTGCACGGGCACGAACCCCCGATGATCGTACCTCGCTACGACTTCGCAATCCGAAGAAGAAGGCAGCAGGTATTCCTGCAATTTTGTCATCAGGTCTCCATGGTTTAACCAAGATGGGGGCGGTCAAAACGGTCAAAACCCTCTCAATGGTGAACCAGCAAGATGGATTTGATTGTCCTGGATGTGCTTGGCCGGACCCAGAACATCGCACGACCTTTGAATTCTGTGAGAATGGAGCAAAAGCGGTGGCAGATGAAGCCATGCAAGCCAACGTTACACCAGCCTTCTTTGAGCGCCACAGTGTGTCAGAACTTGCTGAAATGAGTGATTATGAGTTAAACAGACTGGGTCGTATATCTCACCCCATGTATTTAGCAAAGGATGAAAATCACTACAAATCCATCTCTTGGGAGGCTGCCTTTGAACGCATACGAGAGGGGCTTCGTGCAAGTGACAACCCTCACAGAGCCGTGTTCTACACATCAGGCCGAACAAGCAACGAGGCTGCGTTCCTCTACCAGGCCTTTGTTCGGGCTTACGGGACCAACAACCTCCCGGATTGCTCCAACATGTGCCACGAGTCCAGCGGTAAGGGTCTCGGTGAAACCATTGGAATCGGTAAGGGAACCGTCACTCTTGATGACTTCAACCACGCCGATGCCATCCTCGTCATCGGACAAAACCCAGGAACGAATCACCCTCGAATGTTGACTGCACTACGAGATGCAAAGAAAGCCGGTGCAAAAATCATCCATGTGAATCCTCTTCCCGAAGCAGGCCTTGCGAAGTTCAAACATCCTCAAGATTACATGAAACTTGATTTCAAGGCATCCACGCTCGCTGATATTCACCTCCAAGTTCGCATAGGGGGTGATGCAGCGTTGCTCAAAGGGCTCATGAAGGTTCAACTTGAAATGGGGGCAATTGACAAAGCGTTCATCGAATCGAAGACAGAGGGCTTTGATGAGCTCTTGACACAACTCGACGACGTGCCTTGGGCTCGTATCGTTGAAGAGAGCGGTCTCGATGAAGAGCGTATTCGGGCCGCAGGGATACTTCTTGCTACCTCTAAAGCCACCATTGCTTGTTGGGCCATGGGGCTCACACAACATCGAAACGGTGTTGCCGTCATCCAAGAGGTTGTGAATCTTCTGCTTCTCAACGGCCATGTGGGCCGTCAGGGTGCCGGATTGTGCCCCGTCCGTGGCCACTCAAACGTCCAGGGAGATCGAACAGTAGGCATCTGGGAAGCCCCATCGAAAGCCTTCCTCGACCAAATGGAGAAAGGCTTGGGTTTTTCTTTGCCAAGAGAACACGGCTACGATGTTGTCCATGCCATCCAAGCAATGATTGATGGTAGTGTGGATGTTTTCTTTTGCATGGGAGGTAATTTTCTTTCTGCAACACCCGACACGGATGCCACTGCGAAAGGCCTGCGCAATATCGGTTTGACCGTGCAGGTGTCCACGAAATTGAACCGCTCCCACCTCGTCACGGGTGCGGAAGCGCTCATCCTTCCGTGTTTGGGGCGAACGGAAGAAGACATTCAAGCCTCTGGCAAGCAATTTGTCACGGTTGAAAATTCAATGGGGATTGTCCATCGGTCGAGAGGTGGGCTCAAACCTGCTTCACCCCATCTTCGCAGCGAACCTTGGATTGTGGCGTCACTCGCAACAGCCGTTCTGGATGAGTCACCGCTTGATTGGCACGACTTGGTCTCAAACTACGATAATATTCGCGATTTAATGGAGGAGTCGTTGTCGGGTTTTGCCGATTACAACACCCGTGTTCGCACCGATACTGGATTCGCTTTACCCAACCCGCCACGCGACTCACAGACGTTCAACACGCCGAATGGCAAAGCACGTTTTACATCACACGCTCTGCCCGATGTATCCGTACCACCTGGCCACTACGTCATGATGACCATTCGCAGTCATGACCAATACAACACCACCATTTACGGATTGGACGACCGGTACAGAGGCATTCGCGGAAACCGGAGAATCGTTCTCATGAATGCCCAAGATATGGTCGATCGTGGTTGGAAAACACGACACTTCGTTGACATTACCAGCCATTTCAACGGGGAAACGCGCTACGCTCGCAAATGGATGGTCCTCCCCTATGACATCCCTCGAGGTAACCTTGCCACGTATTTCCCTGAAGCCAATTCCCTTGTGCCACTTCACTCAACTGCGGACGTATCCAACACGCCTACTTCGAAATGGGTCGTGGTGACCTTGGAGAATTCCAAGTCAGACGTGCGCGAGGAGGAAGAGTGATGGCTTCGCGCTCCTATTGGTCGCTGGTTCGAGAAAACAAAGATTTCCGGAAATTATGGATTGCTTCTGTTATCTCAATGATGGGTGAATGGTTCAACACCATTGCATTGTTTTTCCTCATTCTTGAGTACACAGGCAGTGAATTCCTCCTTGGTTTGTTGTTCACGGTGCGTATGGCTGGATTTGCAATTTTACAACCCGTAATTGGCCTCATGGCAGACAGATTCCATCGAAAATCACTGATGGTTATTTCAAATCTTGTCCAAATGGTATTGGCGTTATGTTTCCTTTTCGTCAACGACTCAGCCGATATTGTTTGGATGATAGGGCTCTCGGGCTTGATGATGGTCCTTCATGGCGTCTACATGACCGCAGAACGCGCATCATTGCCGAACATCGTATCCGAAGAAGATCTCTCAACAGCGAATGCTCTAGAGGCTGCCTCTTGGTCCACGGCTTTGTGCATGGGCGCAATGCTTGGGGGCGTGGTTGTATCCTATTGGGGGACAGATGCCGCCTTCATCATAGATTCATTGACGTTCTTGGTGGGCACCTTGTTCCTCATCAATTTGACCTTGCCACAAACCGTGGAAGAATCGATGAAAGGTCCGTGGCTATCAACTGCATTTGGAAACATTAAGCGGGGCTGGCGCCGTATTCGAGATCAGCCTGCATTGTTTCGAATCGTGTTTGCAAAGGCTTCATGGAACATTGCAGGTGGTGGACTAGCTGGGGTTTTTTTGGTGCTCCTCGGGGCAGATGTCAAGGGGTACGGTGCGGCGTTTGGTTTTGGTTTGTTTTTCTTTGCACGTGGCATAGGGACGGGTCTTGGACCCATTATCGCACGCACGCTCTTTACCAATGAACAATCATGGCCAAACCTTGTCGGGAATCTGATTGTCATCTCTGGTATATTCTACCTCATGATAGGTGCCACGCTGGATATTAGTTTGTGGCTGACCGTGGTTTTGGTAATTTTGGCTCACAGTGCAAGCGGTGCCAATTGGGTTCTTTCAACCATCCTGATGCAACAATGGGTGGAGGATGAGGTCCGTGGGCGTGTGTTCTCAGCGGACATGCTGATTCTCTCCGTTGCGTTTTCACTTTCTACGTCGGCGGCTGGATGGCTCATGGAATGGACTTTCATGAGTATTCAACAAGGCATTCTTATGTTTTCCAGCGTTATGGTGTTGTCTGGGATCATCTTCTCATTATGGAAGCCAACCGATGGCGCTATTCAGGCAGCTTGAGTCTGCAGACAACGTTCGTGCGTACAGACGGGTGGCGTGAAATAGCGTCGGTCCTCGGGCGAAAACGTATCGAGTTGGAGAGTGGAACCTTCTCCTTCTTGGATAAACACGATGGAGGACGTGCTTGCAGGGAGATAGTCCTCTCCAGTTGAAGTGAAGGACAAACGAATGGTGTTTCCTGCTGGCACTTCCGCATCCATAGCGAAGAACTCCATCTTCGCCGTAATCGTTTCAACAACCGGCGTCCAAGTCTGGACAACATCGCCTCCCTCGTGGTAGCGAAGGTCCATGATGGCATGACCAAGATGAATGCAGTACTCCTGAGCATCACAATCTTCCAAGAGTGCGTACAGTTGACCACCAACGGTTGCGGTGGTCACCTCAACATGCACCCTCGGGAGGCCTGCAATGTACATGTCCTCTACCAGGGGTTCTGATTGATAGATGGGGCCTGAATTGGCATCTGGCAAGACTGTTGTGGTCCCGCCAATGTTGGCCATTTGCCCTCCCAGGTCCAGCGATAAGGTGGTGATGTCGCTTGGTGGATACCGTTCTTCTATCCGCCATGAACCTTGGTTGGATTGAATTTCGATCCACTGTCCCGGCTGGGGTCCGATTCCCTTGAGATAGTAGTCAAACCACTCGAGCATATCCTGCATCCAATCGTAGCGAACCATTTCTGGAAACGCCTCACCTCCTCTGCCACCCAAAGCAGACCGGTCATCCAACTGAACGGGACGATCTGGATAATCATGGTCCCATTGGCCAAACAACCCGCGGGCTTCAATGCCCGCATCGATGAGGGTGTTGATCGTCGGTACAGCCATGTGCGGATCAACATTCCAGTCATGCATTCCCTGAATCAAATACACGCTACCCCGGTAGTTTTCAATGACGCGATCCAAGAAATAACGCTCAGCCCAGTAATCCCCCGCGGCTTCTCCCCCCCAGGCCCATGCGCCGACGCCTGTTCCGGGTCCAATGATGTAGTCAGGACAAAGGTTCTGGTAGTCTTCTTCATCACCGTCGATGCCGTATGAGCCGTAAACTCCGTTGTGCATAATGGGCGCCCGTGCCTCGGAGGACCCGTTTTTCCACATCAATTCCTTCACGCCAATCAAACCAGAAATCGGTACGATGGTCTTGAGATAATCGTGTTCGGCTCCAAACATTGCGGCTTGCCAAGGTGTGCTTCCGTCGTATGACTTTCCAATCAATGCAACAGCACCATTTGACCAGGATTGTTCCCCCAACCAGCGCACAGCAGCGTCGTTTCCAAGCTGCTCTGCCGTGCCCATCAAATCCATGCAATGGTTTGACCTTCCGGTCCCTGATACACTGATTTGAGCAAAAGCATAGCCGTGGGGAAGGATTTGGTCGATGAACATTTGACCGAGCCAACTGCCTGGGACCTCAATGGAGGGCGTTTCAACACTGGCTTCTTGGAAGTAAGGACCGCTTTCTGCTATGACGGGTACTTGAACTCCTTCTGGAACGTTAGGACGCCAAACGGCGAGACTGATGAGGCCATTCGGTGCTGCGCCACCTTCCTCCAACGGCAATGTATATTCAACGAAATGATGTGTTGAATTCCATGCATTCTCCGTTTGTAAAATCTCATAAGGCCCCACTTCCAAAGCCACGCCAAAATCACCATCTGTTTGGTAAGGCAACGTGTAACGTTCCCAAACCGGGACTCGTGTGGATGAAGAATCATCTTCGTCCACGAGAAAATCCATCAGGGCCTCCCCAAAAACCGCAGAAAGGAAGAGGAAAACCAACGAGATGGCAAGCGTTGCACCAAGAATGATGTTGAATTCTCTGGTGGCGTTTCCTGCCGAGATCAAATCAGTCGCCTCAGTCAATGTACAGCCCCCGTCGCTTGATTGGTGGTATGCGGCGATGTTTTTCATGTTATGCACGCACAGTTTGTGTTGAGATGAGAGAACAAGGCTCAAGGACATCCAAGCATGACCTGTGCTTATGGAAGGTGATGTTCAGCGAATGCGAGCATCGGTTGCCGAGGGCATACCCTCTACCCTACCTCCTCCAATCCCTTTAGACAATACCGTAGATCATGCACCGGATCGACGGCAAATCCTCAGTGCCGAGGAAAAGAAACTCGCCTTGAAGAATGCTTTACGTTATTTTCCGGAACATCAACACGGCGAGTTGATCAATGAATTTTATGACGAGCTCAATACCTATGGCCGTATCATCATGCGAAGGTTGCGACCCACGACATTCCAAATGAAAGCCTATGCTCTTGACGCCTACCCCACGCGCAGTCTTCAGGCCGCTTCAATCATGCTCATGATTCACAATAACTTAGACCCAGCCGTTGCACAGTTCCCACACGAATTGATTACCTACGGTGGAAATGGGTCTGTTTTTCAAAACTGGGCGCAATATCGCTTGGTCATGAAATATCTCAGCGAGATGACTGAGGAACAAACCCTCGTGATGTATTCCGGCCATCCTCTTGGGCTGTTCCCCTCCACTCCAGAGGCTCCACGAGTGGTTGTCACCAATGGCATGGTGATTCCCAATTATTCGTCGCAAGAAGACTATGAACGAATGAATGCGCTGGGTGTGACTCAATACGGGCAGATGACAGCCGGCTCATACATGTACATCGGACCCCAAGGTATTGTCCATGGGACAACCATCACCTTGCTCAATGCTGCGAGACTTCATCTGGGGCTTGCAGAACATGCAACTTTGGCTGGCGTCACGTTCCTAACCAGTGGTCTTGGAGGCATGTCCGGTGCACAAGCCAAGGCTGCCACCATTGCAGGGGCTGCCTGCATCATCGCAGAAGCGAATGCTCACGCTGCTCACAAACGGCTTGAACAGGGTTGGTTAACGCATGTTTCTGAAGATGTCGACCAAGCGATTGATTGGATGGTCGGTGCAGCGAACGATGGCACCTCCATATCCATTGGTTACATTGGGAACATCGTTGATCTTTGGGAGCGATGTGTTGAACGGAATGTTAGGGTGGATTTAGGGAGTGATCAAACCAGCCTTCACAATCCCTATCAAGGCGGATATTTCCCTGTCGGTAGATCCTATGACGAGAGTTCTGCCATGCTTTCATCCAATCCACAACAATTCAAAGTTGAAGTTCAAGAAACACTCCGTAGGCACGCTAAAGCCGTCAACACGATGGCGGAAAGAGGAATGTATTTCTGGGATTACGGCAATGCATTCTTGTTGGAGGCATCTCGCGTAGGGGCTGATGTGATGAACGAAGATGGAGGGTTTCGATATCCATCATATGTTGAAGACATCATGGGACCTCTTTGCTTTGATCACGGGTTTGGCCCATATCGATGGGTGTGCACCAGTGGCGATCCCGCTGACCTGAAACGTACAGATGAGATCGCTGAAGAAGTCTTGTCATCCATGCTTACCGATGCACCAGAATCTATCCGGCAACAAATTCAAGACAACCTCAAATGGATTCAAGAGGCTGGCAAAAACAACTTGGTCGTCGGTAGCCAAGCGCGCATCTTGTATGCCGATGATGTGGGCCGGAGAAAGATTGCACTGGCCATGAATGACGCCATCAAGCGAGGTGAAATTGGTCCTGTTGTCCTCGGACGGGACCACCACGATGTATCGGGAACAGACAGCCCCTACAGGGAGACGGCCAACATACGTGATGGCTCCATGTTCACGGCAGACATGGCTGTACAAAACGCGATTGGTGATGCGTTTCGAGGTGCAACTTGGGTCAGCCTTCACAACGGTGGGGGCGTAGGCTGGGGCGAGGTCATTAACGGAGGTTTTGGCATGCTCCTTGACGGGTCAGATGCATGCGAATTACGGTTACAAAACATGCTTCACTGGGACGTCAACAACGGTGTTGCACGACGAGCATGGGCGCGAAATCCAGGTGCAGTTGAAGCCGTCAAACGGGCCATGTCGCTTGATTCACGTCTTAGAGTAACACTTCCGAATGTTGTCAACGATGAACTGATTTCACGCTTGTCGGAGGGAGACCAGTGACGAACAAACCGGTGGTTTATGTTGATGGAAAAACCCTCAGCATATCAGAACTGATGTCCGTGGCCGAACAACGTGCATTGGTTGCTGTTTCTGAAGATGCATGGCCGAAGATTCATGCTTCAAGGGCGGTTGTCGACCGTATCGTAGAACATGGCGAAACCGTCTACGGAATCAACACAGGCTTTGGGGCACTTGTGCGTGAACGCATCGATCCTGAGCAAATTTCTCAATTGCAAGTCAATTTGATTCGTTCTCATGCAACCGCCATCGGCGAACCGATGACAGTGCGCGATGTACGTTCCATGATGATGGTGAGACTCAACTCGCTTTGCAAAGGTCATTCGGGGATACACCCTCGGTGTATTGAGCAGTTGGTTGAATTCCTTAATTTGGGCTTGCACCCTGTGGTCCCGAGGATTGGAAGCCTTGGAGCAAGTGGCGACCTGGCACCACTTTCTCATCTTGCGTTGGCCTTGATGGGTGAGGGGATGTTGCTGGTTGACGGTAAGCATCAGAGTACGGCGGAGATCATGTTTCAGCAGGGCCTTGTCCCTGTGGAATTATCAGCCAAGGACGGTTTGTCATTGATTAATGGTACAAGCCAAATGACGGCCTTTGCAGCAACGGCGGTTGAGGACCTACGACAACTCCTTGTTTTTGCAGATGTGATTCTGGCAGCGTCAATGGATGCACGCTCTTGCAGTTTGACTCCATCAAACCCGAACGTGCATGATGTTCGACCTCATCCAGGCCAACAACTCGTTGCCAAGCGGCTCAGGACACTCCTCGAATCGTCGCCAATACTCGCTTCTCACAAAAATTGTGATCGTGTGCAAGACCCGTATTCGTTCCGATGCGCCCCGCAAGTACACGGCGCCGTCCACGAGACCTTTACGCGACTGGCGGACGTGGTCTCCATTGAATTGAACAGTGCAACCGATAACCCGCTCATTTTCCCCGACCCGAGCAATCCCGGCCCGCATGAAGTTGTATCTCAGGGAAATTTCCATGGTGAAATCATTGCCCTTGCATGCGATGCAATGAGCCTAGCCTTGTTTGAATTGGGTTCAATTTCAGAGCGTAGAATCGACCAAATCCTGGACCCATCACGCAGTGAGTTGCCAGCCTTCCTCGCCAAGGATTCGGGCCTTGAGTCTGGGTTGATGATTGTGCAATATGTGGCCGGCTCTTCACTCGCAGAGTTGCACGGACAGACCGCGCCACGTAGTGCCTTTTCAACTTCGACATCGGCAGGCCAAGAAGACCATGTAAGCATGGGGGCAACAGCTGCTTGGAACCTCCTTACATCCGTTCAAAGGCTATCAGAGGTGTTGGCATGTGAGGCCCTTGTTGCATCAGAAGCACTGGAACATGCCCAACACTCTTCTTCTCCACACATCGTTGGTTTCGTCAACCGTCTTCGTACCATCAGCCCGCCGTTGACGGGCGATCGCTCTACCTCTCACGAATTGATTGCCATAGCTAAAGAGTTGCGCTCTGGGGCGTGGTTGTCTCGGATAGAGGCAGAACATGGCAGGTTACCGCGATGAAATGAGGTTTTCAATTTCCTCGACTGTCCTCGTGATGTCGTGAAGATTCATCAAACGGTACCGATATCGTTCCGTTTCTGTTACGGTCAATTTTTCTTGATGTGCATCAATCAGGCGCATGGCGTCCACACTGCTACGAATTTTGTCTTCAATCAACGCATACAAGGCATAGGCTACGGTGACATCTTGCATAAGCGTGGCGGGTTCCAATTCGGCCAAATCGAAGCCCATCCGTTTCCACTGCAACATCCGTTTTGCCAGTATTGTGGTGTTAAATCCGGATAGAGGCAGCGATACGAGATGAACCAATTGATGCTCATCCACTTGCGAGGAGGCCACTTCTTGTGTCTTCTCCTCTTCTTCCTCCGCGCTGGGTCCAACATTGTTCGGTTCGTCCTTTGGAATGGATAGCATAGGGGCCAATGAGCGCAGCCGTGTCCAAAAGCGGGTTTCAAACGACAACGGTTCTACCGGGAAAACGATGGTAAATCCTTGATTGCGTGCAATAGCATCACAATTTTGCAGCATGTTGAGGACCTCGTCTTCGCCACTTTTGGTGACAAACCAGTCGAGCGATTCAACAACAACAACCTCGTTCTCGGAGGGCATGTCTTGCTGTAATGCAGAAAGGAGGGCGTCAGGGGTAGGGGCTACGGATTGTTCTTGCTCTTGTTCGCTGATCCACCACATTGGTCCCCGATGAGATGGGACAAAGCGGAGCAATTGCCTCATTGGTAATCGGCTGAAACAATGCATTCTGTTGTTTTCAAATTCAAGACGGTCATCAAGGAGAGCGTAAACAACGTGTGGGTCAACCGTTTCAATGGTGAACAACCCAGCCATCGTCTTCCCTCATTCTCCTGCGTGTGTTGGCGACCTAAGGAATTAATCCTTCTCGTCTCGGTTCCCCGTGAAGCATTATATTGCCCGACTTCCTGCACCAAGTAGGTGGAAAGATGTCTGACGAAGAAAATGAAAGCGTGCCCATGGCAGAATGTGGTGCATGTCGGACGGTAATTCCTTTGGATTCAACGGAATGTCCAGAATGTCAAACCAAATTCTCTGGTGTTTCAGACGAGGCCCTCGGCGAGTGTGGTGCATGCAACCAACTTGTCCCCCTAGACTCAACTCGGTGCCCTGAATGTGGCGTCGTGTTCGTTGCAGACGATGTTGTTGACATTTTGCGCACTTGGGTTCACTCAACCGGCATCAACATCAGAAAACTTTTCGATAAATTTGATGAAAATTCGGACGGTTCCATAGATGCCAGTGAATTGCGGGCGGGTCTGTTAAGCCTAAACCTCGCCGATTTGCCACCCTCTCAGGTAGATCGACTCGTCAATGAAATAGATGCCGACGAGAATGGAGTCATCGATTTGGATGAATTCGAGACGATTTTGATGGGCGATGAACCTATGGCTGATCCAGTCGCCACATCCATTGAAGAACCTGCAGAGGAAGATGAACAAGCCTCTGATGAGTCCGACGAAGTAGTTGTGGACACAACAGAGGATATTCAGGATGAGCCTGAAGAAGACGAATCATCCGACGAAACTGAGGAGAATGAAGCGGGAGACGAGCCGGTGGAAGAGGTTGTTGAAGCCGAAGAAACTGACCATGGCGAAGAGGTTGAAGAGTCTCACGAGGATGATGAAACAGTGCCCGAATCCGATGAATCTGACATGGAAGATGATGGCGGCATCGATGATGAAGCCTTTGACCTTGATGAAGAGGATGAGGAGGCGTCAGAAGAAGAGAAGCCTCACCCGCTACAAGCCCTTGCAGACATGATGGACGAACAAGAGATCTCCGCTCAAAGGATGTTCAATGAACTCGATGTTGATGGAAACGGCATGATTTCCTCGGTGGAACTCATGACAACTCTCACCGAAAAATACGGTGATGTCCTGGACATTGATGACGTTGATGCCATCATGAACGGCGTTGATTCAGACGGCGACGGCATGATCGATATAACCGAATTCTTCGAATCCATGGAATCATTGGATGACCACGATGAAGTTGTGGAAACCGAGGCGCCTGAGAAGGAATTTCCAACAATATGGCAAAAGCGTATGATGTCCAAAGCGTGGAACGACAGTGTTTGGCCAATCATCCACGTCGGCTTTGGCCTCATCATTGTCGCTATGCTCGTCAATGGTATGCTCGGACCAGTGGATGGTTCCGGCGGGACGATTGTGTACGAAGCAAACGAACGCGTACCCCCTATCAACCTCGGATTGGTGGAAGGTGACTTGTACCCGTGTGACGAGAGCTACCAACTCGGGGGATGCAAGAACTCCCTCACCCCGTTCGCAGGTGAAAACGGAGCATCGTCAATGCCCAAAGGATTCTATTGGGACGGTCTACTGCTCATGTTCCTGGGTGTTTTGGGGATTTCTGCCTCATTGTTCCTTCATCTTGTCAAGGCTCCCGGCTGGAGAGCACGGGCGAAGGCCATGAAGGAAGTTGCCGATGACAAGGCCGACGCTGCAGAAGTGGCTCATGATTCTGAAGATGAATCGGATGAAGAAGAGGAACTTGACGAGGCGACCGAAGAAGAGGCTGACGCAGAAGAAGTGGAAGAAGAACAAAACGAGGAGTATGAGGACGAAGAGGATGGCGAAGAGGCTGAAGATGATGATATTGACATTGGCTCTCACATCGGACTTGTGCTTGAAGACGAGGAGGTCTTCGGAACAATCCTAGAATTTGATGACGATGAGGGGACGGTGACCATTGAAGAAGACGGTACTGGCGACCTTGTCACCGGTTATCAAGAGGACATGTTCATTGAGTGAGCCCATGTCTGACCGTGACCCATTGGAACAATTTCAAGGCATGACTTCGTGCCCTGTCTGCGGCTGCATCGACCGAAAGGGCGTCTACCGATGTTCCGAGTGCGGCACGTTTCATGCGGGTTCCATCATGGTTGACCGTGAGCCACCAACGCCTGAAGAAATGGTTCATCACGATGCACCTGCATTGGACCCCAGCAACTATTCACTCGGGCCATCCGCCGCCATTCCCGAAGAGGAATTTGATGAATCAGACGATGTGCGATCCTGGGATGGCGGATCCTCGGATTTTAGTTTCGATGAGGAGGACGAACCTCCGATCGCGAAGATTGAGAAACTTCCGGAACCAGAAACAATCGAGAATGAAGATTAAATATGTGCCATTTGATTGCCTTTTGCTGGAATAAACCATCATCTAAGAAATACACTATTTTCATTGGTGGGCTCGGAGAGAATCGAACTCTCGATCTTTGCCATGTCAAGGCAACGTCATAAACCCCTAGACCACGAGCCCTAGGTAATCTTGCCACTGAACATCTCTATTAAACCAATTCGGTTTGACGAATTGCGGTCAAGAGATGATCTTCGATATTTTGCCAGTGCATCCAGCTTGCGAGCAAAATCCAGCCATTCGTGTACGACCGTTTGACATCACAATTTTTTGGCCATCGCGTATGGGGCCATACGTTTTGCACTTCATGCACAATCCTTCAACAGACATCGGACTCAAATCTCGCTGTCGTAGGCGGATTTTGAAGACTTCCCTTCGGAATTCCTCAGAATGCACTGTTTTCTGGCGCCGAGGGGGGGTTCGGGGGTAGAAAATCTGAAAAAATGGAGAATCGGTCTTTCATGTTCATGTAAAACCGCTCCACTGCGTTGCAAATCGTAGTATTCGCTCAGAGTGCCTAAACACGCCTCTCCACATCTTTGTCGCATAACTCACATTATGCGACGATAAGCCCCCCGGCAAAATGGTGCTATTCAGATTGGAGGTGAAAAGAAAGTTCGGAGGCCTTGATTTCGAACACCCCAACGAGTGGAGGGCCCAACAGAAGGCCTTCAATTCCACCATCCTCGGAATCCAAATTGGATTGAACGAGTTCAGATATTCTCCTCCAATCATCTGATGACTCAAAGACGGATTGTATCAACATCATCTCACCGTTATCAGGGGCGTGTCCGACCCAAGCTGCAACACACCCCGCTTGTCTTCGTTTGAATTCTTGCCGTGTATTCAACATCCTACGTAACCTGGCACCTACGCCTTGTTTTGAAGAGCAGACGATCGTTTCAACCCATAGCATGAATATCCACCTATATTTTTTTGTATAATGTTTGCTAGAATTCTCATTGTCAGAATGAATAATAAGGATTCAATGTGATATGAAGTGGCCGTTGAGGATAGATGCCTTGAACGGCGTCCCGGTTGGTTGGAGTGTAACAGCTTCCCAGAACGGACCATCTACGATGTTGAGATTGGCCACGGCTCCTTCAACAAGACGCCCATGTATTTGTCCCGTGGGGTGGGGCGTGGTGTCAGCCGCCCCTGCAGTGATGGCATAGAGTGCTTGCAGTGGATGCATGTTGCATCTCTGAACCATCAAGGAAGCCATAAACGGAAGGCTCAATGTTCGGCAATTTGGATTGAAATCTGTCGCCAGGGTGAACGGAATGTGGTTGTCCATGATTTCATTCATTTCTGGCCAGGAATCGCCCATTGCGTACGGCGTACCCGGCAAAAAGCCGGTCGTAACGCCTGAATCTCGCATAGCTAATCTCGATTCAATGGGCGTGTGGTATGCATGGTCGGCCGTTTCAACATTCAATGATGCTGCGAGATCACCGCCTCCGCCATCCACAAATTCATCGATGTGCATACGTAAATCGAGACCCGCATGTCTTGACGCTGAAAGGATATCCTCTGAATCCCCCGTATCAAACCAACCCGGCTCACAAAACACGTCAGCCGAGCGAGCATATCCTTGCTCAACAACGGCAGGCAATTGCTCGCTCAACAGGTGTTCGACATACGCTTCCTTCGTAAAGCCAGACGGGACATCGTGCGCCCCCATCCAGGTCAAGTCAAGTGAGGGAAGGCTTTGCAACTCACCCAGGCGATGTGCAACGGACAACAACCTCAATTCGCTTTCCGTTGATAATCCATAGCCACTTTTTGTTTCAAGATGCGTTGTTCCAGTTCGTAGAGCCTCCCTCAACCGCGTGTAACCCAGTTCAAACAAATCCTCGTCGGTCGCCTGACGGGTTTCACGAACCGTATGTTGGATACCTCCTCCACGTTGAGCAATATCTCCATAGGACATACCCTCTCTTCGCCAACGGACTTCTTGAGACCTGTCGCCTGCCCACAAGAGGTGTGTGTGCGAATCGATAAGGCCGGGGATCACAGCACATCCGAACAAATCCATAATGCGTACATCTTTGTTGGCGTTGCCAATTCCCATCACTCCATATTCATCGGACAGTTCCTGTGAAGGTTTAATTTCAACTATCTGTCCTGCTTCAATAACAATTCCCATTCCGGAAGACAATACTGACTTTTCAATATCGAGTCCCCCTTTGTTGCCAAAGGAAACAAGCGGACCAGCGTTCAAGAGGATGGTTCGCATAAATGGCCTGTATGAGAGAGGGTTGAAGAACAATCGCTTGGTCCGCCAACCATGCACAAGTGGACACTTGGTATCGAAACAACGGCGCATACGCTCTCCTTTGGTTTGGTTGACGAAGTTGGCAACCCCTATCCTGCTGCATCCGATACGCTGCGCCCCGATCAAGGTGGCATTCATCCACGAGAAGCCGCTGACCACCACAAAGACGTGGCTTCTACACTTTTTGCAAATGTCCTAGAGAAGCACGGTTTGGAAACCAATGACATTGGCGCCGTGGCCTATTCACAGGGTCCGGGCCTTGGGCCGTGCCTGCGCGTAGGTGCAGCAATTGCTCGCGGTTTGGCAACCAAAATGGAAGTTCCCCTCATTGGCGTGAATCACTGTGTCGCTCATATTGAGATTGGAAGGCAGCAATGCGGATGTGACGATCCTGTGTTGCTCTATGTGTCCGGCGGCAACACACAGGTTATCGCCCGGCTTAAGGGCCGATACCGAGTCCTCGGTGAAACATTGGACATTGGTATTGGGAATATGCTCGACAAATTTGCCCGTAACCAAGGTATTCCATTCCCAGGCGGGCCCAAAATTGAGCAACTCGCGAAGGAGTATCTTGCTCGCAATCCCGAACCAGACATGGAAGGTTTGCAACTACCCTATGCCGTTCGCGGTATGGATTTGGCTTTCTCCGGCCTCCTCACCGCTGCCCAACGCTTGATTGACAACGGAGCACCTCTCGACGCCGTATGTTGGTCGTTGCAAGAACATGCCTTCGCCTCATGTGTTGAAGTGGCTGAACGGGCCATGGCTCACACAGGGAAATCTGAGCTCCTCCTCGGCGGAGGCGTCGCATGCAATCAGCGGATTCGCACCATGTGCGAAGAAATGTCATCGGATCGTGAGGGGTCGTCGCATGCGCCACCCCGAATGTACTGCATTGACAACGGGACCATGATTGCACTCCTCGGTTGGCTTGAATTGGAAAACCGAACGACATTATTGGATGAGAGCGCCATCGACCAATATCTCCGCACAGACCAGACGCCGATTGTGTGGTCCTGACGGTCATCATCGATGCATACGGTTTTAACATGTCGTGGGACCCATTGATTTGGGGGTCTTGCCAATCAGTGGTCGAAGAGGGCGAAGGGAGGAATTCAATCCGTTCGCAAAGGATGCTCATCAGCAGCATCGCCGAAGAAGGGAAGACCGTGAGCGTCAAGCAGCACGCCGGACGCCCCCTCCTACGGAAACTCCACCCACAAAGCCCCAAGACATCCAAGCCGAACTGGAGCGCAAGCAAAAGGAAGCACAGGAAAAATTGGAACAAAAAGGCGATGTTGTTGCACCTGTCGTTGCACCTGCTCCTGTTCCAAAAGAAATCCCACGAACCGTTCGAGAGGAACGCCCGACGACACTTAGTAGGGAAGATCGGTTGGCTGAAATGCGCCGAAAATCGGAAGCCATCAAAAAAACGGCTAATGTCCTTCAATCCGATACACCAGCGGAAACAGTTACAGAAGATCTCTCGCCAGACCTTCTTGATACTGAGGCTACAAGCCAAGAAATCGTTGATACGGTTGAAGAAGACGAATCCATCACCATCAAGGCAAAAAACAAGCGTGTCAAGAACGTCTTTCGTGAAATTGAAACAAAAGTTGAGGCCAAGCAAGACCGTCGTAGGGGCGGTCGCCGCCGAGGTGACAAAAAGGGTGGTGGCCGCCAAAAGCAACAAAAGAAGCTCAATCGGCAAAAGTACCTCGAATACAAATACGCCGCCAAAGATGTCCTTGACGACCCTGGTGTACCAGAAGAACACCGTTCCAATGTGCTGGGTCAAGTTTGGGCCAAAGGTGAACGCCAAGGAATCGAAGATTGTTTGGAATACATTGAGCAAAAAGAAGCCGAACTTATTTTACCTGCCGAAGTGGGTGAGAAATTACGAGACTTAGTCAAAACCATGACAACAAGGAGATGAAAACATGACCGAAGTAGCAGAAAATACAGTAGCCAGCGTCCATTATACCGGAACTCTTCCCGAATCTGGAGAAGTGTTCGACAGCAGTGAGGGGCGAGATCCGTTGACCTTCTTGGTAGGTCACAAACAAATGATCCCAGGTTTTGAAGAAGAAATGATGGGGGCATCCGTAGGGGAGCGAAGGGAATTTACTCTTGAACCTGAACGAGCATACGGTCACCGAATGGAGGAGGCTGTCCAACAAATCGAAAAGGAACAATTTGGAGACATTGAACCCCAATTAGGAATGATGCTGATGTCGGACATCGGCCCGTTCACCGTCACTGCAGTTGATGACGCATTGGTCACCGTTGATTTCAATCACAAACTCGCAGGTGAAACGCTCCACTTTTCGGTAGAAGTCGTGGAAGTTCGCCCAGCCACCGAAGAAGAAGTGGCCCACGGCCATGCCCACGGCCCAGGCGGCCATCATCACTGATTCCGAAGCGAGTCTTGATGAAGTGGTTTGATTTGAGAAGAACATGGCCACCGGCCGGAAAGAAGATTGGCGCACGCTCAGTGGGGTGCCACTTCCACAAACCCATGATGGCCGAGAGACGTTGAATCCATCGTCCATGCCGGGTCAACCCCCCTACACAAGGGGCATTCACGAAACCATGTACCGTTCGCGACTGTGGACCATGCGACAGTATGCTGGTTTTTCGAGTGCAGAGGAGACCAATGAGCGGTTCAAACTCCTTCTTGAACGAGGTCAGATGGGTTTGTCGGTGGCCTTTGATCTTCCGACGCAACTTGGCATGGATGCCGACGATGAATTGTCCTATGGTGAAGTCGGCAAAGTGGGCGTCTCCATCTCTTCCGTAGAAGACATGAAATCGTTGTTTAACGGCATACCACTTGCCAGCGTAAGCACCTCGATGACCATTAATTCGCCAGCGATGATTCTCCTAGCAATGTACATTGTCGCAGCAGAAGAACAAGGCGCGACGATGGAGGAATTGAAGGGAACCATACAAAACGATATTCTGAAGGAGTACATTGCCCGTGGAACGTATGTATTCCCACCCTCTCACAGCATGCGCTTAATCACAGATATCTTCGAATTTTGTGGTATGCACGTGCCCAAATGGAACACAATATCCATTTCAGGATACCACATTCGTGAGGCCGGATCCACTGCCATTCAAGAAGTCGCCTTCACCCTTGCCAATGCCCTTGCCTATGTTGAGGCGGCCGTAAAAAAAGGCCTCGATATCGATGATTTCGCACCGCGCCTTTCGTTTTTCTTTAATTGCCACAATGATTTCTTCGAAGAGATTGCAAAGTTCCGCGCAGCTCGCACCCTATGGCATGATCTCATTCAGCAACGGTATGAACCAACCAATCCAAAATCTACCATGCTACGGTTCCACACACAGGTCGCAGGCGTCAGCCTAACGGCTCAGCAACCGATGAATAACGTCGCCCGCGTGACTATCCAAGCACTTGCTGCTGTTCTTGGAGGAACGCAGAGTTTGCATACAAACTCCTTTGATGAGGCGCTTGGCCTACCGACTGAAACATCAGCAACGGTTGCCTTGAGAACCCAACAAATCATTGCTGAGGAATCCGGCGCAGCAGATTCCGTTGATCCGATGGCGGGTTCATGGCATGTTGAACATCTCACACAAGAGATCTACAATCAATCATTGGATCTTATTCATGCCATCGAAGAAAAAGGCGGCGCCATGGAGGCTATTGAACAAGGATGGCAACAGCAGGAAATTCATTTATCCGCCTATGCATATCTGAATGAAATTGAATCTGGAAAGCGGCGAATCGTCGGCGTAAACCACGGCGTGATGGATGAGAATGAGCAAATTCCAATCATGAAGGTTGATCCTACACTCGGAGAAACGCAATCCAAACGACTCAATGACCTGCGCGCATCAAGAGATTCTGACCTTGTAAAACAAGCACTTCAGCGTGTCTTCGATGCAGCAAATGACGGTTCAAACCTGTTCCCGCCGGTGTTAGAAGCTGTTCGTGCAAGAGCAACGCTTGGAGAAATCATGAACGAGATGAAGAAAGTGTTTGGCACCTACATGGCCCCCAGTGGATTTTGAGGCGATTTTATGGATTTTGGACCAATTTACATTGACCACATTGGTATTGCAACCAACCACCTCGACAACAGCAGCGTGTTTTGGTCACTCCTCGGTCTCCATCAAGCGGAAAACGATGAAACGGTGATAGACCAAGGTGTCACGACTCGGTTTTTTTCAACATCATCACCCAAATCATCCATGCCTGTTGCTAAGGTTGAGTTACTTGAGCCTACGGCAGAAGATACGCCAGTGGGGAAATTCCTGCAACGGCGAGGCCCTGGTATTCAGCAACTCTGCTTCAGCGTAGGTGATCTTCACGGGATGCTGAGGCACTTGGAGGAAAACGGCATTCGCCTCATCAACAGCGTACCCACGGTAGGTGCTGGCGGGAAACTGATCGCATTTGTCCACCCGGCATCAACTGGTGGTGTATTGGTCGAATTGACACAGCGTAAATGAACCGAATCTATGCCAACACCTATAATCGGCCTTGTTCATTTTGGTTCCGATGAGGACCTGTATTGACCAGTTGCTAGCGTTGCCCCATATTGATGCGCCACGATTGAAAGGTGAAGTCAGTTATCTTGCAGGCCGCCTCGAGGAGCTTCGAGCAAGACGGACAATTTCAAACGATGCATACCTCGATGCTGGTGCCATTCAAGGAGCCATTGAATTGGTCGCCAACATGATAGACATGGGAGTTCCACAATCCGAAATACAAGACCATCTCAAGTCGACGCTTCAACGAGCCAACCGAATTGAAACGAAGCATCCTGGCTTGAATTGGGCTGTTGAATCCGGCCGTGCGAGTTGAAGCGGACATGAGCAAGCCGTTGCTCGTTGTTGATGACGTCTCCAAGAAATTCGGGGACATTGTGGCCCTCTCACATGTGTCACTCACCATCAATGAGGGAGATGTCGTTGGGTTGGTTGGCTCAAACGGTGCTGGAAAAACAACACTCTTGCGCCTGTTGGCTGGTGTGTACAGGCCCTCCGATGGTGATGTTCGTCTCGCAAACGGCGGTCTTGTGTCTGAATCACGCGCCAGCGTTGGAGTTGTACCTGAAAACACCGGGTTGTATTCGCGATTGACAGCTTGGGAAAATATACGTTAGCATGCACGTATCCAGGGAATTTCTGATGAAGAAGCATGGAATCGAACGGCCTACTTTTCGAAATACCTCGGAATGCGTGATGCTCTCCAGCGACACACCAAAGGATTCTCCCGTGGCATGCGTCAAAAAACAGCCCTGCTTCGCGCATTGGTTCATGCTCCGCAGGTGTTGTTGCTAGATGAACCCACAGCGGGCCTTGACGTCACCAGTGCTCGCACCGTGCGTGAATTGGTGCAACAACTTGGAAAGGAAGGTGGAACCGTGATTTACAGCACGCATCAATTGGAGGAAGCACAACGTGTTTGCAACAGGATCATCATCATCCACAACGGTGAAGTTCGAGCCGATGGCACACCTGATGAATTGCTTGCTACAACAGGTCAACATCACCTCGAAGATGCCTATGTGTACCTTACAACTGACGAAGCACGCCAACGTCAAGAAGACGACAAGCCAATATCGGGCTGGTCTCGATGGTGGAGGTCGTTGTTCACCCCCAAGACCCCAAGCGAGGTGAATGAAGATGAGTAGTCGAGGTCACCGAATCCGGACAATCGCTAAGAAGGAACTTGTGGAATTTGTCCGAGATTGGCGGACAATCGTTGCCATTTTGGTCATTCCACTTCTGATGTTTCCCGTATTGTTTATCCTCTTTCCACTTCTTCTTGCCTCTGAAGCAGCAGAGCTTGAGGCCCTTGAGGTCGATGTCATCGTTCAAGCAGTTGAGTTACCGCAGGAACTTGAGCTTGCGCTCAACAACAGTAGCATGAACGTGGTGTACGAACCATCGTACTCAGGTGACGATCTTTCCTTGCCCGGAAATGACATTGCACGCTTGAGGAACGGTTCGGTAGATCTCATTCTTCGGATGCAAACAAACGGCTCCATTTTGGAATATGCGGTTCTTTACATCTCTACATCCGAACAAAGTTTGGAAGCGCGAAGTCGGACCTTTGATCTCCTGGGAGCTTGGGAAGAAAACGAGACCGTGAAGCGAATCATTGATGCAGGTCTCGATCCAGGTGAAACACTTGACCCGCTTCGTTGGAGTGGTGATGTCCAAAACAGCGATGTTGCGACGCAAGGAGAACAGGCTGGGATGGCCCTTTCGTTGTTTATTCCACTTGTGTTGTCGGTGTGGACATTCTCTTCAGCGATTCAGCCATCCATCGATATGACGGCGGGTGAACGAGAACGTGGTACGCTTGAAGCGTTGTTGTCCCTGCCCTGTTCACGAATGGAACTGTTGATGGGGAAATGGCTTGCTGTGGCCACCATCACTGGTATCGGAGTATTGCTTCAAGTGGCGGGTTTGTTGTTTGCCATTGGTTATCTTGCTTCTTCAGACTTCATTGCGACGCCTGATATTTCCGTAGCCGCAATGGCATTTCTTCTTCTTGCAGTTCTCTTATTTGCTATCATGGTGGTTGCAATTGAACTTGCCTTGGCGATGCGTTCTCACAGTGTGAAGGAGGCAGGCTCAATTCTTGGACCGGCTGTTCTTCTCATCTTGTTCCCTGCTTTGTTCACACAAGTCATCAATCTAGACGGAATAGAATCCTACTGGTTCGCGATTCCAGTGGTGAATGTATTGCTTGCCCTACGGGAATTGTTACTCAACCGAATTGTTCTGGAACATGTTGTTGTTTGGGTGGTATCTTCTTCCATTTACGCTCTCACCGCTGCCTATTATGCAGCGAGACAATTCAAGCGTGAAGACATTGTGACGAGTTTGTCTTAATCTCTGAAAGCAAGGATGGATTCTCGAACGATCTTTATGATCAAGTCGATTTCCGCAGAGGTGATGTTGAAATGGGGTGTAAAACGGAGTGCGTTTTGCCCTCCATGAATAACGCCAAGGCCACGCCTACGGCACCATGGTTCCACGGCGTCCATACCAACGACAGGAAATTGACTTGGTTCCAATTCGGCGCTAACCAGCAAGCCAGTCCCTTGAACTTTGGTGACGATATGAGGGAATTCTGATTGCAATTCCTTCAGTTTGTTGACAAATTCAACGCCACGTTCCCTGATGTTTCTTCGCAGTGTCGGGGTAATGTTGTCCAAGACAGCCACGGCAGTTTCCAATGCACGCGGATTGGTGGTCATGGTGTTGCCATATATGCCTGTCACGTACAGGGAAGAAGCACGTTCGTTCATGCCGAGGACAGAAAGGGGATATTGACCCGCATTCATGGCTTTCGACCAGGTCTCAAGGTCAGGTGCTTCGCAATCAGCAAAACCCTCGTAATCAACAACCGACAGCGTTCCTTGACCACGAATACCTGCCTGGATGGAATCAACGAGAAGAAGGCTCCCGTGTTGCAGAGTAATGCGGCGGGCCTCATCATAGAACTCTCGTGAGACACACTGGCCTGGATTCCCTTCTCCTTGTACAGGTTCAATGGCTAGCAGTTCAATGAACACGTTTTCTGATTCGGCTTTGGCGTATGCAGCCCGAAGTGCGTCAACATCGTTAGCGGGGACCAAAATGAGGTTGTCTCGGTTTTGGAAACTCGCCAGCACTTGGTCGTATTTCCCTTTACAGGAATGCGACATTTGTGCGGGGCGATCGGTTCGGCCGTGAAATCCTTGCTCGATCGCCATCATTTTGATGGTTGCACCTTCGTGTTGTCCGCCAGGTTGGGTCATGAGTTTGGCATTAACGTCCGCAATTCGGAGGCTAACGGTGACGGACTCTGAACCGCTGTTCATGCAAATGAATTTGTCAAAGGGACAGTGGCCTCTCGTGTGACCAAGTTCCTTCCGCAACCTGTCCTCCAACCGTTTTTGAGAAAAGGATGCGGTCATGACATTGGCCATTACCCAATTGGATGACATAGCATCTATGATGGGTTGAGGACCATGCCCTGCGCCAAGCATACCGTACCCTCCGTTATCGTGAATTACAGCACCATGTGATGTGATGATCCACGGGCCACGGGCCGTTATGGCTACGTAGGGATTCACTGTAGCGGGGTTGTAAAAGTTCACAAAACCCTCCTGAAGCAAGGTGATGAGCTCTTTTTCACTCGAGTTCGCGTACGAGCCCCCGAACTCTGACTTGAGTAACTCGAATTGAGTAGCCGCTTCTTGAATGGCCTCTCCGAGCATAGGGTCAACAGCCAAAAAAGCCTCAATTTCCTCATCGTTTAGTCCGGGCGTATCGATAGCGCCCACATGTTCACGAATGGCAAGCAACACGGCAAGGGATGGGTTGGCTACGGCCTTCTGCATGGTAATAATGAGGTCGTGGAATCCTTTGAACATTGGTGTTCGTTGGGATAAAAACAGTATACAAATTCCAATGATAATCGTAGAGTATTCTTATACGAATATTTATTTGTGATTGTCCGAAGCATGCATCATGCCGAAGGTTTCCTTGGACATGCCCGCTGAGTTGGTGGAGGATCTCAAACTCCATGTAGGGGATGACAAAAAATTTGTTAGTCTTGCAGATGCCATACGGACAGCCTGTCGAAAATTACTGGACCAACTGGATTCCATTGACTTGATGCACGGAAGGGGGAAAGTGTAGTTGCCAACGAAAAGGGATGCAGAAAACGCAGTAAAGACCATTCTTGAATTCCTCGAAGGGGAAGGCGCCTCTCAACGAGAGGGGTTGGAACGAACACCAGAACGGGTGGTTGATTCTTGGTCGGAAATTTTTGCTGGATACGACATGGATGCGAATGAAATCCTTGACGCCACGTTCAATGGCGAAGGTTATGATGGCATTGTCCTTTTGCGGAACATTGAATTCACCTCCACATGCGAACATCATCTCCTGCCTTTTCGCGGCCGAGGTCACATCGGTTACATTCCTGTGGACAGAATAGTAGGTATCAGCAAACTAGCCCGAATTCTAGATTTGCATGCGCGTAGACTCCAGAACCAAGAACGAATTACAAAGGGCATTGCTGATGATTTGGAGCGAATTCTACAACCACTTGGGGCCGCAGTGATTCTTGAGGCATCGCATGGCTGCATGCAATGCCGCGGTGTGGCTAAACAGGAAGCGGTCATGACCACATCCGCCATGCGTGGTGTCTTCTTTGATCGGCCTGAAGCTCGCACAGAATTGATGCAACTGATTCAACAACCAGCGCTCTGAGGTGATACCGTGACACAGGTACCTTGTCAACGAGCAGGTGATGCTCCAACAGACAACGCCAGTGACCTCGCGACCCGATACAACATTGTGGAGATTTTCCATTCCGTTCAGGGAGAAGGGTTTCGTAACGGTATCCCGCATGTATTCATCCGTTTCGGCAAGTGCAATCTACGCTGTGAGTGGTGTGACACAAATTTTGACGAATTTGAGCAAATGCAAGCCATAGACATTCTCGGTGAGGTGTTGAAGTACCCGACAAAAAACATTGTCTTCACGGGGGGAGAACCGATGTTAAACGACCTTTGGCCCTTGTCTCGCTTGTTCCATCGTCGTGGATACCACTTGTCCATCGAGTCCAACGGGACAGTGGAAATTCCAGAGGGTATGCTGGACTGGATTTGTATTTCACCGAAGGATCAACTCTATCCAAATGTCAGCATCAAGCAGCGCACCGGAAATGAACTGAAGTGCGTGTACGTTGGGCAACCACTTGAACTCTATGATTCACTGCTACCGGGCTTCGACCATCACTTCCTCCAACCGTGTTACGATGAAAAAGCAAGCGTAGAAGAGAATGGGAGGGCTTTCGCTCTCACCGAGGAGGTTGTCAAGCAACATCCTGGTTGGCGTTTGTCTCTTCAAACCCACAAGTGGATGGGGATTTTGTGAGGTGGATGTTGTGAAGCCAGCAGTTATGGCCCTGAGCGGAGGAATGGATTCTACCTCCCTCCTTCTAAGGCTGCTTCGAGAAGGTTACGATGTAACAGCCATTTCGTTCAATTATGGACAAAAACACGTTATTGAACTGGAGCGTGCTGAGTCTTTGGTCGAATATTTGAAGTTGAACGGCTACAAAGTCAGCCACCATCTCGTTGATTTGAGAAGCGCCATGGCCTTGTTCAAAAGTAACTTGCTCGCCTCGGGTGGAGATGTGCCTCAAGGCCATTATGAAGAAGTCAACATGAAAGCAACCGTTGTTCCGAATCGTAACGCAATATTTTCTTCGTTGCTTTACGGCACTGCTCTCTCCCTATCGGAACAGCACGATGTCAATGTTGTGGTGGTGCTTGGTGTTCATAGTGGTGACCACGCCATTTATCCTGATTGTAGGCCTGTTTTCTACAACGCTCTCGAGCATGCCTTTGCCGTTGGCAACTGGGGCAGTGAACATGTCAAATTTGAATTGCCATACATCGACATGAACAAAGAAACCATTCTCAAGGATGCAGAACAGTCGGTGAGGGATTTGGATCTCCAGTTTGATGAGATTTTCAAACGCACCATCACATCGTACGACCCCGATGAAAAGGGAAGAAGCCACGGGAAAACAGGTTCCGATGTTGAACGGATCCTCGCCTTTCATGCAATTGGAAGAAAAGATCCCGTTGACTACATCGATGAATGGGAGGTCGTCCTTGAGGCAGCACTTGCGGTGGAAGAGGCCCATCGGGACAAAGAGTACAGGGAACGATTGACGGACCTTCAATATCATGTCACCAGACAGGCAGGCACCGAACGAGCATTTTCAGGGGAGTATTGGAACGAGCAGCGTAGCGGCGAGTACACCTGCATTTGTTGCTCAACTTTGTTGTTCACATCGGACATGAAATTTGACTCAGGTTGCGGGTGGCCCTCGTTTCACACAGAACACAGAGAAGCTGGCATCGTTAGAATCAAAGATACCAGCCACGGAATGATCCGAACAGAAGTAAGGTGCAGTCAATGCGACGCCCACCTTGGTCATGTCTTCGACGATGGCCCCCGTGCTTACGGTGGTGAACGCTACTGCATCAATTCTGCATCCATGGAGTTTACAGAACTGGGAGATGAAAACACATGACGACAACCATACGACGTTACATTGAGACCGATACGGGCCACAGGGTGCCCAATCACAAATCAAAATGCAAGCATCTGCATGGGCATCGCTATCGCTTTGAAGCAGAAATCGAGGGGGATGTCGTGACGGCGACGGGTGTTTCAGATGAGGGAATGCTCATGGATTTTTCAGATATCAGTGAAATTCTCACCGTTTATGTCCACGATGTTGTTGACCACGCATTTGTTGTCTATGAAGGCGATGAAGATGCAAAAGCAGCATGCAAAAGCATGGGAGACATGCACCGAACGGTTGTCGTCCCGTTCATTCCAACGGCAGAAAATCTCGCCAAATGGGCGTTTGAGCAAGTGCAACCACACATCAAAACAGCATATGGCAATAGACTTCGATTGGTTGCCATGCATTGCCGTGAGACTCCAAAATCCATGGCCACATGGCGACCGCTACAATAGCCGTCGACGGTGTTCTTTCATCCACTGAGGGTCGTCTTGACTGAATTGCAGTGCGGTTGTGGCCTCTACAAATGCACCAATTAAACGCGTTGCCTCATCGTTCGAGGGCGTTCCTTTGAGCAACGTCCGCTTGAGGGTAGCGTTGACCGATATAGCCCGCTCCGGTACACCCGTCATCGCTTGAGAAAATTGTTCGATGGCATCAACGAGTGCTTGGCGGATGGGAGGCTCTAACGAATTAGATAGCGGTACAATCTCAGGCAAAGCAGGGTCACTGCCCTGTTGATTCAACACTCGAGAACGGTGGAATTCGTAGAGAATCGCATTGACAGCATGACTCAGATTCGCAATTGGATAGCCTTCCCATGTTGGCAGGGTGACGAAATAATCGCATTGAGCGAGGTCATCTGCCGAAAGGCCCTTTCCCTCTTCGCCGAACACTAAGGCGATCTGTCCATAGGCAGCAGATTCACGTTCCACCATGTCCCAGGGAAAGAGATAATGCCGAACGAGGGTTTTTTCACCAGTTTCCCGCTTTCCCGATGTTCCAATAACAGCTCTACAGTCTGCGACCGCATCGTTGATGGAACTAAAAATCTCCAAGCCGTCCAACACGCGTTGTGCATGTTTGGCTCTCGCACGTGTTTCTTCATCATCGGGGGAACAACGTGGATTCACGAGTCGGAGGTCATCAAAACCATAATTCAACATCGAACGGCAGATGGCACCAAGATTGCCTGGGTGTGTGACGCCGACCAAGACAACAACGACATCAACTGGCCCTGATGGCAGGGGCAACGCTTGACGTTCACCCATCGTTTTCGCCTCTGTCTTGTTGAATGAACTCAAGAATCCATCGAGGGTCACAAACCTGATAGATGAAGAACAAATATCCACCATTCTCTCTGTCTGCCATCACGATCGACCTTTTTCTAAGGTTGTGCTGGTTTCGCAAATGGAGAATAAGTCGCTCTAGGACTTGGGAATCATCTGCGTGGACACTCACAGGTTGACGGTCCCAGTCAACCCGAACGGTCACTCAAAACACCATCAGTCGGTTCGGCGCTTGCGGTACCGCGTAACATACCCGGCGATCCAATTGCGAAGTTTCTTGTTGGAGCCAACATCGGTCAATTGCTGAACCATTTGCTTGTTGTGGTCGAAATCGTCAGTGAATTTTTCACCGTGTTCTTCACACAAACGAATCGCTCGAATTTTGATAAAACTTGGTCGAATATTTCCCATTTGATTCACTCCTTCATCAGTTTGACTTCAACAGGGAAGTCGGGTTCATCGTGTCGAATGACCATCAAGCGAATTTTGCGCGGAGGGTTTTCAATGCCTCGTTTCCAAATGTATTCGTTGACTTCTGGGTCAATGTAGAGTTCTTCATCCTCCCGGACCTTCAAGTGACGAATCACTTGCTCGCGGATGATTTGCATTGCTCTGGGAGCACGCTTGTACCGGGTGATGTTCCACGCGTTCCGTAGGGGGACAATCAGTTCTGATTCGTTAGATCGTGCCATGATTCAACACCTCATCGTTGCAACTTACTACGTCGCCATTGGTGTCGCTTTGGATGAGACACAGTGTTTCGGTCGGTCTTGAGCATGACCCAAACAGGGACACGCCGGTTCTGCTTTCCTGCCTTCAAAAGGCGAATTTTCTTTGCTGCTGGTTTGTGTTTTGACATATCGAGCACCTTCTCAGATTCTCCGGATGGACGCATTGCTGCGGCTCTTGGACTGTTGTGTTAGCATATGCTTGAGAGATGCATCGCTCAAGGGTGCCTTGAATTCGCCTGCCTCGAACATTTGAACGAGGTCGGCTTTGATGGATTGCGCACGTGCTGGTTCGACCAGTGCAATTCGGGCGATTCGGGACCTTGCATCAGGCGAGAGGGCCCGGCGCAGAAGCGAATCAATGGAGGCTGAAAGGGCTGCATCCTGTTGAGCCTGTTCTTCTGCTTCCAACTGTGATGCAGCTTGCTGCTGGAGTTGTTCTTGCATGGCTTGCAAACGTTGAGCACGTAGGGCTGCGAGTTCATCGTCATGAGCAGCAGCCATCAATGTCACGTCCTCACCCCGTTCAATACTTGCTGAGCCCGGGATACTGCTCATCGGCTACACCACGTAGCGAATGCGCCACGTTGTCAACGAATTGTTGACCTTTTGATGACACTTGACGACCGGCATAAAGCATGACTTTTCCGTCAGCGGTTTCAACTTCTTTCTTTGGAACTTTTTCAACCAAACCGGCATCTTCGAGTTGCTGCAGCGCCGTGCGAATGATGTGACGAGAGGCAACGCCTGGCGTGTTCGGCATGGCGCCGTTGTCTTTCTTACCGCCAAACGCCTGTGCGAGGTGGGTGACGCCGACGGGGCCGTTACGAGCAACCTTGCGAAGGATGGCGGCAGCACGGAGATACCACCAATCTGATTGTGTCGGAGGGCGTTCTCTGTCCACCGCAGTTTTCACATAATCGCCCCACTCAGGCATGGAAATGGCATCTTCTTTGGCCAATTCTACGGCCAGAGCAGGATTAAAGAGGTCAGCAGGAATATCGTAGACGGTCGTCATCGTGATGCACCAAGCAACATGGCGACCGCCCGCCCCTATATGAAAAGAACGGGTCAGGCTAGCGATTTTCTAAGGTGGTAGAACGACCGTAGATGGTGGTATGCAAGCCTTCTTGAACAGCGATTTTCTCGGCAATATTGATGAAGAAGGCTCTGGCCCAAAATCCAAACCTTCTCAGGACGCTGATTGGGCTGTCACTGACACTCATTTTCATGCTTTCCTACGCCGTTTATGGAGCGACCGTTTCACCTTCCGTCTACATCTATCAAACAAGCGCAACTGTGGATGAATTCAACGCATCAGAAGCTTCGGAAGTGGTCGAACGAATATACGACGAAGACGACAATACAACAACTTGGGCATGGCAGATTTACGCCAACGATGCAAACCTCACATGGGTGAACGTGACCGCAACCGAACTTTCCAGCAATTCAGTTCTCAGGATCTCCAACAGTGCTCGACTCTACAGCCACGAGCTTCTCGGAACAACCTACGACTTGAACGAACCCCACGAGTATGAATTTTCATGTGCAGAGCAATGCGACTATGACGAAAGCCACGAAAGGTTGGTTGAGGATGGAGGCAACGTGTCAATTCATGCCCTCACTTCGGTGGATCCTGCTCGTCGGTCAAACGGAAGTGTGTTTGCACAATCAGTCGGAGAAGCAGAAGACAAGGCTCGCAATCTCATTGAGTACACACACACGCCATCCGTGATAAGGATAGAAATCATGGAACAGGGGAACCGGACAACGCAACCCGGCTTGACGGCTGAAACGGTGAACGAAGAGTTTGATTCTATTGAGGTGTTCAGTGTGGATGCGGCAACAGAGTTTCTGTGGGCTCTTGCGGCCGTCGTGGGCTGCTTCTCAATGGTGTTGATACCATCGTTCACGGTGTATTTTGCCGCAAGGGCAAAGGAAAAGAGGGACGAAGCGAAATTGCAAATTGCTCATCAAACCGTTCAGGATGAACTCGATTCGGTCTTCTCGACCCAAGAATCGTCTGACAGCGTTTCTAAATAGATAGAGGTTCATCCATCCCATAGGGGAAACCATGCGATTGAAGGTATTTGTCTTGGCGCTGCTGTTTGCAGCGGTTCTCATGCACCAACCCGTTTCTCAATTGAACGCACTCAAAACAACCCACGAAAGCCCAACGAATCCAACGGGCGTCGATGTTACGGTAACGGACGTAAGCGTAGCCTACACCAGCAGTACGGACAGTGCAAAATACAAAATGTTCTCCTCAAATCACCCTATTCTCGGATTTAACCGGCCCGCCAACCTGTACGTCATCGACGGCATGGTCAATGTCTCGTCGACGCTGACGGTGACTGTAGAAAATATTGGAACTGCATCCTCGGGCGTCATTGATGTGAATGTCCTGGTTTTACACAATGAATACACCTACTTTGAATTCGTGAACACAACCGTTCAAATGGCGTCCATTGGAGGCGGTAATTCAAACACCGCAAGCATCCCCATTCTGCCATCGTATTCAGGTAATCACACCATGGTTATCCGAGCCACATCAACCGTTTCGGACGATGTGCCTGCCAACGATGCATTGAATCGCAGATTCACTGTTGGAGCCACCTACTTCAACTGCGATTCAACGACACAATGGACACTCGGTTCAGGCTGGAGTTTGAGTAGTGATACCTCCATATCACAAGGGCGGAGCTGTCATGCAGGCAATGGACAATCCTCGAACTACAACAACAACGCACTCTCAAGCATGACAACACCGGTAATGGATTTATCCGATGCATATGTCAATCCAACCCGAACCAACGGTTTCTCCTTCTTTTACACCGGTAGCACAGCCGCAAACGACAAACTCACCATGTATGGTAAGAATGCCTTTGGGGCTTGGAGTGAAATTGGGTCAATCAGCGGAACGGTTGATCAAACCTTCACCGATGGTGCCAACTGGCAAACGTTCAGTGTGAGCGACAAAGGGGCAGCATCTCCCCTTCTACCCGTTGCTCAAGATCTCTTTCACAGCGCATCTCAATTCAAGTATGAATTCACCTCCGATGCGAGCGGCACGGACATTGGATTCTACATCGACGATATCGTCATGGTCTACGATCAAAAAGTACGGCAAGGAGAATACAACGTATCAGCGCAGGGAGTCTCGACCAACGGCGCAATCCCAGGCGTATGGGGTAGCATCACGCTAAAAATCGTCAACACTGGTAACATCACCGAGACCTTTATCCCACAATTGAACGGTCTTCCCGGGGATTGGAATGCCTATTATTCGCGGCCATCGGGAACAAGTTTCGACCCCCTTAACGGATTGATGGTCGCCCCTGGCAATCCGCAGGAATTCAACATCATGATTCAACCCGACCAAAATGCATCCATTGGTTTTCAACAGATGTCCGTTGACATTGTCTCACAAGCCTATGCAAGTGTCTCAACAACCTTGCCCGTCCAATTTTTGGTCAAGGCAGACAGAATCCCGGTCATCATTCAACCCGTGACCAGACCAAGTTGCCCACCTTCCTACACCTGCACATTTGAAATCGAAATGACAAATGATGGCGATGCAACAGATGTTTTTGACATCACATTGGACACCACCAGCATTCCAAACGATTGGCAAGTTGGCCTCGCATGGACACAGGAATCATCCGTGTTGATTCGTCCTGATGAAACGGTCAAAGCGCTCTTCACACTTGGTGTTCCACAGGGCGTGGCTCCAGATACCGTTGTTACCTTCGGAATGCGCCTCGATGCTCAAAACGATTCAAACCGCTATGATAGCAAAGACATTGACGTTTCAGCATCCATGATCAGCATTGCATCCGTAGATCTGTTGGAACAATTGAAAATGCCGAGGATGGAAGTGAATGCAGGAGATGTGGTTGTGTTGGAATACGAAATTTGGAACAACGCCTCCCGACAGGATATCTTTTCCATGCGCGTGAATGTTGAAAACGAAGGAAATTGGATTGTCCATCAGCCAACCCGGCCCAACGCTGTCCTCAATGCAGGCGCATCCACCAAATTTGAAGTCGAAATTGAAGTGCCGCAAACGGTTCAAGCCAATGATCGAGGTCCAATCATTACTCCGGTCATTGAATCCCAGCGCAGTCAAATGGTGATTGAGGGAACACCGTTCGATGGTCTTCGAGTGGCGACAACCCATGACATCGCACTCGTCTTGCTGAGCGGACCCAACAAACTTACACCAGGTATTGCCAACGAGGTTGCGCTCAACGTCATCAACAACGGCAACGGACCATCCTCAGCAGTGATTGCGCCAGAGAACATCCCAAGCACATGGACATGGTGGTTAACCGTTGAGGGTGAAAACCACACGGGCCCGGTTGAACTAAGCGTGTCGTACGACCTTGAGCACGAGCGGCAGGTTTCGGTTTGGTTGATGCTGCCCATGACGGAAGCGGCCGGAGAATTGCACACGCTTACAATCCAAGCATCGCATGAGGGCGATGGTGATGATAAAAACCTCGCAGACAACAGTGTAGAGTTTGTGGCTTCAACAGGGGCAGTACGTGTGCCTTCGCTCGTTTCTGGAAACCAATCGGTTTCAGCAATGGCCGGGACCAGTATTTTCGCCGAGGCTCTGCTTCGCAACACCGGAAATGCACTTGAGGACCGATTGACGGTGACGGCGAGTGTGTTTACCTCGCCCCCAACCACAGGACTTGTCGTGTTCTTCACCGTTGATGGTGGCGACCGAGGCGTAGGTGCCCCGGTCGATTTGATGATCCCCCCTGGTGCGGAGCAAACCCTCAGAATTGATGTGCTTCTACCGGATGATGCGGCCCTCAATACACGATTTGTACTCAGATTTGATATCGATGGAGCAGTGGATGAGAACGGACTTCCGATGCCACTGGTTCAAGAATCCATGATTATGTTAAATCAACAACGAAGCATGGAAGTTGAAGTGGCTAGAGCCGAGAACGTGACCGTGGCCCATGGCACCACTGCGTTGGTTTGGGTGAATCACACTTCAACTTCCACAAGCAACGAGGAATTCGTGTTGCAAGTCAGCGGTGTCGACGGCTGGCAAGTCACGTGTGATAAGCGTCTTGTTAACCAAACAGGAACTACGTACGAACTTGCTCCCGGCCATGTCACACCCCAAATGCGACAGCACAGATGCGAGGTGTTGCGGCTATCTGGTTCATTGGTTGGAGAAGTCGGGTTTACAATTCAAACAACGGATGGACAAATGATTGAACGGGGTGAAGTATCCTTCTTGTTTGATGAACCACCTGCAGATGAGACGTTCTCCAATACGGTGGTTATCGGTGGCGGTATTGGATTGATTTTCATCATTATGGCGCTCCTTTTGTTCATGCGCCGTCGCCCAGAACAGAAAGAGCTCGATTTCGAAGATGCAGTGTCGGAGGCCATCGTAGGTCCGCCTGTATCTGCTGCACCTGTAAATACACAAAGTGTACAAACCGAGGATACCGCACCAACCGGAGATAACGAACAACCTACAGCGGTACCAACAGGACCTCCACTTCCCGACACGGGCCTGCCTGCGGGGTGGACCGAAGAGCAGTGGGTGTATTACGGGCAGCAATACCTTGATGGAACGTTGTAAGGTCCGAGACATGTGACGTCGTATCCCGGTGCATGGTACGGACTGTGGCTAATCGTTGCGTGCTGTGGTGTTGGAACATGGTATCTCCGTCACTTCACACAACGTGTTAACGCAACCAGAACCGTTGCCTTGCTTGGTACAGCATCCATGCTCACACTCCTAATATGGACATGGACAGAATTCTAAGGGAGGGGTTTGATGGACGAACTGGCAGGGCTTGAAGAACACCCGCTCTCAACTCAATTTCCATGCAGAGTTCCTGTGTGGTGGGGCCGCTACGGCGATGTTGAACGGGATCCAAATATTCGTGGTGTGAGCGGCAGAAAAGTGGTGTTGAGGATACCGAAACAATTTGGGAGAATTGAAAGGTGGTTCGCACGTATTCTTCGGGCACCAAAAGAAGTGCGCCGGCCTCTGGACAGCATGAATAGCACCTTGTGGGAACTGTGCGATGGGTCACGAACATTTGCTGAAATATGTAAGAAACTCAACGAGATCTACAAAGAAAACATCGCTCCAGTTCTTCATCGAACAACGGCTGCTCTTCACCTACTGCAATCACAGAATCTTCTGTTGATGTTGGAAGAGCCGCTGGAACAACGATGGTATGTCGGGCCGGGAAGAACGCCCGAGCACCAACAACTCGCTCCCCTCAATGAAGATCTGGACATTGACGTTGAACCACTTGATTCCGAAGCACCATAATTCAGTCAATCGGTTCGATCGGTTCCCAAACCAATCGCACACCCAATCCATCACTCCGTTTCGATTGATGGGCGAAGGAACGAGCTGCGTTCCTAGTTGAATCGCTCTCCGTAAACCATGCCCCCCCACGAACAACATATCGCTCTTCACCGGAACATTGGTGGGGGCGTTGCGATCTATTTTCCTTCAAATCACGCACCCAATGGTCGCTGCACCATTCGTTTACGAGACCGTTCATGTCAAAAAATCCCCAAGGGTTTGCCTTTTTCAAACCGACCTCACGGGTCAGCCCACCTGAGTTTCCGGCGTGCCAACCGTGGGCATCGAGGTCAGCATCACGATCGCCAAACGACCATCGTGTTCGCGTTCCTGCTCTGGCAGCAAACTCCCATTCAGACTCGCTCGGCAATCGCCACTGTCCTTTCAATCCAAGATGCGATACGTCGCGGTCACGCTCATTGAGTTCATGGAGGAATTTGGTAACGTCTTCGAGATTAATAGATTCTACAGGCCGTAATCCTGCACTCCAACCTTCTTGAAATTTAGACGGATTTGTTGCCATGACATCTGACCACTGTGCCTGTGTGATTGGGCGTTCGCCGAGGAAAAACGGATCTGAAATGTTGACCTCTTGAACGGGCTTTTCGTTCGGAGGGGCATTCAAAGCGTCGTTCCCGAGTAAGAAAGCACCAGGAGAAACCAGTCGATAGATGGCACCCCACTGGTCGGTAAACGTGGGAGTTGTATCTGGGGATTGGACGTCCATGTTCACGCACTCATTTTCCTGCTGGCATTGAGGACAGACAGCACCAATGATTCAAGTCGTTCTTGCAGTTTAGGGTCCACGAGGTTCCCATCGTCATCAAATGCCTCTTTGACATGTCCGATGGCAAGTTGTTCCGGAACTGGCCAGCCATGCAGCCAACGCAAGGCAATTCGCATGTGATTGAGGGTGTTGGAATTCGTCACACCGCCAAGTGTTGACATCAACCCGAAGACTTTGCCTCCAACGTGCTTGTCATACATCCAATCCATGGTGTTCTTCATGACACCCGACATGGTGCCGTGATATTCAGGGGATGAGAGAAAAAAAGCATCGCATTCTGTGAGCAAGGACTGAAATGCGTGGACATTTGGATGATTCCAACAACCTTCTTCTCCCACCAGAGGAAGCGGTTGTTCTGCGAGATCCCAAAACACCACATCTGCACCGTGCCCCTCCGCAATAGAGAGGGCTGCGTTTACCAACATTCCCGATTTTGATGTTGAACGGTATTCACCAGAGAGTCCCAAAATTTTGGCAGGTTTGTTGTCCATGGAACCCCCACGAACACACGGCCTTTCAATGTAAGGTTTGGAGCCCTGCCCATCAAGAAGCAAGGCTTATTCGGACACCGTTCTTCGTTTGAAAACGGTGGCATCTGTGAGTGAGGAAGCAAAACCCGATGACCCAGTCAACGCCGACGAGCAAACAGACATGGACGAGGTTATTTTGGCATCGGTTGATGCTGCGATTACAGCAGTGGAAAACGAAGATGTGGAAGAGACGCCTGTTGAACCTCCGAAGACGCCGAGCAACGTCATTCCCGAACTCGAGGAAGTGGATGACCCCGAGGAGATGGTGCAAGTTTTGCTCACTGTTGGTGAAGAACGGAGCCGCAGGGATGATGTCAAAGGTGCTCTCGCAGCGTTCAACAAAGCCATTGCCCTAGATCCCTCATGCGACATGGCATGGTTCAACCGGGGGGTTCTTCTTGAGGCTCAACAGGATGCGAGGGGTGCTCGACAATCTTTCCAAATTTGCTTGGACCTCAACGAAGAACACGCACCTGCGACAGCCAACATGGCGATCTTGCTAGAACGAATCGGTGACTTGGAGGGAGCCTATGATATGGCAGAACGGGCGCTGAATTTTTTCCCGGGACACCCTGCACTGGTTGACTTACAATCACGCTGCAAAGACAGTGGCATTAGTGTTGCAATCGAATCCATGCAACCATCGGTTGAAGTGACCCAACAAGTCGACATGGAGGTTGTTGCAGAAATAGCCGAACAAGCGGGGATTGAAAATCCGGAAGACTTGCTTCAAGAAGCAGTGCATCACGACCATGACGAAGATGCCACACTCACCGAAGAAGAGCTCCTGAGTGCCGCAGAAGTGGTCGTTGCACAGCAAGAAGTTCTGAAGGACGTTGAAGAACAGCGAGAAGAACATGAGCAGACCTCAGTCCCAGTCCGTGAAGAAGAGCCCGAAACAGAATGGAACATTGATACGTTGGTTGATGAAGCAACCAAACTGCTCAAAAACGGAGAGCCGAAACCGGCACTTGCGTTGTTGAAACCACACCTCAAAACCATCGGTGCTGAACACGCAGGTGCTTGGCGAATTGCTGGTGGAGCGATGGCGCGTCTTGACTTGGACAACCATGCTATTGCTGCGATGACTCACGCACAAAATCTTGAACCTGGACACGCTTCGGGTTGGTTCAATCTCGGTTCAGTTCATCAACGAACGGGCCAGACCAAAGAAGCATTGGACGCCTACAAGCGAGCGATTGAAGCAGATGAAACCTACATCAAAGCCGCAGAGAAAATGATGGGCCTCTCCAAAGAAGAAGGCCTGATTGAACGTTACCTTGAAGCAACGAAATCATTGCTTGCGATGGATGCGACTCATTCTGAAAGGGAGAACTTCATCAAGATGCTACTCCAACTTTCGCAAGGAGAGAGCGATGTTTTTGACAACATTTCAGGTTTGCCTCCAACACTTCCTGCAGGTCCCGAAATGGCCAAAGAGGCCCTGTCGTACATGTCTGAAGAACCTTCCACTGATAGAGCACTCGCACTGTCACTGAGTCTTCAACACAGCGATGCCGTCTTGATGTGGAAATCCCTCATCCAACAGGACCAGCAGAATTCCACTCATTGGACAGGTTTGGCCCGAGCCCTTGAACAAGCAGGTGACCTTGCAACCGCAGAAAAATGCCATGCAAAAGCGAATGCACTTGGCGGTATGGCTTCCCAGCCTTCAGAAGACCCGAATCCCGTTGCACCTATCGCCGCCCTCTCGCCTGAGAGTTCCGTAATCGACACAACCGAACCAACTGAATCGTTAACCACAACAGCCAGTGTGCCGTTGCAGGCTGTGCCAGTGGAGGTTACCCCCGCCCCTCCAGAGCCAGAAACCAATGTGGCAAACGACCTTCTTCTCACGCCGGTGGAGCCGAGAACTGTGGTGGCCGAGGTGGAGGCTAATCCGGATGTTGATCTCGCCAAAGCGGCATTGGATGCGGCTCAAGCAGTTTCCGTAAATTCTCCCCAAACCACGGTTTCTAAAGCCATTTCCAACCAAGATGTGGCGTGGTTCAATCAAGGCATCCAACTCATTGAAGACAAAAAGTATCGAGAGGCGCTGTCTTGCTTTGACAAGGCACTTCCAGCCTTTGCGGGTGATGACGCCATGATTATCCGCATTCTCAACAATCGCGGAAACGCCTACTATCTCCTTGAAGAGTATCCGAAATGTGTGGAGGCCTATCACCAAGCTATGCTGATCCGGCCGACCGAAGTTCGCGGCGACACACTCTACAACATGGGGACGGCTTATTCAATGATGGACCGCTACAACGATGCCATCAAATGTTTTGAGCAAGCCATCCCGAGGGGTTTGAGCAACGACGCTGTCGCAGCGGCAAAAGACCAAATCAGGCGGTGTAAATTCCTCCAAAAAGAAGTTGACAAGAAGCGCAAAAAAAAGCGTTGAGGTAACAAGAAGTGGTCAACTTCAAAAACGGTGAGCCCATCCTCACATCATGGACTGCGGTACGTGCGAATCAGCCTCACCTCTACAGGTTCACCTTCCCGATGAAGTTGACGTGGAACTTACGATGACTGAAAAGGCCACCTCGATGTTGAACGATGCCTTTGGAGACGACCGGAGTCATGCTCTCTTGGTGGGTGTCCTCAGCGGTGGTTGTTCGGGTTATATGTACGACCTACAAATTGTTGAATCAACCGAAACACCATGTCAAGAATTGAACATCAACGGTTTCCGTGTGTTGGTTCCAAAAGCCTCAAGCCATCTCCTCAATGGAATTGAAATTGATTATGTTGACCGCTTGATGGGTGGAGGGTTCAAAATCAACAACCCCAACGCTTCCTCGTCCTGTGGATGTGGCGAATCCTTTGCCTGAGGAACGCTCATGGGCATGGTCCGTTTCGACGCTTACACCCTCCTTCTCCAGGGAGATGGATTGTTTGACTTCCTTGACGGACTCTCAACGAACCTCGTATCCCAGAGCTGCACGACCGTTTTCACCGACCGAACTGCGAAAATCATTGATGTCTGCGAGATCATTGCAATCGATTCACGCGTAGCACTGGTAGGATATGCGCCGAACAAAGAGAATGTAGTGCACCACTTATCAGAAAGACTGCTGGGAAGGCCAATTACCATAACGGATATTTCACATCTCAACCATGTCTATATCGGGACGGGCGATGATGAAACTCCAGAGAATGCTACCGTACATCAAAGCCATTTTGGGATTCTGTATGTTGTATCAACAACATCAGACTACACCGCCTCATGGGACATGGATTCTTGGAACGAGCATCGGATTGAGCATTGCATACCCTTCCACGGACACGAAATCACATCACGCGTTCATCCTCTTGCGTGCGGCCTAGGAGACCTGGTCCATCCAAACAAAGGGTGTTACATAGGTCAAGAAATATTGACACGTATGCGAAGTAGGGGGAAGCAGGGTCACCGTTTGGAAGTCAGAGACAACCCCACTGACAACGTCACGACGCTTGGCTCCACGAGGAGTTTGTGTATCGTACGCGATCAATAGCCCAAGACATCAGCGAGTTGTGTTTTGTAAAACTCACCCGACCCTTGGAGGGAAGACAGTTCTTTCTCTGTAAGTTCGAGTTCAAAAATCCGCTCGACGCCGTTGGCACCGATGATGCAAGGCACACCGATGTAGACATCACTTAGTCCGTATTGACCCGTGAGAAGGCAGGAAGCTGGTAACAACCGTTTTCGGTCATTCAACACCGACTCCGCCATGACGGCGGCGGCAGAACCTGGAGCGTAGAAAGCCGAGCCCCGCTCGAGCAGTTTCACGATTTCTCCACCCCCGCCTGCGGTTCGTGCACTGATGGCATCAATTCGCTCTTGGCTCATCAACTGCGTGATGGGAATACCACCAACGGTCGTATATCGTGGAAGGGGAACCATCGTGTCACCGTGCCCACCCAAGACCATTGGCGAGACATCTTCCTCTGCACAACCAAGTTCGAGGGCGATAAAATGGGCCATCCGAGCACTGTCAAGCACACCTGCTTGACCCATCACACGTTCAGGTGGGAACCCGGTTGTTTGTTGCATGTGATACGTCATCAAGTCAAGAGGATTGGTCACCACAATGACAACGGAATCTGGCGCATGTTCTCTAATTCCAGCACCGACTTGAGCGACGATCTCAGCATTCTTACCAATCAAATCCTCACGGGTCATTCCAGGTTGCCGCGGAAATCCTGACGTCACGACCACAACATCAGCACCTGCGATGTCCGTGTAGTCGGCGGTACCGGTGATGGTCCCATCGTAATTGAGTACGTTCGCATTTTGGGACATGTCAAGCGCTTTTCCTTTAGCAAAACCTTCGAAAATATCCAACAGAACAATGTCTGCAACCTTCATCTGGGCGAGCACAAAAGCACATGTTGCACCCACATTTCCTGCTCCAATGACCGCAATTTTTCGTCGTCCGTTCGCCATCTTTTCCACCGCTATACTGGACCTTAGGAATTCAGTCCATAAGGACAATGGTGAATGGACTTGGCTGAGAA